>Ga0075163_10004408_pt1 | contig 18891 bp, 19 predicted proteins | sample JI1023141ADNA_FD_71478 | JGI IMG/M metagenome (GOLD analysis project Ga0075163, IMG submission 71478) | Wastewater effluent complex algal communities from Wisconsin, to seasonally profile nutrient transformation and Carbon sequestration -... | ecosystem: Engineered > WWTP > Effluent > Algae...
ACCCCGTCGACCGCCCCGCCAACGAGGTCGCGCAGAGTGGTCGGTCCCAGAAATGGCACGAAGAAATAGGGTCCCGGCTTGACCCCGTAATAGCCCAGCGTGTTGGCAAACCCGTTGTGGCGGTAGGGCAGATGGAACGGTTTGTTCTTGGCCACATCAATCAACCCGCCGACCCCGATCGTGCTGTTGATCACAAACCGCCCAAGTGTCTTGAATGCACGGCCTGGCTTCAATTGAAGCAGATCGTTGATGAACACGATCGGCGCGCTGATGTTGCGGATGAAGTTTCCCAAGCCAATTCTGGCCGGCTTTGGCAGCGCCTTCTTATAGGCCATTGCCAAAGGTTCGATCACGGCCCGATCTACTTCTTGCGCCAGTTCGAATGACGCAGTGTTGACCCCCATCATCGGGTCGTTCTTCGGCCGCGCGTTGACGACGATCGCGCCGGTCGTGTCGGTCTCCGACGGCGCATCAGGGGCACTGGTTTCGGGTGCCTTGGGCGCTTCGCCAGCGGGGAGCGCTGGCGCCGCAGGCACGGGCGCCGGATCAGCTGCGGGGCTTTGCGGCGCACTGATCGGCGGCGGCGGAGCCGGAACCGGTGCCGCCGCGGTATCGGGCTGAGCCGACAGCAGCGTCAGAACCGCTACAACCCCTGTCGTTATACTCAACCGTTCCTCCTGCGCCCTGTTATCGGCCCACGCTGGCGCGCGCGCCCGACGCGTGCGACCGGCAAGCGGCGAAGCGAAGCTATTTCACGTCAAACCGGAACAATTGCCGCAATGACGTCAATACCTTGGCGTGCCGCCTGCAGCTTACCCCATCGGGTACATGACTTCCCGGCTGACCTTGTTGATCGCTTTCATCACCTCGTCCGAAAGCACCAAACCGGCCGCAGCGAGAATATCGGCAACCTGATCTTGCCGGCTGACCCCAACGATGGTCGAAGCGACAAAATCATGCTGCTTGGACCAGGCCACAGCCATGGTCACCGGGCTCATCCCGGCGTCCATCGCGATGGCCATGAACTTCTCGGTCGAGCTCAGCGATTTCTCATTGACGAAGCGACGGCCCATGGCGGCCTGCCGCCCTTCCATCGCCAGATAACGGCTGAACCGCGCGCCATCGGGCCGCGCGCCGCCGTTATACTTGCCCGAAAGCACCCCGCCGCCGATCGGCGAATAGGGAATCAGGCTGATCCCTTCCTGGCGGCAGACCTGCGCCAGTTCATCTTCGAACCGGCGGTTGTTGAGGCTGAAATTGTTCTGGATCGTCTGATAGCGAACCGTGCCCAGCCGCTCAGCCGTCTGGACCGATTTCATCAGGCCCCAGCTCGTTTCGTTAGAGCAGCCCACGATCCGGACTTTGCCATCGCGGACCAGCTCATCGAGCGCTTCCATGGTTTCGTCATAGGGCAGTTCGTGATCGGGCCAATGGGTCTGGTACAGATCGATGTAATCGGTGCCGAGCTTCTTGAGGCTAGCCTCAACCGCCACCGTGATGTTGCGCCGATCGAGTGCGGTCATGCCAGAGCGCAGCGGCGATTTGAACCAGACGTGGCTCGGCCCGGATACCTTGGTGGCGAGAATGATTGCATCGCGCGGTTTGGTCTTGAGCCACTTGCCAACGATCTCTTCGGTCCGGCCAACCCATTTGGGATCGGGCGGCACGGGATAGCCTTCGGCGGTATCGTAAAAGTCGATCCCGGCATCGAAGCATTCGTCCAGAATGCGCAGCGCCTCTGCCTCGTCGGTCTGGCTGCCAAAGGTCATCGTGCCCATGCAGATATCGGAAACGACGATGGCGGATTTGCCAAGGCGGCGGTGTTGCATCTGGCGGAACTCCCGGGTTCAATCTGGTTTTTGATTGCAACCGGGGTGGCGCGGAAAGCCGTGATGGTCAAGCCCGCACGCGCGGCGCTCCTGCTCGGGGGGCAGATAAGGAGCGCCGCGCGGCCGGGACCGGCGGGAGACTAGTGCGCCAGTGTCGAAAGCATCTTGGCCGGGCGTTTGGCGGCTGCGATCCGCAAGGCCGACACCCCGCCCCGGTCCATCGCCCGCTGCCAGGAATAGAACTCCTCGAGGCTGAGGCGATACCGCTTCATCGCCTCTTCGATGGTCAGCAAGCCGCTCTCGACAGCGGCAACAACCTGCGCCTTGCGGCTGGCAACCCAGCGCCGGGTATCGGGCGGAGGGAGGTTCTCACGGGTAAGGACTTCGCGCAGTGGCCCGATGATCCGGGCGGGGCGGGAGTTGTGGTATTCCATCATTTTACGGCCCTCGTTTTTTATGACCGGTGACAGGTCAAACGTTGGCCCCCAAGCACGATGAAAATGCGGTGGGTGTGGTTAAAAACCGCTGAATCCGGGGCGCGGCTTACCGCAAGGAAAGGGCGGGTGACGGCGGGATGTTGGTGATGGGCGGTGAGTGGTGCTTTTGAAATTGCGCCGCTGCTGAGCGCATGCCGGTCAAACAGGTGAAACCGAATAGCCCAGCCGCGGGACATGGACATTGATCTGGCCCAGCCCAGGCACTTCGCGCGCTACTGACAGACTGAACTGCGTTGAACCGGCCAATGTGCCGACAATGGGATCCCGGCCATAGTCGGTTGCGGCCAGGGCGACTTGCTGACCCAGCAATGCCGCATCGCGCGCCAAGCAACCAGTAGCGTCCGGCTGGGAAGCTGCCGCAATCGCCAGCGCCTCGGCCGGATCAATTTCGGTGCGTTGGCCATGGCCGATTGAACCGACCCGGTCATACCAGCCGTCAAACGACGCGATGTCCTCAAAGCGGTCAGCCAATCCGGGGCAAAAGGTCCGCAGGAACCAGAAGTTGTAATAGGCCGCAGCATCCCCAAGGCATGGGGCATCGCCATTCAGGAAGGCCCGGTCATCCTCAAGCTGCTGCGCCAGCAGCGCGGCGTGCGCCTGAATTTGGGTAAGCGCGAAAGGCGCGAGCGCTTTCATCGCCGCAACATTGAATGGCTGGCCGCTCAGTGCTTCGCGATCCTTGATGAAGGCAGGATCGACACCTTCACCGATCGAGCCGAATATTGCCAAGACCGCAGACTGAAACAGCCCCTTGTCAGCCCATTGCTCTATGGCATTGGCCAGCCCTGGGTTGCTTGCTGGATAGAGCGGTTGTTCCGGGAAGCGGCGATCAAGCTCGCGCACAATCAACGCGCTGTCGCAGTAGATATCCGCACCGATCTGCAGCACCGGGATGCGCCGGTAACCGCCGGTCAGCGGAATCAAATCGGGCTTGGGCATGATCACCGGCTGCGCCGCCGCGCGCCATGCGAGGCTCTTTATACCGAAGCAAATCCGGACCTTCTCGGAAAACGGAGAAGTATCGTATTGATGAAGAATGATGTCTGGCATCGTGCTCAGCCCTTTGGATTGATGCTTGCGGACTGAGTGGGCAGCCCGCCCTAAAACCGCCGCGCCACGGCGAATTCTGCCGCCTCAGCCATCGCCGCTTTCGCTTCGCTGGCCGGGAACATCGCCAATGCGTTGATCGCGCGCTGGGCGAAATGTTGCGCGCGTTCGCGGGTGGCGGTTACGGCGTCGTGGCGGGCGATCAGTTCGACAGCGTGGGCAAGGTCTTCATCCGAAGCGCGGTGTCCCAGCATCGCGTCTTTCCAGAAGGCGCGCTCTTCGGCGGACCCTTGCGCATAGGCCAGGATCACTGGCAGGGTCATCTTGCCCTCGCGGAAATCGTCGCCCTTGCCTTTGCCCATTTCGTGCGCATCGGAATCGTAATCCATCGCATCGTCGACCAGCTGGAAGGCGATGCCGAGGTTGCGGCCGTAATCATCCAGCGCGCGTTCCTCCGCCTCACCCTTTTCGGCCACGACAGCGGCGATCCGGGTCGCGGCGGCGAACAGTGCGGCGGTCTTGGAGCCGATGATGCCCAGGTAGCGGTCCTCACTGGTTTCGATCTGGCGTGCGGCGGTCAGCTGATCGACCTCACCTTCCGAAATCACCGAGCTGGCGTTTGAGAGGATCTTGAGCACTTTCAGGCTGCCGTCCTCGACCATCAGTTCAAAACTGCGGGTGAACAGGAAATCGCCGACCAGCACGGTCGCGGGATTGCCGAAGATCAGGTTGGCGGCGGCCTTGCCCCGGCGCATTTCGCTGCCGTCGACCACATCATCGTGCAGCAGCGTGGCGGTGTGGATGAATTCAACCGCGGCCGCCAGCTTGTGGTGGCGGGTGCCGTGGTAATCGCACAGCGCCGCGCCGGCCAAGGTCAGCATCGGGCGCATCCGCTTGCCGCCACCGGCGATCAAGTGACCAGCCAAGGCCGGGATCAACGGGATCTCGCTTTGCATCCGGTCAAGGATTACGGCGTTGACGGCATTCATGCCGCTGGCGGTCAACGCCATGATCGGGCCGAGCGACGGCTCGGTTTCGCGGGGCCTGAGAGGGATCACATCGGCGCTCATCCTGCGGCCATTGAAGGCGAGAGCGCCGCTTGGCAAGTGCAAAGCGGGCATTGGCCTTGGCGCAAATGTCATGCTAGCGAAGCGCTCATGACCGACCAGACCCTCGACAGCTTTCGCGCCTCCATCGACAATATCGACGCCGCGCTGATCCACATCCTGGCCGAACGGTTTCGGATCACCAAGGCGGTCGGCGCCTATAAGGCTCAGAACGCCCTGCCCGCCAGCGACCCGGGACGCGAAGAACGCCAGATCGCACGGTTGCGCAAACTGGCCGAAGATGCTCAGCTTGACCCTGAATTTTCCGAGAAGTTTCTGCGGTTTATCATTCAGGAAGTGATCCGCCACCACGAACAGGCGGCGGGGAAGTAAGCGCGCTTAATTCACCCCATCGCTGATCCAGCGGCTGGCGATGATCCCAAACCCGGCGGCCTGGGCCACGCCTTCGCTCTGGGCGGCTGCATTGCGCACTGCTGCACGATCTTTGGCGGTGCAGGCTCCTTCGGCAACGGTCAGGCCTGCAAAGGGCTGACCTGTGACGAAGATCGGCCTGCCATCCTTGCCCTTGGTGTTGCGCGGCAACGGACCGCACAGAACCGGCCAACGATGGGTTTCGGTGATGCGGCCATCGGCATCGCGAGCGATCGGTTTCACCGCCAGATAGATGTACATCGGTTTTCGGGCGTTCACGCCAGCGGCGGCCTCTTTCGAACCGGGTGGCTCAATAAACAGCTGATCTACCTGCGGCTCCCCCTCAACCAGCACGTGCCCCATTGTCTGCCACTTGCCGGGATCAAACCGCGCCGCAGCCATGGCCGGATCGCCGCCAGCGGGCGGTCCGGAATAGCTATTGCCGCGAATCATCATCGGCTGGGCACATTCAGGCCAACTGGCGAGCGGTGTGCCGGTCTCTAGCTTGCAGGCGGGCGAATCGAAGTTGGCCCACAGCCCGTCCTTCAATTGCGGACCCGACGCTGCATCGAACCACGGCTTTTCCGATATGACCATGTTGCAGGCTGACAGCGCGGTCATTGCCAGTAAGGCAAATGCAGCTTTCATATTCGTCATCGGTGTTATCCCCTCGCCCGTGGCAAGCGCAGCTTGACCAGCAGTCCGCCCAAGTCCTCGCTTTCATCAAGCGTTACGCTGCCACCATAGATCTCGGCCACATCGCGAACAATCGCCAAGCCCAGTCCGGTGCCGGGCTTGCCGGTATCGAGCCGCGCGCCGCGATCGAAAATGCGGGTTCGAGCTTCGGCTGGAATGCCAAGGCCATCGTCTTCAACCCAGACCTCACACCACTCAGGGTCATTGGTTGGATCAAGTGTCACGAACACCGATCCGCCGCCATACTTCGCTGCGTTTTCGATCAGATTGCCGAGAATTTCGTCCAGATCCTGTCGCTCAATCGCGACCTGAGCTGCGCGGTTACCGTCCAGATCGAACCGCGCCTTTTCATACAGCACCGTCACCGCGCGCAGCACGGCTTCAACGCTTTCGCCGACATTTGCGCGGGCCTGCCCCACCGCGCGCCGGCCAACGGCGCGGGCGCGCGCCAGGTGGTGATCAACCTGACGGCGCATGACGGCGGCTTCGCGGATCACCGTATCGGGCAAATCGTCGGCCCGCGCCGTGGCAGCGTTCATGACGACGGTAAGCGGCGTCTTGAGCGCATGGGCAAGATTGCCGGCATGGGTTCGGGCTTCCTCGGCCTGACGTTCGGTGTGGGCCAGCAGGCCGTTCAGTTCCTCTACCAAGGGCTGTACTTCCAGCGGCAGTGGCTCGGTCACCCGGTTGGCCCCCGAACTGCGCATCTTCTGGATCGCCAGCCGCACACCGCGAAGCGGGCCGAGACCCAGCCAGGTCTGAAGCATCGCCATCACGAACAGCCCCAATCCCAACACGGCAAAGCTGCGCAGCAGTATCCGCCGAACCCGGCCGATCTGCTCATCCAGCCCGGCGCGCTTTTCCGCAACGGTGAACCACCAGACGGTATCGCTGCCGGGAAGCTGGATAGAGCGCTCCATCACCCGCAGTGGCTCTTCCGGGAACTGCGTGCTGTCATAGGCATGCGGCTCCTTATCGGTGTGTCCTGCACGCACATCGATGGACCGGTCCCATAGCGAGCGCGAGGGGAAATCGTCGTGGCCCTGCCCGCGAATTTGCCAATAGAGCCCGCTGTTCGGCTCAAGCAGTCGCTGGTCTCCCAGCGGCCGGTTTAGAAACACCTCACCGTCCGGCCCGACTTCAGCCGAGGCGATCATGCCATTGAGCAGGTTACCCAATTGCGCATCGAAGTTGCGGGTGACCTGCCCGGTCAAGGTTTTGTCGAGCGCGATGCCGCCGCCCAGAAGTAGCACAGCGATCCACGCCGCCGCGATCAGCATCATCCGGGTTGAAAGTGAGCCCGTATGCGGGATCGTCTGCCGCTCGGCGCTTGCTCGTTCGGCAGAGTCAATCGGACGTGCGGGCATGGGATCAGGTCCAGTCAAAGACACTGGCCCACTTTGCCGGTCAGCCGCGACCCGGACCAGCCGGATCGTCGAGGCTGTAACCCAGTCCGCGGATCGTGGTGATCACATCGGCGCCCAGTTTTTTGCGGATGCGGGTGACGAACACTTCGATGGTGTTCGAATCGCGGTCAAAATCCTGATCATAAATATGTTCGATCAGCTCGGTCCGGCTGACCACCTTGCCCTTATGGTGGAGCAGATAGGACAGCAGCTTATACTCCTGCGCGGTCAGTTTGACCGGCTCACCGTTCAACGTAACCCGGCCCGAACGCGTATCGAGCCGCACGTCACCGGCGGTCAACTCGCTGCTGGTGTTGCCCGATGCGCGGCGGATTAGTGCGCGCAGGCGAGCGATCAGCTCTTCGGTCTGGAACGGCTTGGCGAGATAGTCGTCGGCACCGGCATCGAGGCCCGCCACCTTGTCAGACCAGCTGTCACGCGCGGTCAGCACCAGCACCGGGAACTTGCGGCCTTCCTTGCGCCACATCCCCAGCACGGTCAGCCCATCAATCTCAGGCAGGCCCAGATCGAGTATCACCGCGTCGTATTCTTCGGTCGAGCCCATGAAATGGCCGTCTTCGCCATCGACCGACAGATCGACTGCATAGCCATTGGCCTCAAGGGTGTTCTTCAATTGCTTGCCGAGGGTTGGTTCGTCCTCGACGATCAGGATACGCATGGTGGGTTCCCCAAAATTCTTCGCCGATCAAATGGGACCAAAGCCCTGTGAGGTCAAGCAAGCGGCGCTATTGCAGTTTGCGGATAACCTCGCCGCTGCGGGCATCGACATCGATGAAAATGACCCGGCCGTCGCGAATGAACTTGAGCCGATAGGCCTGGGCTACCGGATCGTATTCCGGCCCCAAATACTGTGCCCCGGCCATCGTTGGCAGAACCGCCTTCTCGATTTCACTCAGCGACTTCACATTGCCACGGCGCAGATCAGACCGAGCCTTGCCTTGTTCATCACCAGGTCCGCGGGCCAGTGCTGGAGCAGTCGGCAAACACAGCGCGAAAGCGGCGAGGAGGAGGAGCTTTTTCATGATGTGATGTGCTCTAATCCCAAGGGTTTGAACGCGAAGTGAATGGATTATCTGGCACTCAGCCGGGCGATGTAACGCCTGCGCAGCTCAGCAGTCTGAACCCCGGGGCCTCCATTGCCGATCGGTGCTCCATCAACGGAAACCACTGGCATCACCAGCGCCCCGGCAGAGGATATGAATGCCTCCCGCGCGGCCAGCAATTCTGCCGGAGTGAATGGCCGCTCCTCAACCTCGATCCCGATCTCACGAGCAAGATCGATAACGGACAGCCGGGTTACGCCGGGCAGAACACCGTGATCAACCGGGTGCGAAACCAGCACGCCGCGCGCGTCGATTATGTGGGCATTGGCGCTGGTCGCCTCGGTAATCACGCCATTTTCGACCAACCAGGCATCGTCATACCCCGCTTCGCGCGCAGCTTCCTTGGCCAGTACGGCATAGAGCAACTGTGTGGTCTTGGCCGAGCGGATTGCCCAGCGACCATCGGGCTGAAGCATTACCCGCATTCCGGTTTCGGCCATCGGGTTGGCAATCAGCGCAGCTTGCTGGGTGAAGGCAAACCGCGTTGGCGAAACCGGCTCGGCAGGAGAGAGAAAGTCCCGGTCCGCTGGCGCGCCGCCGGTGATCTGCAAATAGATCCGTCCTTCGGCCAGGCTATTGCGCTCGATCAGCTCATTCAGAACAGTCGGCCAATCGGTATCGTCAGCAATCCGCGCGGTCGCTTTGCTCCGCTCAAGCCGAGCGGCGTGGTGCGGCCAATTGCAGAAGTGTCCGTCCAGCACCGGAGTCACCTCATAGACCCCCTGCCCGAACAGCAGCGCGCGATCAAAGATCGGCACCTTCGCTTCGGTTTCGGGGACAAATTCGCCGTTGAGCCAGACTGTGCGCATATCGACGCTTTCAACACCATTGCGCGCCTTGTCAACGCAGCCCTGTGCCCCTAGTTGCCGCGAACCATGGCCGCCGCACCGATCCTCTCCTGGGAAAAGCTGGGCCTCCAGCAGGGCAGCGGCTGGCTGTTCCGCGATCTCGACATGGCGATCGGCCCGCGCGACCGGCTAGCGTTGATTGGCCGCAACGGCGCCGGCAAGACCACCATGTTGCGCTTGATCGCGGGCGAGATTGAGGCGGACAAGGGCACCCGCTCGGTCCAGCCCGGCACCCGGATCGTGATGCTGGAACAGGACCCGTTCTTCACTGGCTACGATACGCTGCTCGATTTTGCGCTGTCGGGCGAAGAGCCCCCGCCCCGCCACGAGGTAGAAGCGATCGCCGGGCAACTGGGCATTGACCTTAGCCGCAATGCCGACAGCGCCAGCGGCGGCGAGCGCCGCCGCGCCGCTCTCGCCCGTGCACTGGCCAGCGAACCCGATCTGCTGCTGCTCGACGAGCCGACTAACCACCTCGATCTGGCCGCAATCGAATGGCTGGAAGACTGGCTCAGCCGTTACAAGGGTGCCTTCGTGGTGATCAGCCATGACCGGACATTCCTGACCCGGCTGACCAGGGCGACGCTGTGGATCGACCGCGGCTCGATGCGCCGCAAGGACATCGGCTTTGGCGGCTATGACGCATGGACCGAACAGGTCTATGCCGAGGAAGCCCGCGCCGCTGACAAGCTTGATGCCAAGCTGAAGATCGAGGCCCACTGGCTGGAACGCGGCGTGACCGCGCGCCGCAAGCGCAATCAGGGCCGCCTCGCCAAACTCTGGGAAATGCGCGCCACCCGCGCCGCGATGCTGGGGCCGCAGGGCACCGCCAAGCTGGGGCTGGCGGTCGACGATGCCAAGTCCAAGGCAGTGATCGTGGCGGACAAGGTTTGCAAGAAGTTCGGCGAAAGGCCTATCATCAAGGACTTCACCCTCCGCATCACCCGCGGTGACCGGATCGGGATTGTCGGCTCCAACGGCGCAGGCAAGACGACCCTGCTCAAATTGCTGACCGGCGAGCTTGAGCCGGATGGTGGCACCATTACCCTGGCCAAGACGCTGCAAGGCGTGATGATCGATCAGCAGCGCAGCCTGATGGCGCCTGAAAAGACCGTCCGTCAGGTGCTGGCTGAAGGCGGCGACTGGATCGACGTGCGCGGGGTGCGCAAGCACATTCATGGCTATCTGAAGGACTTCCTGTTCGATCCGGCGATGGTCGAGGCCAAGATCGGCACGCTATCGGGCGGCGAGCGCAGCCGCTTGCTGCTGGCCCGCGAATTTGCGCGGCTGTCCAACCTGCTGGTGCTCGACGAGCCGACCAACGATCTTGATCTCGAAACGCTCGACCTGCTGCAGGAAGTGATCGCCGACTATGATGGCACCGTCCTGATCGTCAGCCACGACCGCGACTTCCTCGACCGGACAGTGACGATCACGCTTGGGCTGGATGGGAGCGGCCGCGTCGATATCGTCGCTGGCGGCTATGCCGATTGGGAAAAGCAGCGGCAGGCGCGCGCTGCGCAATCCAAGAAAGCCCCCCTCCCGCCTGGGGGAGGGGTTGGGGGTGGGCCTGTAAGCTCAGCGACCAACGAAATAGGCCCTCCCCTGACCCCTCCCGCAAGCGGAAGGGGGAAAAAGCTGACCTACAAGGACCAGCGCGATTACGACCTGCTACCCAATCGGATCGAAGAAATCGCCGCCCAGATCGCTCGCGATGAAGCCGCGCTCCACGATCCCGCACTCTACACCCGCGACCCTGCCAAATTCGCCGCGCTGACCAAAGCCATCGAGGCGGCGCGGGCGGAGAAGGACGCTGCCGAAGAGCGCTGGCTGGAATTGGCGGAGCTGGTTGAGGGGTAATTACCCCTTTGCCAGCCGCTCCTTCACCCGCTCGGCGATCCGCGCTTCCAGCATCGACAGCGGCATCACGCCTTCCTTCAGAATTTCGTGGAACCACGGCAGGCTGAACTTGTCGCCCAGCGCGGCTTGCGCCTTGGCGCGGTTTTTGACCCAGGCGGTGTGGCCGATCTTGTAAGAGCAAGCCTGCCCGATCAGTACGCAATACCGCTCCACCTCGCGCTGGCTGCGCGGGCGGGCAAAGCCGGTGGTGGCGACCATGTAATCGGTCGCCTGTTCACGGGTCCAGCGCTTGTGGTGGATGCCGGTATCGACCACCAATCGCGCCGCGCGGAACAGGAAGCTCTGCAGGTACCCGGCCCGTTCCAGCCCATTGTAGGCGCCCAGTTCGTCGGCCAGCTGCTCGGCATAGAGCGCCCAGCCCTCACCATAGCTGGAGATGAAGTTGTTCCGCAGCAGCATCGGCAGATCGCCCGATGTCTGGGCATAGGAGCCTTGCAGGTGGTGCCCCGGATTGCCTTCGTGATAGGTCAGCGCCGGCAGCGAGTACTTCGGCCAATCACCGACCGATTTGAGGTTGATCCAGTAGATCGCCGGGCGGCTGCCATCCATCGAGGCGATGTTGTAATAGCCGTTCGAGGCTCCGTCCTGGATTTCCACTGGAACCGCGCGAATATCGAGCGGCTTGCTTGGCACATCGGCAAAAGCGCGCGGCAGGCGCGTCGCCATATCGGCCATCCCGGCGTTCAGACTTTCGATCAGCGCTTTCCGACCCTCGGCACTGTCCGGATAGAGCTGATCAGGCCGCTTGTTAAGCACGGTCAGCCGTTCGGCAACACTGCCCTGCGTCAGTCCGGCGTCCTTGAGGATTGCATCGAGCTGGGCCGAGATATCGGCGACTTGCTCCAGCCCGATCTTGTGCACTTCCTCAGGCGAAAGGTTGGTGGTGGTCGCCTGCGCCAGAGCGGCGGCATATATCTCCGACCCGCCCGGGATCCGCCAGGCGCCGTCACCCGCAGCCGTCTTGGCCTTGAGCGCCGTCATCAGGGCAATCTGCCGGTCGAGCGCGGGATAGACCGCACCGGCGATGATTTTGGCGGCACGTGCTCCCCAATCGCCAGCCAAGCCCTTGGCTTTGGCCCGGTTAGCCAGCGATTGCGCCATGCCGCTGTTCGCCGGCGCGGCTTCACGCAACTTGAGCATCTGGCCTACCGCCAGATCAATCGACCAGCTTGGCGCAACCAGACCGCGCGCGGCCTCTGCCTTTTGGCTGGCGCTATCCTGATCAAGCTGGACCGCAAAGGCCGCGAGACGCGCCAGATAGGCTTCGGCATCGCTTGCGCTCTCGATCGGATGGCTCGAATCGAGGAAATCAGGCGTGCCGAAATAGGCCCCGCCCTGCTGGTTGATCCGATAGGGGAACTGGACCGAATCGATATCGAACCGGCCTGGTGACGTGATCCCCTCTTCCAGCTGGTACCGGACCAGCGCCTGATACCGCTTTGCCGCGGCGCCCAGACTGCTGGCCGGAATGGCATTGAGCCGGCTCAGCCAAGCGCGGCTGCGTGCCAACCCGGCCCGGCGTTCGGCCGCTGTTGGCGGGGTCAACTTTGAGCGCAGGTGCGCCAGCTTGCCCTTATCGAGACCCAGCACCGTGGCGAATTCCGGTGAACGCGCGATGCCATCGGCGAACATGGCATCGAGCAGACCCAGCAGCGCCTTGTCGCCGCGCGCCGCTGCACCCTTGGCAAAGGTAGGGTCCGCCGAAAGGGCCAGCGCAAACGCGCCGCTCGAGGCCAGAAAATCGCGCCGATCCATGTCAGTCTCCTCATGGGCTATCCCGAGTTGCCGATCATGAACCTGCGCAACGCGTGCAGGCAAGCCCTTCGACCAGCCGCTGCACCGCTTCGACGAGCGTCAGCCGATCCGGTAAAACCCGGCGACCCGATCGAGTGCGAGGCGCAGCACCAATTTGCCGCTTCGGACCGGCCAAGCCAACGCGCGTTCGGCATCGGGCAGGCCTTCCCCGGCGCAGACCACGCGCCACAGAATGTCCGACAGGCCCGGCCCAGCTGCAGCAACCGCCCCATCAAACCGCTGCCGCGCAGCCAGCTGGCGTTCGCTGGCGCTGAGGCCGGGATCCCCGCCCCCGCCTTGCACCCGCACCGGGTCCCAGCGCATCGTAATGCCGGGGGCGATCTGCGCGCGTTCAAAATCGCGCCGCAGACATTCACCGGCTGCGAACTGCGTGTCGGTCAGATGGCCGCGAGAATGGAGCCAGCTCAGCGGGCTTTCCGCAAGGTTGACGGTGACCGAGCGCCCGCCCTTGCGCGGCGCGCCGCTGCCGGGGCCTTCGCCGGTCAATTCGCGTTCGACCAGTTGGCGCTGCATGGTTTTCCCCTCGGTTGGTGTCGGCGCGAATCGACTTGCCAAAAGGGACGGCTTGTAGGAAAGCAAAAACCAATTTGGTTAAAAGGACCGCGTCATGATCAACCGCATCCGCGACATCCGCCGCGAGAAAAAGCTGACGCTGGCCGATGTCGGCGCGCGCTGCAAACCGGCCACCACGGCCCAGACGATCGGGCGACTGGAAACCGGCACCCGGCAACTGTCGCTCGCCTGGATGAACCGGATCGCCGCCGCGCTGGGGGTGGAACCAGAATTGCTGGTGCGCAGTGACGCGGGCGAGCAGCCCCGCTTTGTCGCGCGGTTGACCGCCGATGGGGCCGAAGCCTTACCCGCCCCGCGCGATGCGATCTTGCCTTCAGCGCTGGGCGGCGATGAACCGCTGGTGGTGCTGGCGATTGAGGCACCCGCCGGGCTCTACCGCGCCGGGGATCAGGTCTGGCTGCGTCAGCATGGCCCCGATGGCTATGCCAAGCTGCTCAACCGCGACGTGCTGGTCCCGCGCTCAGGCGGACGGTTTGCCTTTGGCCGGATGATTGACCGCGATGATACCCATGTCGCGGTGCTGCCGCCCGATCCCGGCCAGCGCCAGATCGTGATCGACAAACCCGCCTGGATTGCGGTGGCAGAAATGCTGGTTCGCCCGCTGTGACCAAATTACGGGTGCTGAGCCTCAGCACGCTTTACCCCCATGATCAGGCGCCCAATTTCGGCGTGTTTGTCGAACGCCAGATGCAGGCGGTGATGAAGCGCGGCGATGTCGATCTGGTGCTAATCAGCCCGCAGGGTATCCCGCCCTTCCCGCTGGGCCTAAACCCGCGGTATGCGGCGCTGAAGGACCTTCCGACGGTGGAGCTGCGCGGCGGTGTGCAGGTGCTGCGACCACGATTCACCTTGATCCCCGGGATTGGCGCCCGGCTAAACGCTGGTGCCGAAGCACGCGCCGTCCTGCCGCTGGCCAAGCGGCTCCATGCCGAAGCCCCGTTCGATCTGATCGATGCGCAATTCTTTTACCCCGACGGTCCCGCTGCGGTTCAGATCGGCAAGGCATTGGGCCTGCCGGTCAGCATCAAGGCGCGCGGTGCGGACATCCACCATTGGGGCAAGGACCCGGCGACCGCAAAGCAGGTGCTGGCGGCGGGCCAGGCCGCGCAAGGGCTGTTGGCGGTATCGCAAGGGCTGGCCGATGACATGGCCGCGCTGGGGATCGACCAGGGCAAGATCACGCTGCACCGAACCGGGCTCGATGCCGACCTGTTCCGGCCCTACGATCGCAAGATGTGCCGCGATCAACTCGGTCTGCCGCGCGATGTGCCGGTGCTGGCCACAGTCGGCGCGCTGATCCCGCGTAAGGGTCAGAAGTTTGCGATCGAAGCGTTGGCCTTACTGCCCGATGCCATCTTGCTGCTGGCGGGCAAAGGCGCCGATGAAGCCGCGCTCAAAAGCATGGCTGAACGACTGGGTGTGGCCGAGCGCGTTCGGTTCCTCGGCGCTGTGCCGCACGGCGAATTGCCGATCGTGCTGAACGCCGCTGATGTGTTCGTGCTGCCCACGGCCAGCGAAGGTCTGGCCAATGCCTGGGTCGAGGCGCTGGCCTGCGGAACGCCGGTGGTGACCACGCCGATCCCCGGCGCGCAGGAACTGATCACCGATCCCACTTTGGGCCGTCTGGTTCCCCGCGACGGCGCAGCGATTGCCGCAGCCGTGCACGAGCTGCTCACCGCAGCGCTCGATCCAGAAGTGGTGCGCGTTGGCGCCGCGAACTTCAGCTGGACCGCCAACGCCGCAGCGCTGGTGGACCATTGGCGAAAGCTGGCGGAGGCTTAAGCCGTCGCTTCGCGCGCCAGCCGTTCCTGCCGCTCAACCTGGCTTTCGACCGGAACGAAGCTGGATGAAGTCACCTTCAGCCAGATCAGGATCGGCGCGGCCATGTAGACCGAGCTGTAGGTGCCGACGAAGATCCCGAGCGTAATCGCAGCGGTGAAACCGAAGATTACCGGTGGGCCCAACAGCAGCAGCGCGAGCAGCGTGATCAAAACCGAAAGCGAGGTCACAATCGTCCGGCTAAGCGTTTCATTGACCGACAGATCGAGCAATTCGGCCATCGGCATCCGGCGGTACTTTTTCAGATTCTCGCGAATCCGGTCATAGACCACGATCGTATCATTGAGCGAATAGCCGATCAGCGTCAGGATCGCGGCGACGATGTTGAGATCGAACTCCATCTGGGTAAGCGCGAACATCCCCATGGTCAGCGAAACGTCGTGAACCAGCGCAAACAGCGCGCCGACCCCGAATTGCCATTCGAACCGGATCCAGATGTAGATCGAAATCGCCACCATCGCGGCCAGCAAGGCCAGCCCGCCTGACCGACCTAGCTCTTCCGAAACCTTGCCCGATACCGAATCGACCCCGTCGATCCGCGCATCAGGATGCTCGGCCTTGATCGTTGAGGTGATCTTCTTGGCCATATTGTCAGCCAGCGCGGTATCCTGTTCAGAACCCTCGGGCAGCTTCATCCGGATCGACACTTCGTTCGGTTTGCCGAACTGCTGAATGATCGGCTCGCCAAAGCCGAGCTTGGCGACGCTTTCGCGCAGCTGAACTACTGGCGCGGTGGCGCTTTGGGCATAGGTGACCCGGATCATCTGCCCGCCGATGAAATCGACGCCCAGATTGAGCCCCTTGGTCAGGACCAACCCCCACGAAGCGAGGATCAGGACGACGCTGACGACATAGAACGGCACCCGCCAGCGCAGGAACTTGATGTCAGTGTTATCGGGAATGAGCTTGAGAAGTTTCATGGTGCGCAGTCCCTTACAGCACGATATCGGTGGGGCGAACGCGGCGCAGATAGCCTGCGACCCACATCCGGGTCAGCCACACTGCGGTAAACACCGAGGTACCAATCCCGATAATCAGAACGATCGCAAATCCGCGCACCGGACCCGATCCAATCAGGAACATCAGCACCGCAGCGATAATGTTGGTGATATTGGCGTCAAAGATCGCCCGACTGGCTTCCTTGTACCCCATCTCGACCGCCTGAACGACCTTGCGGCCCCTGGCCCGCTCTTCCCGAATACGTTCGTTGATCAGCACGTTGGCGTCCACTGCGGCACCGATCGTCAGCACGAACCCGGCGATCCCCGGCAGTGTCAGCGTGCCGCCGATCGCAGCCAGAATGCCAAGGATCATCAACGCATTGATGATCAGCGCGACGTTGGCGTAAAGACCAAAGCGGCCATAGGTCAGGAAGATAAAGATCATCAGCGCCAGGGTGCCAACACCCATTGCGATCATCCCCTTGCGGATTGAATCTGCGCCAAGGTCCGGCCCGACCGAACGCTCTTCCACCACTTTAAGGTCTACCGGCAGTGCGCCAGAGACCAGTGACGTGGCCAGCTGCTTGGCACTCTCGCTGGTAAAGCTGCCTGAAATCCGCGCCTGTCCGCCCAGGATCGGTTCCTGAATGTTGGGCGCGGACAGCACTTTTCCATCGAGGATAATTGCGAACGGCTTGTTGACGTTTTCTGTCGTCAGCCGGGCAAATTTGGCCCCGCCAGCCTGATCAAACGTAATCTGCACGATTGGTTCATTGGTCTGCTGGTCGTTGCTGGGCTGGGCGTCGGTCAGCTGGTCACCCTTCACCCCGCCATAGCGCTTCACCGCCAAACGGCCGATGCCATCCTTTTCGGGATTGGCCCATGGAACCAACTCTGAACCCGGAGGCACAATCCCCTGCGCCACCAGTGCTGGATCAGCAGTGAGATCAACCAGCTTGAACTCCAGTTTGGCGGTCTGCCCCAGCAGTGCCTTGAGTGCAGCCGGATCGCTGAGGCCCGGAACCTGAACCACAATCCGGTTTTCACCCTGGCGGATGATCGTTGGTTCGCGTGTGCCCATCCCGTCGATCCGCTTGCGAACAACGTCGGTCGCCGAATCCATCGCCATGCCCTGGGCCTGATTGATCCCGGCGGCAGTTGGCGCGAGGACGATCTTGCCCGCGTCAATTTTGAGATCCCAGTCCCGCTGGCCTGACATCGAAGCCCCACTGGTCAGCGTCTGCAGCACTTCGCGTGCCGCCTCACCCTTGGCCGGATCGGTGACCATGAAGCTGACGGTACCGTCCTTGGTCGAGATATCGCCAATTTCGATCTTGGCCTGCCGCAGGCGGTTGCGCACATCTTCGGCCATCGTATCGAGCCGCTGGCGTCGGATCTGGTCCGCGCTCGCTTCAAGCAGGATATGGCTGCCCCCGGCCAGGTCGAGGCCTAAGTTGACCTTTGGATCAATCAACCGAGCGGGCCATTGCAGCCCTGAAACGGCGAAGATCGATGGCATCGCAGCCAGCACGCAGGCCAGCGTCAGCAGCCACAGCGAAATCCGCTTCCAGACGGGAAAGTCGAGCATGATGGGCTTTCAGATCAATCGTTGGCGGGCGTGGTGCCGGCGGGGGGCACAACATCGGCCAAGGTTGATTTGACAGCCTTGACCCGCACGTTCGGACCCAGCTCCAGCTCGGCATAGTGATCATCAACCTTGATCACCTTAGCCAGCAATCCGCCGCCGGTCAGCACCTGATCGCCTTTCTTGATCGCCGAAATCTTGGTCTGGTGGTCTTTCTGGCGCTTCATCTGCGGGCGGATGATCAGGAACCAGAACACCGCGACCATAGCGACCAATGGCAGAAATCGTACCCAGCCCGGAGGGGCTTCAGCCCCGGCGGTCGCGGCGGTGAGAATGGCGAAGGTCTGGCTGCTCATGGCTCTGGCTTGCTTCCCTGAAATAGACGCCCGGATCGCTCCTGAGCGGAATTGCGGGCGACTAGCAGCAATGCCATCCGATGGCAACGCGCCGCCCCCTTGGCGTTTCCTTCAGATGGCATCTGTGCTGCGCGGTTCAAGGGGGACAAGAACTTTGCACCTGCCCGCTTGCCTTCGCCCGGCTGCCTGCCTATAGGCCCGCTCCTCTCCACCGTGCGCACCGCGCCGGGACGGAGAACGGTCGGGACGTAGCGCAGCCTGGTAGCGCATCACACTGGGGGTGTGGGGGTCGGAGGTTCGAATCCTCTCGTCCCGACCAATTTTCCGGTATTAGGTAGCAACCGCACCAAGCAAGATTCAGGGAATACCCTATCTTGCGGTTATGGGAATCTCGAACCTTCGACTTGGCCTTGAAAATCTGCACGCCACGCTTCGTGGTCAGATCAAGCAGACCGAAAAGGACCTACACGCCGCAAATGAAGCCGCTCAAAGGGCTGACGAACTGTTCTGGGAGCGGAACCGGCTGCGAGAGGTTGTCCGCGCAGTCGAGCAGGTCCTGAGACACGGCGATCCCGACTGGACGCCTACACTGGTGGTGCCTCGCCCCAAACGCAAATGGACCAGCCTTTTCAAGCCGGGCGACCGGGGGCGCATCGCGCTCACCATTCTTCGCGAGCATGGCGGCTGGATGCGCCCGCTCGATGTCGCCACCACCATGCTGGATCAGATCGAACATGATCCGGAAGATCGCGTTGAACGGACCCGGCTCGCCAATTCGCTCGGCAATTACTTCAAGAGCCACGAAGGCGATCTCGTCGAATCGCGCGGTGATTATGCCAAGGAATGGCGGGTGATTCGCTGATTGTGGAATTTGGCCCGAATCTAAGCGCTGAAAATGCGGTGAAGGCTCCTCGGAGACCCGCTGCCAATTGCCGAA
>Ga0075163_10004409_pt1 | contig 18890 bp, 31 predicted proteins | sample JI1023141ADNA_FD_71478 | JGI IMG/M metagenome (GOLD analysis project Ga0075163, IMG submission 71478) | Wastewater effluent complex algal communities from Wisconsin, to seasonally profile nutrient transformation and Carbon sequestration -... | ecosystem: Engineered > WWTP > Effluent > Algae...
AAGTATCAGGGACAATTAGTCTCAGACATTATTCAACAAGATAAGGCTTACATCAAACAACAAGCTAAACAATCATCACAGTTTTGTTTTTCTGATGAAGTAATTAGTAAAACAAGCAGTCAACCATTAAATAACTACATACCAAGAAGATGAAAAAGATATTTATATTAGCATTTATTTTTATTTTAGGAATAGGAGTGAATGCACAAACTGATTCTACAAAAATAGAGTCTTTAACTAAAGAAGTAATTTACAAAGATGTTAAAGATGTTATTAAATCTTTAGCTGAAACATTAAAAGTAGGAACAGAACATGTTTATGGAGTATTAGTAAAGCAACAAGTAGTTCATAGTATAACTAGAATTCTAGTTTACATTGTAATAGGATTTTTCATATTTCTACTCTTTTTTAATGCTGATAAATTATTGAAAAAGGTTGGAGACGATAAAATGTCTTCAGAACAAGATGCTACAATGGGTTGGCTAATGATACCTGGAGTATTATTATCAATCTGTTTAGTTATATATTTCTTTTTTACTATTGATTCTACTGTTACAGGTTTTATCAATCCTGAATATGGAGCTATTGAGAAAATAGTGGAAATGTTAAAATAACAAAGATAAACTAAACAGTTAAGCAAATGAAAAACTCATCTTACCTGTTAAAGTCAGTACTACAATCATCACAGCTATGACTGTATAAGCTTCATTTCACTTTGTAACTAAGTATGCTAAAGCTGCAAATAAAGTTACTATAAAAGGTAAGCTCTTTTATATAGAAATGAGAAGAGGATGATGTATATAGCGTATCTATTAGCACGATACTGATTGTATACTGACTTTTTAAATGAATTAAACATAAAGTAGGTAGCTATAACAAGAGGAAAACTAGCTGAAATTATTCCTGTCTGGCAAATGGTAATAAGTGAACTTTACCCTGTAAAATTGCATCTATCACGCATAGAATGTAGAGTGAGCCTGATAAACAAAGCCTACTTTTTAAAGATAATACGGTTTGCTGTCCGTAAAGCTACAGCTATAGAACATGTTCGCGTAAGGTGAAGAAACTTACGTATTTAGAAGAAATAAGGAGTATTGTCTGTGTAATGACGGGATTACTTAATATCATTACTACTTGTTAATAATTTACCTACAAGTACCTTATTTCTTTTTACTTAAATTGAAATTATGACAAGACTATTAATATTATTCTTTCTATTTTTAACTGATTGTACAGTTTCTAAAGTTGAAACTAAAGAGGTTAAAATAGAACAAATAAAGTATGCAGACTTTAATACTGCCTACAATTATTTGAGGTATTTTGAAGGTAATTATGGTTGGGAATTACATGATCCAGGTGGTGAAACCTACGCTGGAATAGCAAGAAAATACAATAGAAAATGGGAAGGATGGTTAATTCTTGATAACTATAAAAAGAAATATCAAGTAAAGAAACATGATTCTGTTCCTATTTTAGAATTTGCTACATTTGATTACTATATGAAAGTATGGTATACTGAAGGATATTCAGAATTAAGAAGTCAAGAAATAGCTAATTACATATTTGATTACAGAAATTCTGGACCAATAGCTTATATTCATATAAGAAGAGTACTTAGTAATATGGGTTTTGCAGTACATGATTATGGAGATTTAGATCCTAATTTAGTATTAGTACTTAATTTAGTAAATGAGAAAGAGTTTTTAAACCAACTTAAACATACTAGAATGAAATACTATATTAGATGTGTAAAAAAATATCCAGAACAAATAAAGTTTTTGGATGGGTGGATGAATAGAACCTATAACATTAATTCTTAATTATGAAACATTTATTTGTACCATACGAATTAGCTTTAAAGCTAAAAGAAAAAGGATTTGATGAACCTTGTTTAACTCATTTTTATGGAAAACCTAATAGACTTAACACTTTTTGTGGTGGATTTGAGTTTAAAAACTCACATTTTGTAGCTCTTAATGAAGTGGATCATATATCTGCGCCACTATACCAACAAGTAATTGATTGGTTTAGGGATAAACATAATTTATCTATAGAAATAAATACTGAATTTATTTTTGGTAAATTTATGTGGCAAATTATTGAATTAAAACCTAAACCTTTAAATGTTGTAAAATCTCAAAAGGTTGTAGGATTATATTCATATTACGAAGCATTAAATGAAGGTATTGAAGAAGCTCTTAAACTAATATGATCCCATTAGAAACACTAATAGAACTTTCTAGGAAAGAACTATTAACAGAACAAGAAGAAAGAATACTTATTATGTATTTTATACTTTGGCAAACAGGTATGAAAATAAATGGTAATTATTCTACAAAAGGAGGTATTTTTGTTGGAGAAATTCAAACTGCATCTATTGGTAGTAGAGAATTATGGAACAAGAATGTAGAAATAGCTAAAAACTGGTTTAAAACAATTGAGATATGAAAGAATTTAAACACTATCAATATGTAATAGTACAGTTATTTACTAAAAGGGATTTCACAATTAAGTTTGTAAGTGATAATGAAATAACTAAAGAAGTTGTTTTAGATTACTTAAAAAAGAATCACAACTACAATACCCTTTTAGATGATTTTGAATTTATAAACAAACCTGAAACAATACAGATATGAAAAAGAATGCCTTACAAAAAGTAGAGAATTTAAGTGTGGAAACAATTCCTGATAAAGAGGAATTAAGAGCACAAATGAGAGTTTCATTAGAAACTATTAATAAAAAGCTTAAGAAGCTTGGAGGAACTACTCAAGTTGTTTTTAAAGCCGCTTCAGCTTTTAAAATGAACGAGAATGACTCTAATACAGTTAACATACAAACTTGTGGAGATTTAGTATATTTAATTAAAGCTTTAGCTCTTGTAAAAAGGGTCAAAGCAGAATTTTATCAAATAGTAGAAGAATTAGAAGTTAATCCTACTCCAATTTGTGTGTGGTATGGTCAAAATGTAGATTTCTACATTCACGATTTAGAAATTCGCATAAAACAAGTTGCTAATGCTAAACAATTAGCAGAGTTAGTTTCGGCTAAACAAAGACTAGAAACTTTTATGTCTGAAGAAGACAGATTAGTTAAAACCTTAGAAGATGTTTCCTTACTCCTAAAATAATACTATGACAAACAAACAAACAAGAAAAGGTAAACAAGTAGTAACTAGGAAACCTCATGGATACTATATTGTCAGAGAAAAGAAGAATGGAGCAGAAAGAGAATATACTGTAGCTGATTTTACTTCTAAATCTTTATGAACGAGCTGATTAAAGAGCTTGAAAAACAAATAAGATATTCTGTTTTAATAGGAGATGCAAACGATGTGAAAGATTACTCATCTGGTACAGAGGATCATGAAGGAGTTTATCTTACTCGTAAAGAAGCTGAAATGATTCTAAACATTTTAAAAATCTATCAACAAGCAAACTCATGAAAAAGATAACACAAGAAAGGAAGACTTATTTGAAGTCTCCTCCAGTAAATGTTGAAGGGCAGAACGGTGTTAATTACGTCATTAAAGCTTTTCAACAAACAAGGAATTTAGGAAATAAACATTTAACAGTAGGTAAACACAGAATGTAATGAACTTATTCAAGTTAAAAGCACCAAAAGAAAACCAACAAGAATTTACTGAGTTGGAAAGTTGGACAATCTCTTGGGAAGTAAAAACAGGTTGGTCTAACAATACAGAAATATATTCAAAAGTTTTAATAAAAGAAAGTGAAGCTGATGAATTTAAAAAACAATTAGAAGAATCGGCCAAGTTTATAAAAGCGTGGATTAATACTTCTAAGAAAAAAAATTAACAATCTATGTTGGCTGTGAATCACATTAAACAGCCTAACTAATCTGTACAGTAGAAAATGGTAATCTCTGATAAGAAGGAAAGATTCTTATTGTGTTTGTGAGTTCGAGTCTCACCAGATTAGCAATAATTCAATGAGGACTGATTGAATTATTATTACAATTAAATTATAAATTTTAAACAAACGAAAAATGGAAAATCAAAGTAGAATTATTTTTAAAAGAGAGCAATTAGGAAGTTATTCAACTCCTTCAGCTCCAGGAACTTATGAGTTAGAAGTTGCAGGCAATGTAACAGAGAAAAATCTGTTTACTGATGAAAAAGGTAGTCGGTACATTGTAAATCTTAAAGCTATTGCTCCTGATAAGTTGCAGTTAGTTAAAGAAACCTTCAAAGATTCAGAAGCTCTTGCTATTGAACAAACAACTGGATTGTTCATGACTGCTTCTATTTGGAAAGCACAAGGAACATCTCCAGCTTTGCCTATGAGAGGTGAGAAAGTAAAATGTACTGTAGACTTTGTAGAATCACGTGATGGTTCACAAACTCTGCGTGTTACAAACATTAATGTTCAACCTGCTAAAACAGCAGCAAGACTTAATGTTGCTTCTTTCTTTGCTGAAGTAGTACAAACAGCAGACGTAGTACACAATTAATTAACCAAATAACTTCAGAGATTAGTCCACTCTGAAGTTGTTTTTAAACATTTAAAACATGAGAAACAACATACTCTTTTTCCTTTTAGGAATATTTGTAGCTATTAGTGTAGCAGCTACAACTAGTGATGTAATGACAGTTAAACCTGCTAAACCTGTATCTGTAGTAATGGATTGGTTTACTTTAACTAACAGTGCTGATGCTTTTATACAGAAATATGAGAAATTAGGTTATCAAATAGATTTTGTTGAACAAATTAGCGAAACTAGATTTATAGTTGTAATGGAAAAATATTAAAATATGAAAAACAACAAAGAAACAACAAAAGAAGAATTTGACAAATCCTTAAAAGAATTAGCTAAAAGCTACGATGAAAGTAACATTTCTAACAAGGAGAAAGGATCACCAGCTGAACAACAATCCGTTGATAACGGTAATGGAGCCACACCAGTACGAGGTATTAACAGCCTTACTGACGAAGAATACAGAAAACTCTACGAGCAGGCAGAACTCTACGATTAAAGGATATAATGATTGGTATGTTTTAGCTGTAGATATTGAGAATAGAGGTAAACCAGAAGATGGTGGAGAACTACTACTGTCTGCTTTCTGTAATGTAAATGAAGAAGTACTGGTAATAGATAATACATCTGTAAATAACCTAGAGATTTTCAGTAGAGAAGTATTACAAAGGTGTTTCTTTATAGCTCACAATGCGGATTTTGAAGCTAAGTGGGGATTGGTTACAGGTTTTACTCCTGGACGTTATGGCTGTACAATGGTTAATGATAGACGGTTATTATCCGGTCAACAAGGCTATCACTTTGATTTAGTTTCTGTAATAAACAGAAGACTAGGTTTTAAAGCTATTCCTCAATGGATGGATAAAGACATTAGAAACCAGTTTGCAACCTGTACATTCTTTACAGATGAACAAATACTTTACAATGCAGCAGATACAATTAGATTAAAAGATGTATACAGAATACAGCTTGAAGAAGCGGAAAAACTCAATCAGTCTTTCCTCCACAGAACACTTAACTCAAGAATCATTATCCCTATTGCAGAGGCAGAAGTTACAGGAATCAAACATGATTCAGAGAAGTGGATTAACATTGCTAAAGGCAGAAAAGAGAAAGCAGATAATATATGCAAAGAACTAAATCAAATAGTCCAATCGACTCCTGGGATAGAAATTGGCAAGATCAATCCTCAAGTAAGGAAACAACAAGAAAGCCAAGAAAAAAGGTTAAAAAGAAACCAGGAAAGAAAGTTAAAGCTGGAACAACAGCTAAAGCAACTGGAAGAAAAAAACAAAACTCACCTAAAAAGTTACAGAGTAAGTCAAGAACAGTTAAGTACCTGTGTGCAACTTGTGGAGAGCCTGAAGACACAGAATGTAAATGTATTAGAGAGTATAATAAATTGGTCTTCTCCAAAACAAGTTCTTGAAGTATTTAGGCAGATGTCTATACCTCTTCCTCTAGCTAAAGACCAAAAGACAAGAAAGCTTAAACCTAAATTAAGTAAAGAAGCAAGGACAAACTGGTTCTTACAACATGAAGAAACTCCTTGGAACGACTTCATGAAAAGGTTTGATAATTTTAAAAAGACTGAACACAACATCAAATCATTTGGTGAAAAATGGGTAGAACAGTATGTTAGAAATGGTAGAGCTTATACTTCATTTGACCAAGCAGGAACAGCTACAGGCCGTCACACAAGTGGTTCTAAAGGATTAAAGAAAGAATACTGTAATATCAGTCAAATACCAGGATCAAAAGATTATAGATCATGTTTTGTGTCTGATGATGGAAGACTTTTCTTTACAGGTGACTACAAGAATCAAGAAGGCTTAATTATTATATCTCTATCTGGAGATATGGAAATGAAGAAGATTACTGAAAGTTCAGATCAACATAGTTTACTTGGAACAGAAGCTTGGAGAGCTGTTTATAAACATAGATATGAGAGAACTGGAGATCAGAAGTGGTTAGAATTATCTCAGAGCTATGAAATGAACCAATCTACTGAAGAGAAAAAGAAGGAAAGAAGTAAATTTAAGAACTCTGCCGGATTATTTCCTATCCTTTATGGATCAAGGGCGGCTAAAGTATCTGCAACTGCTGGAGTTAGTTTAGATGAAGCAGAAATCATGCTTCAAGTAATCAAATCTCATGCTCCACAAGCTGTGTTATATCTTGATTCTAAAGCTAAGGAAGGTTCTACTAATGGTTATGTTGTTCATAATGAAGTTACAAACTCAAGAAGATGGTTTAGTCCTGTATTAGAAAATATTAAGTATGGATTTCCTATTTCTAAATCAGATACAATTGAAGTAGAACAGGAATCTCGTAACTCAAGTATCCAAGGTACTGGATCAGATATAATGAAATTAGCTATTGCTATGATTGCTTGTTGGAATACAATCTATAAACAAGATATAAGATTTGTACTTTCTAACTATGATGAATATGTTGCCTCATTTCCTATTGAGAAACAAGAACAATATACTAAAGTAGTTGTTGAGTTTATGAAACGAGCAGCTAAAAGATTTTTAATTAAAGACCTTGTTATGGAAGTGGAACACACCTGCTTACCCTACTGGAACAAATAAAACTAATAACTACTATGACACCAATTAAAGAACAAATACTTCATTCCCAACAAAGAATGAAAGAAGCTAAAGAAAAAGGAGATATGAAGGAGTACCATTCTTGGGATGGATATTTGAAAGGTTTAAATTACGCTAAATTATGGTATGAATCAGAGCAAGGAAAGAAAGAAATTAAAGGAATTACTGCTTAGTGGAACAACCGTAAACCATTATTTACAATGGGTATGTAGTGAATTTAGGTATGATGGAGTAAACTTATGGTTTAGAAATAGAATACCTTATACTAAAGAACAACTAATTAAACAATACTTAAATGAAAGCTAGATATATTTTTAATTATTTTACTGGATATGGTTATAGAGAAATTGCTCCACATACAATAAAATTCTATCCAATAGAAGTAGTTGCTGAAAGCTTGGAGGAAGCTATTAAAAAGCATAATAAAAGAAGGCAAATTCTTACTAAATATAACGATTGTTATAGAAAAGAAGGGACAATCCCTATTATAAAAAGGGAGAATAAGGTAGAAACTATAGGTATTTTCTGGATAAAAGATAGTATTATTAAGTGGAAAGACGAAGAATGCTATTGGAAACCCATTGCTTTTGGTAATACTTATATGCAAAAGTTTAAAATACCTCAACCAGATTATCCAACTGTAAATAATGATTTCGCTGCTAATTTTTGTACAGGTAGAGCAATTTATTCTTATAAAGGCTGGTTTAAATATGTTTGGGATTATTTTGGTGGAAATGGGGATAAACAATCTTTATTAGGAAATAAAAAAAAAGATTTACAAAAGAATTACCATGATGATATTAACAATTTGCTTACAAAAGCAAGACATTTGCTTACTCCAGAAGAAATTTTAGAATTAGAAGAAATCAACATAAAATGAACAGAGAGCAAGTTCAAAAAGAAGCAATAGATGCTTTTCTTTTTCAAGCTGGTGGTAGAGGAACAGTAGTTGTAGGCACTGGTGGCGGTAAATCAAAAATAACAATAGATATAATTGAACAGAGCACTAAAATAGAAAACAAAGCTTTATCTATTCTTCTTCTAACTAATTCAGAAAGCCTTAGAGATAAGAACTGGAGAAATGAGTTTGAAAAGTGGGGACAGGTTAACATTTATGATGATTTAATTACTTCTTGGACTTACCAGAAAGCTTATAAGCTTAAAGGAGAGTATGATTTGATAATAATGGATTAAGAATTGGTTCATTTAAAACCTTTTTAATTGACTGGAACAGCCTTAGAGCTTCACACACTCCATAAAGCAGTAATGACTTTATTATAGTAAAAGAGGTGGAGATTGGCTAATCAGCAGCGAAGCTTCCTGCCTAGGAAGAACGTTCAACGACTATCCCGTAAGGGAGTAAGATAAGTTATTATAAAGCTTATTTGAAAAGGAAGGATTTGGTACTTAATTTAAAATTATCTATATTTGATTTTGCAAAAACAAAATCAATTATGGAAAAAGAGTATAAAATTTATGTTTTAAAACACCCGCTTACAAAAGAAGTAAGGTATGTAGGTGTTACAACCCGAAAATTGAATGAACGATTATCCCAACATCTATGTGCAGCTAAAAAACGCTGTAATACAAGGTGCAATAAGTGGATAAAAAGTTTATTAGATCAAGAACTAAAACCTGAAATGTTGCAAATAGATATTGCAAACGAGGCTAATTGGGAAGTCATGGAACAAAATTATATACAATTATATAAAAGTTTAAATAGTAAATTAGTTAATCACAATAAAGGCGGAAAAGGTGTTATACTTAATAGATTACCAGAAGGTAAAATAAGAAGTGCGGTAGCCAAATTTAAACCTGTATGCCAGTGTGATAAAAACTATAACTTAATAAAAGTTTGGGAATCAGTTAAGACTGCTGCTGAAACATTAAATATTTCAAGGGGAAGTATTTACAAGTGCTTGGAACAGAGACATAATACTAATCCTACCGCTGGTAATTTTAGGTGGATTAAAAAAGATTTATTTGATACAAATTCTTTTTTAAGGAAGTCTATATTACCAAAACAGCTATACTCTAAATACAGAAATGTAATTAAAAAAGATAGTTTAGGTAATGTTATAAAAGTTTATGCAAGTGTGACAGATTTTGCAAAAGAAATTGGTATGCGTAGGGATACCGTGTACTCTAAAGCTGAAAAAAGTAACTTAATTATTTTAAACGATTATATATACGAAATTAAAGAATCAAATAAGATATAGTCTAGTCTTACAAGAAATTGTAAGTTAATAAAACGGAAATAGATTTCGCCTGTACTGAACAGTATGGGCAAGTATTCCAGAATTTTCAATCACAATATTTACTTTGTCTAACAGGATTCCTACCACCAGAAAAAGAAGAGTTTCTCACTAAATATGCTCCAGTTTGTTACAGAGCTAAAACTCAAGATTTACAAGAATCAGGAGTGTTAAATAAGAGTGAATTTATTCTAGTTTACTTCCCATTATCACTAGTAAAAAATATTGAAAAGGTAAATAGAAAGAAAGGAACTAAATTCTACACTTCAGAGAATGATGAATACAAATACTGGGATAAAGAGTTTCAGAAAGCTGTAGTAGTTAAATCTAGTTTAGATCAAAAGGTTAGAATGGGATTCTCTGTAGAAGCTAAAGCATTAACATCTGCTGATTGGAATTTTAAAATGAAAGCCACTTTAAGAAAGGGATTGCTTAACAAATTAAACTCATCAGTAACTGTAGTAAAGAATTTAGTTAAAAGGATACACGAAACTCCAGGTAATAAAGTTGTAGTGTTCAGTGCTTTAACAGATCAAGCCGATAAACTAGGGTTTCCTACCTTTCATGGTAAAAGTAATTCTACTGAAAAGAGTTTAGATTCCTTAAATGAGGGTAAAATAAATACTTTAGCTGTATGTAAGGCCGTGAACAGAGGAGTTAATCTTGTAGGTGTTAATTACATCATTAGAGAAGGTTATGATAGTTCTGAAGTAGACTTCAACCAGATTCATGGAAGGCTCATGAGATTAAAAGCAGATCAAATAGGTAAATTTATTGTACTAATCCCAACGTATGAAGATTGGGTTAAAACAGAATCAGGAAGTATGAAGAAAATAACAATTAAAACACAAGCTGCTAAATGGGCAGAAAAACAGATGACTAGTTTTGATACAACAGGAATGATAAGAAGTATTACTTTAGATTCAACATTACAGATTAAAGAAGGGATAACGTTGTGAGAGATGCTTTAGAAAGAGAGTTAATAGATTATCTTTGTTCTAGGGAGTTTGCTGTTATTGTAGAAGGTAAAGCTGTATTAACAAATAAGTTTTATGAAATATTTCCCCCTCCAAATACTACAATAATTAAGTACAATGAAATTACTCCTAATCAAGTATTAACTCAAGCAGTACATAATTACAATAACCCAACAGCAGAAGAAAAGAAACAGATATGGACAAAATTTATTAATGACAGCGAACTGCCGTATAGAGTTACAGCTCCTGGAGGAGGAACCTATACAATTCGTCAATATAGCCCTGCTGCTGTTAATAAGTTATTGTCTATACTAAGAAACAAAGATTTAGATTACAAAAGATTTACAGAATCAACAAAACATTATTACAAAACAGTAGCTTATAAACTTACTTTACAAAGGTATCTTTGTGAAGAAGTTTGGAGTGATGAATATTTAAATTTTGGCAAGAAGTCTGTAGGAACTTCTACAGACGGTTCAAATCGTTGGGAAGACTAATGTCAATACTTAAAAGAACAAAAGCAAGAATAGCTAAAAGTAGGAGTGGAGCAGTTAATTGTATACCAACAGGAATAAAGAAGTTTGATGAATTAACTGATGGAGTTACACAAGGTACATACTTTCTAATCGCTGCCGAAACTTCCGTTGGAAAGACAGCTTTTGTTAGAGATAAGTTTCTACATACTGTTTATGAGTATTACAAAAAGATAAATGACCCTACTAAACTAGATGTGTTATTTCTTGATTTAACTCTTGAGATAACTCCTGAAATGGGTTTAGCTGGAGCAATGAGTAGAAAGATATACTTTGATTACGGTAAAGTAGCCCCAGCAAAAAAGATTCTAGGTAGTTTATCTGATGAAGGTAATGCTTTAGTGGATAGTATGGATGACTACTTTGAAAAGTTTCAAAGTAAATGTATAGTATTTGAAGAAGATATTACTCCTTCAAAATACCATGATATACTCATGAAAGTAGCATTAGCTAATGGTAAGTTTGACAAACAATCTAATTTAATTAGTGAGTGTGGTAACTATACTCCTAACAACCCTAATCTATACACCATCATTCTTTTTGATACAATTAACTTAGCAGAGATAGACTCTGATAATGCTACAATTAAGGCTACAATAGACAGAATAAGCCGCATATCAGTATGGTTTAGAAACAAGTGTAACTTTACTCCTATTATAGTACAGCAGTTAAACGCTGAACTTTCTTCTGTAGAAAGAAAAAGATTTGCTGTAACTACCCCTAAATTAACTGATGTTGAAGACTCTAAAAGACCTGGTAAAGATTGTGATGTAGCTTTCTTTTTGTACGATCCGTGTAGGCATTTAAAAGACGAGGAAACAATCTTTAGAGGATACGATATGGAAAGATTAAAAGGATGGTATAGGAGTGGACACTTACTAAAAAATAGAAGAGGTGAAAACAATAAAATAATTCACATGAAGTTTGGAGGGGCTGTTGGTCTATACCAAGAATTACCTCCAGCAGATCAGATGGATGAAGAGCAATACAAATTAGCAACAAAATATTAAACAAAAAACAATGAGTTTAAAAATCACAGGAAAAGTAATAAGTCTTCTAGCTTCAGAGATTTATGAAAAGAATTTTGAAGCTTTACATAAGAAAGAAGATCAGAAGTTTAAAGAAGCTATAAACAAAATAACTCTTACAAAATCAGAAGAAAAAGTAGCTAAACTTCTAGTAAAAACTAGTCAAGAATACAATGAGATTAGAAAATCGTATGGCTATAGATATGGTAACGGTTTCACATCAGCAGTAAAAGACTTGTTAGAAACTAAGAAAAACAGCATTAAACAACCAACATCTAAATATCCTACTAAAAACCAACTAGAAAAAGATATAACTCTAGCTATGTTAGATGCTAAATCAGTAGAAGAGTTAATTAACAAGATTAAACACAAATATAAAATCTAATTATTTGGCACAAGAAATATTAGTAATAGGACCTAGTGGTACAGGTAAAAGTACCTCATTAGAGGGATTAGACCCAAAAGAAACAGTAATTATTAATCCAACAAAGAAAGCTTTACCTTTTAAAGGATTTAGAAGCAATTATGTAGAAGCTACAAAAGAAAACCAACAAGGTAATTTCTATAATGTAGATACTCCTGCTTTAGTAATAGCAGCTTTAGAGCATGTTAGTAACAAGATACCCCATATTAAGAATGTGGTACTAGATGATGCAAACTATATTATGGCATTTGAGTTTATAGCAAGAGCTAAGGAAGTTGGATATGCTAAATTTACTGATATTGGGGTTAACTTCTCAAACATTATCAAAACAGGTAGAAACTTAAGAGGTGATATTAACTTTATTGTTATGATGCACCCTGAAGTGGATACTGATGCTTTTGGTAATAAAGTAGTAAAAGCAAAGACAGTTGGTAAACTAGTAGATCAATATCTTAATATTGAAGGAATGTTTTCAATCGTTCTTTACACAAAAGCAAAACAAGGAAAGGATGGAATAGAGTATGTGTTTGTAACTCAAAATGATGGAACGAATACGGGTAAATCTCCTAAAGGAATGTTCAATAGGTTAGAGATACCAAACGATATGAATTACGTAATTAAACAAATCCAAGAATATAACAAATGACAGATTACGGCTTTTTAGCAAACCTAACCTTGGTGGATAAAGGTAGGAGGTTAACTCCAAAAGAAAAGAATCCTGAAGGACTAACTGTGAGATTATTCTCTACAGGGGAAGTTTATCCAGGAAAAGAATTAGTAGAACAATTTAAGCTTGAATATCAAGCAAAGGGAAATAATGGAGGTATTGGATTTGATGTTATAGACTCTAAGAAATGGTCTGTAATACCAGCAGAACTCCCAAGAATGATTTTATTTAGTACAGCGCCTAAAGAAGAGGCTAAAGTAGATTTATTTGCTTCTTGGAGGTATAATGGAGGAGGTCAACCTAAATCTTCAGTAATGACACAAGGAAATCCTAGTAAGGAACTTCTTGCTTTAGTGAAAGAAATGGGATGGCTGACAGAAGAACAAAAGTATGTAGATTTAGTAGTACTCACACAACACCCAGTAAAAACTGAAAATGGTGTAGCTTACATACCTAAAACAGTTGATAGAGGAGCTAGAAAAGGTGAAGACAGTTATGTAAGACGGGAGAATGTAGTAATGTATCCAGTAGAACCTGTTGACTTAGCAGCTATACAAGTAAAGACTCCATATGAACAAGCGGCAGAACAAAATGAATTAGTAACAGAAGCGGAAACAATTTAATTAAACAACTATAAACAAACAAAACAAATGACAATTGGAATTGGAATTAATGAGGATGTAGTTCTGTCAAAAGCAGAAAAGAACGATCAAGGAACACTTATTGTTGGATTTGAAGAGTATAAGGATGTAAATCCGTTAGATGCTCTCAATTCATCAGGAAGTACACAATTAGAAAAAGCAAGTAGAAATATTACAGTATGGCCAATTAAGAAAGATTCATTTGCTGGAGTTCCTTTAACTTACAGTGAATTAATGAAGAAGATTGCACAAGTTAAAGATCCTTTAACACACATTCTTCAAGCACATCTTCCTTCAAGCCAAATTAAATGGGATATGTTTAAAGGTACTACTGTAACAGCAGAGAATATTGCTACCACATTGCCTGAAAACATTGAAAAGATTTACAACAATATTGTAACACAGTTTGTTGCAATGGCTAAACCTATTCTAGGTAAAACTCCTGTAAGGTTGTTGCTTGTTCGTCAATCAGCAGCTAAGAACTTCCCTATGTTCCGTACAATGTATTTGGAATCTCAACCATTTATTGAGCCTATGACTGTTCCTAAAGCAGCTTCTAAAATCAAGTTCAGCAAGTATGAAATTGAGAAAGGCTTGAATAAGTGGGAACCAGCAGGCGGAACACAAGAAGTTTCTGTAGCAGAAGCTAAAGAAGCAGAAGAATTATTTAGTTAATCCTAATGTGAAATATGGACTTATTTGAATCAATCTATAAGTCTATTTTTCCAACAGAGAAAAGTATCCTGGAAGCAGTAGATGAGTATACTCTATACTGCTTCTATACAGGATATGATGACTTACAATTAGGTAAAGCTTATAATTCTCCATTTAGAGAAGATTATTTTCCTAGTTTCAGTGTATTTATTTCTACAAAGTCTGAAAATGTAGAGTATCTTTGGAAAGATCATGCTACTGGAGAATCAGGAAACATATTCAAGTTAATCCAAAGAGTAGAACAGTTAAATTCAAATGAAGAAGTATTTCAGAAAATAAATGAAGATTTTGCTTTAGGTTTACACCTTCCAGTAATGGAAGAAAGAGAGAAGATTTCTTTCTATAAAAAACCTACTGTAAATGAAATCAATATTAGAATTGCTGATGTTCCTCTCACAGCAGCAGGTCTTGATTTCTGGAAACAACTTTATATTGAACAGGATTTACTTGATATGTATCATGTTAACCAAATTAAATGGTATTGGTCTTACAATGAACAACTAGCACCTAATTCAGTCCCTGATCCAACATTTGCTTACAGAATAGGAAAGTATTACCAGATATATAGTCCTTTTGCACCTAAACAATTTAAGTTTAGAAATAGCCTCCCGCAACATTATTTTTTCGGTTATCAACAGCTCCCAGCTTCAGGGGAGAAAGTTATAATAGATAAATCGCTCAAAGATGTTATTTTTTGCAGAAGACTAAACTTAAACGCAGTAGCTCCAAAATCTGAATCAACCCCTATCCCCGAAAAGAAGATGTGGGAATTAAAAGAAAGATTTACAAACGTCTATTTACAATTCGATAATGATGCTGCTGGTCGAATAAATGCTGAAAAGTACAAACAAAAATATAATTGGTTGAACGTTGGATTTCTACCAGACACATTAGCATGTAAGGACAAAACGGATGCAGTAAAAAAGATTGGGTTAGAAGAAACAAAGAAAATAGTTTTAAATTTATTACAATGATTATAGGAATATCAGGAAGAATTGGATCAGGGAAAGATACAGTAGGAAAGATTATCCAGTATTTAGAAGCGGAATCAAATAAAGGATGGACTCCTGAATTTACTTTACAAGAATTCTTAAATGGTAGAGACATCTACAATATGAATTACGTAAAGGATTACACAGAATCTATATCTGAAGATTCAGGTTGGCAAATTAAGAAGTTTGCAAGTAAAATAAAGCAAATAGTTTCTATTCTTACTGGAATACCTGTAGATGATTTAGAGAAACAAGAAGTAAAAAATCGGGCATTAGGTAGAGAATGGTGTTATAAAACAAAGCCTCCTAGTTACAATGAGCAGTTTGTTGAAATGACTGTAAGAGAACTCTTACAGAAAATAGGGACAGAAGCTATGCGTGAAGTAATTCACCCCAATATTTGGGTTAATGCTTTATTTGCTGATTATAAACCAAGATATAATTCTGTAGCAGGAGAGATTCCTGGTAAAGATATAGTATATCCTAATTGGATCATAACAGATGTAAGATTCTCTAATGAAGTAGAAGCAATCAAACAAAGAGGTGGAGTATTATGGAGAGTAAATAGAGGTAAAACACTTCCGTGTTCAGCTCATGCTTTACACCCCAGCGAAACAGCTTTGGATAATTACAAAGAATTTAATGAAGTAATTGAAAACAATGGGTCTATCGAAGAGCTTACCCAAAAAATTAAAACAGCTTTTCACAAATTAAAACAAACAAAATAATGAGTAAGTATTTAGATCGTCTAAATCAGTCAGCCGATGAGGCTAAAAAATCACAAGCGTCAACTGCTGAAGCACATGCTAAAGCTTCTGTTGAGCAGAAAGTAAGTGCTTTGAAAGCACAAGCAGCAACTTTAAAAGCTGCTTATGAGCAAGCTCTTGGTGCTACACCTTTCAATATTGATCGTGTAGTTACTTTGACAGACGAGATTGCTGAAAACACAGCAAAAACAACTTTGATTGAAGGTATCCTTAAATCTGAGTTCTAATCATGCAAGGTACAAGAACCGTTAAATGGGGGGCAATCACTGGTGGTAATGGTGCAAATGGTACTACGTACTCTAATGCAAGTACCTATGGTGAATTGCAGCAAGCAGAAGCACAGATTGCTGCTCTTGCTAATTCAGGAATGAAAGCTATGGTACAAGATGGTGCTAACAAGTACCAACTTGTAGATGGTAATTCACAATTGCCTTCAGGAGACTTCTCTTTGTATTTTACAAATGATAAGAACTCTTCAGGTAATGACTGAACAAGAGATTGAACTTCAAATCAGGGAAATGGTTTCTAATTGGGTAAAACAAAATTACTCAGAAGCTACGCCTGTAGAAGAAGTTAGGGAAGATGTTCCTTTTTAAGTAATTAATCAACCTAAATAGAAAGAAGGTGTAAAAGCCTTCTTTCTTTTTATATATGTACAAAAAAACAATAGTAAGAAGAGAAAAGATAAAAGAGTTTTATGGAGACAGGTTTCCTTTAACTAACGAATATTGTAAACTAAGTGATATACATGGAACAGTACCTGTTACAGAGATTCCTGAAATGATGGCAGTTAACAGACAAGATAGTAAACTTGCTAGAGATACTAACTTACAAATAGTATGTTTTACGGAAAGAATAAATGGAGGTTGGGGAGCAGGTTATTACACTGTTCTTCCTAAAACAGCTATTGAAGAAATAGATTGTAAAACAATCCTAGAATTAGCAACACCTATTCTTGATGCTATGATGCCTGGGCATTGGTGTTATTTAGAAGGAAATCTATGCTTACATTACCCACAAATTAACATTACAAATAGTTTAGGGGATCAATATACAGTTTATGATATAGTGGTAGGAGTTCCTATAAGAGATACTGGTATGTATACTACTCTTTATGGTTGGAAATACAGTTATACAGAGGAAGAACTAAATGGTAGTTTGAATTTTATACACCCACACCTTGAATATGGAGCAGCAAGAAAAATTTTATCATTTTGTTTGGGAGGTAGTTCTCCTTTAAAAAAATGGTTAGATAATAATTGTAATAGTATTGACGAAGAAAAGTTTACATTATTCCTTTATCAATTAAAAGACTTCCTAGAATGGGAGAGTTTAGAAGGTAAACCTTATTACTCAATAGGTAATTTTAATACCTTACAAGCAACTGGTGAAAGTTTTAGTGGTAGAGAAGTTAAAAACTTTGCAAAAGTCTTAATTAAATACATAACACCTGACATGATAATAAATGGAATATTTAATCCAGGATTATTAGGTGATAAAGTAATTACATTACAACAAACATTAATTGATTCTGGAGAACTTACTGATAATATGGTTGGAAACTACCATGAAGCAACTCAAAGATTTATAAGATTAAATCAAAGAGCCTCCTCTTCTAATGTAACTATTCCAGGTTCAATATCCAATTTAATAGTAAATGTACAACAGAAATTAAACATTCAAGAAAGAGTGTTACCTAATCCAGAAAGACAAATGCCTACAACAACAAAAAGAATTTACAACAATTTGTTTACAGAAGCTGTGAAACATATTAATCATTCATTAAAGACGAGTTCAGTAATATGACACAAGAAATCATGTCAGACGAAAAAGCAACAGTTATTATCACACCACAGGTAGCAAGTCAAATATCCTGCTTGCATAACCAATGTCCAAAAAACAAAGAGTGGAGTGGCTTACTAATTTACAGGATAACAGAAGGTTCAATTGAAGATAGAAAGAACTTAAAGATTCAAACAGAAGCAATATTCCCAATGAATTTTGGTTCAGAAACATTTACTGAATTTGAAGGTAATTTGGATATGCTTTCAATGATTGAAAAGTTTCCTCAAGTAGATCCATTATCAGATCAGAGAGATAACTCTTGGCATATAGGGTTAATTCACACGCATCATAACATGGCAACCTTCTTTTCAGGAACAGATACTACTGATCTTCATGCAACAACTCTAAAAAGTAAGTTTCATTTATCTTTAATTGTAAACTACGCTTGTGAACCAATTGCTAAGATTGGTGTAGAAGCTAAAACAGAGAAGACAACAGTAGAATGGTTTAATTGGGAGTTAAAGAACTTTAGAGTAAAACATAAGAAACCTAGAAAGAAAGATATAACTACTACAAGTGCTTGTTATATCATTGATTGTACTGTACTCTACCAACAAAGTGAGTGGTTTATAGAACAAACTAAAAAGATAAAATTAGAGGCTGAAGAGAAAGCTAAAGTAGTAGCTTATACTCCTGGAAAGTCTACTAGTGCTTATGGTAACTCTCAATCTCAAATGGGATTCCAGTATGGAGGAGGTTACAAATCTCCAACAATTCATTATTTAAAGCCTAAGAAAGATAAAGATGGTATTAGAGGAGTAAATCCTTATCATTATACTTCTAAAGTCTATCAACAAATGTTGGGAGAAGTAGATGATTTATTACTTCTTGGAAACAGTACGGGTTACACAGCATATAAAGCTCTTGATAAAGTAGCTGAGTGGGTAGTATTTGCAGAAGTAGAAGATTACAAGAAAGCAGTAAAACAATATTTTACTACT
>Ga0075163_10004410_pt1 | contig 18889 bp, 8 predicted proteins | sample JI1023141ADNA_FD_71478 | JGI IMG/M metagenome (GOLD analysis project Ga0075163, IMG submission 71478) | Wastewater effluent complex algal communities from Wisconsin, to seasonally profile nutrient transformation and Carbon sequestration -... | ecosystem: Engineered > WWTP > Effluent > Algae...
TACCTGAATGTCCTTAGCAGTCACATTACCCTGATTAAACACTGTAATTTCAAAAGTATGTGTCTGACCATAGGTGTATGGTCCTGTAGCAGGAGTTACTAATTTCTTAATCAATGCAAGATCGAAAATACTTATGATCGCAGGATCATGATCATCCTCATCTACAGGAGGGGCCTTCGTAACTTCATCGTCAGTCGGACCACCTGGTTCTCCACCATCATCGTTGGTTGGATCATCATCAGGATCACTGTCAAAATCATTACCCGATACTCCTAATGAATCTTGAGCAGATTTAATTTCTGCAAAATTTGTGTAAGCATCAGAAGAAGATGCATTTGCTATTAATCTTAAACGGATAGTTACATCGATACTCTGTCCAGGCGTTAGAGGCCCCGCTATTGTTCTGGTTGCTTGTCTATTTCCAGCTGAGTAAGTCCATCCGGCATTTACACCGCCTGCTATAAACTGATACCCTGCAGGGACATAATCCACCACTGAAATATTCTTAGCGGTTAAATTTCCTTGATTAAAAACGGTTATTTTAAAATCAATATCCTGTCCGTATGTATATGGTCCGCCAGTGACTACTGTTTTACGTAGTGCAAGGTCAAAAATATTGACACCTGCCGGATCATGATCATCCTGATCACCTGCTTTGGTGATATCTGTGATATTATTATCATTTGGACTTCCTGGTGTAACAGCTGTCTCCCCAGGGGTATTTCCATTTGGATCACTATCTACATCTTGAGCGGAAACATCAGTTCCATTAACTGATTGCATACTTTTAATCTCACTATAATTTATCCAATTGGTGTACCCACCTGAAGTTCCTGCTAATCTTAATTTCAAGATAACTTCAAAATTATCTCCCGGATTTAATTGAGGAGCATGTGTGTGCGTCACCAATGGATGTGAACCACTCCATATACCTGCATTGTCTCCGGCATTGTATGTATAACCAATAGGAATATAATCATTGACTACTACATTTTTTACCGGTAGAGTTCCCTGATTGTATACCGTAATTTTAAAATCAACCACTTGACCAACACTATATGGCCCAGCTGTTGATGTCACTTTTATCAAAGCAAGATCATACACATTAATCATAGCTGGATCATGATCATCTTCATCGATCGTACCATCATCATCTATTAAATTATCAGTAGGCCCTCCAGATTCTCCTCCAATATCATTAATTGGATTATCATCAGGATTACTGTCAATGTCTCCTCTAGTAGCCCCTAAACTATCTTGTGCAGATTTAATCTCACTAAAGTTTATGTAAGCAGTACTACTTCCTGGATTTGCAATCGTTCTTAGACGAATAGTGATATCTAAACTATCACCAGGTTTTAATGGACCCGCCACAATTCTAGATGCCTGTGACAATCCTGCAGAATAGCTCCACGCAACATTCACACCTCCTGCAATAAATTGAAATCCTGTTGGAACATAATCTACGACATTGATATTTTGTGCTGTAACGTTCCCTTGATTAAATATTCTAATATTAAAATCAATGTCTTGTCCATATCCATATGGAGCCGGTGTAATAACAGTTTTTCTTAACGCAAGGTCAAAAATTTCTCCGAACATTATTCCAGGTCCTGCAGGATCGTGATCATCCTCTTCTCCTCCTTTATTAGTGCTGGAAATGTTATTATCATTGATTCTTCCCGGCAATACTGCTCTTTCCAATGGTCCATCACTGCCTACTCGACTATCAATGTCATCATTAGACCTATCAGCATTGTTCAAATCTTTGCTTGAGACAATCTCTGAATAATTGATCCATTTACGGTATCCTCCAGAAGTATTTTCTAATGTGAGTACAATGTCAACAAAGGCACTGTCACCTGGAACAATTGGTCCAGCTATCGTGTAATTAACATTTGGGTATGCTCCAACCCATCCCGGATTTAATCCTGCAGAAAAGGAGTAACCCGTTGGTATATAATCTGCAATTTTAACATCCTTGGCTGTTTCATTGCCTTGGTTATAAACCCATATTCTAAAAGTCAATGGACTATTGTAAGTAAAAGAACCAGACACAAAAACTTTCTTTAATGCTAGATCCCATATTTTAATAGCTGCTGGATCATTGTCATCCTCATCTTGTTGTGGATCATTTTTTCCATCCTCATTTATTTCATTATCATCGGCACCATCAATAACCACATCATTGTCATCATCAGGATCCATGTTGAATTTACTGTCAATGTCTTCGGTTTGAGTATTATTTTTATCATCTTTAGCTGTTTTTATTTCAGCCTCATTATACCATGCGCTGTCTAAAGGATTACTGCCTGGTTGAACCACTAAATTTATGGTAACATTGACGCTTGATCCTGGATTAATACTAGGAATGGTTGTTGTCGCCATACTAATTCCATTGGTCCATATAGCGTTTCCTGGTCCAAATGCAAATCCAGAAGGAATATAATCCACCACAACAACATCACGGGCTTGAATACTACCTTGATTATAAACTGTGATGACAAATGGTACCACGCTACCGTACTGGAATGGACCAATGGCTGTTGTTGTTTTCTTTAAAGCAAGGTCAAATACTTCAATACCTGCAGGATCATGGTCGTCTTCATCTTCCTCTGGATTATTTTTTCCATCTTCTGTGATGACGTTATCATCCGGACTTCCAGGTTTAACCGCATTTTCTTTTGTAGAATTAGAATATGGATCACTGTCTATATCCTCGTCTGAAACTTCATCTGTACCTATAAATGCTTTTTTAATTTCAGCAAAATTGATCCAGTCAAAACTTCCACCCGAACTTGCAACGATGCGCAAGGTCAAATCTATTGTTTTAGATGCACCAGGATTTAAAACACCTGGTAATGTTCCTTCCAATTCATTGGCGGAAACTATCGTCCAATTAGGATCTCCTCCTTCATATTTTAATCCGGCAGGTAAGTAATCAGCTACTTGGACATTCTCAACAGCAGTATTGCCTTGATTGAAAACAGTTATTCTAAATGTGATATTATCACCGTATTTATAAGATCCAGCAGGATTCAGTATAACTTTCCTTAGTGCTAAATCAATAATTTTAATATCTTCACAAACAGTATCCCGTTGATCAGGAATTCCGTCATCATTTACATCAAGAGTCGTTCGATTAAATAATCCTTCTCCACTTTGCGGTACGTTTGGATTATTTGTCCCACAAGGCGTATAGATCTCGTCGCCCACACTTGCAGTTGCAACTAAATCAATTTTCACCTGTAATTTAACTTGGTATGTGTGTGTCGTTTGCTTTATAATATTTTGGTCATTTGCAAGATTCCACGGTCCAGATAAAGTTAATACTATAGGTCCGGGATTGGCCGGATTGCCTGGTGCAGTTGAGGTATATTGAGCAGACAATACTTCAAAATCATTTTCTAATCCTGGTATGTCATTCAGAGTATATTTACCTGTAGCAAAACCACTATTGGTGACAGTTATAGTATACGTCACATCATAAGTATTTGGACCTTGTTTAACGACCACTGGACCAGACTTTACATGATTGATAATCGGCAATTCTCCACAAGCTTCATCCCGTTCATCATTAAAATCATTAGGTGTATCGAGTATGGACAAATTATATAAACCGTTTTCCGGAATATAATCTCCTGGTGTAACTTCGGCGCAAGGTTTATAAGAGCCATCTCCTCCTGGAGGAGGCGTTCCTGCAAGATTTAAGGTAACAGAAACTGTTAAATTGTAAACATGGACTTCTACATCCGTTATGTTTTGATTCACTGCTAAATCATATCTGTTATTACCATCTGATGGCGGCACGATTGTACCTGGATTACCTGGATTTCCAACAGCATTGGTGCTATACTTTATGGCATTCACCACTACGTCTTTATCAAATGCCAATGAATCTTTTAAATTATATTTTCCAATTCCGGTACCAATATTGTCTACTGTGATTTTAAAGGCAACATCATAAGTATTCAAACCTGTTTGCGTGACACTTACAAATTCTTTGAAATGAGTTACGACTGCGCAACCAATCACTTGAACAGTATAAGTTGCAGTACTAGTACAACCTGTCTGCTTATCCGTAACCGTCACAAAGTAATCGTTTGTTATCAAAACATTATTAAGAGTTGCAGTTTGATTGGTTCCAAGACCTGCACTCCATTGATAGTTATAATCACTTGGTAATTTTGGACCAGGATTGGCCGTCAAGGTCACATTATCTCCTATACAATTTGGATTCGGACCTGTAATATTTACAGTAGGGCCTCCTTCATTGATGATACTTGTGGAGAAAGTTCCAGTACATCCATTATTATCTGTAACAGTTACGGTATAAGTACCTGCGGCAAGACCTGTAGCAGTGTTGCCTGTTTGTTGTGGTGAAGTATTCCATAAATAAGAATATGGCGATACCCCTCCGCTGGTTGTCACTGTGATTGAGCCATTTTTCATACCACACTGTTCATTGGTTTTTCCAACCAAACTTGGTGTTGGGTTATTATTTACTTTCACTAATACTTGAGCTGTATCCTTACAACCTTTGGAATCAGTTACAATGACTTGATAAATTTGATCAGCTGTCGGTGAAGCATCTGGATTTTGGCAAGTTGTGCATGAAAGTCCGGTAGATGGACTCCATAAATAACTATAACTAGGTGTGCCTCCTGAAGTAATCGCTGTTAAATTTACTTTTGCCCCCTGGCAAATGACCGGATTCAATGGTGTAATGGTTACTTGAGGTTTAGGATTGACCAGTACCTCGACTGAATTGGATGCTGTACAACCATTGCCATCAGTTACCACCACAGTATAAGTCGTTGTCGAACCTGGACTAACTGTAACTGCTGATGTAGTCATACCACCCGGTGACCAACTATAAGTGATGGGGGCTGTCCCTCCAGTTGCATTTGCTGTTAATGTAACTGATCCTCCAGCACAAATTGGGCTGGCTCCTGTTATATTTACAGAAGGTCCAGCTACGGTTCCAACAGTACCAGTGGCTGAACGAGAACAACCTGAAATGTCAGTCACAGTCACGGTATAACTGCCCGGAGACAAACCTGTGATGGTCTGGGTATTTCCTCCATTGGACCATGCATAAGAATATGGCGGTGCACCTCCAGTTGGATTTGCAGTTGCTTCACCAATTTTTTTACTACATATATCCGGTTTTGTAGTTACATTCACCTGAATATCATTAGGAGTTGCGTTTATCGTTATAGTATTGGTCCCCGTGCAACCATTTATATCAGTAATAGTAACAATGTAAGTGCTCGAAGGTGCTGATGGCGTAACCTGAATGGGATTTCCACTCTGCCCGGTACTCCAGGTAAATGTATAAGGTGTTGTTCCCCCACTTCCAACAGCGGTTAAAATAACTTTTGTCCCTTCACAAACATTGTTCTTATCCGAACTCACTGTCACAGATGGACTTGGGACTGGACTAATGGTCACTTGGGAAGTAGCCGTACAACCTGTAGTTGTGTTGGTAACAGTCAAAGTATAAGTACCTGCTCCTACATTAATGCATCGAGTTGTCTCCAATGTACTCCAACTGTATGTAATATTTGCGGCAGGAGCTTGTTTTGCACAGATTTGTGTCGTGGTGGCCCCATTACACAATCCAGTGGCTCCTGTGATACTGCCATCTGGAAGATCGTTGACTGTTACAGTCACTTGTCTAGAACCAGAACAAGCATTTATTCCATTATCTCCGTTCTCAGTTGTACTAACGATTAGTGTATAGGTAGTAGTAGTAGTAGGATTCGCTGTAGGATTTGCACAAGTTGTACATGACAAACCAGTAGCTGGAGACCATAAATAAGATAGAGGTGCGTTTCCACCAGTGATGGTTGGACTTAACACCACACTTTTACCCTTGCAAATAGCCACATTGGGTATACTTACTGAAGGTGTATCGCAAATTTTAAAAGTTTGGGTAAAGTTTGATTCACATCCCAAACTGTCTTTAATGTTTACAGTGTAGTTAAACATACCTGCTGTAGATGGGCAAATAAGAGCGTTATAAGCTACCGAATTACCATTAGGATCTTTCCAATTGACATTATGTGATCCAATTAAACCACTTGGAATCGGACAATTAAATAATGTGTCTAATTTTATACAAGATCCCAGACATTTCTTAATGCTATTATCACCCAGTTCAGCTTTAACTAAACAACAAAAATCAAATTGGTCAAACTTAAAATCGACAGAAATAAAGTTTGTATTCATATACAAAGATATTTTGTCGATATCACACCAATTGAACCCATTGGCCACAGTAAAATCAAGCAATGAAAACTCTTCATCATAGTCACCAAATCCGGATCCAGGCATATTTCTGGAAATAGTACCGGTGTTTCCACTACCATCTGTTATAGTCACAGTCATTGTCACACCAGATTGATCGGCAAAATAATTATAAAGTCTAAATCCAGCAGTAGCATCTGGTTTACCATTGGGGTCGAGGCAATCACAGATTCCATCCCAATTTAATTGATTTGCCCCGGTACCACCGTAGACCAATTCTGTATTGGATTCATTCCCTTCATCATTGCTACTACTGTAAAACCACTCATTAAAATATGGGCTTGTTATATCGGACTCTTTCAAAACATCGGCTCGGGAAGTTAGGTCACCAACCACGTACCAAATATTCATCGTACGCTTATTTCCGATCAAACCACCTGCATTTAAGCCGGTAAAAGTTTTAGTTTCAAAAATGGGGCCACCTAAGATTGGAGACTTGACTTGCACTGTTTGTTGTGTAGTACCATCTGGTTCATCAAAATTGTCAATGATACGACACTTGGTAAAAGTAGCTCCGTCATGCACTATAACCTTAACCTTATCTACCAAGGTAGTACAGCCAGCCTTTTCTGCTGTAATAGTAACTACTTCAGTAACAGTAGGTGTGTAGCTCATAAATGTGCCTGCAGGACCTGTCGCCATTTTTAGCAATCCAGAAAAAGATCCAGTCCAGGTAAACTTAATACCAGTAGGAGCTACGTTTAGTTCTGCAAAAAGATCTACAGTACCGCCTTTACATACTTCTATCATACCTCCGGCAGAAAGAATTGTAGGACATGTTTGAGCGTGAAGTCTTTGGAAACTTGATAACAATATCAGAAAAACCAAAGAAAAAGAGTAAAAAAGTAACTTTAAATAATTCATATGGCTGTATACTTAGTTGATATAAATTTTTAATTTATCAATTCTAAAAATAGTAACCAACATCATAAAATATACAGTAATCCTAATTCATGATTACTGTAAAACATCATAATGATGATAGATTTACTTTGTTTCAGATTTACAAATCAATCGTTAAGCAGAATACACAAGTATACAGTTTATGCATACAAGCAGATTTGATTGACAATTTCTTGCAAACCAATAATAACATGACCCAAAACTCAAAAGATGAACATCATCTATTGAAGTTTCAAATTCAAATCCATAAAAAGAAAAGGTGGGAATCTAAATGCTGTAGGATTTCATTCTTCAGCACAAGCTAGGAACCTGCCCTTTCTCATTCATTCTGTTTCTCAGGAGGTTTGGAACAATAATCATACCACATTTCCAATATTTGGCATTATTATGGTATAACTATACAGAAGCATTGTCATTCTTAAACACCGCTTGTATAGAAAGGCAAAGTAAAGACAAATCCAATACATATTAATATTAATTTTAATATATTTATATTAATATATGTATTTAATTGTTTTTCAATATTATATAAATTAATTAAAAATACCTTCTTATTTAAAAAGCTTATAAAATACAGCTTCTTGAAGGTCGGAAGATCCTGATTTTAAAATTTCTTTCTATTCGATCCCACTTAATTTCCAATTCTTATTCGCTGGCTCATAAGTAAAAAACATTTGACTTTGTTGTTCTTCACTTGGTGAGGTAAGGTTGTAATAAAACAACACGGTAAACAACTGCATCCTTCCATCTTTTGTAAATCTTATCTTACGAATTTTATCATCCCCCCTCGGCCCAAGTCCATGAATAGAAATTTCTTCCTTTAAGGAACCCGTGGGATTGTTGGTGGCATCCAATTCTATGGAATATAATTTAGATTCCCGTGCAGAGGATAAGTACAAGATTCTTTTACCTGCATGCATATGCAATGCAAGACCATAAATGTCTTTATTTGAAATTATCTTTTTAATTTGTTTTGTAAGTACATCTACTGTATAAACCCCACCAATTTCTCTTTTTTCATCTGACCCGGCAACGGTACTGACCAAAAGTTGCTTCGTCGAACAATCATAAAAACTTCCCAACACCCCAAACGGATTGAATGAACCAGGCACTCTTTCCATTGGAATTTTTACAAATTCATCCATTTTACCAGAATTGGCATCCACTTTATAAATATTATTCTGCTTTTCAAAAGGGTTCTGCAACATGTTCACTTTCGCCGATGGCAGTACATAAGAATTTCCAAAGTGATCGGTACAAATGGCACCAAGATATCCTTTGTCCTTCCAACTTTTGTCCTGCACGATTTTTATTATCCTGGCATTCGGATTTCCAGGTTGTTCAGATTCAATAAGTGCCATGCCAACCAGATTCCGTTCTGTTGTTGATAAATACGCTTTTGAAGGATTTATTCCCATTTTGGCAAAGTAAGCCGGAAGACTTTTACATTGATCCATTTGCCCCACCAGCTGATGGCAATATATCAATGTATAAAATAGAAAGCTGTATTTAATTATAATATTATGCATAATGCACATCTGGTCTAAAACAATTTAAACATAGGTCCGGAATAACATGGGTAAATCACAGGTACATAAACGCCGTCTTTTAAAACCGATTCTGCCCAACAATATTCCTTTCCCTTGGTATCATCATTTTGAATTTGGGCAACATACCATACGACAATTGATGTGTTTTCTATAGACTCCATTTTAGAATCCATGAATTTTTCAGGCCCTTGCTGATAATCTCTGTTACAGCAAGGTCCAATGGTTGGAAGATCCGTTTCTCCTTCATCGCGGTCATTGTCCCATTTTGTAACATAAACATAAGCCTGATCTCCTCTTCCTGCATCCCTTAATTGTCCGGCGTTAGCAATGATGAAAATTCCCTGCTTTTCCGCATTTTCAATTTTCATCCATTCATGATCTCCTTTATAAATAGTCTGTTCATTTTGCAATGTCCATTGCTCTGTTTTCCAATGTTTCCAATCGTCATTTTTCCATTCATAAAAATTGCATTTGGAATCTGCAAGTGCTATTCTTGTCACAGGTCGATACATTCCATTATTTCCACAACCTCTGCCTATACTGCCTGCAACTGGTCTGAATCTCCCATCTTTATAAAATTCAAAATACTGATGATAATTATAATTGCATGGAGTGGGCCATCCCTCACTGTAATACCGTTGACCCAATAAAAATCCTGTAGTATCTCCCGCCTCTACTATTGGCTCAAAGTAAGGTGGCTCCACCGCCAAAACAGCTGCGGTAGAAAATTCCGGACAACCTACCGCATCACTGTAACCAAATCCTTCCGTTTTGGAATAAGAAACATGCCAATCCACCAATTTTACACTACGAAACAAAGCGCGATTATTAAATTTAACCTCTGTAACCAACAATCCATCAGAACGACTCATGCTGTATTTAAATGACCACCCATCTTTTTCAAATCTATTATCCTTGTCACAGTAGCATTGCATGATGTGGTCATTTTGCATTTTTCTTTGGGTTATCGCCATACCGGTCTCGCCTACCTGAGTCCATCTAACCCCTGCAACATTCAAATCAGTCAAATCCACAATTGCCCACAATGCTTTATCCCCTTTGATAAAGGTTGGCGCTACACAAAGATGTCTGGATCGCTGACATTTCGTGCGATTTAATGCAGTTTTTGTTCCAGGCATCAATGGTGCAGATAACAGATTGTTCTCTCCATAGGCATGAATTACAGAGGTGTCATTCCTTGCAATTTCCAATGCCAGCTCTACTAAATGAGGTGGCACATCGGGTTGTGTTTCCTTATAAAAGGTTATACTCGTTACTTTTTTATTTTTTAAATCAACAATTCCTACAACCGTTCCATTCAATGCATAATTATACATTTCCACACGGTAGCAATTCCCGTCCTTACACGTTGAAGTTCCAGTTGGCAAATCAGACGTTCGTGCTGCACTGACGGAAAATATTTCATTCAACATTTTCTGTTTGCTCCTCTTGTCTGTATAAAATTCTGACAATTGTGGGGTGCTCAAAAAAATGTCCTGAATATCAGACGCATTTCTTAAATCCGACTTTTTTAATCTAATCACAGGAATTTCCTTTTGCAAAATACTGTAAATTTCCTTTACTCTGCCTTCTACTAATTTTGGCAGAGCAATCCCTCTCTGCATTTCAGAAGAACAGCCAATTAAAACTGCGATACATAATAGGTATCTTAATAAATGGAAAATATCTTTCTTATTATGTTTCATGGATTAAATGGATCTAAAAAATACTCATTTCTTAAGTAACTTGTATCGGTTAGCGTATGTAGAAAAGCAATGATGGCTTTCCTGCTTTTTTCATCCAATTGAAAATTCTGCATTCTGCCATCTGAATTGGGATGCATTGCCCCATCTCCCTCACAATCATCCACTGAATTTAATCTTCCTCCCCTTTCATAATTTTTAATCACTTCTTCCAGACTGTTGCTTGAACCATCGTGATAGTATGGGCCTGTCAATGCAACATTTCTTAATCCGGGTATTCGAAATACTCCATTATCCCCAACGTCTCCCGTATGTTCCTGTAAACCCAAATCTCTTACCGGATAAGAACCTTCACAATTATACAATCCGATATTGGCAAAATCACCACCTCGCTCCGGTTCGAAAAAATCCAATCCTCCATGACACCTGTTGCAGGATATCGAATCTGAGAAAAACAAATTTAATCCCATCCATTCCTGACTTGTAAACAAGGTAGAATCCCTGGACTTCAAATATTGATCATAAATTGAATTGCGGCTTTGAAGACTTATTTCATACGCAGCAATCGACCCCATAATTTCCTTTACGGACAAATTTAAAATGCTTTTGTGAAATGCATTCTCATAAAGTTGTTGATATAATTTGTCCTGCCGGAATCTTTGCAGAATAATTTCTTCATTCCCTGTTAAGCCCAATTCAACTGGCTTTACTGAAAATAATGGTCGCTCCATTTGAAGGATCATACTATTCACATCCGGATTTGACCAGTCAAAACTGGTGCGCTGATTAATATTCAAAAGACTAGGTGCATTTCTTTTCAACAATTGCGCCTCAGAGTTTAAAGAAAGCCTATAACCATCCGTGAAAGCAAGAAACGGATCATGACATGAAGCACATGATCTTGCAAAATTATAAGATAGCTTTTTGTCAAAAAAAAAGTAATGACCCAGTTCTGCCATGGCATCTTTCGAAGGAAAAGACTTTTTCTGGACATTTGTCTCCATTGTCAAATAGACAATTAAAGCAAATCCCATAAACCAATAAAACTTCTGAATGACCATCACAAAGAAAAAACCAGAAAGAAATTAGAATTTTAAAAATAAAATTCGCTTACTACCCGGTTAAATTTTTTGAAAAGAACTTTGATATATTCTTCCGTTTGAAATAAGCTTGATTAAATAGATTCCAGAAGGCAGTGCGGATAAATTAAGATTTCCGTTGTGCATTTCAAGATTAACTCGTTTCCCCATTAAATCAATTGCTTGTATTTGCCCTGCATTAAGATGCTCAGGTAAACTTATATAATCTCTCACAGGATTAGGGATAAGTTGGAAAGTTGTTTCACTTTTACCTTGTTCCGTACTGCTTAAACTATAATCAAAAGCAAAATATCCCGGTGTGATTCCTGCATCAAATTCATCAAGTTTTGTAAAGTTCTGATCAAAAACAAATACTTTTCCAAATGAAAAGAAATCGGTTTCTGCTGCGTAAATATATTTTGACCGAGCATCAAAACTCAATCCATAAAATTGTTTGCCGGGATCCAGAAAAGGGCCTGCATTTTCCGTTGCAAGATCGTATTTGCCGACGCCTGTTTTGCCGCTTTCCTGATATACAATTGAGTTTTCTATAAGCGTGGATGTAGCACATAAGGAATTCACCTCAGGCAATCTGTTCGTCAAGACTTGTACACCACCGTTTAGATTAATTTTAGAAAGTGAGCTGCCGGTATAATCCCTGTTATTTAAGCTATACAAGACATTATCTTTAAGCATCAGATTTTCAGGATTTTTTCCATCAGATCCAAGATCAATGGTATTCACCCATTTTAATTTCTGCAAATCTATGTCAAGAATCTGCCCAACTTCTTTTCCAAATTGGAATCCGTTGTTTACCCCTATGAAAGCATGATCCTCTTTTATAATGATACTCTCTGTTGTATATGGCAACGATGAATGAGGAATTTCGAAAACCAAACCCAGATTGTTCATATCGTATATCTGAACATAAGCAGAAAGAGTTTTTTCATATTCTCCTCGGGTAAGAATCAAATAATTCTCCCAAAAGTCTATTTTCCTGACTCCTTCTACAGGCAAAGTCCACTGGATTGCATTGGTTTGTAAATGGTAACGGACTACCTTCTGATCTGCAGCTACCCAATAGGAACCATCATGAATTTTAAGATCTGATGCAAACCTCGACTGCGGAATATCTACCAAGGGCTGATATTCCTGATTAGAAGGCGAATAAGCCCCTACTGAAGGCGGGATTAAAATCTTATTGTTTGTATAGTCGAAGACCCCTTCATTAAGTACTAATACTCTGGATTGACCTGTTACAAACAACACTACAAACAATCCAAGCAGGAAACTAAAGGTTATTTTTTTCATCTGATAACAATTTATTGGCCAAAAATAGGGCAAAGCTGACAAATCCATCTAGCTATTTCATCCATGAACCTAGAAAACAAATACTATAAATCATCAAACTCATAAAATTCATCCAAATGATCCCCCGGTGAAAGGTCCAATAAAGGTTTGATGATTCCATTCTTCAAACTGTAAACCCAACCATGAAGGTGGGGCCTTTGTTCATGTTTCCAGGCTTTTTGCACAATGGAGGTCTTGGCCAGATTCATAACCTGCTCCTGAACATTAAATTCAATAAGCCTATTGACTCTATCCCCTTCATCTTCCAATTCATCAATTTCCTCCCGATGAATTCTATACACGTCTTTAATATTTCTCAACCATTTGTTTATGATGCCAAAATTATGCCTTGTCATTGCAGCCTTAACACCCCCACATCCATAATGGCCACAAACAATTATGTGTTTGACTTTGAGATGATGTACAGCATACTCGAGTACGGTAAGCAGATTTAAATCCGTATGAACTACCATGTTGGCCACATTCCGGTGAACAAATATCTCCCCTGGTTGTGTACCGGTAATCTGGTTTGCCGGAACACGGCTATCACTACAACCAATCCATAAAAATTCCGGTGATTGAAGGTGCTCCAGACGTGAAAAAAAGTCAGGATCTTCTTGGATTCTTTCCAATGCCCAGGCTTTGTTCTCACTTAACATCTGATCAATTATATACTCGCTCATGAATAACTAGCTGAAGGTTAAAAAATACGCAATTCTTCAATTTAGCCTATAATACAACTAGGCTCTATCGAAAGGGAAACGAATATCTGACTTTATACAGAATTATCAGAAATTAAAATAGAAAAGGTTTACGAAGCCCTGAAAGCTATTGGATGATACTGTTTTATATGCGGGCCAAGAAAAACACGAATGTATATTCTGATCAAAGCTAATTCCAGAAATAAATAATTCAAACACAAAAATGTGAGTATCAACCATTCGTGATAGTGTATATAAGTCAGAAATAAATCAATCCCAATGAAGGTAGTGGTAATAGGAAATCCGGCAAAGCCAAGACAAGCCAATAAAAAAACAAGTGCTTGTTTACGGTATTCATAAACATGCCCATGGTATTGATTCATACCCAAGGATTTTTCTTTTTGTTCCACCTGCACCAAACAAATATATCCCAGAACTCCAGCAAGGATCAACCCGATGATGTATAAACCCAATTGGGCAAATCCTAAAGGTTTATTATAACTCAATGCAAAAACCGTAAAGACTTGAGATAAACATATTTTTAACCACTGATCCATAGGTTTTCCGGAAGAACTGAATGCAGATAACACAATAATTAGTCCTGTGCCCGCACTCCAAACCGGTAGTTGGTCATCTAAAATCAGAACCAACGAAGGACTAAGAAAATTTCTTAACCACAACAAAATACAAAACATGCACAGTGCAACAATTGCAAGAAAACGATATCTCTTTTGAATGAATGCGCCAATTGATTTAAACGGCTTCCAAAGAAAGCGATACATAAAATAATCCAAGCCAAACTCTTTAATTGAAAACAAATAAAGCGCAGAATGAATTCGTTCAAGAAATTTGCTGCGCAAGATTTTAATCCTTGGCTTAAAATGAAAAATCATATGATGGGACAAATAACTAAGCACAGATGGAGATACCAGAAATTGGTATGCCCTTAGAAATGAATGTCCCACCACATGAATTAACACAAATCCATTAAAACCAAATCCTAAACACATTAGCATGAATCCTATTTGAACAACAGTTGAATAGGCCAATTGACTTTTTACTCCCGATTGCACCCGGGAAATTAAGGTTCCTGAAAAAACACTGGCTAAACCAACTACAATTAAAAGTCCCCTTATGAAAATATCATGAGACCATAGTGGAAATGTCCTCAGCAATAAAAAGACACCGATGTGTACTGCCAATGATCCATAAAATATGGAACTGGAAGAACTAGGACCTTCCATCGCTCTTGGCAACCAACTAGAGAACGGAAATTGTGCTGACTTGATAAGCGCAGCCAAAACTATAAATATGCCTAACCAGAATAGCAAGGACTCCTGCGCCCCCGACAAACCAAGAATAATATTCCCCTGCGCTAATTCGTCAAATTGAATATTTCTGTGCCATAGATGATGACAAAAAAACAGTGCCAGTATTAAAAAAATATCGCCGAGTCTATAAAACGACAGTACCTTAAAACCATTGCGAACAGGCAATACCCGATCTCGGTAAAATGCAATCAACAAGAACGAAGAAATGCCTATGATTTCCCAACCCGTAAAAAAACTTTCAAAATTACCGGACAATACTGCTACATTATAACCGGTCATAAAAAAAAGAAAAGTCACAAAATATCTCTTAAATCCTTCCTCTCTGTGCATATAAAACTTGCTAAATAATGCCACCACAAAAAACAATAAAGCACCAAGCAATTGGAAAACAGCAGAAATTACATCATAGTAAAAAGCAAAAATAAAATCAAATTCATGATACTGATAAAAGCTTCCTGCACGATAATAAATAGGCTTGCCTCCTTCTATTAACCAGAATGCAACAAGAACGAAAGACAAAACAACACTGGCAATTGTACAAATCAGTACCAGACTGGAAATAAGTCTTTCTCTTTTCTTTTGTACAAAAAGTAATGCGAACAAAGTCACGAGAGGAAGTAACACCAGGGATAGAAAAATTTGTGCAATCATAATATTAAAATTTATATGGTGTATACAGGTAAATTTTCTTTGGTAGCATCCAGAATATGATTCGTCTTCATCTCAGTTGCAGACTCCACCAATTGATGAAAGTCATCATGACGATTAATGTCGTTTTTAATACAAGTGTAAGGCATAAACGCACCATCTCTGAAATACAATAATTCTGCGCGCCCTGGGTACACACAAACCAAATTTACCCACTCATTGATATACCATTCATACATTTCAGGGGTACTCTGAATGGCTTTTAATATGATCTCGGGATAATGTTCTACTACAATCAATAATCTCACCGGATCGTGCACTTCAATCATTTGTACAGGAAGTCCCGGCCTTAAATCTCCATCCACACTGTTGGTTACGCCAAAAAGTCCTATTACATGATGAGGTAGTTTGGTGCCCGCTCCAAATTTATGGTTGTCCATTCTGGAGAAATAATATTCCAAATTAATTCCACCACAAACTGGTCCAATGGGACGCATGACTGCTGTTAATATTTTACCTTCCGGATCAATTCTGTAATCATAAGAATTTAAAAACGCCCGCCGATCTAAAAATAAACGTCTTGAAATACTTCGCCTGCCAATTATGCAAACAGAATTGGTGCCATGCCCAAGTTCCGGCCTGGGTTCAAATAAAGAAACAGATCTATTTTTAATGGATTTTCTGATAGAGCCTGCTGACTTTTTGGTTTGAATGGAAGCAAATCTTCTGGATCGTTCTTTTGCATTAAGCTCGAGTGCATTATGAAAATTATTTAATTTATGATGGTGCAATTCCTTCACGGATTCACTGAGTTTTTCCACATCAAAAAATCGAATTTCGTCCGCAGCTGTGTCGTGCATCCCTCCAATAAAAGAAGTTTGTTCAGGTATCCTTATTCCACGAAATGCCAATAATTTTCTTACTTCAGAATGATTTGCCATCAGACTAAAAACTCTTGCATTTACTGACCCGGGTCGTCCACTGCAAGCACCACAATCATGCGCTCCGTGATGTGGATTGTTTGCACTGCTTGACCCATGCGCGAGGATATATACGATTGGTGAAAAATGATCAACCAATCCTATGCTCTTTAGCAAAGCTTCGACCCTATCCGCCATTTGCGTAACGGTAAATCCCAATTGTAACTCATTCTCATATTGTGGTGGCTCTGAACTTTCAAACTGCAACGCACTAGTCTCATCCATGTGTGCAAAGGCATCGGAAATTGCAGGGCTCATCCTTGGTCTGAAAAGCATAAGCAAAGTCTTCGCGAAAGCCCATAATCCTAAAACGGTAGCAAAAAACCAACCGGTCAATGGATGGTGCGAACCAGATCCATACAACAATTCGAATTTTCTTTTATGCTTACCATTTACTGCCTTAATAAGATGTTTGGGGGTCACTGGCGCAGGACATAGTTTCTCGTAAAATTGAGCACCTTCAGCAAGGTAATAAAACTCCACATTAAAAAAACCAGGTGTGCCGTAGGTTGCGCAATTGTCATCCGTTCCTTCCAGATGTCTTCGAAGGGAACACTCCCGCTCATCCACACAAAATACAGCTTGAAAACTATAATCCGGGTGACTGGCCTCAGATTGCGGCAAATGTGTCATGATACCACTCAACACTTCATCATAATAACTCCACTCAAACGCTTCTTGCCATAAGAAAAGAACTTGATCTAATTCAGACAATGCGAAATTTTCATCCCACTCTGGAGTATAGTCTGTTAAGGATTCTTTTAATGGCCTCCATTCACCTTTCTTTTTGTATTCCAGCGCATCAATTTCTAGAAGCAATTCAAAGAAAATTAATTCTTTTAATGAAATTTTCCTGGTATCCAGTAAAGTTACCGGATTGTCTTCCACCGCAGAAACAAAACCTGACCATCCATGATGGCTGAATTGCTGATCGAATAAATACCTCTTGTATAGTCTCTCATCCGCCACCAAAATTTTTAAAAGATCTTCGATGCCTAATTTTGAGTCCGCAAAAAGTTCCCTTGCTCTCCTGCTTTTGAATAAACTAACTATTCCGTTAGATTCTAAAGCTCGAAGAGAGGAAAGAAATCCATCTGGGCTAACATGCCAATTCCAAAATGAAACTCCTTGATCCAGATAATGACTTAATATTCTAAAAAGAAAAGGATGCACATCCCGATCTAAATCAATTCCAAACTTCTCACATGCCTTCGATCTCAATTGACCTACTTTTGGCACTTTATGCTGGTCGTATTCCTGATGAAATAAATCCCACTTAACTTCATGCATCTTTGCCGCTCCAATATTATTCAGGATAACCCTCTCTAAAACTTGTTCGCTAATTCTACCCTGTTCAAATAATTTTCTATATTCTTCTAGTTGAAAAGTTACCTGATACCCAAACAAATAAGATGCCTTAAAAATAGCTTCCCTAAATTTTAAATTTTGAAATGCATGGAGTGTATTGTGGTGAATAAAATCCTTCAGAGACAATTGACTTGGCAAAAAATGCTTCATTTCCTCAATGAAGTAATCAATACCACCTATATTTTTGGAATTCATATTTTCTTTTTAGGCAATTGATAAACTGAAGTCATTTATAAAATTTATTGGTTTGCAATTACTATTGATTCATCGGGTAATTTGTTTGATCAAACAAACTTGGCCTTAATATCTTTTTTACTGGATATGAAGGTGTTCTCTATAAATTCTACAACGCCTGTTTCCAAATTATGAACAGCACCAATAATAGCTATTTCACCCTTCTCTATCATTTGCTCCAGAATGTAACTTCTGTTGACAATAGATATCACAGATCTGCTTACATTCAGTGCGGTTACCTGTTCAACAAATTCAGAGTTTTTTGAATTTCTTAATTCAGGTTCACTTATTGTTCTCTCTTCATATACTGCAGGTTGAATCTTGGACAAGAGTTCCGTTAGATTTCCCATTTCAATATGATCGCACGCCCCTTTGATCGCACCACAATTACTGTGACCCAGTACTACAATCAGTTTTGATCCTGCAACCTTGCAGGCAAATTCGAGACTACCGATGATATCTGTATTGACTACATTGCCTGCTATGCGAATAGACATGATATCCCCAAGTCCCTGATCAAAAATCAACTCGGCAGATGTTCTGCTGTCAATGCAACTTAAAATGGCTGCAAAGGGCCATTGGCCATCTCTTGTATCATTTGCTTGTTGCAACAAATTTCTATTTACTTTTAAGTTGCTGACAAATCTGAGATTTCCCTCTTTTAAAAAATCAAGAGCCCCTTGTGGGGTAATACTTGCTTGCGTGATGGAAGTGTGTGTTTTCATCAATT
>Ga0075163_10004411_pt1 | contig 18888 bp, 18 predicted proteins | sample JI1023141ADNA_FD_71478 | JGI IMG/M metagenome (GOLD analysis project Ga0075163, IMG submission 71478) | Wastewater effluent complex algal communities from Wisconsin, to seasonally profile nutrient transformation and Carbon sequestration -... | ecosystem: Engineered > WWTP > Effluent > Algae...
CACGCGCGGGCGTCGGGCGCCGGACATGTTCGCCGCCTCGCGGCCACCACGCGCCGGGGGGCGGGCCGCCGGACATGTTCGTCGTCTCGCGCAGCGGCGCGTCGGCGCAGCTCGGCCTTGCGGGCCGCCGGACATGTTCGTCGTCTCGCGCAGCGGCGCGTCGGCGCAGCTCGGCCTTGCGGGCGCCCGCCGGACGCTGGGCGATCGAGCGCCAGGGACATGTTCGCCGGCGCAGCCGCGCCCCGTTGGCCCACTGGACGTTCGCCGGCCCGCGCAGGCCAGCGTGTGCAAGCTGCGCGAGGCGGTGAACAGGCCGGCGGCCCGACGCCCGCGCGCGGGGGCCGAGCTGCGCCAGGCGGCGAACAGGCCGGCGGCCCGACGCCCGCGTGCGGTGGCCGAGCTGCGCGAGGCGGCGAACATGTCCGGCGGCCTGACGCTCACGCGCGGTGGCCGAGCTGCGCCAGGCGGCGAATATGTCAGGGGGCGAACATGTCCCGCGGCCCGACGCCCCCGCGCGGTGGCCGAGTTGCGAGCGTCTGCGGCGCCGACGAGCTCACGATGACCGAGCGCTCGGCGCACAGGCGTCGGCCGCCGGACAGGCCGAGCTGCGCGAGGCGACGAACATGTCCGGTGGCCGAGCTGCTCGAGGCGCCGAACATCCGGCGGCCTGGCGCCCGGCGGCGACGCTCCACGTGTGCCGCGATCGGCGAACATGTCCGGCGGCCCTACGCCCGCGCGCCACGGTGCGCGGGCGTCGGGCTCGAGCGTCGGACCGCCGGCCCGTCGCTCGCGCTGGCCACGTCGGCCTGCAAGTGGCGTAGGCTAGACCGAGGAGCGGATCCTGATGCAAGAATTTCGACTCGGTTTTTTCGCGGCCGTCCTGTTGATGGCCATCCCAGGGTGCGGCGACGGCTGCAACAAAGATGGCGGGGGCAATGATCCGTTCAAGGGTCGGACATGCCAGGCCGCAAAGCCCGGCAACCCCGGAGCCGGAGGACAGTATCTCTGCCCCGATGGTTACTTCTGCAAGTACGACAAGGAGGAGGACATGGTAAATCCGCACGCGACAGGGAAGTGCGAGCCCATGGATCAGTACAAGGAGTGCATGACCATCGTGCTGTGCGACTCCCAATATGCCCCCCGGTGCGACACGGTCAACGAGACGGCCTACTGCGACTGGCTCAACACCGGAAAGCGTTGTCGGTGCGACAAGCCAGGTCCGTTCACCCCCATTGACGCCGAAGGCGATGGGGGCGACGTGAAGACCCCGACGACGACGAAGTGACGAGGATGCAGCGCTCGGCCTTGCGCCACTTGCTCGGGCTCGGTCTCTGCGGAGCGGCCGCGGGCTGTCAGGGCCCCCCGCCCCTCGCGGACTATCCCCTGGACGGCATCACCGTATTCGTGGGGTTCGACGAGCCGATCTGCGGCGGGACCTTCGACTGGATCGAGGCGCGCTTGCGCTGGCTCGTCGCCGAGACCGGCCTCCCGGCGAGCGAAGCACCGATCCGGTACTACTGGACCCGCGAGGACACGGCCGAGCACTGTTCTTCGCTCGCTGGTGGATGCGCGAAGGGGAGCCGCCTCTACGCACCGCTCGAGGTTCTCAGTCATGAGATGGTCCACGGGCACCTGTCACAGCTCGGGTTGCCCCGCCCTTGGCTGTCGGAGGGAATCGCCGAGTTGCTCCAAGACGAGCGGTGGGATCTTTCAGAGGCCATCACGCTGCCGTCCGCGCTGTTGAAGGTCTCCGAGCCGCAGCTCCTCGACTACGAGGCCGCGGCCAGCTTCGTCCGCTACCTGCGCGATCGCTTCGGCATGCAGGCACTACTCGAGCTGTACGCGGCGCTGGACGGGATCGACGTGCAAGGGACCCCCGACGTGTTCCTCGCTGTCCTGGGGGTGACCTGGGATGACGTGGAGAGCGGTTACCTGGCCACGTACATGCCGGTCCCCGTGGGTTCGATCAACTGCGACTTCCCCGAGCTCGCGCCCGAGGCCGGGGCATGGACCATCCCGGTCGACTCACCGTGCGAGGATGCAGGCACGATCGGCCCGTTCCTCGGCTGGTACGACACGGACATCCCGTACAGCGAGCGCTACGTGACGCTGAACGTGACCGAGGCCGGCGTCTACACGGTGTCCCTGACGAGCTCCGCCGATGTCTCGATCGTCCTCATCGACTGCGACGAGCCCCTCGAGTACTACTCGCGGTACGACTCGCGGCTAGACGACGCGATCGAGATGGCGCCCGGACGCAAGCGCCTGGTGATCGGAGCGGACATCGCCGACGCGGCTGTCGGCGAGGTCGTTCTGCGGCTTGCGCCGCCGACGACGCCGGTGACGCCAGGTCCGCGAGGCGGCCTGCATCGTCACCGGCACGGGCATTTTCGAGCTGACAGCGGGCGGGCCCGGGATTAGGCTTGTGGGGCCATGCGCGCGCCCATCCTCGCCGCCCTGATCGTCGCCGCCTGCGGGGAGGCTGCACCGCCTGGGTTCTCGACCGGGCCAGCGATCACAAGCGTGTCGGCGTCGACGAGCGGCAGCTCGACCGGCGACACGACGTCCATCGTGCCGGCCGACGACTCGGCCGGCAGCTCTACGAGCACGAACACTGGCGCGGCGACGCTGGACGTCGGGACCGTGATGGACTTCGGGCCCGTTCAGCCGCCCGGGTGCAAGGGCAAGGTGGACCTGCTGTTCTTGATCGCACGCACCGGCACGATGGTGACCGAGCAGACGCAGCTCCTCGCCAGCTTCCCCGGCTTCGTCGACACGATCGAGGAGAAGCTTGAGGGCTTCGACGTCCACATCATGACCGCCAACCCGGACGGGACCTGGCCGGGGCTGGTCTGCGAGCAAGGGGGCTGCAAGGTTTACGAGGACTGTGGCCCCAATGCTGAGGGCTACCAGTGCGGCACCTATGCGCAACTGTTCACGCCGTGTGACGTGGAACTCGGCGCCGGCCTCATCTTCAACGCGGGCGGCTACGCGGCGAACAGGCAGTGCGACCTGTACGGGGCCAACCGCTACATCATCAGCGGCGAGCCGGACCTGGACGACGCGCTCGAGTGCATCGCCAAGGTCGGCATGTCCGGCGGGTCCGGGCCGATCGGCGAGGCGCTCGTCGCCGCGCTCTCCTACAACCTCAACAAGCCGGGCGGCTGCAACGCGGGGTTCTTGCGAGAGGACGCGCTGCTCGTCGTCACGATCATCAGCGACACGAACGACACCGACTCCTTCACCTGGCCGTACCAGTGGTACGACAAGATCCTCGCGGCCAAGAAGGACCCGAGCGCTGTCGTCATGCTTGGCGTCGTTCCGCAACCGCTCGGGGAGGGCGAGGAAGAAAAGCCGGGTTGCACGTACCAGAGTGATCCAAGCAAGCCGGGCAAGATCCGCGACCTGATCGACATGTTTTCCTACCACGCCTACGGTGACACCTGTGCGTCGAGCTACGCCCCGTTCTTCGACGAGGCGGCGGGCATGATCGGCGAGGCGTGCGGGAGCTTCATCCCGCAGTAACCCGCGCGTGGCGTGGCGGCGCACTGCGCCGCGCGCCTACCCGTGGACCCGCAGGATCCGGGCCTGCGTTGTCCCGCTCGAGGTGACGTAGCCGACCGGGAAGATGCGATCGAAGAAGTCGCGGACGATGCCGAGTCCCTCGGAGGGGCCCACGCCCGGGAACCAGTGCTCGAGCAGGATGTCTCCGTTGTCGTCGTCGACCGTGCGGCCGAACACGTAGCCGCGCAGCTTGCCGTTCTGCGTGACAGCCCCCGCGACGAGGGCGCGTCCCTGACTGTCGAGCACGACGTCGTTGCCGTAGGCCAGTCCTGTGTTCCACGTCTCCCGTCGGTGCCAGAGAAGCGCGCCCGCAGCGGTGTAGCGCGAGGTCTCGATCCGGTATAGGGAGGAGACTGGATTGCGGCCGTAGCCGGTCACGACGACGCCCTCGGAGTGAAGCGCCGCGCCGAAGAAGATGCTTTCGGACCAGTCACCGTCCTTCGGCGCGATGATCGTGGGGGCGATGGGCTCGCCGGTGTGGAGATCCAGCCGTGCGATCATCCCGCGCGTACGGGGATCGTCCTTCGCATCGTGTTTCCCCGTGCTCGCGCCGATGACCCACACGACGTCACCGTCGATCAGCACGTCGTTCGCCAGGTCCATAAACTTGTGTGGCAGATCATCGAGCGTCGGGATGAAGTCGTAGGCATCACCGAGCGTCTGCTCGCCCGTGGCGGTGACCCGCCAGTACGCGACATCCCAATCGCCGAGGACGACGGCGAGGCCCACGGCGAAGCAACCGCCCTCCGCGTCCGCCGCGATGGCACGGACCACGCGGCCGGCGGCGCCCTCGGCCTCGATCCCGGTCGCGTGGCCGTCCGCGTCGAGCAACGCGAGCCGCGGGCCTGGGTCCATCTTCCCCTCGCGCACGTTCATCGCCACCCACATGCGGCCGTCCGCCAGGACCGCGACGTCGACGACGGCGCCCTCGCGCGTGTCGAGGATGATCGTCCCCTCGGGCCACAGCTCCGCGCCGGTGACGCTCGAGCGCAGGCGGATCGTCGGCCGCGGCACGCCGTCGATCAAGGTCTGCCCGACCTCGATCAAGTCTCGCGCGGGCGTGGTCGCCACGCGGTTCGTGCGGCTACCGGCGGGGCCCGCCTTGGACCACGCCTCGGTGCCGGGAGCGGGTGTCTTGACGTTGTAGCCGTCCGGGCGACGATCCTCGTACTCGCCTTGCGTGGCGATGACCTCGATCGCATGCGACCCGTTGTCGATCGCGCCGCGCACGGGTACCTCGCCGGTGAACAACCCGCCGCCCGCGGCGATCAGCTCGCCCGCGTCGGCACCATCGAGTGTTACACGCACTGACGCGGTGCCATCGGTGTGAACCGTGAGCGCTACAGGGCCCGCCGAGTAAACGTTCTCGGGCAGGTCTATCGCGAGGATCGTCGGCTTCTCGGGCTCACCGACCGGCGGGTTGTCGCCGGTGTCGGTCGCGTCGGCCGTGTCAGTCGCGGATCCTGTATCGGACGGCGGAGCTGTGTCCGTGCTGTCGGCGGTGTCGGTCGCGGAGACGCCTGCGCTCTCACTGCCGATCGCGCCGGTGCTCGCGGCCGTGTCGGCTGCCGTCGTCGGCTCGGCGTCGCCGCTCGAGTCGCTGCCGTTGCTCGCAAATTTCTCCTGCTGCTCCAGATACAGCTCGTACTCGGCCGAGTGACAGCCGGCGAGAAGCACGGCGGCGGCGAGGGGCAGGTGGCGGCGCATGGGGAACACTCTAGCGGCGATTTCGCGCATGGTCAAAACCTCCCCTGGAGCACCAGGCCGCCAAACCCCCGTCCGCCCCAGGGCGCGGCCGCAACGCGGTTCGCTCGCTTGCCCGTCGCCAGGAACACGGCGCCGGTCACGACGAGCGCCGCGCCGGTCACACCGAGAGCGACCGCCCCCGCCGTGGCACCAACGATGTGATTGTTCAGCGTGAGGGCTCTTGCATCCTCCGCCGGGGTGCCAGGGCGCAGCTTGGTGTCGGCGTTGATGCCCATCAGCTCCTCGCGTGCGCTGCCACGGTAGGCCAGTAACCCGGCCACCGGAGCGAACAGGAGGAGGCCGGGGACGAGGGTCCCGACACCGACGCGGAGATGGCGACGCTCGAGGCCGCTGGCCGGCGGGATGACGGGTCGCGGCGTCGGCGACTCTAAAGGCTCCGCAACGGCCGGGCTACGGTCCGCGGCACGCTCGGCCCCCACCTCCGCGGCCCCGTCTGGCGGCGGACCGTCCGTCTCTCCGCGAGACGCGGCCCCACACTTCGCACCGACGGCCTCTTGCGAGGTGTCTCGGAAATCGGTGGCCGCAGACTTGAGACGCGGTGGCAACGCCTTGCGCGCGAGCACGACGTCGGCCGCGGCGATCAGCCGGCAGAGGTGTGACGCCTCGCCCGTGCGCCCGTAGGCGGCCCGACGCCCCTGCGCCGCGAGCGTCAGCAGATCTTCCGCGTCGTCGTCGTCGGCCTCGGGTAGCCTCCCCTCCGCGATCTCAGTGGCCGCGACGAGCCGCTCAAGAGGCCCGGGTGAGGCTGTCAGTGTCGGATCGCCAGCGGCGATCTCGGTGTACAGCGCATCGTTGTCCGCGGTCGGCGACAGCGACGGCGCGGCAGGGCCGGGCGCCGCGAGGCCCAACGCGAGCAGAGAGACGAGGGCGGGCATGGTCCTGTTGTACCGCACCCGCGGGGCGGCCGGAAGCACTCAGGGCACTCGAGGGGCCCTCCTGGTCGCCTGGTTATGGCAGGCTTGCGGACGATGGACAGCTCTCCGACGCCGTCGACGCCCGAGCCCGCGAGGGGCCGGAAGATCCCCATGACCCCGCTGCTCAAGGATATGGCGGTCGGCGCCAAGCTGCGGGCCGACCTCCAAGCCGCGAAGCACTGGCCCGTTTACGACGAATTGGGCGCCGACATGGTCGACGAGGTGCTCGGCGCTCGCTACCGGATCGTCCGGCGGATCGCTAAGGGCGGCATGGGGGACGTGTTCTTGGCCAAGGACCAGACACGCAAGTGCCCCGTGGCGATCAAGATCCTCCGGTCGCGCAGCCCCGAGGCCGCGCGACGCTTCCGCATGGAGGGGATCATCCTCAGCAACCTGCAACACCCCGGGATCGTCCGTGCGGTGGACGTGGGCGAGACGCCAGAGGGGCAGCCGTACATGGCGCTCGAGTACCTGGACGGCGAAGCGCTGTCCGTCCGCGTCGCACGCGGGCCGCTGCCCTGGCGCGACGTTGCTGCATTCGGGATCCAGGTGGCCGGCGCCGTCCATGCACTCCACGCCGCCGGCATCATCCACCGCGACCTGAAGCCCGCCAACATCATGCTGACGACGGGCACCGCCGGCCTGTCCGCCGCGAAGCTGATCGACCTCGGGCTCGCCCGGGTCAACGCCCCCTTCCTGGACGTCCAGGATGCACTCTTCACCCCGGAGCCGCCCGAGCGGCATCAGACGCAGCTCGGGTACCCGATCGGCACTCCGCCCTACCTGCCGCCCGAGGCCGGGGGCTGCCCCGCAGACGAGCGACTGGACGTGTACTCGCTCGGTGTGACGCTCTACGAGCTGTGCACGCAGGTCTTGCCGAAGGCGACGGGCGGCCGGCCAATCCGCGAGGTCTGCCCCGGAAGTGACGCACCGGACGATCTGTCGCGGCTGCTTCAGGCCGCGCTCGCGCCGGACCCGCTCGAGCGCCTGCCCACCGCCGATCACCTGCAACGCGGACTCGAGGCGATCCTCGCTGCGCACCCACGGGCTCAGGGCGCACGCCGCCTGTTCGGCGGTAGCTACGACCTGCTCGAGGTTCTCGGGGTCGGCGCGAGCGCGGTTGTCTTCCGCGCCTCCGATCGTCGTCTGTCCCGCGAGGTCGCCGTCAAGGTGCTACGCGACGCGCAGCCGAGCGAGGACGACGCGATCCGCTTCCGGCGCGCGGCCAAGGTGCTGTCCGCGCTACGCCACCCCAATATACCGCGGATCCTGCACTTCGGGACGCACGACGAGCAGACCTTCGCGGTCACGGAGCTGTGCCCCGGCTCGCCCGCGACGATCTTCATGCGCCCTGACAACTACCTGCGCCCCGACGAGGTGATCGCTATCGGCCTGCAGCTCGCCGGTGCGCTCGCCGCCGGGCATGCCGCGGGTGTCGTGTACCGCGACTTACACCCCGGCAATGTGTTGATCGAGCGCGGGGACCCCACACGCGCATGGATCTTCGACTTCGATCAGGCCCAGGTGTCGGCCGAGTTTTACGCGGCCCTGACCGAGCGGTGGGCGACGCCGCCGGAGGAACGCACCGAGCCGAAGCACGGCAAGCCCTTGCAGCGCATGGACTACGCGGCGCCGGAGGTACGCGAAGGCGCGGCGTTCTCGGCCGCCAGCGACGTCTTCGCGCTCGGCCTCCTGCTCTACCGTCTGCTCACGGGGCGGCGCCCCTTCCCGGTGTCGGGCGGCGAGACGACGCCGCCGCGCGAGCTGTGCCCGGAGTGTCCGCCTGGCCTCGAGCGCATGCTCGTGACGATGCTCAGCCCGAGCCCCAACGACCGCCCGACGCTGGACGTCGTCCAGGCCGCGCTACAGTACGACCTCGAGGACAGCGACGAGGCGGAGGCGGAGGTGGAAGCGGAGGTGGAAGCGGAGGCGGAGGCGGAGGCTGAGCGGCCCGCGACAGGCAAGCCCGCGACAGCCGCCGCCGTCGCTATGGACACCGTATCGGCAGAGCCCGCGGCGGCGTTCGTCAGTGCAACAGACGGAGTCGTGACCGCAGTGACAGACCCACGGCGCGACGGTGCCGACCTGGCGCCAGACAGGCGCCCGCGGCGGGCTCCGGGCTGGTGGGGGTTCGGGCTCACCGTGGTCGCATGCCTGGCGATCGGGCGTGCGACTGTGCCGAGCGATCAGCCCGATCCGCTGCCGCTACCCCTCGCGGCGAGCATGACGGACGACGAGCCCGAAGCCCCGCAGCCATCGATCCGAACGGTGCCTGCCTTGACGTTGAAGGCCGCCCCGCCGCAAGGCGCGGAGCCGAAGCGCGACGAGGCCCCGCGGGCACTGCGGCGTGAACCTGTGACGCAGGCCGAAGCTACGGAGGCGGCACAGCTCGCACTGCCACGCCTACGCACATGCACGGACGCTCCACGCCGCGTGACCGCGGACCTCGACATCGTTCGCGGCCGCGGCGTCGTCACGGCGCTCAACGGCCGCGGCCTGGAGCTTGACGATCCGAAGTCGTGGCACGGTTGCGCGGTGCAGAGTCTCAAGCGCGTTCGGTTCCCCGTCAGCGAGACGGCGGGCCACTTCCAGGTCCGCCTGACACTGCAAGAGTCACGGCCCGGCCGGATCCGTGACGAGCCCTGAGGCGGCGCCTGCTCAGTCGAGTGCGTCCAGTTTCTTGGCGGCTGCAACAGCCTTCCTGGCGGCGAGATAGGACTGCCATTCACGCTCCCAGTCTTCCTCCTCGATCTCGCCGTCGATGAACTGACCCCAGAGCTTGCGGAGCCGATCGGCCTCCGCGTCTGTGCCGATGATGAAAGGGGGCGCGCGGAGCTTGTCCAGGTCGCTCATGCTGGCATGGTACAGCTTGCTCGAGCGGTGCTCGGGGCGGCGCGGCTTCGGGCTGATCTGGCCCCAAGGACAGGGCCGCCGAGCACCGATCCAGGGCCCGAAGTCGCCCGGATCCGGCCCTGTGGCTGTCGACCATGCCCCCCCTACGAGCCCACGGACGGGCCCATGCGCGGGGGCGAGATCCCCGGGTTCCGGCCCGATTCTGTCCCGATTGTGTCGCGATCCGGGTCTGTCTCGAGACAACCCCCCGAATTCGGGCTCGTAGGGCCCCCTAGGCGACCACACGTACCACATCACGAACGTGCGCGAGGACGGCACCATCCCGAAGGATCAGAAGCCGTCGTGGCAGACGCTCAACACGTTTCGCACGAACGCGCAGATCGAGGGCGGCACGGTGTGCAACCCGATCCCGCCGGGCTGACGCGGCGGTGGGGTTGACGCGGCGCGCGATCTCGCGCAGAATGTCGGCACATGGCCGAGGCAAAAGTATCCACAATGATCACGCTCTACGGCTTCGGCCGGGTCATCCGCATGGTCATCGGCGAGACGCGCGACCTGCGGGTGCAATGGGCGCTCGAGGAGCTCGGGCTGCCGTACCGCGTTCACCCGCTCGACCACACCGGCGGCGAGCTCGACAGCCCGGCGTTCGCGGCGATCAGCCCGTTTCATCAGGTGCCGGTGATCGACGACGGCGGCGTCGTCATCGCCGAGACCGGCGCCATCCTGCTCTACCTGGCGGAGAAGGCGGGCGTGCTGCCGGCCGACGGCGCTGGCCGGGCCGCGATCGTCCAGTGGTGCTTCGCCGCGCTGACCACGGTCGAGCCGCCGATTGCTATGATCCAGCTGATGGACGGCGGCGGCCTGCCGGCGGGCGCCGAGCAGCGGGCCGCGCTGGTCGCCTGGTCTCACCGCGTGCTCGGCGGGCTCGAGCGCCGGCTCGACGGGCGCACGTGGATCGCCGCGGACGCCTTCACGGTCGCCGATATCCTGCTGGCGACCGTCCTGCGTGAGATCCGGCGGACCGACCTGCTCGCCGACTATCCGCGGCTGCGCGCCTACTATGACCGGGCCCTGGCGCGCCCGGCCTGGCAGCGGGCGCTCGAGCGCCACGCCGAGCGGCTCGGCGTGACCGTCGCCGAGATCCGCTGAGCGGACCGCGTACGTCGCATCATTCTTCGTCGGCCCCGCGATCACACCGCGCGTAAAGGGATGCGCGGTCGTATCGCCGAGGCCGCGGCGATCCTCGCAGATTTTGCCGGAGCTGGTCGAAGTGCGGGTGGGTGGGCCGAGCCAACGCGCGTCGGGAACCCGATACACTGCCGAAGTTCATGGCGCCCTTGATGGAGCAGGATCCGCGCGTCGCCAACACGCTCGTGGCGGACGTGTTGCCTGAGCCGAAGGTGCGCCACGCCGGGCCATCGCCGCCGCCAGTGTCGACGCTACGAGGCTCGATCGAGGCGACCCAGATCGGTCGGTTCTGCATCCTGCACAAGATCGGGGCCGGCGGCATGGGGGTCGTCTACGCCGCCTACGACGAGACCCTCGACCGGAAGGTCGCCATCAAGCTCCTCCACGCCCGCGGTACGCTCCCCAAGAGCGAGCGGCTGCGGCAGGAGGCCCAGGTGATGGCCCGGATCTCGCACCCGAACGTGGTCCAGATCTACGACGTCGGCGATCACGGGGGCCAGCTCTACGTGGCGATGGAGTTCCTCGACGGCGTCCCGCTCTCCCGGTGGATGACCGAGGCGTTGCCTGGCTGGTCCGATACCATCGCCATGTTCATGCAGGCGGGGCGCGGGCTCCAGGCGGCCCACGACGCGGGCGTCGTTCACCGCGACTTCAAGCCGAAATCCGAGTGCCCCCCTCAGACGCCCCCCCTTCCGCCGTCCGGCCGAATTCTCGCAGATAGGGGCGACTTGAAGGGGGCGGTGTGCCGCGTCATGCCGCGTCATGCCGCAGTTTTGGCAACCGACTGGCAATACTCAGAGGTGCGCTCCTCGCGCAGATGCCCAGAGCCAGCGGGCGGGTGAGATCGGGTCCGCAAGTCGTCAGGCGCGCTCGGTATCCTGTGCGGAGTTGGGATCGGGCTCAGCAAGAAGTGAGGCCTGGCTGCCATCCTCGTATGAAGACTACCGCCAAAAGGACCTCGTGCGGCGCGCACTCGCCCTCCGGCCCGCCGGGATGTACGCTGCTTGGGGATGCCTTCGGTCACCGACAAAAATCGCGCCCGCTTCGGGAGGCTGCTCCACCGAGGGAAAGAGATCCTTGCAGCTGAGTACGAGGTTATGGGTATTGGCTTTCTCGATGACACCGCCTATGCGAGCTGGCGTGTGCAAGCTGAGGCCACCCTTGAAACTCTTGGCAAGGATAGCGTTTACGTTCGCAGTTTTCGCAGGGCTGGCAATTCCGCTCGATCTGAAACGATCACAATCCAGATCGGTGTAATTGAAGGCGTACTCGAAGCGAGTGAACAGTTTGATAACTCGGAACCATCTATCGAAAGAGAACCGACTATGGCCGCCAAGAAGACGGGCATCTTCATCAGCCATGCCACCGCCAACAAGACAATCACGAACGACTTTGTATCGATGATTCTTGAACAGGGCATCGGGATCAGCCCCAAAGACATCTTCTATTCGAGCAGTTCGGATCAGGGTGTTCCCACGGGGCACAATTTCATCAACTACATCAGGCAGCGGGTGCAGAAGTGCGCCGTTCTCATCGCCTGGATTACCCAAGACTTTCTCAAAAGCCCCTTCTGCTTGTGCGAGTTGGGTGCTGCGTGGGCTCACCTACCGGAAGGGAGTTACATCCCCATCGTAGAGGGTCTTCGGTTCGACCAAGTCCCGCCTCCGCTCAACAGCGTGCAGGGTCTCAGCATGGCGCCCGCTTCATACAACGCGAGTATGAACAAGCTGCGTGATGACTTGAATAGACTCCTTGCCCTCACGCCGCACAGCACAGACCGTTGGGAGGGTCACCGGAATGCCTTTAGAATCAAGCACATTTGACCGGGCCTACTTGCTTGAGCAAGAGCCGATCACTACGGATCACGACGCGAGGCGCCACGGACACCGGCGAGGCGCTCGCGTCGGCCGAGCCACAGCTCGGCGTCGTGGCGCTCCCCGACGGCCGCGTGCGCGTCTTCTTCAAGGCCCCTGGCGCAGCGGGGCCACCCACGCCGACATGCCGCCGGACGGGTTCCTCGCCCGCCTGTGCGCCCTCGTGCCGCCCCCGCATGTTCACACGACGAGGTAGTGCTCGCATCCCCCCTCCGTCTCGGGTCCCGGCGCCCGGGCAGCAGCTCCCCCTCGACCTCGACCTCGCCGGCGCCGGCGCGGCGAACGGTGGCGCCGCGTCCGCCGCGAGCCCGCGCCGTCTCGGCTGGACCAACCTGCTCGCTCGAGTGTTCGCCGTCGACGTGACTGTCTGCCGCAAGTGCGGCGGGCGGATGCGCGTCCTCGACGTCGTCCGCGACCCCGACGACATCGTCCGAATCCTCCACGGCGCCCGAGCTCCGCCGCGACCACCTCGTGTCAAGGGTCGGGGTCACTGATCGCCTCGAGGTCGGCAGAACTGATCGCCCTCTCGGGGCCGGTCGCGCCGCTGCCGATCGGGCCGCCGGCTGATCGCCTCGAGGTCGGCAGAACTGATCGACGGAGCGCATCCGGGAAAATCAGGCCTCGTCGTGTCGTACCGTGCACACGCTGGCCGGCGATCTCCAGCGTCCAGGCGTCGAGCTCGTCGCGCGGAGCGAGACGCCGTTTCCCGGTATCGCCTCGGAAGTCAGCGATCAGTTCTGCCGACCTCGAGGGCGATCAGTTCTGCCGACCTCGAGGGCGATCCCGGTCGGCCGCGTGCATTGTCCTCCGGCTCACGATTCTGGGCAACCCAACGCCTCGTTCACGTCAGCCAGATGTTCGCGGTCCAGCGCCGCGGCTCAAGACCGTCCTCCATGCGTCGACTCTTGGCCGCACCGGTCCTCGGGCCCGTCGAGAAATTCCCGGCTGAAACCTCTTAACCGCCCTCCGCCCGGATCTAATCATGATTTCCCGTCCATCCGCAGGAACCGCCCTCGGGGAGCTTCACCGGCAACGCTTTTTGGCCTTGCCCAAATCGCAGGTAGTTGTGAGCCTTATCTGGAATTTGCAGCTCCAACGATGACTGCAGTTTTTGTCTGGGCCTGGCCCCGGATTTTGATGCGAATCGAGCACCGCTCCGATCTTGCAGATCTGGAGAGGGTCACAAATCAAATCTCGTCCCTGAAGTTGGACGATGATGCCCGGAAGACTATGGAGGAGGAGTTGAAGAAGAGTTCGGAGACTCTCGCACGGCGGCTTCTTGATTCACTGCAGATCAGCACGAGCCTCGAGGCTCGTTTGCGCTCTTGGGTGCCCTTCTTGTGGCTCTAGTTATCCAAGCCGTGCTCGGGGGATAGCCCAATCGTTTCGAGAACTTGAAATCAGGTGCTTGACCGAGCGGTCGTTGCGGTGTTCGATCCCGCACGATGTCTCTCCCCGCCGATCTCTCGAAGATCCTCCCCAGCATCCTCGCACTCCCGCCCGGGGAGTTTTTTAAACAATGCTGCGACCATGAGGCGGGGCATTACGTGATGCTACATCTTGTGGATTTGTGGTTCATTCCTCAATTTGTCTGCGCCAGGACAATCAGAGATGAGGCTGGAGGAATCATCGCCTTCGGTTTCGACAAAAATGATTTTCCGTTGGAGAAACGGATCCTTCAGGCTATAGCGGGGATGGTTGCTCAAGGATTGGGGATCTTCTCACGGCGCCCGGACCTTCAGCCCGGGGATCCTGAGATTGCGGGGATCAATACGCATATCAACGATTGCGCTGGTAGCGATCTTTCGGACATTAAGAAAGAGTTTGGAGTCAACGACGCAACGAAAGAGAGCAGGGCCGCCCAGGCTATGCTCCGTCAGAATTGGTACTTGGTAGAAGCTATCAGCCAAGAGTTATCAAGGGGGGAGATCTTGTACAGCGACGAGCCTCGGATCATCATCGAGATCGCCAAAGGTGACACGTCTCGATCTCCGCTCCTGCAGGCCTACCGCAAGCATAGGGTGACCGATGATGACAACGTGCCGGAGAAATTTATGGAGGTTTTCCCTGATGCGCCTTGGTATGAATCGGTCGGAGATTTCCATAGTCGGTTTACCCCCGCGACGGATTGCGATTGTGAAGTAAAATGTCAGATCCCGACCTATGACCCGTATCGATATGGGGGCGACGGCCACAAGGATTTAAAATAAGAAAGGCTCCAAGCCCTTCAGCGGGATTTGCTCCTGGAACTTGTCACCGCAGATCCAGGCGCTCGAAGCGCTCGACCTCTGCTTTCTTTAACTGTTTCGAGCCTTTGGGGAGCGCTCTTGACCATGAGCCGAGAACACGCTCGGATGGGCCATGGATCAAGACGCCGCTCCCGAACTCACCCAGGCTCCCGCTCCTGCGTTCCTCTTGAGCGAGCTTCTGATGCAGCTCTTCACACCGGAGGAAAGCCGTCGATTCTTGGGTAAGTATTACCAAAACCTTCTCTTTGCGGTCCCTCATGACTCTGTGCCGCAGGCGTTCTTTGATGAGCTTTCACTTCTTCTGTTCCGGCATGGTCTTGTAAATCTACAACTTTACAAGAATCTCATTTCTGACAGACCAGCTCAAGAGCGGTTGATTCTCAACAAGGCACTCGAAATGTACCCCCGAGGAGGTTTCGCACCGAGTATTGGGAGGGGAGAGCCCGTCGTTGATATGGAGGTAGTCTTTAGAGGGTCCTTGGAAGACTTCGACATGAAACAGGTTGTTTCATTCTTCAAGATTGTCAAGGCGCTCGGTCGGGGAAGTTGTTCGGTTATTCTCAGGGTTAAGAGTGGGAGTATCCAGGTTTTCCTCAGGTTGGGCTATAGGTATCGCGAATACCTCGACGGTGAAGGTACGCATATTTTGTTCAAGACTCTAAGGGATGGTGGGATTGACGTTGAGTACTTAGGGTCGGCTGCTGTCACTGATGAAGAGCGTAAAGACTATGATGAACTTAGGAAAATGCTCCAAGCGGCCGATGCGAGTGCGAAAGCAGGGGAGGGTAAAGAAATCGCCTGAACCGGGCGGCAAGCCACTATCAGAGAAGCTCGGTCATGCTGGGCAGGCGATCGTCGGCGGCCATCGAGGTCCGACACGCTGCGCCTTGTTCCCGCGGTGACCTCGAGGGAGATGGTGTCCCTGAAGCTCTGAGCCGCCGCCGACACGCAGTTCCGCAGCGACCTCGGCCTCTACGTTCACCTGCACTGCCTGGTCACCGACGGCGCGTACGAGGAGCAGAACGACGGCGCGCTGCGCTTCCTGGCCGCACCGCCGCCGACGCCGGAGCGCATGACCACCGTGCTCGCGCAGGTCCACGAGGTCATCCGCGCCGCCGACGACGACCTCGACCTCGACCCCGCGCTGGCCGCCTGCGTGCAGCTCTCGCTCGCCGGCCCGCGCCCCGCGCCCGACTCACCGGCACCAGCGCCTGTACCAGCGCCAGCACGTCGTGGAGGCCGCGTAGGTCGCCGGGATGTCCGACCAGTGCGCTTGCGTGTGCAGCACCCCCTGCTCGAACTACGAGATCCTGACGTCGCGCTACGACGTCACTGGCAAGCGGGTGTGGTTCGAGAACGACGCGCCGACCGCCGCCCTCCTTGGCCTCCAGCCGGCGGCGCGGCCCCTCGTCTCAGGGGGGAGGCGGCCAGACGAAGCCGCTATTCGCAATTTCTCGTTCGATGATCAGCTTCCACACCTTCGGGATCGAAGCGGCAGCCAAAATTAGCATTTCCTCAATTATCGCCGAAGAAAAATCGACTCGCTCGGGGTGGGCTGCGTCATTCCTCCTGCCTCGGATAACATCCAGGTTGCTTAGCGCGGCATGTAGGTCTTTTGCTTCGTGTCCTGTCCCCGAGATCGCGGCTTTGAGGCGAATAATAGTCTCTTGTGCCTGCGGAGAACGACTCGCAGCCGCAATCGAGCCCTTTTTCACCAATGCCTCATAGGCAACACGAGCTGTAATCTCTGCAGCGACACCGACGAGCATCATTGACGCTCGGAATATACCCCGCTGGAAGCATTCGACAGCGTTCTCAAAACAGCCAATGACATCCGGGTCTAGTTTGGCCGCCGATTGCTTGAAGGCGCCGACGAAACCCGGGGCGTATGGGCTCTCTAGCAGTTTTCCGAGTTGGCGCTTTCCCGCCAAAGACAAGCAAAACTGTGCCACGGGGATGCCATTTCCGGTGTCTTGGGCGACCCGGGGGTAGAAAATGCCGTCGTGGGTCATTCGCCACAGGACGGAGAGGATTTTGCTAGTGTCTGGATCTTCAACATTCGCTGTTCGTTCATTCGGAAAACCGGGCTCCCTATACTTATAGGTCCATTGCTTGGTGGCTGCCTCGCGCATCTCAGGGGGGAGAATTTGGTTTGCTAGCGCATAGCAGATTTGACCATAGATGAATATGGATTGATCGGAGTGGAGCTCTGAGATTCCCGCAAGAATGCCGATACGAATCTCTTTCTCCTCGAAACCATCTAGAAATGTCATTTGTGTCATGTTTCCTCCTTGCGCGCACTTCGTCTGGGGTAGCTGCGCCCTTGCGCAGAGTATATCAGCTTGAAACCGCTCATTGCAAGCGTTCCCGTGTGTCCCTCGCCGAGCAACAGCCACCTACTACCCGCGCCAGACCACAGGGACCCAGCTGGGTCCGCTGTCTTGGAACACATCGGGAACACCCTCGCTCGCCGCACGGAGTGGGCGTGTTCACGCTTTGCCGATGCCCCGGTATCGCTTGCGCAAGATGCGCCGAGGGGCGCGTGCTAAAACAACAGGGGTTTGGAAACCCAGTTCGATGCTGGGGCGTACTGATCCTGGACAGGGAAGTCAGGGGAGGTAAGCACAGAGAACACCCTAAACACGTACTTTTCCCTCGCCAGCGGGTTGTGAGACATCCCTCCAACGCCGAACTGAGCGGCCAACAGGACGGCCACGGCAGCAACTGAACTCAAAGCGGTCGCCATCGTAGCCTTGCTAAAGCTACCGCTTCGATCATGCTTTACCGCGTTATAACTCTCATACCAAGTCAGGGTTTTAGTTGTTTCGGGTGCAGACCAGCCCACGAAAGGCTGTAATTTTGGATAGTCTCTATAAAGGCGCAGCCCCACCGACCAGTCGTCGAGACGTAAAACGGGCAAGGCCCTAATATAATCCTTGGTTCCCCGCCCTGGTGGTAGGCCGTTTGCACGAAATAGCTCCTTAAATAAATTCTCGACCTCCGTGCATGCCAAGATTATTACCTCCCTCAAATGATGACCGAATGCCTTGTCGTTCGAAGTAGCAGGCTCCAAGGTGCGAAATATAGCTTCTAAATCGGCCTCCAGATTGTCGAACGCTACAAGGCATGATGTCAGTTCGCTGCCATACGTGCTCGGATGCGGCCCAGAAACCTGCCTCCAAATTCGGGGGTGATATTCGCCAGGGCTTAATTTGACTTCGCCAAGCTCCATTATGGGGCCCCCCAATCCGGCCAGGCCTAGCCTGTTGAGGTCATCAAGTAGTTCTTGAGCGCCAAACTCAACCGAAGGATCTCGCCGCTTTCCCACAAAATCAGCCCTTCTGGTTCCCAATACATATTGGGAGTCCAAGAGCGCGTAGATATCTGTGTTGTCCACGCAAGTTAGAGTACCCTGTTTGTTGTTTTCGAGTCGGAAACGGAAGTGTCGTTTTCTCATGGAGCCATGATAACAGCCCCCGCATCTAACAACAAGTCGCTGTCCGCGGCTACGCGCGTGCACTCCCGTGGGCCCACGCCCTCGTGCGTCAGTCCGGCCCACGCCTTCCAGCGCGTCCAGCGGGGCCGCTCACTCCAACAGCTCCGCCAACTCGGCCTCGGGCGACGCTTCCACGGTCGGCGCCGACGCTACCTACGGTGCGAGCGGCGTGTCGCCCGCCCACAGCGCGAACTGCCGGTGGTCGTCGGCAATGGCCGACCGAGCGTGTCCTCAAGGCGCCTCAGCGGGGGTGCCGCGGACGGAGAAGTCGCGCGGGAGGAGGTAGCCGCGCCTTTCGCGCTGTGCCGTCGAGTCGGTCGAGAGCTTGGGCCGCCAAGTTCAAGAACCCGTGCTTCCTACGGCTACACAACCGGCCGAGATAGAGTGCGGTGATGGTATTCTGGTAAAAAATCCCGGATTGAGTTGTTGGGCCTCCCCGTTCGGTCATGATGCCGTTCCCTACCCGGGATTCTATGATGCGCATTCTCCCTTCGCTACGTGCTCGCCAAGCTCGGCGCCGGGTGGCCGAATCGTCGGCTCGATGAGCTGATGCCCGATCGCTAGGGCCGTGAGCAGGGGATCGCACCGCCGCCCCTGCTCCTGACCGAGCTGACCGAGGCCACCTGAGCCACCGCTCACCACCAGCTGCCGCGGATCACGAAGACGCCGCCCTCACCGCCATCGTCCTCGAGCAGCGAGAACCGCTCCTCGGCGATCCACGACCGACCCACCTCCTCGAGCGCTCCGAGAAGCTCTGCGGGCGGCGTCGACTTCGTCCCGCTCATCCGCTCGGCCACGAACGCAGCCAGCGACGGCCACCACCCTCGCAGCGCTCCTCGATCCCCTTGCGCTCCCACTCGTTCAGCCTGCTCCTCCATAGAATCTGCCCCAGTCGCACTCCGTGACGCTCTTCCATCGGCCTCGTGCCTCCGGCACGACCCATAGAAAAGTCACCTCATGCCGTCAGGATGGGCGCGGTCAGG
>Ga0075163_10004412_pt1 | contig 18888 bp, 17 predicted proteins | sample JI1023141ADNA_FD_71478 | JGI IMG/M metagenome (GOLD analysis project Ga0075163, IMG submission 71478) | Wastewater effluent complex algal communities from Wisconsin, to seasonally profile nutrient transformation and Carbon sequestration -... | ecosystem: Engineered > WWTP > Effluent > Algae...
TGGTAGGTGTTGGTGGAGTCGTTGGCATTTGCGCCACGGCACTTAAGGTCCAACCAAGGCCCGCAACACAGCTGATCAATAAAGCAAAGGGATTTCTGATTATTTTTAACATATATCTATCCTTTTAAAGTCTATCGTTGATTCAAAATAATTCTTTATGACACTATTTAAGTTCGTTAGAAAAACGTATCATTTTTTTTAAGGAATGTTCCAACCTATTCCTAAGGCTGTGGCATTTTGGCGTTATTGATCTGACTGCAAGTTTAAACGCTGTAATTCCGCCTCGTTCAACATCAAACCAATGACCACATGGTAATCATTGGGTGTATAGGTGCTGGTGATCACCAATTTCTGTTCTAACAGATCTTCAATGCCCATGAAAGGCTTACCTTTTGCAAATGTTACCTTGGCCACCACCGCTTGTTTGGATAAAATTTGTTCTTGCGGATCAACGATGGCCACAAAATATTGGAATTCAACGGGGTTGTTTTTGTTGACTTTACCTTCTTCCACCGCGATTCGCACGGTAATATTGGCGGTAACCTCATTGCCTTTTTTTGAACATGTAATCGCGGTTGGCACAATTTTGGCAACATAGGTAATGTCAGATAAGTTTTGGATATTTCCCGCATAGCGGGTGATAGATGACGTTTCCACAGGTACCCGTATTTGTGGGCATAGATCCTCCTCAACTTTAGTTTTGGGAGAAGAACAGCCGACCAACCCTGCTATCATCACCGTTGGAAGAAAAAATCCTAAACCTGTTTTGGAAAAAATAGACACCCTATTGTCTTGCATATTTGCCCCGCCCTAAAAGAAAATACCCTGAATTAATATCATAATTGTCCTTCGAGATTACGATAATAGCATAAGATAAAGCAACCAAAATAAAAGAAAATCAGGGATTAAGCTGTTTATCTTGATTTTCAATCTATGGCTTGCGGGAATAGGAATAAATCACTATGATGGCCCTGTTTTTGCTAAGGCAATATATTTTAAATTACCAATCAACCCCATGAGGATCCCATGAAGAAACGTCCCCTAACCATTATGTTGGCTTCGCCACGAGGTTTTTGTGCGGGGGTTGAACGCGCGATTCAAACCGTTGAACGGGCGATCAAAGAATATGGCCCCCCCGTATATGTCCGGCATGAAATTGTCCATAACCGTTTTGTGGTAGAATCACTCGAGGCGAAAGGTGCTATCTTCGTAGAGGAATTGGATGATGTGCCAAGCAATCGTCCCGTGGTTTTTTCAGCGCATGGGGTACCAAAAGTGGTGCCAGCCCAAGCAGAAGAAAGAAAGATGATTTATTTAGATGCCACTTGCCCGTTGGTTAGCAAAGTACACCGGGAGGCAGAGCGGCATTATCAGGTTGGCAGACATATTTTATTAATCGGCCATAAAAGCCATCCAGAAGTCATTGGCACCATGGGACAATTGCCCAATGGTTCCATCACCTTGGTGGAAGGCCCCTTGGATGCCGAAAAAATTAAAGTTCCGGCGGGGGAGTTAGCCTATACGACGCAAACCACTTTATCCGTTGATGAAGCTGCCGAAACCATTGCTGTTTTAAAACGGCGTTTTCCCAAAATTTATGGCCCCAAAAAGGAAGATATTTGTTACGCCACCACCAATCGGCAACAAGCAGTAAAGGCCGTCGCCCCTTCTTGCGACGCTTTTATCGTGATTGGTGCCCCTAATTCGTCAAATTCCATGCGGTTGGTTGAAGTGGCAAAATCAGCAGGCTGCCCGAAAGCAACCTTGGCGCAACGCGCCGCCGATATTGATTGGACATGGTTGGCGGACACCAAACGTTTAGGTATTTCGGCAGGTGCCTCCGCCCCAGAAATTTTGGTGGAAGAGGTGATATCGGCCTGCCGGGAACATTTTACGGTCTCTATTGAAGAGGTGAAAGTCACGGAAGAACATGTCCATTTCAAACTGCCCCGGACGATGAATGGGTGATGAAGTTCGATAAATGCTTGTGTTGTTTGCCACGCAATCAAAAAACCCAGCAATACGCTGGGTTTTTTACTGTAACTTACCGAAGCTATTTAAAAAATACCGTTTATCCATAATAGATAATCATAGGTTTTTATTATCTATTATGACTTGCAGCCATTGCCGTCCTTATTATTTTTTAATATCACTGAAATGAATTTGGCATGATAGGAAAATACCATTATTAAAACAAACAAAGCCGTTCATTGAAAAGGTTGATTGTGGCAGCGAAATCTTTAGAAAACCCTGAAAACTGTATTGAAATTTTTACGGATGGCGCTTGCCAAGGCAATCCGGGTCCCGGCGGATGGGGTGCCATCCTGCGGTATGGTTCCCATGAAAAGGAATTATGGGGGGGCGAGCTACAAACCACCAATAACCGCATGGAATTAATGGCCCCTATCCAAGCCTTAACAGCGCTTACCAAAAAACTGCCTGTTCGCTTATATACAGATAGCCAATATGTTAAGAAAGGCATTACCGAATGGATAAAAACCTGGAAGAAACAGAATTGGCAAGGCAGTCATAAAAAACAGGTAAAGAATCTGGATTTGTGGCAAAAGCTTGACCAACTGAACCAACAGCATCAAGTTACCTGGCATTGGGTTAAAGGCCATAGCGGCCATCCCGAAAATGAACGAGCAGATGCATTGGCACGTAAAGGGCTAGAAGAATTAGGTTTAGGGCGAAAATTTTCTAAGGAAGATGCATGATCCCCTGTTAAAAAATTCCTAAGCAATAGCTTTATCGCAAATAATCCCTAACCATTCCCACATGTAATAAAACCGGCAACACTAAACCTTGCGGATATCGTTGATTATACACCACATTCATGGGAATACCGAACCGATTAAATTTCTTGAGGTAAGCTAAAATTTTCTCATCTGGCCTTGTCCAATCCGCCTGCATCGCCACCACATGATCTTGGGACATGGCTTTGATAATATCAGGATCCTTAAGCACCAATTCTTCATTCGCAAGACAAGTCAAACACCAGGCAGCCGTCACATCAACAAAAACTGTTTTTCCTTGCCTGACCAAAGCATCAATGTTTTGTTCCTCAAATTCCTGCCAATTAGCCTCGAGGTTTGGCAATGTTTTAACGCGGTAAGGCGCCCCATAGCCAACGGCAACCAACCCTAATAAAATCCCCGCCAAATAAATCCTAGTAATGGCCCGATGACTTTTTAAAAACCCATATTGTTTTGCCCCAAGGACTCCCAACCCTACCACTAATAAAAGGCTAATCAGAAAAACCCAGGATGAATCTAAAAGCTGGCTTAATACCCATATCAGCCAACCGCTGGTGAGCAACAGCAATACACCCATAACTATTTTCAAATAAATCATCCAACGGCCTGGTTTAGGCAGAAACCGGATGATGGCGGGAAATAAGGCAATCACTATATAAGGGGATGCCAAGCCAATCGCCATGGCCATAAAAATTAAAAACAGGGTGGGCAGGTCTTGCGTCAAGGCAAAACCAATTGCCGTGGTTACAAAAGGGGCTGAACATGGGGTCGCTAATAAAGTGGCAAGAAACCCCGTGAAGAATGCTTGTGGCAAAGAAGGATTTTTCGGGTGTTTACCCATTTTTGGTTGGGTGGAGCCTAATAATTTACCAGCTACAGCAGGCAAAGATAGTTCAACCCAACCCCACAAAGAGGCTGCAAAAAAAGTTGTAAGGGTCGCCAACAAAATAAGAAAAATTGGTTCCTGGAATTGGATACCCCATCCCAAGGATTGACCCGATAATTTAATAAAAGCTAAGAAGGCGGCTAATAATATAAACGAGGCGATAATTCCAGCACTGGTCATCAGAAAAGATAATCTTGTTTGGTTGCGCGTTTGAAGACCTTGTTGTAAAAGCCCAAAGAATTTCAATGAAAGTACCGGTAATACACAAGGCATCAAATTTAAAATAGCACCCCCTAATAAAGCTAACAGCAAAAAATACCAAATGTCAGGGGTTGATGGCGCCTTTCCCCCCTCATCAAGAATGGTCAAATCTTGAACGTTCAAAAGGATTTCGATGGCTGTTTGCCCGGCAGGTAACACCGTCAACAGGATGGGGCCGTTATTGGGCAAAAATGCTGGCTGGCCGCTGATGGTATCCACAACCGGCATGATCAACTGGATCCTGCCTTGCCCCAAAATCGTTATTTGGGGTATGCCGGAGATAACTGTCCCCTTGATCTCGGCAATCATATCTAACGTTTCTATAGGAATGGGTGATTCATCAATCCAGGTGATGACCAGTTGATCGCCCGCGGATTTTCTTTGAACGGTCGTTCCCAAGATTTTGATGGCCGTTGCTGCTAGAGGTCTCGGCAACAAATGCTGAGAATGTTCAAGCAACCCAGCTGCTTCAATATCAAATAAGGCACCGCCCGTTGTCGGTAAAGTTAACTGCAGTTCCTCAAGGTACGGAATGCAAATATCTTTGCAAATCATATATTCCACTTGCAAAACAAGGGTGGATGGTTTCGCCGGATTTTGGGGCACCCATTCGATGGGGAAAACAACATGCTGTTGATAGCCGAATGTATCAAACCCTAATAGATGGTGGCGCTGGGGTGTCGGCCATTGCAATTGCATTGATTGGACATTATCAGATTTTCTCCAATCAATCGTTGGTGGCAACCCTGCAGCCCCCGGCATCCGCCAATAGGTTTTCCAACCATCTGCCAGTTTTATTTCTAATCCTAATTGCCACATTCCCAACTTATCAGTATCAGCCATACTAGCCAACAGACGAACCTGGCTATAAGATTGGATTTGCCATTCTGTTGTTAAAGCGATGGATTGACTAGAACATACCATCCCAACCAACCAACCAAGAATGAAATATTTTTTTATCATATGTCAGGTTATTTCTTCTGTTTCCAATCGATAGAATGTATATCTGCCCTTTGCTCGACTGCTCAACATATCCTTTTTTTATGGTAGGTGATAGAGAATTGCTGTTGAAGGCAAAAAATAATATCTCAAGTAAAATTATTTCCCCTGTTTTGTTTGCCAATTCATGCTAGCCTACCTTGTGGTATCTTGGACCTGTGAGGGTCCACTTCTGACGTAACAATCATTTATAGGCCCCGGTTACGGGGTATTTTGAAATCGGGAGAACGATGTGAAATACCTAAATACCAATGGTTATTTAACAGGCCAATTATTGGTGGCTATGCCCCAGATCCCAGACAACCGTTTTAACCGCAGTGTCGTATATATCTGCGTCCACAATGACCAAGGGGCAATGGGTTTAGTTATTAACCGTTTGGTAGGTTCAATTTCTTTTCGTGAGATTCTTCAGCAATTGGGGATCCAAGATGAAGTATCCCGCAATACACCTATTTATTTTGGCGGCCCTATTGAAACAAGCCGCGGTTTTGTCCTGCACAGCCTTGATTACCAAGAAACTGGTACCATCCTTGTCAATAAGCATTTCGGGCTAACGGCTTCCCTCGATCTCTTGAAGCTTATTGCCACCAACCAAGGCCCCAAGAATTATTTATTAGCTTTGGGATATACCGGCTGGGGCGCCCACCAATTAGAAAAAGAACTCCAAGAAAATAGTTGGTTAGCTACCCCAGGCGATGAAAGCATTATTTTTAGTCCCATCAATTTGGATGAAAAATGGGCGTTATCGCTTGGGAAGCTAGGAATTTCTGTCAGTCAGCTTTCTTCCGATTACGGCCATGCCTAATGTGTTAAAGGAATCGTTTCTGGATTGATTCATAACTCTCTAAATTTTTAGCAGCCCCACCTAAAGCCGTAAAAGTTAGGGGTGTTGACAAAATTTTTCCCAGCAATTTTTCCAAATCTGTTTTTGTCATTTGTAACAAACTTTTCTTAATGGATTGAGGGTCAAGGGGCTGGTTATAGGTCAGAATCTGCTGGGCAATTTGTTCGCAACGCGCCCCAACACTTTCTTGGGCGATTTTCATGCCCGCAAACAATTGCCGCCTTGATCTTTCGATTTCTTCTTCCGTCATATTTTGAGTTAATTTAAGCATTTCCTGGCAAATAATTTCTAAAGTTCCTGCTGCATTTTGAGTGCTTGTACCAGCATAAACACCAAATAATCCTGCATCCATGTATGAAGCACTAAAACTGTGGATATTATAGGCCAGCCCCCTTTTTTCACGAACTTCCTGAAAAAGCCGTGAGGACATACCACCCCCTAGGATCCCAGTTAACAACTGTAACGCATAAAAATCAGGCTCATGACAATGGGGAGCTGAGAACCCAATAACCAAGTGGGTTTGTTCGGCAGACTTTTTAATACGGCAATCCCCCCCAACATACCTGCCAGGAATAAAAGATTTGGCAGGCGTTTCTGCTAAATGGTTAAAAGATTTCCTTACCATTTCAACAAATTTTTCGTGATCAACTTTACCAGCTGCCGCCAATAAAAGGTTGGAGGCTGCGTAATGTTTTTGGTAGTAATCCTGCACATCTTGGCGCGTAATTTTCTGGACAATTTTGCCATTACCTAAAATTGGCAACCCCAAAGGCTGTTTAGGATAAGCAGCTTGTTGAAAATAGTCTAAAACGATATCATCAGGTGTGTCCTCTACCTGTGCCAATTCTTGGATAATAACGGTTCGTTCCCGCTCCAATTCTGCTTCTTCAAAAGTGGAATTTTGTATAATATCGGCCAGAATTGATAAAGCCAATGGCGTCTCCTCTGCCACCAACCTTACATAATAGGCAGTTTGTTCTCGGGCCGTATACGCATTCATATGCCCTCCAACATTTTCAATTTCAATGGAAATATCCCGGGCGGAACGGCTGCTGGTACCCTTAAACATCATATGTTCTAACAAATGGGCGATGCCATTTAATTTAGCAGGTTCATGACGGGTACCAACATTTGCCCAAACCCCTACCGCTACCGTTTCCACATGCGGCATTGTATCCGTGACAATCCTTAATCCGTTCGGCAAGGTTGTTAATTTAATGTGTTTTGCAAAAGCTGGAGAAAAGGGTTTAGGGGTCATGAGATGATGTAATTCCTAAGATAACAAATTCAAATATCGCTGCTGCAGATGTTTTTTGAAAGATTTGGTTGTTAAGCCTGTACCGGTTGCCTGCTCAAGGATTTGATTGGTTGAATAAACAGACGCTTTTTGATGCACTTGCGTGCGTAACCAGTTCCGAAAATCTCCAAATTGCCCCTGAGCAATCTTTTCTTTTAAGGAAGGCATTTGCTTGAGTGCAGCCTCAAATAATTGGGCAGCCATCAAGGCCCCTAAGCTATAGGTGGGAAAATACCCAAAAGACCCTTCATACCAATGAATATCCTGCAAACAGCCTTCTCGATCAGAGGTTGGAACAACTCCTAATAGATTGTGCATTTGTTCATTCCATACATCGGGAATGTCGGCAACCTTTAGCTGGCCGCTTATCAAACCTTGTTCAATATTGTACCGTAAAATAATATGCAGCGGGTAAGTAACCTCGTCCGCCTCCGTCCTAATAAAACTAGGCCGCACATAGTTGCTCATCTGATATAAATGATCAAAGCGCCATTTATCATACGGAGGTAATAATTTTGGTTGTAAAAAAGCGGCCAGGAAATCCCAAAATTCTTGCGTTTGACCGACCTGCTTTTCCCAGATTAAAGATTGGCTTTCATGCAAGGCCATACCACGTGCCCAACCAACCGGTTGATAGCGCCAGGCCTCTGGCAACCCGTGCTCATAAAAGGCATGGCCAATTTCATGGGTAGCGCCCATCAATCCGGATAAAAAATTAGTCTCTTCAAAATGGACAGCCACCCGCAGGTCATCCATACTGCCTGAGGAAAAAGAATGGAGGGTGCTATCCAGCCTACCACTCTCGAAATCAAAAGACATGGCTTGGATAATCTGACGTATAATCTGGATTTGGTTACCAACCGCCATTTTCGGATTTTCAGGCCGTTTATTATTCTTTTGCTTAGCAGTCACCTGCTTCACGAAATTCGGCAAAAAAGATTGCAAATCCTGAAAAATGGGATTGAGCTGTTTCATCGTCAAACCAGGCTCATATTGATTAAGCAAGGCATCATATGGCTCACAATCCAATTTTTCAGCTTTTATCATGGCCTTTTCGCGTGTCAAAGCCACCAGCATCGTCAATTCTTCTTGAACAATCGAAAAATCGCCCTGTTGTTTGGCCAAACGCCATTTTTTTTCGCATCTATTACTACTCAACGCTAGTTTATTAACCAAATCCTCAGGCACCGCAGCAGCATGGATCCAATGGCGTTTCATCTCAAGAATGTTAGCTTGTTGCCAATGGGTTAGTTTTTCTTTTGCAGCCAACGACTTTTCCAGCAATCCTTCCATTTCCGGTGCTGTCAGTTGCTGATGCAATTTTACTTTTAAGAAAGCTAACTGTTCCCCCCTGCCCCCAGATGCATTGAGCGGCATGACCGTATTCATATCCCAATCCAGAAGATTGATAATCTCTTGTAATAAAGATATTTCTTGAAAAGCTTTTTCTAACTGATGGTAACTTTTTAAATCGTCGTTCATATCATCCTATTCAATCACTCTGGCTTTACTTTGGTTTATTTAGATATGGATGAAAATAATACAAAAGACTGATAAGTAACGCCAACAACAACCAGGTTAGGGCATATTCCAAATGATTGTTGGGTAATTCAAGAGGAGTTTGCCCCCCAATCGGAAATCCGCCCGGCACCGCTTTATCATCAATATCCATATATAGTAAAAATGGGATATAATGGGGTATTTTGGCATAATTGATCATGGCTGGTAGATCAACCCATACCCACGTATTTTTCTCCGAAATATTGTTTGGGACAAACAACCCTTGTTGCATCCCCGGGCGCAAAATCCCCTCAATAGTGATCAATCCATCCGTCACTCCTGCCGAACGGGTAGCGGGATCTTTTTTATGCGCTGGTACCCAGCCCCGGTTGACAATAATCGCCAAACTATTTTCTAAATAAAATGGCACTAACACATTAAATCCAGATTCTCCCTGGCGCGATCCTGCCACCAGATATATTTCATGCAAATGGTCAAAACGTCCTGTCAATTGGCTGCGACGGAAAGATAAATCTGGAACCGATTGGGCAACGATAGGCCAGGTCAAAGGGGGCATATCTAATTTAGATTGACGTTCGGTAATCAGACTTTCTTTCCAAATTAGTCGATAAAATTGCCAGCCTGATAGCCCCAAAAAAACAGCCATAAAAACCACCACCAGCCATAAAGGAATGGAACGGTCTGTTTTCATGAAGATACCTCATCGTCGAAAGCTTGGGGGTGATACCGATATTGGTAGGCTATCAATACTGATTTTGCTGGACGCAGTAACCCCAAAGCCATCATTATAATAACGGGAAACCAAATAACATAATGCACCCACAAGGCTGGTGCAGCAATTTCTTCCAGCAGCCAGGCAAGGCACGCAACCACTGCCCCAATTATAAAAATTGAGAAGAAAGCCGCCCCATCCCCATTTTCCGCATTTTTTAGGTTTAATCCACAATTTGGGCATTGCGCCTGCAACTGCAGAAACCCCTGGAACAATTTAGCTTGACGGCACCTAGGACAACGACACCCGATGCCTTGCAGAAAAACAGACCCGCCCGGTGTGGTTGTCCCCATATGTTCTAATGTCCCCCCGAAATACCGGATCCAGCAATATATATAGAAACAAATAAAAATAGCCATACAACGTCTACAAAATGCCAGTACCAGGCCGCCGCTTCAAAACCAAAATGCTTTTCAGGGGTAAAATGGCCTTTATACGCACGGAAAAAGCAGACGATCAGAAAGATTGTACCTATAATCACATGGGCGCCATGGAAACCAGTGGCCATGTAGAAGGTTGTGGCATAAATCCCCTCGCGGAACCCAAAAGAGGCATGGCTATATTCATAAATTTGGACAACCGTAAAAAATAAACCTAGGATGATGGTTGCTCCCAACCCCTGTAAAAGCCCTTTTCTATCTCCCTCGAGTACGGCATGATGCGCCCAGGTGACTGTTGTACCCGACAAAAGCAGGATCAAAGTATTCATCAAGGGCAATTCAAAAGGGTTAAAGGTTTGGATGTCTTTGGGCGGCCATATATGCCCGATCGCTTCGGTCGGAAATAAGCTGGCGTTAAAATAAGCCCAAAAAAAGGCAGCAAAAAACATAACTTCCGAAGCAATAAATAACAGCATGCCGTACCTCAAGCCAATCTTCACCACAGCGGTATGGGCATGTTCCACCACAGATTCATGGACAACATCGCGCCACCATAAAAACATGGTGAGAAGAACCATAGCCCCACCGGCATACAAAACCCAAGGGGTTACCTGACGCATATAAAGCAAAGCGCCAACCGCAAGCAAGCCAGCTGAAAACGCCCCCATAATGGGCCATGGGCTAGGATTAACCAGGTGATAAGGATGTTGATGGGGATTGCTTGCAGGGTGTAACTGGCTCATGGATAAACCTCTTTTGCAGGGGTTAGGGGTTGAGAAAGTTTGGAAGTCGATTGCGCACCATCAGGCGCGCGGAAAAAAGTATAGGACAGCGTGATGGTTTTCACATCGACCATATCGGGATCATTTAAGAATTCTGGATCGATATAAAAGCTAACCGGCATATCCACCGATTGATGGGCATGCAATGTTTGCTGATCAAAGCAAAAACAAGCAATTTTATAAAAATAACGACCGGCTTTATCAGGCGTTACATTGAAAGTGGCTTGCCCTGTTATTGCTTGATCGGCAAGATTGGTTGCCTGATAAAAGGCCAATTCGGTTTCCCCGATGACCACCCGCATATGCGACTGGGCGGGTGCAAATTTCCAAGCCAACGTAGAATCCGTATCCGCATTGAAACGGATGGTTAGAAACCTGCTTGCAAGATCAGGATGGTTGACATTGTCCACTGCCCGTTGTGGCGTTCCTCCAAAACCAGTGACTTGGCAAAACAACCTATATAAAGGAACGGATGCAAAACTTAGGCCAATCATCGCTATCACGAGGCCACCTAAAACAAAGCCGGTTTTGCGGTTTTTATGATTACTCATAGGGATGATTTTCTATCCTGACATTTTTATGATGGTGATCCAGTAAATTAATACCACTATCAATCCAAGTATTGTTAACAAAAAAAAATTCTTGCTATGTTGCCTAACGGCCAATTTTGTAGGCGATTTCTTTTGCTTTACTAAATTGGTAGGAACCATTTTTCACCTAAAATAATAGTCAATAATTAAAGCAATAAATAATATAAAAAGATACAATATAGAAAAAGAAAAGGATTTTTTAGCAATCCGGTGGTCATCTTTCCACAACAACTTGATGGCCTCCGAGAACCATATTAATCCTGATATCAAGGCAGTAATCCCATAAAAAATGCCAGCCTTACCCAGCAACCATGGCATGATAGAGACGGTCATCAATAATATCAGATAACCGACGATATTCAAACATGTAATGAAACGACCCCGCACAACCGGTAACATGGGGATGCCTGCAGCCTTATAATCATCTGAACGGTATAAAGCCAATGACCAAAAATGCGGTGGCGTCCAAAGAAAAATAATCAAGAACAACAGGACAGGGAATAGTTCTATCCGACCGGTAACTGCCACCCACCCAATCAATGGTGGAAAAGATCCGGCCGCCCCGCCAATGACAATATTTTGAGGAGTGAGACGCTTCAACCAAACCGTGTAAATAAAAATATAGAAAAAACTGGCTGCCGCCAACAGCCCTGCCGCCAACCAATTCGTAGCAAGCCCCATTAACACAAAGGAAAAGATATTTAAAATTATCCCCAACGCTAACGCCTCAGACGGCGGAATAACGCCACGCACAAGCGGCCGCTGTTGAGTACGTTTCATCAAACGGTCCAAATCTTGTTCGTACCACATGTTAATGGCAGCAGCACCACCTGATGATAAAGCAATACACAAAATAGCCACCGAGGCCAGGAACGGGTGGATAAGCCCTGGGGCGATTACTAAGCCTGCAACACCCGTAAAGACCACAAGCACCATCACTCGTGGTTTCAGCAAAGCCAAATAATCACGAACCGAACCTGAATAGTGATCCGCAGGCACGTAAGCAGGCGGTATTTTATTTATGGAAGCTGGTATACCCATTTTCTAATCAACCACCTTTTTTAAGAGATACGCGGCTGCTCCTCAAAAGTATGGAATGGTGGAGGCGAACTGACAGTCCATTCCAGTGTATCAGCCCCCTCACCCCAAGGATTGTCTGCAGCAGGCTTACCGGCCCGCAGGGTATGGATAACAATCCCTACAAAAAACAAAGCCGCAGCTCCTGAAATATATGAACCAATTGAGGCTACAAAGTTCCAACCTGCATAAATATCGCTATAATCTGGAATACGTCTTGGCATGCCAGCCAATCCCAGAAAATGCATGGGGAAGAAGGTTAAATTAACGCCAATGAAAGTCAGCCAAAAATGGATTTTCCCCAATGTTTCATTATATTGGCGCCCAGACATTTTGCCAATCCAGTAATAAAAGCCCGCAAATATCGCAAAAAGCGCCCCTAATGACAACACATAATGGAAATGAGCCACAACATAGTACGTGTCATGCATGTAAACATCAATACTGGCATTTGATAACACAACACCGGTTACCCCGCCTACCGTAAACAGAAATATAAATCCGATTGCCCACAACATTGGGGTTTTCAGACTGATAGCCCCGCCCCACATAGTAGCAATCCAGCTAAAAATTTTAATGCCGGTCGGCACAGCAATAACCATGGTGGCGATGGTGAAATATTTTTTTGTGTTTAAGTCTAAACCAACAGTAAACATATGATGTGCCCAGACAATGAACCCAATCACCCCAATTGAAACCATCGCATAAACCATCCCTAAATATCCAAACACAGGCTTGCGGGAGAACGTGGAAACAATGTGACTGATAATGCCAAAGGCTGGCAAAATCATAATATAAACTTCTGGATGACCAAAAAACCAAAACAAATGCTGGAACAATAACGGATCCCCACCACCAGCCGGATCGAAAAAATGTGTGCCAAAATTGCGGTCGGTCAATAACATGGTGATAGCCCCGCCCAATACCGGCACCGCCAACAGTAGTAAGAACGAGGTTACCAACATAGCCCAAGCAAATAACGGCATTTTATGCAGCACCATGCCTGGAGCACGCATATTGAAGATCGTCGTGATAAAGTTAATCGCCCCCAAGATTGACGAGATACCAGCTAAATGAAGCGCGAAGATCGCCATATCAACTGCAGCACTGGAATGCCCAACCCCGCCTGAAAGTGGTGGATAAACTGTCCAGCCCGTTCCTGCCCCACCATCAACAAAGCCAGATGCGCCTAATAACAAAAATGCTGGCACCAGGAGCCAGAAACTTATATTGTTCATCCTGGGGAACGCCATGTCAGGCGCCCCGATCATCAAGGGCACGAACCAATTACCAAAACCGCCAATTAACGCTGGCATCACTACAAAGAATACCATGACCAAGCCATGAGCTGTGATAATCACATTCCATAGCTGCCCGTCAGGAGAGCCATCTGCTAACGTTAAAAACTGCATCGATGGATTTTGCAATTCCATCCGCATTAAAATGGACAATGCAGCCCCAATTAAACCCGCAATGATCGAAAAAATGATATAAAGAGTCCCAATATCTTTGTGATTGGTCGAAAACAGAAAGCGTCGCCAACCACTCGGCTGGTGATCGTGACCATTTTCATGATGTTCATGGGTTGGATGACTTGTTTCAGCAGAGACGCTAACCGACTTAACAGACATTTTATCTTTTCTCCTGATTCGCAACGAAGAAGATCGATGGATTAATGACGAAAGCGAACTTTGTTTTTGCTTCCCCCAACCATTCTTGGAATTTTTCTTTTGAAACTGCCTCAATGGTGATCGGCATAAAACCGTGACCAGTCCCGCATATTTCAGAACATTGGCCATAATACACCCCTTCTTTGGTGATCATCATCCAAGTCTCATTTAAACGTCCGGGAACAGCATCCAATTTAATGCCAAAGGCTGGTACTGCAAATGAGTGGATGACATCCATCGAAGTGGTTTGCAATCGAATGGGAGTGTTAATAGGCAAAACGATCCGATTATCTGTTTCAAGCAACCGTTGCTGACCTGGTTGAATTTTATCATCCGGAATCATCAAGGCATCAAAAGAAACATTACTGTCCGTATATTCATAAGACCAATACCATTGATGACCAGTGGCCTTGAGCGTCATCTCCGGCACTGGTTCGCCAACAGCCGTTGGGATACGGTCAAACTGATTTAAAATGCGCAAGGAAGGAATGGCAATAACCACCAAAATCAGCACGGGCACCACTGTCCAAAGCACCTCAATTAGGGTGTTGTGTGAAGTTTTTGAAGGCACCCGGCCAGGTTTATCCCGAAAACGGATAATCGTTACTGCCATCAATACCAACACAAAGATGACAATAGCGGTAATGATCACTAAAAGAAGATCATGAAAATCTTCAATTGCTTGCATTCGCGGTGACGCTGGCACTGGCAGCCCTATCTGCCATGGTTGAACAGATTCGGCTGCTTGGGCCAAACCCATACTGAAACTCATCAACAAAAAAATAAAGCTATGAATAAGCTTTTGAAACATTATAGGGCATCCCTTAGATTTTAATGACGGACGAATAAATAACATGGAAAGAGTCCTACCTATATACTCATTTATTACTTATACCAGGTTAGGGCAATATGAAAAAAGACCTTGCTACGGAAAATGTTTACTTACTTTGGTAGCCATCCTAAGCTTATTATCCTCTTGTTGTCTAGTCTGGCAAGAGGCTGAAGCTAAAAAATGAAAAATAACCGGAATCAAAACCATATGTTGGTTTATACGTTTAAATCCTGTACAATTTAATTTTGTATGCAATTGATGTGCGTGCTGGAGTTATTCTTGCTCACCAATGCGGCGTTGTGACGCAATTTTCGGGGATGCGATATTTAAAACACAATAAACAGCACTACATGTAAATATGCTATGATGCCATACCAATCAATAGGGAATAAAATACCCATGACAAAAACCTTGCAAGCAGCTGATCACCACTTCTTTAACTTATTGGATCGCCAAAAAACCACCGTTATTGTCCAAAACAGCTTAAAAGGGGCAGAAGATGGCGAACTATTTCTTGAATATCGTCAGAATGAATCATTTGCGTTCGATGACGGCATCTTAAAAAACTCAAGCTTTGATATGATCCAAGGTTTTGGGTTAAGACGTGTCATCGGCGATGTGGCGGCTTACGCCCATTCTAATGAATTAAATGAAAAATCTTTGTTGCGGGCGGCAAGTACAGTAAGGTCCATTCCTATTACCGCCTCAATCAATTTATCGGAAAATCCAGCTCGGACAAACCAGCTGTTATATAGTGATCACAATCCGTTAATGGGTATGGATACGGCCGCAAAAATTTCCTTGTTAAAACAAATTGATGCCTATGCTCGGCAAAAGGACGTATCGGTTAAACAAGTGATGTGTTCTTTACTGGGTTCCTGGCAAGTGATTCAGATTATCCGTGCCGATGGCTCGCTTTACACCGACGTCCGTCCCCTGGTCCGGTTAAATGTTAGCGTCATGGCTACAAAAGGTGATAGACAGGAGATGGGCTCTTGCGGCACTGGGGGAAGGGTTGGGTATCAACTCTTCACTGAACAGGATTCATGGAAAAAATCGGTGGATGAAGCCGTACGTCAGGCCCTGATTAACCTTGAATCCCAACCAGCGCCCGCAGGTGAAATGACCGTCGTTTTGGGCTCAGGATGGCCCGGTGTTCTTTTACATGAAGCCATCGGCCATGGATTAGAGGGTGATTTCAACCGGAAAAAAACGTCGGCTTTTTCTGAGCTTCTGGGAAAACAGGTAGCCGCCCCAGGCGTTACGGTTGTCGATGACGGTACCTTATCGGAAAGGCGGGGTTCTTTGACAATGGACGATGAAGGCACACCGACGCAAAGGACTATTCTGATCGACAATGGCATTTTAGTCAACTATCTACAGGATCGTCAAAATGCGCGTTTGATGAATACCCGGTCCACCGGCAATGGTCGTCGGCAAAGTTACGCACATCTGCCCATGCCACGCATGACCAATACCTTGATGGAAAACGGTCGGCATAGTTCTGATGAAATTATCAAATCCGTTAAAAAAGGTTTATATGCCGTGAATTTTTCAGGCGGACAGGTGGATATTACTTCCGGCAAATTCGTCTTCAGCACCTCCGAGGCTTATATGATTGAAAATGGGCGGATCGGCCCATCGGTAAAAGGTGCAACCTTAATCGGCAATGGCCCTGATATTTTAACAAAAGTGAAGATGATCGGGAATGATTTAAAACTTGACGCTGGGGTTGGCACTTGCGGCAAGGATGGGCAAAGTGTTCCGGTGGGGGTTGGCCAGCCTACGATCAAAATTGAAGGATTGACCGTTGGGGGAACTCATTTATAACCGCCAGTTTTCGCACGGGGATGCGCTTTTTGATAGATATCTAGAATCTGCTGGCTGCTGACGGCTGTATAGCGCTGGGTTGTAGATAAAGAAGCGTGTCCCAGTAGCTCCTGGATGGTGCGTAAATCACCACCTGCCGATAATAAATGGGTGGCAAAGCTATGGCGCAACGCATGGGGGGTGGCATTGTCCGGTAAACCCAAAATTTTACGTAACCGCTCGAGGGCCAGTTGAATAATCCGAGGACTTAATTTTTTGCCTTTTTCCCCGATAAACAAAAAATTTTCCTTCGCCAAATCCCAAGGACAGGCTTGGATATAGTCCTGGATCGCTGTTACCACCACCGGCAAAAGCGGCACCCTTCTTTCTTTATTGCCCTTACCCGTCACGATCAGAACTTCTTGGCCCCTTACAGGCGCTTGGGTTTTGGTTAAAGACAAAGCCTCCCCAATACGCAACCCACACCCATATAGTAAGAAAAGAACAGCCAAATTCCTTTTGCCCACCCAACTTTCTTCTGTTAAAATTGCAATGTTTTCTGTTACTTCCTGCGCTTGTTCAACCGATAAAGGTTTGGGTAATAAATGAGGTTTTTTAGGGGTTTTAAAATGCTGGACCGGGGGCAGCTCACCCCCCTCTTCCTTGGCAATAAAGCGGTAAAAATTTCTAATAACACTGGCCGCACGAGCAGTGGAAGAGGCCAGATGGCCGGTTTGATGGCGTTCAGACATCCAGGAACGCCAATCATGGCGGGTTAAGGCACGCAAAACAGATAATGATATTCTTTCACCGCGGTAATGTGTCAGGAATTTTAAGAAAGCCAGCAGGTCATGTTGATAAGCCGAACAGGTATAGGGCGAAAACCTTCTTTGTAATGCTAACTGATCCTGCCATTTAGCCATTAGGGAAGCTAAGTGTTGGTCAAGCTCTAACATTAGTAATCTGCAAATTCTTAATTGATATAACGTTGCAAGGTAATTTCAATAACTCTACCCATAAATTTCAAAAAATCTGTACCTTGTTCCGCATCAAAATAACCCGGATGACGGGTGGCAAAAACAAGTAATCCTATTGTTTTGGTAAATTTCAAGCGCAATAAGGCGTCTGAGCGCACGAGTGCTACTGCGGTGGTGGTTGGATATAAAAGGGTATCCCCGTTAATATCGTCCCGCAATAAAACAGGCTGATCCGTGCCATTCATCAACTTCTCAATACTGCCATTTTTTAAAAAACGGATGGGTAACCCCTGAAGAGCATGGTAATTTTTAGCACTTCCTTCTAAACACAAAACCGCATGGTCAACGTCCAACAAGACCGGCAATTCACCGATGATAATTTTAATTAAAGCCGCGACGGTATCAGCCTGAAGAATTTTCAGGATTGCTTGCTGGATACGATCTTGGGTTTGGACATTATCGCGGGTATTGGCAATAAATTCTTCTTTTTCAGCCCTTAGTTTTGTCACATCTCGCCGCAATCGGCTGACCATAAACTGTTGAAGATCGACTACCTTATCGCCTTGGTTACGAACGGGAAGATTTAGACTTTCTAATATTTCTGGATGGCGGCTAAAAAAATCTGGATGCTGTTGCAAATATCGGATAACATCCGATGATGCAAGCTTTTCTTGTGTCCCTTTAACTGCCAAAGCTGTTCTGCCGTCTTCATTGACCTTAACCATGCTACCTACCCTCGTAAAATTTCCTATAAGATTGATTGACCGGTTTTGGACCAGTCGGCAAGAAAGGCCTGCAACCCTTTGTCCGTTAAAGGATGATGATACATTTGCCGCAAAACACTAGGTGGAAGCGTACCAACATCGGCCCCCATCAATGCAGCTTCAACCACATGTTTGGTATTACGGATTGAAGCAACCAAAATCTGAGTATTCAATTGGGGGTAATGATTGTAAATTTGGATAATTTCTTGGATCAATTGCATGCCATCAACGCCCTGGTCATCCAGCCTGCCAACAAAAGGGGAGATATAGGTGGCACCAGCTTTTGCCGCCAACAAGGCTTGCGCCGCACTGAAACACAACGTAACATTGACCGGAGTTCCTTGGTTGGATAAAAAGTGGCAAGCTTTTAAACCGTCCACCGTTAAAGGAACTTTTACCACCACATTCCCGGCAATGGCCGCCAGTTTTTGTCCTTCGCGAATCATGGCATTATATTCCGTAGCCGTTACCTCGGCACTGACAGGGCCAGGCAAAAGGTCGCAGATCTCGGCAATCACCTCAAGAAACTTACGTCCACTTTTCGCAATCAAGGTAGGATTAGTGGTCACACCATCAATCAACCCAGTTGATAAAAGATCTTTAATTTCATTGGTATCAGCTGTATCAATAAAAAATTTCATCAGCTCTTCCCTTTTTCTTTGATAAAAAAA
>Ga0075163_10004413_pt1 | contig 18888 bp, 22 predicted proteins | sample JI1023141ADNA_FD_71478 | JGI IMG/M metagenome (GOLD analysis project Ga0075163, IMG submission 71478) | Wastewater effluent complex algal communities from Wisconsin, to seasonally profile nutrient transformation and Carbon sequestration -... | ecosystem: Engineered > WWTP > Effluent > Algae...
AGCTGCGCTTGTTCATCTGGTCTGCCCTCTCGCTGACGCATCGTAGACACGCTTTGGGAATCCGCGCTACGAGGCTTTGTGGATGAGCTCGACCTCTAATCTTGGGAGGGGGACTTAGTCTGGATTGGGGTGAAGCTACACAGAGTCGCCTCTGCATGTGTTTCACCATGCTCATTTTGAGCCAAGCCAATAGCCTACGTAGGCTTGTTCTCGGTGACGACGAATCGATATAAGTTCGTGTTCCTATCCATGCTCAACTGATCTGGGCGGGATTCCCGGTCAGGCTCCGAGTGACCGCCTTTCATCCCCGCTTCACCCGGTTGATAGTCAGCCGAGTGCGTTCTTGGCGCCGACGCGGTAGTTGCTTGCGTCGGGCCGGGTCGGCCCGCCCTGCTGTCACTTCGCGTGCGCGTGCTGCGATCATGCTCAGGGCGTCAAGTCCGATGCCGTTGTGAGTGCCATTCTGGTTGCCGTTGCTGAGGAGATTGCTTCCGATGTCGCTTCCGATGTCGCAGCTAATGTCGCTTCCGAACTGCACCGGTGGGCAGGGTTTGAGCCGACCTTAGCGATTCCGGTGGCCGGTGCCCTTGTCGCTAGCCACGGCGATCGCTTTGTCATTCCGCTAGGAATCATGATGGCGGCGGGCCAGTCCGCCGGACTGATCATGCTCATCGCAGGGGCGGCAAAGATGAGCGATGCAGCGTCGGCTCCGAGCAGCCGATTCAGTTCGCTCCACGTCATGCCCTACGCCAGTAGCGAAGGCTTCGGCATTGTCACTGCCGGTCGCTTCTAGCCGCAACCTGGGTTTGCTGCGGCGGGCGCCAAGCCCGCTACCGCCAGGCATGAGGCGATACCGCAACACGCCCCTCGGGCTCGCAAGATGTACCGTGCGCGTACCGTACGCGGACAGGCCTGGCCACGCGTTCCTCGGCGCAGAATCCGTGCAGCTCCGCGCGATCGAGCGGATAGCCGCGGTCTGAGGCTGGCTGGCGCGTTCGCTGACCACTGGCATGCGCCGTGCAAAGGGTGGCTGTATCGATACCGAAAACGCTGCCCCATTACCACTTAAGCACAAAGGAAACACCACCATGAACCGCTATCTTTCCAGCGCTATCTTGTCGCTCTCCCTCGCCAGCGTTGCTTGTGGCTCTGCAGAGCCAGCGGACGTACTTTCCGGGTCGCAGGCAATCTTTGACGATGATACTCACTCCACTCTGACGCCAGTAACCGACGATTCCCTCGGAACCGTCAAAATCCGTTCAACGGCCGCCGGTTGTATCGGAATCTTGTTGACAAATCAGTGGGTACTGACGGCTAGTACCTGCGTAAACGATGACGATATTCGGTCTCCCAGTGGGGTGACGGCAGAGCTAGCAACCACAGCCGGCACGAAGACAGCGGTCGAGATCATCACGAACGCCGATGGTTTCTCTGGGGTGGCTCTGATTCGTTTGCAGTCACCCTTTTCGATCAATAGCTCGACGAGCAGCCATTATATGCCGCTTTATGACGGGGATGCTGCCAGCCTGACCGGCAAGACCTTGCGTTGTTATGGGCGGGACGTTCCTACGAACACCGTACGGACAGCGGAATTTCCAATTAGCAGTGTCAATGCCGCAGAGTATCAACTCGGAGAGAATGCGCAAAAGCAGCAGCTGTGGGTGTACGATTGGGGAGCGCCCTGTCTGCTAAGCAGTGGTCCCGCCGGCGGTGTTCGCTATGTGACAGGAACTATGCTGGCATTTTCTCGCGACAGTGCGAACCGCAAAATCAGTAGGCATTCGTTTGCGGGCTCCTATCGCGAATGGGTGTATCAGCGGATTGCACCCCAAGTGCAGCTCGTCAGCACCGATTCGCGGGCCATCGACAACCTGCGACTGCGCGTCGAGTTCACGACGGACGGCTGGCCGCACATGGACTACCAGGATCATGGACGCCTGGACCATCTGATCACGGATCGCCTATACGCGGTGGGGGGAAGCTGGGACGGAGCGCGCTATGTCGGCGACTTCCTAACGACCACTAGCCATGACTACTCGGCACCATCCGGAGGTTCCCCTCCCAAGATGATCCAGATTCGCAAAGACGAGCCGCGGGCGGTGCGCAACGTTCGATTGCACGCGGAGTTCACGATTGCGGGCGTGTCGCACTATGACTACGAAGACCTAGGCGACTTGGTGTCGACGAAGAACGTCATCCTCAACGCCCAAGGAGGCAGCTTTGATGGAACGCGCTGGGTTGGTAACTTCCTGCGCGCATGCCAGTCTCCCAACTGTCTGTAAGCAATCGCGAAGAGACGTCAAGTCGCTGCCTTCCGCCCTCGGTACCCGCTGAAGTTTCCCCCTGCTTTCAGAGAGGAGCTGGGGAAGTCGCTTCCCCCATATCCAACGAACTGCGTTCCGACACGCCAGATGAGGGTTGTGCAGCACCGCAGGAAGTAAGGCATGGGCAAGCTGGCTGGCGGACTGCAGACGCCCGCCGCATCCAATGACACCGTCGTAATCGTGGGGCACTGGCGCCGGGCCCAGCGCCATGCACAGGAATGCCGAGTGGCTTGGCATTGAGGAATCGCACCAAGGAGGGAGCATCATGCGTCTGATACTACGAGCCTTGCTGGTCTGCTGTGCGTTGCTCGCTGGCTGTGATCTCAAGAAGCTTCTCGAATGCCCAAACTCGGGGCCGATGTCTTGCCCCAGCGGCTGCAAGCTGATGTCGCGGCCAGATGGCCACGACGAGCTGTGTACTTACACGCGTCGATATTGCGCGTGCCCAACCAGCAGCGTGGATGGTGGCACACGCCAGTTCAGCGCAGAGGGCGCACGGATAGACTTGAGCCTCCAGACTGAGGAGTCCGCGCCCGACATGGGGAGTGGGGATATCGAAAACACCGAATTCGCAGAGTAGTGGTCTGGTCCCTGCCTGGTCCGCCGCGCGGCTGTCCCGCTCCCACGATGGCGCGACAGCCGGCCCTGCTGCCCCGATTGGACCGTGCGCATCTGATGATGTCGCAATTGCGAGCTTTGACGCACCCAAACGCGGCCCTGCGTGACGACCATCTGGGATCCGGTCGCGCACCGTACGCCGCCGGTCCATGACTGGGGATCAGGCAGCCCCCCCCGTCCAGACATACCTGTTTACTGCCAGCTGACTCCGCGTGTTGCGGGCTCCGACCGCAGGTAACCCCGAGCTATGCGGCCACGGTTCCTCCGAGTTGACCGACTGTAGACAAGCTCGCTTGTCTGTCCTCGACTCGGGGGACTTTCCGCCTAGCACGCAGAAGAGCCCAATGTTCAAACTAGGTGTCACGGGTGCGTGGCTAGGACTCGCAGGACATACCGCGCGCGTATCGTACGCAGACCGGTATGGACACGCGTTCCTCGGCGCAGGCTCCGCGCAATCAAGCGGAGGCCGTGAGCTGGCACTGGGAGAAGGCAGGCACGATTGACCACCAGCACGATGAACGGGGGCTCCAGCCGTTTTGGACTGGCCAGCGCGAACCAGAGTGAGGCCTCAGAACCGCAGTACGTTCATCGGCCTGGCTGCCAGCCAGCCACCTACGTCGGTCCAAACGACGGTGCGGTTCTTTAGCGCGTACCAGATTCCAGGAATCATCATTGCGATGCCCGCGCCAATCATGACCCCGCTCGCTACGAAGCCACCGACTACGACGACACCGTAGGGCTTGGAGGCGGCAGCCGCTGCCGAGGGTAACGGGTTGGATGGCTCGCTCGCCTGGGGGGCTGGAGCGCTCGGAGGATCATCAGGGAGTAGCTGTACCTGAGCATGAAGGGGCGCCGATGCCAATGCAGCGGTGCAACCCGTGACCAGGGCCAAGACGCGTGGCGTCCAAGAGAATTCTCTAGTGCTCATGGGCGGATTCCTTTCTTGCTCCGCTTTACTTGCTGTGTCAGCACGTCCTTATTGGGGAGCCGTACCCGCGCAGCGGAAGCTTGCAACCGTACCGACTGGCATTGGCTTGCCGCCGGATCGCCAGATTCCCGCGACAGCCGTACCCTGACAGCGTCCGGCGGCGCTCTCGACGGCACAGAAACAGTCCTGGGATTCGCTGGCACAAGCCGCCCGGATCGCTGGGTTCAGTCGCGACGGCTCCGTGATTTCCGACCAAGCGCGGCAGCATATGTTGCCGCACTGCGGCAGGAGTGTGTCTGGAGACCCTGCTGGAGTCTCATCGCTGACAAAGCCCACTTGGCAGGCCGCCTGCCCTTGCACGCCATCGCCGGCCTGCGATAGGCCAGCGCGATGAGGACGCACCGATAGGCAGTCCGGAACGTAGCCACTGCTGACGAAGTAAGCCGGCTTGGCGTAAGCCAGCTGTTCGCTGTAGGTTGGCGCGGCGCAGATGCTTGCTTCTCGGTAGATCGCGGGATCAAAGCGCTGCAGGAAGCGCGACAAGCGAACCTGTGCCCCCCCGCTGTAGCTCTGGCCCTCGCTGCCTGGTACGCCTGGATTGTCACAGGCCGCGTCTGGGCCAGTCGCTGCGTGCAGCTGTGCCGGATCGGGTGTGCCCATGGAGTCGCCTACAATCTGCACCCGGCCTGGCTTGCCTACCTCTCCACTCGCGTTGGTATACGCCCCATCGGGCCATAGTCCCAGGAGGCGGATCTTCTCCTTAGTGCGCAGAGCAGCAATGAAGCGCACATAGGAATCCAACGGCTGCAGGTAGCTGCCCGATTTTTCGCGGCAGTTGTGCTTCGGCCCAGCGGAATTCATGGCTTCATCGCACTCCATGCCGCGCGCCAGGCAGCGATACTCACGGTTGTAACAAGACGACGGAATCTCGACGCCGCTGCCGGTATCGCAGGGATAGGTCTGGCCCGCGGATACGAAGCTCGCCACGGTCTGCGGATCGTTTTCAACCCGACGCGCCGACTGTACCGAACAGTCGTCTTTATCGGTGACGAATACGATAGACAAGGTGGAGTCGGGACGCAGAAAGCCACGATTGCCGGCCAGGTGCCCATCGAGCGCGCGCTTGGCGGCCTCTAGGGGGGAAGTTAGAGCGCAACCGCTTCCTCCCAATAGCGCCATACACTGGAGCGCGATCTGCGGTGCGACATCGCGGCCGTCGATTATGTACGGCTGAATGTTGCCGCTACCGGTCGGCTCATCGAGCGCGATGAAGCGCTGGCCATCCATGGGAGCAAAGCGGGAAGTCGCGCACAGCGCACTGACCTCATTGAGGCACGCGGCTCGCGCCCCCGGAGTCAAGCCAGGGCGCGTTCCGCACGGCAGAATCTGCAGCAGTCCGTCATCCCCGCGTTCGCTGGCGCAAGCATCCTTGGCATCCACGGGGAAGGCTGCGCCACCTTGCGGCAAGCTCCCCACATCCGTCGTAACGATGCCAATGTGATAGTGGGCTTCACGCGCCTCAAGCTGCTGTATGAACTGGGGCAGAGCTTTCGCAAGCTCCCGCTGCTTGGCCACCATCGACGGCGTATTGTCGATGACAAACAGAATGTCCAAGACGGGTCCACGGAAGACCTCATCGACAATGTCATGGCTGCTGCGATGTGTGCACGATGCATCGCCCGGCTGGGTCGGGAGTTCGCTCGCGGAACACACTCCGGTGGCGTCTCCTCCCTGGCAGGCAGTCAGACCGGCCGATGCGGCCAAGGCAAGCAGACAGTTCTTCTGAATCTGGTGCATGGTTTCCTCGATCCAGTGCGGTGCCTCTAGCGCGGCCCGGAAATAACAGTGGGAACCCAGGTGCAGTCCCCCGGGCAGCGAAGCTGCAAGTAGGACCCCTGCATGCCGCAGCCTCGCACCCCGACCACTTCATGATCGAGGTAGACGATTTCGAGCTGCTCCGACGGGCAGGACAGATCGAAAGAAGCCCGGGTTTTCAGCTCGCCCAGCGTTGCCAGACAGCCGGTCTGCGCCGATAGCACCAGAGCGGCAGCAGCCAGACCACGGATCAGGCGCGCAGCCAGCGCGCCGCACCGCACGGTAGATTTTTTGGCATGCATCGCAGACTCCTAAGTTGTCAAAACGACCAAGGGCGTCGGAACGCCCGTCGGTTTTTTTGCACCCGCACGCCAGGACTGCATTACAAGCCGCGTGCCAGACCTCGGCTGCTCTGTCGACGGTCCGTGCTGACTGTCGCGCGTCCGCGCAGTCGCGCACCGTACGCGCACCGTACGCGGGAAAGTATGCTGTGACACAAGGGGGGGAGGGCGCGCCGGGATCGAGGTGAACACCTGGCTCAAGGAGTTCGCAAGGTTGGATTCTCCTGCTTTCGAAGAGAACGAAGAGGGATTAGAACGGGAGAATCTGCGGAGCGCATGTCCCCGTCGGGGGCTACTTGCAGAAGGCCTTGCTGGCGCAGGTGCTAGCCATGCTGAGCTTGGCGGAGTCGTACATGCCGCCCACGCAGACGTAGAACCCCTGCAGACACGTGAAGTACTCGGAGATGTCGCAGGTGGTGCTCTTGTAGGCGTCACAATTGATGGAATCGAGAGTCGCCGTGTTCGAGCCACACTTGGCGGCGGAGAGACGGTTCAAAGCCTCGGTGACGGCTGTCCGCTGGCATGGGCGGCCAATCCACTACGATCCCTACACACCTGCGCCACCGCTCGCCGAGCTGGAGCTAGACTTTTCATGGTTACCATCGAGTCGGCCGCTGGCGCTGTTCCGCTTCATGACCGGCCTGTACGCCTACCACAGCCAGCGCTACGCACTGGCCGCTGCGGCCTTCACTGAGGCGCTGTCGCAGGCCCCAGGCGACGTGGAACAGCCACGCGCCACCCATCAGCTCCTGGGACTGAGCTTGCTCTATAGGGGGCAACCGAGCGCCGCACGGGAGGCGCTCCAGAAGGCTTATGACGGATGCGCGGCGACCGATGTGAGCTGCCAGATCGTCGGCTTGAATCTCCTGGGATGGAGCCAGGCGAGACTCGGGGACAGGAAGCAAGCGCTTGAGCAATACGAGCGGGCGTTGATGCTGGCGCGAACGGTCGGTGCCCCCTTCACGGAAGTGACGACCTTGATGGCCATCGGAGATCTGTATTCTGTACTAGGCGAGAAGGTTAAAGCGATTGAGCAGCTTGATTTGGCGCTGACTAAGTCGAGACAAGTATCAGATCGTCCTAGCGAAGCCGTCGCGCTCCTCTTGAACGGTGATTTCCATAACACTTTTGGTAACCAAAATAGAGCTCTGGAACTATACGAGCAAGTCTTGCCCATCGCGTCGCAGGAGGCTGCTCAATGGCTTCATGCCCTGGCCCTGGGTGCCATTGGTAATGTTTATGTGGAGAGGGGACTACCCGATTCCCTATTTCGCGTCGTGGTTGGAGATGGGGAAATGGGTAAGTCCGTCCCCTCTCCATGGTCGGAGATGGAGAAATGGGAACTCCGTCCCCTGTCCGGAGCCCTAGCGACGGCATGGGCCTACCACGATCTCTGCTTCGACCTTGACTCGTGAATTCGTTCGGCATGAGAATTGGAACAATTTTCCACGCTAGGGGGACGTCATCGTGAAGAGCCGAATTGAACCATTTTTCGTCTTAGGACTGCTGTGCACCTTCGCGGGGTGTGCCACGGTTCTCACCGCAGCAGGGCAAGGGGTTCGGCTCGGCAAGATGGAGCCCAGTGGCGGGTGCAGGGAGCTTGGGATCGTACACGGCTCCGGCGGCGGTGGCGGCTATACTTCCAGCGATAGTAAGATGGAATCAGCCCAGAATGAGATTCGCAACCGCGCGGCCGAGATGGGCGGTAACTACGTAGTGATGGATGTGGTCGGGTCAGACATTATGGGGATGACGCTGAGTGGCCGCGCATACTCATGCCCGCCCGGCGCAGCGGCTCCGGGGGGGATGGTCGCAGTGCCCCCTGAAGGGTCACAACAGGCTCCTACTTCTGCAAGACTCTCGCCAGAGGAGCGCCTCAAGCGGCTCAAGGATCTTCTCGACAAGGGACTCATCACTCAACAAGAGCACGACAGCCGTCGTCGGGAAATCCTTCAAGCACTATGACTTTGCACTGAAGGGAGAAACGGGAGCCCCTTCGTTTTTTCACTTCTCGTCGAACATGTTGCCCATCGATTCCGATCCGATCCAGCCGAATGGATACGATGTGGGTGTGCTTCCGGCCAAGGCGATTTCAGGGAGCCTTTCAGCCCCCGGAGTGCGGTGAATGTCTTTGACCTACTGGACTGAGACCGGTGGTGTTCCGGGCCCGCCGCTGGGCCTCTTGCACAGGGTCTGCGGATAAAGGTAGTTGCAAGTGGGCCGCGATCAACGCCTTAACCAAGAGCGGAACAAGGACTCCAATCAGAACCACTACACCGACCGCAAGTACTGATCTCCGCGCCTCCGCTGAGGGCGCGCTGTCGTTGGCTGGACTTGGCATTTTGAGGAAACTCATGCTCCTTTGAGAAAAAGGAAAGCAAACGTAGTGCCTACTAGCCAGCCTGCCGATGCCATAGCCCGACCGCGACAACGGACTCTGCTCTCTGGCATGACACTTGCATGGCAACGGTGGCATGTCATCCGATACCCTGTTCCTTGCGCGCTGGCTCCTCGGGGCGGTCTTGGTGTTCTTGACCCTTTTGGTGCGCCGAGCTTATCTAGCGGCTGGCGCCGTCGGTGTCATTCTTTTGACGATGTATGGTATGTGCAGCGGACCCATTATCGCATACCTGGATCTGCCGCAGTTCCGCGATATGGAAATCGTACGTATCGACGTCGGTGACGTGAGCATCACCGACGCGCAGAAGATTCGGGAAATCCGCGAAGCACTCGCGCAGGCCGATTTTTCCACGGGGAAGGTAGTTACGCTCGGTCCCTCCGTTCCCGTCGAGATGACGCGGACGCGGGGTCGGCAGCTCGGACTTCGGTTCGCGAGCCATGGGCCCTCTGGCGCGGTGGCAATCGGCTTGTACGATGCGACCGCTCTCTCGATGTTTGCGCGCAGTAGGCAGCTGGCCCGTATCTTGTCGGACTGTGGCGTCGTGCTGCCGATGCCACCCGCGATCCGCTGACGAATCGTACGTGCACCGTACGCGCACCGTACGCGCCCAGTCTTGGGCAGCGGTAGAGGTGCATACCCGCGACGCAACGTTGTCCAAGGGGGGGCAAGACCATGTTCAAGAAGACCGCTAATTTTGCGCTTGGGACTGTCAGTATGCCACCAAGTCTAGCCATGGGGCTTCGAGTGCTGCTGTACTTCTTGGCTGGGGTTGGCTTTTGCGCAGGGGCACCGCTATCTGCGACTGCGGCGGCGGACGATGACCAAGAAGAAACCACTATTAGGGTGGCACCGAAGCTGGCCGGACGCGGTGTGCATACGGTAGAAGTCTTGCCGTTAGACTGGCCGTTCCCCAACAAATACAAACCAGAACCGGGCTTTGTCACCCCGGTACCTGCGAGCCGGAAGTTCAGAGGGGAGACGGCGCAGAAGCTAGTCGAGCTGTGGGATGCACAGCAGGTGGACTGCCAAGCTCCGATGCTGATGTGCTTTGCTCCCTCGTATGCCCTCCGCTTCTACAATGAGCAGGGGATGGTGATGCAGGCGAAGTTATGCTGGGGCTGTGGTCAGATCGGCATCCAGATCCGAGGGGCTGGGAAGATCTGCGGCTGGCAGAGCCCCGTCTCGATGGCGCGCGAGGTACAGCAGCAGCTCTGGACCCTGGTGCCGCCGATGACGAACCCAAGGCCAGAATCAGGAATCCCCAGTAAGGAGATACGGAAAACGGCCCCCGCAGCAAACGTACCCGTGCGGCTTGGCGCGGTGCAGACCGATAGCCGGGATGCGACCCTTCACCTGCAGCGCCAGCTCACCGACCGTCGGCGGGACCTTGCATATTGTTTTCAAAGTCCCTGGACTCCGAACATGAAGCTGACGTGGCACAGGATCGTAGAGTTTGATCTGGCTCCTTATACACTGTCGCAGAAGGCGAGGGAGCTGGCCGGTGAGCTCCCTATGTCCGACGAGGAACGAATCTATCAAGAGCGAGGAAACGCCCCCGGGCAATGGCTAGGACTTCGCCAGCCAGCGAACCTGCGCATCGTCGGTGCCGTGCCCGAGAGTGCAGCTCTGGACGAGTGCATCACGATGCTGATGCAGCGCTGGTTGGTACAGCGCCTGCCGTCGGCGGACGAAAAGACGCTGCATGTCCGAGTGCCCTTCGAACTTGGGCCCGCGGAGCAACACAGAAGCGCACCTCCAGCGGCAGTCCGCAAGGCACTGCAATAGTGAGCAGGACGGAATCATGTTTGTAGTGACACCACGTCAAAGTCCAGCCCAACTGCTGGCCCACGCGCTTTCCATCGCTTGCTTGCTTGCCACGCTTGGGCTGGCGCACTCCGCGGACGCGCAGACTCGCAAGCTGGTGATTCCATCCGCGGTCGCGCAGGATCTGCTTGGCCAATCAGAGGCCATGGTTGCCGCTGGAAACCAAGCTGGGGCGCTCAAGCGCATGGAGGAAGTGACTGGCCCTGAGCATCAGGTTCGCATCAGAGACCGGTCGCTGGAGCGACGACTGCGCCTACTCTTGGCCACGACGCTGGCTCGTAAGAATGGAAAGCGCGGCGCGGTCGAGGCCATGAAGCTACTGTCCGCAGATCTGGAACGAGTTGCAGTGGATCGAGCGCTGCGGATCTGCCTGGCGGAACTCCTGAGCTCTATCGGCGATGACACGACAATGGCCGCTGCCCTGAGGCTGCTCCAGTCCACCGCAGGACAAAAGACCGTCGATGAATCAGGGGATCAGGAAGAGCTGCTGACCCTGGCGCGACTGCGGAAGCAGCAAGGGGATCAGCGCGGGGTTGAAGAAGCGCTATCCGCATGTCGAAAGCGGGCCGCCGTAGCCACCACTTGCCGTGAGGAACGCTTGCTGATTGAAGCCACTGCCTTGACCCCAAAGGAGTACAGAGACCTCTTGGCTGTGCTTCGTCGGTTACAATCGGTACAGGCCGCAAAACCTGGGAGTATGCACTTCCCAACTTCGAAGAAGACGACGGGGTGCAAGACGATCTGCGAGGATCCTGAGAATCCGCTATGTGTCGGGTTATGATCGGGTTTGGCCAGCCGGGAGGATACGAATATGTCTAACAATCATATTTATTCAGCCAGAGAAGATCCGGCACTTCAAACGCATGCTGATTGGTGCGACTATGTTAATAAATACACATCAAGATGGACACCTTTGCAAATATCAGAAATTAAGATTCGAACTCGACTGGGTCGATATAATAGGATGGTTTACGGTAATAATCCTATAAAAACCAAGCAGGAATCTCCGATGGAGAAGGATGCGAGACTGCTGCTTTGGCTCGCCAAGACTGCGAACAGTTCTAACGAATTGTGCAATTGGTTAACCCAGGTCGCAGAGCCACTTCCTCGAATGGCAGTTGATTTTATTCATCGGACACTTCCGTCAGAGAACCTGCGCACCACCTCGAATGGCAGACCGCATGCGTGGCAACAACTCTCGCTTCTTTCAGATGTCCTGATGAGAGCGAGCCTATACTATCAATATAGTTCAGGGGATTGGTGGGCGGTTGCGCTGTTTGATGAACTGGCCGTCCTTGTTAGATCCAAACCACTGCCGCTCAGTTTGATAATGAGTCGACTGGGAGCTTTGCAAACTCTCCTTGCGGATGCAGACTGGGGGCCTGGCTCGCAGCTTGCGTATAACGCAATTCAATATACGGCTGATGCGCTGACGAGTCTTGTCCGCGGCGAGGATCCAGTGCCGCAGCTCTGTGTGGCAACTCAGTATCTGGAGCCGATCCCCGAAATGCATCTTGCCCATGTATTCGAGCACTTGCTTGACACTAGCAGCCCAGGCGATGACTTGGAACTGACCCGGCTGCAGTCTGAGGAACGGCGCTGGCTGGCAATCCGTCAGGAGCACACAACGCTGGCAAGCTTGTAGGACCCAGAGCATGGCTGCTTGGGTGCCGTAGCCGATGGGACGGGGGCTTGACTGACCTGCACTAGCGCTAGCGTCCTGCGACCCCCATCGTGACGCCGCCGATCGTCAAAGTCAGGAGTCCCAGGATCTGTCCCGCGCCCATCGCGTAAAACCCTGGTTGGCCGGTCTGTTGTCCCAAGAGGATCGGGCCTGCCACAGGGATTGCGAGCGTGGGCGCTGCCGCGGATGCGCCGGTGGTGATTGGAGTCAGCCAGAAGGCGCCGAACATCGAGCCGCCGACGATGAGCAGGACCTTGCCGGCTTTTCTTCCCGTAGTTGATCTGCGCTGAACACTCGGCTGCTCATCCGGTTCGGAAAGAACCGGGCCCGGAAGTGGGGGTCGTGTTACTGCCGGATCATCGCGGTGATCACTGCCCGCGCTCGTCTTGACCGGGGCGACGGCCAGAGTCAACGGCTTCGACTTGCCCAGGTACTCCGGTCGCGAAGGCACGCTCACATCGTAGACGAGTACGCGGTCATCGACCGACAGCGCAAACAGAAGCTTGCTCCCCGTGGCCAGGCTCCTTACTGGCTGTGCGAGCGGAATCGCTGTCAGCAGCCGTGGCTGCGCGGCATCCTTGAGATCCATTACGCGCAGCGCGGAGCTCAAGCTGGCGTCGTAGATCAGACCTTCATAGAGCTGCTCTTTGCGGGCACCTCCGCTCAGGGGAAGCGATGCCACGCGAGAGCTCCCGCCCCCTTCCTGTTCGAGCTCGATGACGACTTCTTCTGCATATGGAATAAAGGAGAGCTTGGGCAGCTGCTTTCGCGCCGCCGCTCGTGCCGCTTCGCCGCTGGCCGCCGTGGTCTGGGTAGGGCCCTCATCCGCTGCCGCAAGGACCGGCTGCAGCGCCGTCAGTCCGACCAGGCACGGCGCCAGCCAACGGATTACTCGCTTCGGCATCCGGTTCAGATCAAGATCTTTCAACATCGTCTCTCCTTGTGAGCAGCGGCGCTGCATGAAGTAGTACGAGAGCGCTGATAGCAGTTCTCGTGCCGGCGTCTTCGGAGCTCATTACGGAGTGCTTGCCCCGCCTGACGCCCCCCGCGAAGTTGGTGCTACGGTATGGCTGCCGACGAGCTGCCGCCGATTGCGTGGTATTTCCGCGCAGGTATCAGAGCTAGGCAGCCGCGGATGAACCGTACGCGCACGGTGCACACTCTGTACGTTCGGCGGCGGGAAGCTGACGCGTCACGGCGATCCTTCAGCTCCGCCGAGGCTCGACACGAATCACTAAGACCGAAGTGAACTGCCGATGAGGACGCAGCGGATTGGTGGGGCTGGCATGACGGCTGTTTTGACAGGAAACAGCTGCGACGCAAACCGGCAGCCCCCCCCACCATCCACTACGTACCTGAGGAAATGCCATGTCGAACAAGATTGCCAAACGTCCTGCTGGTGCTTCGCTTCGATTGATCACGCGGTCCGGCTCAGTAGTGCCGGCGGAACGGCCAGGCACGCTCTTCTCAGCGTTCACGACGGTGACCTATCAGTATGGATTTTCCGCCTTCGTGTCGTACGCGTTGTTCTATCTGCTAGCCCGAGGCCAAGCCCGCGAACCAAGTCGGCTGGGTTGGCTGCTTTCGTGGCGCCTCTGGCGACCGTTGGCCACGCTGTCGTACAGTGCCTATCTTCTACATCCCCTGGTGATTCTTCCTCTGTGGGTCGTCTGGTTCCGAATGCAGCCAGATCAACTGTCTGTCGCGGGTCTGCTCGCAGTGGGGGGACTTGCTCTCGTCTGCACTTTCGGAGTTGCCTATCTCCTGTTTATGACCGTGGAGCATCCGTTTATGCAGTTCGAACGCAAGCTGTCCTCGCGCCTGGATTCGCTGCCCAATCGCGAGCAAGCGTAGTGCGTGCGTGGACGCGATCCATCAGGCCGCAACCGCATGTCACCGCATGGCCTTTCATGACCAAGCGCGCGTTCAGCGCCCGCGTACGGTTCGCGTACGGTTCATGGCGTGAGTGGACGAGGACCTCGCCCTTCGCAAGATCGATACGACGTATCGATACCCGAGAACCTGTGATTTCTCCGTCGAGAACGGAGCTGGCGCAGCCCGACCGTGATCTTCGTGCGCGGCGCCCCCCGCGCAGGTCACAAGCGGAGCACTCAGGCACATCGGTTGTTGGCATCTGCCTTGCTCTCTCCTGTCAGCAGGAACGACCCGGTGCTGAAGGCACCACGCAGAGCCCCTGCTTCAACCAGACCCAAGGAGAGAACCATGTCGCGCACCCTTTCTATCGCCGGGATCCTGTTGGGTCAGCTGATGACGGTCGCTGCTTGCGGCGACCTGCCTGCCGATGCCGACAGGAGCATCAAACAGCAGGCGTTGCTTAGCGCCAACCTGGCGAACCAAGGCAGCTTCGAAGCGGTGGGCGCGGCCGGCCCGCTGACGACGTGGTCGACAACAGGAAGCAATGCAGCGGCAGCGGACGGCTGGTCCATGGTGAGTTCGTTTGGCCCTGCCGTGCTGTCGACCGAACAGGACAGCTTCGTGGCGCCCAATGGGGGCAGCAAGTCGCTGCACGTGCGCACGGACCGGGCATCGAGCGGAATCGTGCAGGTCATGAGTCCGCTGGGCAGTGGTCCCACGAACACGGTGTCCACGGTGCAGGTGTATGTGACGCGGGGGCAGGTCGGATTCGGGGTTGGGGATGGTGGCAACACCGGACTCGGAACGGTGAGCACGACGACAGGTCGATGGGAGACGCTGGTGGTGCCGAACCACAGCACGCCATCGAACGAGATCATCGTGTATGCGACCTCGGCGGGTGGTGCGGATTTCTATATCGACAACCTGGGTGTCTACGCGATGCCAAACCTTGCGAACCAGGGCAGCTTCGAAGCGGTGGGCGCGGCCGGCTCGCTGACGACGTGGTCGGCAACGGGAGGCAATGCAGCGGCGGCAGATGGCTGGTCCATGGCAAGTCCGTTCGGTCCTGCGACGCTGTCGACACAGCAGGATAACTACCGGGCACCCAACGGGGGCAGCAAGACACTGCACGTGCGCACGGACCGGGCATCGAGCGGAATCGTGCAGGTCATGAGTCCGCTGGGCAGTGGTCCTACGAGCACGGTGTCCACGGTGCAGGTGTATGTCGCGCGGGGGCAGGTCGGCTTCGGGGTTGGGGACGGCGGCAACACCAGAATCGGAACGGTGAGCACGACGACGGGTCGATGGGAGACGCTGGTGGTGCCAAACCACAGCACGCCGTCGAACGAGATCATCGTGTACGCGACCTCGGCGGGTGGTGCGGATTTCTATATCGACAACCTGGGCGTGTACGCGATGTCGAACCTTGCGAACCAGGGCAGCTTCGAAGCGGTAGGCGCGGCCGGCCCGCTGACGACGTGGTCGGCAACAGGAAGCAATGCAGCGGCGGCTGATGGCTGGTCCATGGCAAGTCCGTTTGGCTCTGCGATGTTGTCGACGCGACACGACAGCTACGTGGCTCCGAATGGCGGAAGCAAGTCCTTGTACGTCAGCACGGACCGGGCATCGAGTGGAATCGTGCAGGTCATGAGTCCGTTGGGCAGTGGTCCTACGAGCACGGTGTCCACGGTGCAGGTGTATGTGACGCGGGGGCAGGTCGGCTTCGGGGTTGGGGACGGTGGCAACACCGGAATCGGAGCGGTGAGCACGACGACGGGTCGATGGGAGACGCTGGTGGTGCCGAACCACAGCACGTCGTCGAACGAGATCATCGTGTATGCGACCTCGATGGGCGGCGCGGACTTCTACGTCGACAATCTGGGGCTGTAAGCCATCCGGTTGTCAGGCCTACGGTACTTCCCTTTGTTATGCGCTCCGGGACGCTGCCCGGCCTACGCAGCGTCCTGCGCACGATGTTGACAGCGTCTCAACATCAGAGGGTTCATCATGCGTCTACTCCGCCGATCTCGACTCTGGCATTGCATGACCCTTCGACGCACTGGACTGCTGCTGCTGTTGGCGACCGCTATTTTCTGTAGTTGGTTTTTTCAGCCGCTTCCCGGTTACCGGATGGAACGCGTTCACCCCCGTCTGCGTGCGCTTGAAGAACCGTATCTGCGCGTGGAATCGGGCGTCTACTTCGATGGCGGTAGCGTGGGCATCGAGATTGTTGACGCCACGGGGGCACGGGAACAGTTTGCGCTTCCTGCACACTTGGGTGTACCGAACCCGTATTCGCGTCTGTATGTGGGCGCAAGACACGACAGTGCACCCGAAGCTGTCGAGGTCTACGAACCAGAGGATACCAAGCGAAGGCTGATAGCCATCCTCCGCGATCATCTCGCGGATAATCCAGCGAACAACAGCAGTTTTCTATCGCTGTGCAAGCATCCTTACTACCGAACCCGTTCCCGTATCGAATTTTGGCTGTTCAATTTTGAGCGCTGGTGCAGGGGGGAGCCGACCATTGGTCGGTAGTCGACCTTGTACCTTGCCACCTGGAGCTTTCGATGGGCTTCGGCCCCCCTGGGGCCACATCGCAGCTCATCTACGCATACGCAAGGCCATCGCGGTAGGCGACGCCCGCTGCGTGTTGGTTGCGCATGAACGCAACCGTCAACCACGGAAAGGACAACAGGACCATGAAGAAACTACTGCTCACTGCTTTTGCTCTCGTGCCGCTGGTAATCGCGGCCTGCGGGGCCCCCGACAACGTCAAGGCCTGCAACGAGTGGAAGGCGGCCGCAAAGTGTGGGACCGCCAGTCTGGATACGATCAACTGTGATGCATACAAGAGCTTGAATTGCGACATCACCGAATACTTCACGTGTCTACAGGGCGTGTATGTCTGCGTGAACGGCATGTATGACAGCGCCAAGCTGAGTACGATCACAACCTGCGCTGCCAAAGCCGTCTGCAAGTAGCGCAAGCCACGACCTGGCGTGCAGCACCGCCTCTGCTTGTACTCCCCTCGCGACATCCTCAGCTTCTCCTTCCCTAATCGCTGCGGCGCTGTGGAGCCGACAGCGAACGGCCTGCCATGATGCACCGTACGGGTACGGTTCGTACACCGCAGGCTTTTGAATCTGGCACTTACCTATTCCCGGCGCGCAAGACGGAGGTCTGCGATGCCAAACCATTTGGCACAGGAATTGAAGCAGAAATCGGCAGCGGTGGGGCGCCATTAGGACGCGCACCACCGGGGCAGGAGCACACGGCTTTACGGCGCGCAACGCGGGACGAAATTCGATGTCCAAGGCACGAAACAGAATGATGCTGGCTGCTGGATCTGCGCTGTGGTTGACCGCATGCGGCGGGGGCAGCGCAGGGGGCCTGTGTCCTCCCTCGGACGGATTGGGCATGCAGACAGATAACCAATGCACCTACAGCGTCAGCACCGATGTCATCCACGAGGCACGTCCGGCCAGGCGTGTCGATATCTTGCTGGTCATCGATAATTCGTGCTCCATGCTCAGCAAACAGCGTGAGCTCTCCAGGGCTTTGCCTCGGCTCATCGCGTGGCTGGATGCCGAGAGCATCAGTTATCACATCGGGGTCTTGACGATGGACGTGGGAACGCTGCCGCCGGGCGCAGGCTCCGTTCTGGGAGACACCCAGGATGCTTGCGCGACAGAAAAGGGGGATGATGGGCTCCTGCAAGTTCTGCCCTGTGACAGCGCCCAGGTCTAAGTCCTGAAGCGAGAGCGGCCTGTCTGGCCGAAGCAAGTGGGCTCTGTGCCAACGTGCGTTTCGCACCGAACGGCGACCGCCGCTTCATTGATGTGCACAGACCTTATGGCCTCAGCAACATCACCCCGTATATCGTGGACAGTCGCGATCTAGGACCGCAGATCGCGCTGCAATGCATGGCCATGGTGGGCAATTCTGGCTGCGGCGTGGCGTCGCCTTTGGAGGCAGCCAAGCGAGCTCTGGACGGGCACTTGGCCGCGAATCACGACTTTTTCCGAAATTATTCCAGTAAGTTCGTGATCTTTGTCACGGACAAAGATCACTGTTCGGTACAATCGGAACGCCGACAAGAGAATGACCCCCAAGTGATCTCGAGCTTTGAGGTCGGGGGGCAGACTTACGCCTGCGATACGGCCAACGGGGTCGACGTTCCTGCCGGCTGCTATTCCCGCGAGTATCGCTGTCTGGCCCGTGCGATCGAGTGCGATGAGCCGCTGAACGCGCCGGGCAGGAAGCACAACTGTCATCCCAAGCCAGCCAGCTACCTGCGTCCGACGCATGAATATGCTCAATTTTTTGCGTCATTGACATCGAGAGAGTGGTTGCACTTTCTGGGATTCTGGCCCGGTAGCATGGCAGACAATCCCCAAAGCGACTCCGCGCAACCGGGTCAGGTGGTGATCGCGGCCGCATCAGATGGGTCGACGAACACCGCCGGCCTGCATGCCGCCTCCCAGAGCGATGCGGCTTGTTACAACCCCAATATTCCTGGCGCTGGAGGAAGGGATGGCTACAGCGGTCAACCTCAAGTGCGTCTATCGGACTTTTTGCGAAGGTTTGATCCCAGAAGCTACAGGGAAGCCGATGTCTGCAATGCGGAAGGGTACGGGCAGCAGCTGGGTACTCGCCCGAATCTTACACGGCTTGTTGATGGCACATCCGACTGTCTGTCGCTTCGCCCGAAGCGAGATGGATTGACGGGCCCTGGTGATGGCGTACAGGGGCAGGCCGCCTGCCAGGTCGGTTACGTCGATGAAAACGACGAAGCCGGAGTTCCCGATGTCCTGTTGCCACAGTGCGGTGATACCTGTTGTAGGGGCTGGATAAGCGAGTCCCTCATGACGAGAGACTCGAGCGTGATCAAGACTGCGTGTGCGGCCGAAACCGAAGACTGTTTCTGTGCCGTCGAAAGCGACATACGTTGCATTGGTGTGGGTTCCAGAAACTCTGTCCGGTTAATTCCAGAAATTCTGGCCGGTTGGGTTGTATTTAGTGTGTAGCACTGGGTTGGTCCAGGTGTTTGGTGCGCAGCGACGGGCCGTCGAGTT
>Ga0075163_10004414_pt1 | contig 18886 bp, 23 predicted proteins | sample JI1023141ADNA_FD_71478 | JGI IMG/M metagenome (GOLD analysis project Ga0075163, IMG submission 71478) | Wastewater effluent complex algal communities from Wisconsin, to seasonally profile nutrient transformation and Carbon sequestration -... | ecosystem: Engineered > WWTP > Effluent > Algae...
AAGGGAGACACCGGGGCCAAGGGCGACCAGGGCGATCCCGGCCCGAAAGGCGACCAGGGCGATCCCGGTCCTAAGGGAGACAAAGGAGACACCGGGGCCAAGGGCGACCAGGGCGATCCCGGTCCTAAGGGAGACAAGGGAGACACCGGGGCCAAGGGCGACCAGGGCGATCCCGGCCCGAAAGGCGACCAGGGTGATCCCGGTCCTAAGGGAGACACCGGGGCCAAGGGCGACCAGGGCGATCCCGGCCCGAAAGGCGACCAGGGCGATCCCGGTCCTAAGGGAGACAAAGGAGACACCGGGGCCAAGGGAGAACAGGGTGATCCTGGTCCTAAGGGAGACAAGGGAGACATCGGGACCAAGGGCGACCAGGGCGATCCCGGCCCGAAAGGCGATCAGGGTGATCCCGGTCCTAAGGGAGATAAGGGAGACACCGGGGCCAAGGGCGGCCAGGGCGATCCTGGTCCTAAGGGAGATAAGGGAGACACCGGGGCCAAGGGAGACAAGGGAGATCCCGGTCCCAAGGGAGACAAGGGAGATAAGGGAGACTCAGGGGCAGTAGGTCCAGCGGGGCCAACTGGTGACTCCTTACGCCTCCAATGCAACGCAGGTCCGCCCCTCCTGCCGAATTCCTTTTTTGGCGTGGATGGGCAGATTTACTTTTTCGGCCCAATCGCAGTTTCCGAAGTGGCAGCGATTGCTGGCACGGCTCGGGATTGGAGTCTGGAAGCGATTCTAGGTCCGAATGTTCAGGTCACGATTCAGATCTTGCAGGCTCCTAGCGGAGGCGGTTTTCTTACCAGCACGGGTGTACAGTTTATCGTTCCAGTAGGCGCCCAAAAAGCCACCAGCGCCGCCACCTTCGCGGTGAATAAGGGAGATCGGATCTACGGATTCTCGGCGCAACTTTGGCAGCACAACGGGCTGGTTGTGAAAGGGAGGGTCGTTCCATGAGTGGGGATAAGATCGGCGTCTATCCAAAGACAGGAACGATTACGCAGAGTCGGTACGTCCGCTTTACGGGTGTCGTCAAGGACGGACTGTTTGAGGTTGAGCTTCCCGGTGCAAAACAGCGGGCGCATGCCTTCATCCTCACTCATCCAAAGGGCATGATTAGCGCCAGCGAGCCAGGCTTCGCCGTCACGCTCGGGAACATCGTTGAGGGGGAGGCAGCAGGCACGGTGGCCGTGGACGACGACCTGACACCCGAGCCAGATGGTAGGGTCAAGAAGTCAGTGAGCAACGATCGGCGATGTGCCGGTGTAGCGGTGAGCCCTAGTACCGCGGGAAAGCCAGTCAAGATCCTGCTCCGCTGGGCCACTCGGCCATGACCCAGAACCCGAGGGCCACTCTGGCCGAAGAAGCCCTACAGTCCGCACTCAGAAGCGCAAGCGGGCGACAGCGGGCACTCGCCCGAACGTGCCCCGAAGTGCTCCGCCGCCTTGCGCACTTGAGCTCGGCGCAGTGCCTTCGCGACGAAGCGGCCGAGGATGTCGCAGCCGACGCGATTCCCCGCGTCTCACGGCGACTCCAACGGCTCGCCGGCTCCCAGCGTTCAGCCGCAGTTGAGCAGTTTTTCGACACCAACAATTCAGCGCTGCTACCACTCTGCACCGCTATCGCCGTGGCTTTGCAAGGAGCGCCTACCGATCTGCGAACAGTGGCCGAGCGGATCAGACGAATGCTCGACGCAAGCCCGGCATCGCTGATTGCTCGGTTCGGCCCGACCGCCTACTGCTGGAGGCAGGCGGATACCGTCGACCGAATCCTGAAGCGCTTGCAGGAAGGTCCACGCCGCCGCCGCTTACCCCGACGACGTTGTGAACCAGCGAGCGCGGCCGAGGTCGAAGCCCTGGCGCTGCTTTGGGACTCGTACAGGCCGGCACCCGGCTCGCAGCATTCGAGGCTTCTATTTGACGTTGGAGTCGGGACCACGTTCAAGGGCCTCAACTTGCGTGAGCGAACCTGCGAAGTCCATCACATTGACTTTCCTTGGGAGCCAGCGACCTTGAAAAAATTAAATGCGGACTAGGAGCCGGAAATGTGGAACCTGGAGCCGTCGGCCGAAGCCCTAAAGCTCGTTGACGAGGCTATTAGGGCTGGCTTCCCTCCCGGTGCGAGCGAGGCCGAGATCACTTCGATGAAGATGCGGTATGGTCGGGGGCTCGCCGAACAACTTGAGCGCGAGATACAGAAGCGCCGCTTGACAAGTATGGGAAAGGCCAAACCCCCGTTGGGGTTGTCCGTCTTGCTACGGGCCGATCCCAATCCCGACTTTGCGCCAGAAAAGCCCGAGGCACAGATCAAGGTGCCCGGCCTCTGGATATCCGTTTCCTCGCTCCGAGGAGCACAGGAACTCGTAAGAACCTTCATCTGGGCCTGGAAGCTCGGCGGGGGAAATTGGACTGGCGGCGACCTGGCCAACGATGGCGCCGAATTCGCTCGCATCAGCTACAACGCACGGATCTTGACAGCGGACGGCAAGGAGATCCTCGCATCGAGTGACGATCCTCGCCACAAGCGAGTGTCGCAGCTAGTTGCTGAGGCTAAGAGGGTTGGGACTCAGCAGAAGGCACATCGCATCCTGAGAGACGCTCGAGCGTTGTTACGAGAGCTGGCGGAGGATCCATCATTCGAGTCCCATGCCAGATCGCGATATGCAGCCGAAGCGGTCTTCTGGTCAGATTATATAGAACCTTCAAGCGAGGTGACTCAGGAGCTCGCCAAGCACTTTCTGGCGATGCCTTACCTCGAAAAAGAGGATCGACAAAAAATCAAGGACAGGGTGTCACCACCGCGGAAGAGTCCTACGCCAAAGGTCAAGACCATCCCCTTCTCGACGCAGCGCCACAAAGTCAATCCAAGCGTTAAGCAGGCAATCGACGAGGAACTGAAAAGCCTTAGCGTTTCCGAGCGACCAGACGCGCTGGTGAAGGCGTGGAGCGAGTTGACCGCCGAGAGAGTAAACAACCTTCTTGTGCGAGCCGGTAAAAAGAAGATTGGTGCGGTAATCGAGCTCGTCCGTCGAATCCAGCGCGAGCGACCGGATCTCGACATTCGAGCGGCTTTGGCCAAGCATGGAACCCTCAACGAGCGTGGCAATGCCATCGTGCTCGGGACAGGAATAACGCTTGGCTTGGGGCTGGCCCGTGAGGAAACCGCGCGCATCCTCTGGGCTGAGCGCTACCTACAGGCGATGGGGGAACTATGATCTACCTTGACCCTTTCCGTTTTGTGCCCGGCGAGCCGCCGAGTATCCCAACGAACGCGGAAGTGGAAGAACTGGCCAGGATTATCGAAGGCCGCACCGCACACTGGTTTCAGGGCAACCGGCGACCAGGGCCGCTCCCCTTTGATGACGAAAAACTAGAGAAGCTGCTGAACCAAGAGAAGACCCGACGCGGAGGGTAGTTGCAGATGGGGGCCAGGATCGCTGAAGCGCGAACCGCTACGCAGGCTGCTGTTGCCGCCACCGCGAAGGCCAAGGCTGGCCCGGCGCTTTTCGACCGCGATGGGTCGGGTCGCATGGGCTTTGCCTATTACCTCGACGCTGCCGACGCGCAGAAAACGGCGGGCCGGCTCTGGCGGATCATCGAAACCACTGAGGGGAAGGAAGACAAGGCCCTTGCTGACCATGCCAAAGAAATGGTTGGCCTGCATCGCGACCAAACCGAACATCTCCTATCGCTGGTCCCTACCACTGCCGGCGGGGGGATGTTGCCCGAGCTGGCAAGCCAGCTCGAGTTCGGGCGGCGGATCGAGCAACGTATCGATCCAGGTATCACTACGAAGGACGCCGAGAAAAGGGCGCTGGAGCATCTCGGAAGAAATCCGCGCCACTACTCTGAAGTCAGCGCCCACTCACCCCAGCAAACCGCGCCCAAGCGGGAGGCTAGTGCCGACCAGCTAGCGGCTCAGGCACTTTCCGAGCTGGAGGCGATGCTACGCCGCAATCCGCCCGCAGGCACCACGGCCGACGATGTAGGCCGAGTCTTTCGAGCTGCTGGGAGTGAACTAGCGGTCGCACTGACCAATCTCATTCGCGAAGCGCGGGCCACGCCCGAGGAAAAAGCACGAAAACTGACCAGCGCGGCGGGGCGTGCCCTTCGTTCCTTAAACCCGGCAAGGGTAGCCAGACTTGAAAAGGTCGCCGAAGCTGGCGAGAAGGGCTTCTCGTCGCCCCATCGTCAAGTCTCGCCACAAGAAGCAGCAGCCTGGACGCGCGAGCTAAAGAAGCTCGAGAGCTGGGAACTGCTCGTCAATTCCAATGGCTGGTGGTGGCGCTTGACGCCGCTCGGGCAGCGGGTTGTCGAGCTGGCGCGCGAAAAGCGCCAAGGCCAAACGCTTCTGGCCGATCCAGCGCAGCTGGCCGCGCATGCCACGAAATACCGGAAGGCAGGAGGCCCCCTGCCGGCGACGCCGAAATCTACACGCATGGTGCTGGGCGGGCGTGTCTTGAAACTGCCTGACGATGCGCTCGGCCCGCTCGTAGAACTGCTAAACAGGCCACGGGTACGAAAGACGTATCCTGATGGACGCTGGATCGCCGAGCCAGGGGATGCGGTGTACGTGCGCACGCGAAGCTTTGGCGGCACGCCCGGCTCCATCAGCGGAGAGGTGGAGCAGAGCCGAGGCGGGGGCCTGCGCGTCCGTGTGACTGGCAGCGGTGGGCTTTTTCCAACGTCGGTCAAGGCGAAGACCATGGCGTACTCGGAGGATTGGACGGTGGTCGATGACCCTCGACCAGAACAGATTCGGGAAGAAAGGAACAAAAGGGAGCTGGAGCAGGCAGACCAATCAAGGAGAGAGCAGGAGGCAGACGTGGCGGACGGCCGAAGGCGAGCGGCCGAAGCGGTAGCTCGAGGCGAAGCGTACATCACAGCAGATACCCCTGTGGGGGTCGCTATTACTGACCATGTCACGGGCGAAGTCGGAGTGCTCGCGTCGCGTCACCCGAATACCGTTGTCCGCTGGGAGCATGACTTGGTCGAGCGCCTCTTCCCTGAAGCCAGCGCTACTGCAACGGTCGGTCTTATCGATCGGAAGTCCTTCTTACCTCAGTATCGAAGCCTGCGCGCGGTGCTGTGGCCAGACGGATCCAAGCGCTCGCCCTCCGAGGAGCAGAATCGCCAAATCGTTGTACTGGCGAAGGAACTTCGGAGCATCATCGACGGCGAGATCCAGAAGGCCGGTTTTTTTGGGTCCGCGCCCGCTCTCAATCAGCTTGCAGCGCTGGTGCAGCAGCAGCTGCTCCAACCTCAATATCTCGGCCTGCCGGGGCTCGTCGAAAAGCGGGGCGAGCTTATCGCGAGCCTTCTGGACGAGGGTGTCTTGAGGAGCTTGGGATGACTATGGCTGGTGCCCGCGCGCTCGCCGCGCAAATCGGCGACCGCGTCAAGTACATGCGCGAGGCTGTCTTGAGCCAAGGGGAATCCCAATGAGAACACCCCCGCCATTAAGTGGTTCGAACCTTCGAATCGCAGAGTACGCCGCCAAGCAAGTGAATGATGTCCCAACCGTGGCCGACCTTGCCACCGTCGGTCTATGGAAGGCTGTCACGAAGGCGAGCATTCGTCGTGAACTAAAGGACGCTGAGTACATTGGCTGGTATTTCCACTCGCGCATGGCCTACCATCGCCCTGACCTCCTCGAATATTTTGTGATGGTAGCTCAGAGGTCGGGGATTCACCTCCCGCCTGTAGCGGACCCGATCGAATGGCTCCGTCCAGCGCTCAATATCTTGGCCCTGTCTTCTGAACAGATGGCGAAGATAATCGATCTGTACGACCCCGCGCCGGCCGGTTCCTGGCTTGACAAGTATCGACGCGCCCCGACAGTGAAGGATGCTGAATTGATCGCCCATGGTCTGGCGATGGACTACTGGCCCTACCTCGAGCCGAGAGAGCTCAAGCCGACACTCAGGCGCGCAGATCAGATCGGCCAGAAGGCCGTGACATGGCTGGAACAAAAGCTCTCATTGTATCGGCCAGATCTGATTCCTGCCCTGCTGGAAGCGGCAGTTGACATTGGTATGCCGATAAAGGGGTACACATGAGGACGTGGTTTCTCAACATAGCCAATCGGCTACGGCTCACCCTCAATTTCTTCCACGCCACGGGAGAGCCACCGGACCAGATTCATCAATGTGAATTCTACTTCATCTACCGCGACGGTGATAGGTCGCCATTCGGCCGAAGCATCTTTGGCTCGTGGAAGCACGAAACTGACCAGCCTGACGAGATCGCCACCGTGCCACGATCGTCAGTGGGCGGGGGTGTGATGGGCTCCTATCACCGTAGGGCCTTGGTCTTGGGGCGCCGAGATGCGCGGGAGGACAAGCAGAAGCGGAGTGTCGAAAGTCTCCTTGACGCGCTTGGATGCGAGACCGATCCTGGCTTGGCTGGCGTTGACATCCACGCGATGGCCTGGGAGCTCCTTTTCCCAGCCTACAGCGCGGCTTTCGAGGCGTATCCAAATTTCGCACCGAGTCATGTTTGTGTCCCCTGGTCCAAGGCCGGACGTGACATTTTTTCCGAACCTGTAAGCCATTGGAACGGCGTTCGGGACCAATGCCTTCAGATGACTGATGAAGAGCTGGGATTGCTGGCCCAACAATACGCGATTCCTAGCCACTTGGGCGCCACCTTGAAGATTGCACTTCGGGTAATGACGCAAGAATGGGTTGCAGCGAGCCGGCCCAGCGGTGGGTCATGCAAGGGAAACTAGATCCGATGCAGCTCGCGGCGCTCGGCTTGAGCGACCTGGAGTCCCAGCTGGTGCAGCGGTTGCCGGCCGGCATCACCGAGCGCGACGTTGTTGGTTTCTTCAAGCGGAATCGCGGTTCACTAACAAGAGCGTTAGCTGACCTGATCGAGAAGCAAGTAAAGCCGGCAACGACGGGCGGGGGCTTTCAGGCCCTCTACGCCGCCATCCAAAGTCGGCCTGGGGCACTTGAGCTCGCACGAGAGCTCGACAACGCAATCAGGAGAGCGAGCCCCGATTCATGGGTAGGCGTCCGAGCGCGTGAAAGAACGATCATGCGCGCGATGTACGAGATTCTCAAGGACGAGGCCGAAGTGGAGCGCTTGTTCCTGATCGTCAAGCAGCAGCCGGAATACACCCAAACGGAGCAGACAGTAGGGCAGGTAGCGGCCGACCAACTCTCCGACCAGCGGCTCGCCGAGCTCAGCCGCACCGCGCACTCTCGCCTGAACAATAAACTTCTGCCCTATGAGGTGATGGGAAAGCTCATCCTGCGCGAGATCGGCAGCCCGTTCAAACGGGGCCTGATTCCTGCTACTCCAGCGGGCTTCATTCGTTTCGCCGAACTCGCTTACTCCGACGTAACCGAATCTGAATGGGCGTTGGCCGCAGTCGTTCGGGAGTGGTTCCGCCGTGAGCTTCCAGCCCATGAGGCAACGACTGTGGAATTTGACTGGGTGCTCCTCGATGCCACGGTCAAGCACATAGCGAAGGGACAGGGTGGCGCAGCGCAGCAGCACACTACCGTACTTGCGCAGGAGATCGCACGGGAATGGCGCCTCTACCGGACCCGCCTGATGAACGCGGCCGGCTTGACGCCGCCACCGGCCCGAAAGGCTCCGGGGCAAGACCTTCTCGAAGCACTCCCTCGTGTGCCAACGCTTGATCTACCAGCACTGGATCAACCGCCTTCATACAAAGTAGAAGTGCAGGTTGGCGGCGAATCCGGCTGGTCAAGCAACGCTCAGCGATATCCTACCCGAGAGTCGGCTGAATCGGCGGCAAAGTCCCTTTTCTCAAGATGGCATGCAGTCAGGGAGTGGCGCGTGGTTCCCAGTGACGACCCGGCGAATGTGACGGAGAGCAAGGCATGATTCGGAGCGTCTTTCAGCAAGCTCAGGAACTCGCCAGGCAGGATCGGTCGCGGGACATGGGGAGACGCGATACTGAGACCATTCTGGCTTGTCTCGACCACGTCATTCCCCACGGGGGGTGCTGCGCGGTTGAGGATGTATTTTCTCCTGCGGAGCTCATGGTAGCGTTTGTTAACGATCCAGCGGCCCTCCCGTCAGTTTTGAGCCAGGCCCATTTCGCCCCGCGGCCGGTGCCCACCGGCAAGGCACCAACGACGCCAGTGGAGAGGGCTCAGCTTGAAGCGGAAATGACCCACCTGCGCCAGCGCCTGCACGAGTTCACCAGAGAGCGCAAAAGGCAAATTGGGGCCGTTTGCCGGAGGGCGTATGACAGCAGCTACGACGGCAATCTTGATCCTGCGACGGCTCGGGCATTCCTCCGCCAGGTCTATGGCTTCTCGGAGGATGACTTCCCAGACCTGGAAGCGACTGACACGTCCACCTATAATCGCCAAAGTCCCGGTTGGCGGGCGATGATCTATTGGACCCTGCGGTTTTACATTGAAGGCATAGGGGCTGGGTGGCCCTCGCTGGTCAAGTTCGATCTCACTGCTCTCCACTCCTACTTTCAAGCGATTCTGAGGACCACTCCTTCGGCGTCGATTCGGAAGCAAGTGACACAGTGGGTCGTAGACCTCACTCGGCACGACCTGGAGCTCGCGCAATGAACGGACTCCTCGCATCGGAGCCGTCGAAGCCTCGACGCTGCTGGCGCTGTCGCCGTATAGGTAGAGGCCAAGTCTGCATGGACCTCGACCAGTTTTTGACCACGCCGACACTGACGCAGAGCAGGTTCCTCTGTCAGCCACGATTTACGAAGTTTTATGTGCGGAAGTGGCTTTGGGCGCCGACGAAGGCCGCGGAGATCAGACGGACAATCGTGCTGGCTAACCTGCGCGCGAAGAAGCCTGGTGCCGGTGCCCTCACGGCGCTGATCGAAGACCTCCGCACTCGCTATCCTCGGCACTATGTCATGGCCGAGTGTGTGACTCCTCGCGCAGTCAGCGGACTACTGCGAATGGGGTTTCAACCACTATCTGGGTTCTACGAGGGTTGTTTCTGGCTGCCAATATGAGCTTCAGGTTTTCAGGCCGGGAAGTGGCACGCGAAATAGTGGAGGTCCGATGATGAGCGATTTGGAAGCGCTGGCAGAGCAAGGATAGCGGAACTTGAGCGAGCTTTGTGGCGCTCTCTAGCGTTCGCCTGCATGCCCCCTGTCTGTCGTCGCTTCTTTAGTCTCCCAGATAGGTTTGAAAGCTACGGCAGTCCATAACAACTATATCGTCTGTAAAAAGATCTCTTCGAGTCTGTTTAAGATGCTTAATTTCAGTTTCGACTGTCGAATCTAACCAGTAATTTGAAAGTAGAATCGATTTGTTAATGGCAGTTCCTTGTTCGTGGAATGCATTTCGGGTGCGGCTAAGCTGCTCAATATCCTTAGTGAGATTGTTCCGGATCGCACTGCTACTGTCTCCTGAAGGGTATTTATGCTGCTTGCATTCAAGCATTATATGCTCTCCTCGATGCTTAAAAATGAAGTCTATTTCGAAATCACCAGCGTATCTTGAATGCTCAAAATCAATTCTCTTTTCATTCAGCAGCGAGGCAGCAGCCCCACCGATTACGCCATCCTTCAAAAAAATAAGTTCCCTAATGCATGGAGTCAGTCCGTATGCGCCAGCTACGCACATATCGCGCCGACATTTCGGGCACTTAAAATTAGCTTGCTGAGGGCTCAATTTTGACATAGACATACTGACGAATGGCTCGTCAACGCAATGAGAGCACCAGTTTACCATGCTAATAGTCGAAATTAATTTCTTCGTATACATATCTCCTAGTAACCCATCATAGGTATCGGATTCATCAAAAATTGAGCTTTGCTTCTCAAAACCCTCCATGCATAATTGGATGTGGCCAGCTTCACGTTGTCGCGAATTATTGAGAATCTTACCGCTTTCTAAATGTTCTTTCTCAAGTTCCTTTGAAAATCCCAAAAACTTTCTTATTGCGTCCATTAAGGCAGGATCTCCCGGCAGAATCTCTCCCTCGTTATTCAACATACTTTCTGCGTTCTTACCTAATTCGTCAAAAACATCGAGAGTAAATTTGTCCCTGTTGTCCTTTAGGATTCTCAGAATACGTGCATACGACGGGACAGGCTTCTTTAGCTCATCGTCAAGGACAGGGTTCTTCTTGAGAACTCGGTGCATATGGAAGAGCACAAGTCCAGCCATATGAGTAAGGAATTCCTCCTGATGAGTGGCGATTTGCTGGGTTGCAAGCAATTCCTCTTTATTTGATTCTGCAGTTTCGGCAATGGCATTTAGCACCGTATCTCCATGTTCTGAGCTACCTCTAGGTTCAAAGTGGTAAAATAAGTAAGGGATATGGCGGAATGATACTTTCGGAGATTCAACTATCGGAAATAGATCATCCTTGGTCGCTAAAAAGAATACTGAATATCGCTCGTCAGCCCAGAACGCCCGAAAAAACGTGCGAAGCAGAGGGTCTGTCCGAACTTCACTCAGCTTATTAAGCTGAGTCCTCGAGTGAGGAGATGTAATCGAAGATACGTTTTTTGGAGCGGCCATGGCGGACACGTGAGTTTTTTACTACCAGGCAGTGTATAGCATGGAACTGACGCAGGAAGCCGTGCTTAGGTTTCTTCATGGTCAATGAGTTGCCATCGGTTCTTAGTCAAATCCGTAAGGTGCGAGCGAATAGCCAGGGCACCGCAATCCTTGGTGGCCTGCTTTGGTTCGAGGGCGACTACGCTCGCTCCTACTTTCGTGCTACCGAGGTCCTTATGCAGTCGCAGGAGGTTGCCGATCACTTTGGACGGTTCGCCCTCCCGGTGCTCTACCTCCAGCGGCACACGGTGGAGGTACTGATGAAAAACCTCATCAACACCTTCGCGGACATCACAGAACTGGACCATCAGCTCAACGCTACAGCAGTCGTTCTGCAACGCGCGCAGGTAACCCACGATCTCAGTATCTGTCTACGACTGTTGATGAGGAATGCCCAGCACCTCGGATTCGAGGCCTGGCTGCCGGATTTTTCCAGACTTGTTGCGATGGTCGAGGAGATTGAGCAGGGCAGTCCTGATCGATTGCGGTATCCAACAGTCAGCGTCAAGCCGCCTAAAGGCAAGCCTCAAAAGATGGTCGACAGCTTCCCTCAACAAGTTACTGTTGGCATACAGGATCTTCAAGACAAGCTTCGGGCAGTGTTCGATTGTATCGGGGCTGAAGACAGCGGATTAGCCGCTAACCTCTCTCTCGAGATACAAGGAAGGCAGCAGCAAATCTATCAAGCAGGGCTACTTTGGCTGCATGGGACAGATGCTAAGGGCAACGAGGTTTCGATCCAATCTGTGCAGGCCGAGGTCCTCGTAGAGAAAATGGAGCACTTGGGGGGAAACCTATTCCTGACAGTTGCAGGCTATGGGCGCCCCGATCAAGACGTGGCCCGAACGGAGTCGGATGGGCGAGGGGGTTGGAGAGTCGTGACTTTGCCCGATTAGCGCGAACGTACAGTCACCCGGCCGAACCCGAGCTCGGCTTACAGCCAGAATGGAGGCAATCGTTTGTCTCAAAGAACCTGTATATTTTGCCCAAGTGTAAAGAACACTCCAACGCCGCTCCACGAAAAGACGCGCCCTGAGCATATTATCCAAAACAAGTTGGGCGGACGGCTCGAGAGCAGAGAGTTAATCTGCGACGACTGTAATGGGTTATTCGGGAGTACGATTGATAAGGTTTTGGTGAATGATTTCTTGTGGCTCCGAAACGGCCTAGAGATTAGGAGCGGACGGGGACAAGCTCCTCCGCCTATGCGAGGTGTCGAGAGCCCTGCAGGAACGATCGATCTCGGTCCTGGCTGGAAACCTCAGCAAGCACGCATAGGACGCATCCCAATTGGGGATAGGGCCTTCCGTATTACTGCCCATAATTCGGATAGCGGGCTCGACGCAGTAGTACATTTATTAAGGAGTAAAGGCATCAACTCCACAGAACACTTGAGAGGCAACATTCAATTAGAAGCTAAAGCCACGCGCAGCCGATTGTCAGGCATGTCAATAGATGTTGAAATTGGCGGACCCGAGGTTTCGAGAGCGATTGCAAAAATCGCCTTTGAATATTTGGCCTACCTTCGTAATGACATCATTCACGATCCGGCATTCAATACTGTCAGGGACTATATCCGACTTCCAATGGGCACACCTGTATGCGCTACTCGCGAACTAGCTCGTCTGGATTTTAAGACTGTTTTGCCTACTTCGCTGGGATTACTTGCTGGCTTTTGCTCAATGTTAGCAAATCATTGTAGGACTGACTGGCCTAGTGCTCAGCAGTTATTTGCAAAATTTAATCCTGAGCTCTGCCATTTCATCGGATTATGGACCGCCCAGAATGGTGGCACTCGTTCTCTTGTGGCAGAGGTCACTTTGTTCGGATTATTCCGCTGGACGGTGGAACTAGCCGAGGAATGGAGAGGCCCCCTCTTTTCTGCCGTCTATGCATTAAACCCATTAACAGGGGTATCACAGAAGAAGATAATACCGTTTATCGTTCAGCTTTCCCCGACATGGAAGCATGAGCGAAGTCTCGACCAGGAAGCCGTTGCGAACAGAATTTGGCAAGCAAAGTTACTATGTGAGCAATACCAAGAAATGAAAGCACATCTAGCGCTTCGATTTGAATGTGTTCGAGAAGTGCTTGGCATCACTGAGATCCCATATGATCTGCAGGTGTCCGTAGCGAACGAAGAAGCGATAAACAAACTGTATGAGCTGCGAAAAGACCAATTCGACAAGAATTTCCGATTTGAGCAACCGCTTACCGAACAGGACTTTATCAAAGAGATAGAGAAGCGACTCAACGAAAAGCGGAAGTGAGCGCGCCGAGAGCCGTTAGTCCAACAGTGGCCCTAAGTATCCTGCCAGAAAGAGTTAGACACACTCGATCCTGCAATTCCCTTGAGAATCTGCTCGCGCCATTCCGCGAAGCGACCAAGTCGTACTAGCAGTACTGCGTCATCCACCCCATGAGCCCGCTTGCCTCGTCGGTGGCGGACTCATGCAGAGGAATTTGCGGGCCCGCTTGGGTCGTGATCTAAGGAGGGCATGAAGCTTCCTATTTCCGACGGGGTCAGCGAGCGTCTTTCCCTTTTCCTCGAATCTCTGGGCAAGCATCTTTGGGACAGTCGGCAGCGAGCCAGTTTTGCGATGTATATGCTGGGCCTGCTGTCCGAGCTGCCGCGCAAGAGTGTCGAGTCCATCGCGTCGCTGTTCGTCACCGCACCCGAGGAGGCTGACGCGGTCTACCAGCGCCTGCTGCATTTTCTCGGCGCTGCGCCCTGGCCTGACTCGGAGGTTCGCCGCACCGCCGTGCGTTTTGCGTTGCCCGAGCTTGTGCGCAGGGCCCCGCTTCAGTCGCTCATCATCGACGACACGTCGTTTCCTAAGTCCGGCTCGGACTCGGTCGGAGTGCAGCGTCAGTACTGTGGGGCGCTGGGCAAAGTCGCCAACTGCCAGGTCGTCGTTTCGCTCACCGCAGCAACGGAACGCGCGCATCTGCCCTTGGACGCGCAGGTTTATCTGCCGCAGCGGTGGACCGACACCCAGGCGCTGCGCCAGCAGGCCCATATTCCGCCGGAGGTGACCTTTGGCACCAAGCCCCAAATCGCGCTCGACCTGCTCACGCGCGCAAAGCACGACGGGCTTGCCACAGGCCTCGTGCTCGCCGACGCGGCCTATGGTGACGGTGTCCCATTTCGTGACGGCGTGCGTCGCCTGGGATTGCACTTTGCCGTTGGGATTCAGCTCAGCACAAAGGTGCAGCTTGTCCGTAACGAGCAAGATGTGGGCTCGGTCGATACGCTCTTGGCGCGCGTCGGGGCGCGACCTTTCCGACGGTACGCCTGGCGCGAAGGCACCAAGAAAACGCTGCATGCCCGCTTCGCATTCTTTGCCGTCCGCATTCCCAATTCCGATTTCGCCGATCCACTGTGGCTGATCGTCGAGCGTCGAGACGGCACCGCTCAACGCGACCGCGCTTACCTGTGTAGCTTGCCGCAAAATACGCCGCGCAAGCAGTTGGTCTACGGGCTCAAGGAACGCTGGTGCACCGAGGCTGTATACCAAGAATCCAAGCAGCAGCTCGGCATGGGCCAGTACCAAGGGCGGCTGTATCCCGGTCTGCAACATCACTTGAGTGCGGTGATTTGCACCTACGCCTTTATCGTCGCGGAGCGAGAGCGAAACTGCGACGCCCAAAACCCGCGCGCCGCCCCCATGCAGCGCACCGCACGCATCCTGCAACGACACGCCCCTAACTCCGTCGCCACACTGCGCAAGAACTTGGCCTTTGCCCTGACCCCCTGGCTCCTCGCCTTCCTCCCCGAACTGCCTCGCCGTCAGGCGTCCCCTTTTCCCTCTGCTTCATCCCCTTCTCAACCGGACACGGCGGGTGGATGACGCAGTACTACTAGGCTAACGAGGCGGACTGAACAGGGAACGTCAGCAGCCAAGTTCATCGTCATCCTCCCAGCCAGGAACGTAGGGACCGCCTGCGCCCGGGGGCGGTGCCGGCCACGGCCGATCCGGGTAGACTCTCCCCCAAGCGATCTTGGCCAGCGTCTCCACGGCGCTGAGAAACGCCAAGGTGTTGCGGCCAGTCCTTGGCAGCGTCCAGACCGACCGGCCCGCGTCGTGTGCTTCCTTGACGGGCTTCGACTTCACCAACGGGTCGGGGTAGTAGTCGAGGGACCGCTGCAAGACCTCCTCTAGGACGGCCACGTTCTGCGTCCAGTCGTCAGGCGCCTCCCGCTCCAGACGGACCAGGACGATCGAGCTGTTGCCAGGCGTGCGCGAAAGCATGGTCACGAGGTTGCGTGCCGCGTCGGCGCCGTCCATGGGCGCTACGAGCAAGACGCCCGGCAGGCTGCCGCTCTGCACTGCGGCCGGGGTATCGAGCACCGCGATATCGAAGGAGCCCATCCCCAACGGCTCCGGGCCCGAGCCATACAGGATGTCGATTGCCTTCGCGGGGCGGAGACCGACCAGGACAACGAGTCCGGCCCCGTAGTCCCTGCGCGCGATCGGTCCCTCGGAAAAAGTCACGCCGAGCCGATAGCGCGCGTCCTCCTGGGGGCTGCAGGTCATCATCAGCACTCGCAGACCGGCCCAGGCCAGCCGCTCGGCAATCGGAACTGCCAGCGCGGTCTTGCCGGTGCCCCCGGAGTTAGACGCCACGACGACCACGGGCAGCCGCGGAACATGTTGGGCTGGGAGATCTTCGGCGAGACGGGAAGGTTGGAGCGGCGTCGCTGGCATTCAGGCACCTCGCAAGTTCAAGGTTTCGTCCTCGCGGCGCGGCCGAACCTAGACCAGCTTCTTGAGGGGCGTAAGAATGCGGCTCGCCACTCGGAGCAGGTTGTGAAGGCTGGTCACCTTGAGGTGGTGTAGCCGAACGCCGGGTTGGCCTAGCTGATCAACCAGCTGCCCAAGGGCATCCTCCGCGGCCTTGTAGCTAAGTTCGGCGCCCTCGATGTAGACGAGGGCGGCGCCCTTGTTTTCGGTGCTCATTACTTGCAGCACTATGCCGACGGATGTAAGAGCCTGGAGGGCATCAACTTCGATGCGTAGGAACGTCCGATCGAAGGCTTCCTCTTGCATTTTTAGGCAGCACCTCTTGCCTGCGCGAGCAACACGAACAATTTCTCGCGCTCCTCTTCGGTGAGCCCCGCAATGTGCTGCTCGGCACTCCCGCCGCGAAGCGCCTGCGCGACCTTCCGAATGCGAGCATTCTCTACCACGCCAGGGTCAGCATAGTGCTTGGCGGTCGTGGAGAAGCTGGAATGCCCAAGGGAGGCGGCGACGGCATGAGTCGTAGCTCCACCTTCCAAAGCAAGGGAGGAGTGGAGGCCCCGCAAACTATGAGGACAGTACCCCTGCATCCCAGCTTCCCGACAAAACTTGGTCAAGCGCTTGTGCATCCAAGTAGAAGCTGGCCGCTGTGGCAGATTCGCCGCAAAGACCCTTTCGTCATTCGGACGGTTCGAGCAGTGACGCCATAGCAGGACACCGACCGCAGCATTGAGCTCAAGAGTCCTCTTCGCGTTCTTGGTCTTCCCTTGGCCCTGGCGGCTCGCTACCGCCACGGAGTACTTGCCGTCCGTATATTCGACATCGCCTACTTCGAGCGACAGAATCTCTTTGGAGCGCTTGCCCAGGTAGATCTGGACGAGCAGCGCCAGCGCTCCTTCGTCTCCACGCTCGGCATGGGAAAAGAGTAGCTCATCGAGCACCTTCGCTTCGCGCTGTCGCGGCTGCTCCTTGCCAGCGTTGGCCTTGCCAATGGACTCGACGCTTTCAAACGGATTGGCTTTGGCCAAGCGTTGCTTCACAAGCCAGTGGAAGAACTCCTTGACGTTGCGAAGTAGGTGCTGATGGGTTGACGCGCTGATAGGCTTGCCGCCCTTGCCGGGCCTTCGCGTCTCGGCAAGGTAGAGCTCTTGCGCGGCGTCCGATGTGATGCTGGTCAGAACTGCGTCGGGCAGAAACCCACGAAGCCGATCAGCCAGCGTGCGCAGCCACTCAGGCCCGACGTACGCCGCCTTGTATTCGAGGTATCGGTCGATGGCCTCACCGACGCGAATCGGCTGGAGGCTCTGCACCTGTGCAAGAATCTGGCGGCGCAGCTGTTCCGCCTCTTCCTGGCTAGGGGCCGTTAGCGACTTTTTCTTTTTGGTCGTTGGGTCGACGATCTGAATGCGCCATCGGGTGCGACCCTTACAGGGGGGCTGAGGTCCGTATACTCGCACCGCGGTATTGTCGCACGAGGTCAAAAACGTGGCAACAGTAGGAGCGAGAGCTGGCGCACAGCGTCGGCTTGAGTCGTAGCAGCGACGGGCCATGGCTTTACCCTCGCCCTCGAAGCACGTCCAGCGACCGCTGAATGCGCCCAGCCTGTTCCGCGATGGCGCCTAGCGCATCTGCGGCAGATATCTCACGACTGACCGTCGAGCCACAGCAGGGGCAATCGCGCAGTTCCCACAGCACCCCCCCGAGGTCCGGCTGAATCCCCGAGAAGGACAACCGCGACCACAAGATGGGGTCCGCTCGTAGCGCCTCGTGTGCTTTCGTCGCGTCTTCTGACGTGTTCTTGTGGACCAGGGCGCACGGAGGGTCTTGACTCTTCGCAGCTTGACTTGGGGCACGCTTTCGCATAGACGACCTCTGTTGGCGATTGCCCGACCCCGCCAAGAGTTCAGGGCAATCGCTGGCTGGAGGTGGGGGAAACCCCACCTCTTTGACTATTTCCTTTCGGCTTCGATACGCTCGGCCGCGCACTGAACGGGCTCGGCGGGCCTCGGCTGTGCCGAGTCGCGCCGATACCCCTTCCTCAAGCGCCCGCCCCTGCGTCCAATCTCGGCCATGTGGGCGAGATCGGCGGAGATTGCAAGCCCGCCCTTCTGGCCTGCCGAGCGGGCCTCGTCGGAGGTAAAGCGGTGTGCCGCCCCTGAAGCGTGCGCTGCCTGGCCACCCATTCGCGCGATGGCCCGGCGCTGGTCTTTGGACATGACCGCAAAACCCTTGCGTCCCGGCTGTGGGTCTTCGGCCGGTTCTTTGGGATCCTCGCCGCTCATTACGGTTCGTCTCCATAGCCAACGACAACGTCAAGGGCGGGCGGTTCGATGCTCAGCGACTCCGACACCGTCGCCAGGAAGTAGCGACGGCACTCGACGCATCGGACGTGGCCCTTCCAGCCGTCTGCCTCCGTGGGCTCGCACGACTTGCCGACCGCGTCGCAGGAATCAAAACCACTCGAAAACGTGGTGTTCCCACAGGGGCAGGTGAGGTTGCCGTCGCCGCGATTGACGACGACGCCAAGCTCGGGCGCGAGGCGGGTCAGCGTGAAAACGGGGGCGGCGCCGCCGCCAAGGCGCATCGTGCGACCGGGCGGCAGTGCCGAAATCTCCGCGACCTCCTCGGGCTCGAAGTCGTTGGTCTTGAGAAATTCGGCCAGGGTGACGGGCTCGCCGTCGAGGAGGTAGCGGGGCGAATCTGCACTGGATGTCGTCATTCGTTGCTCCGTTCGCGTCGCACGGTGGAGTCTTAAACGGGCTTCGGTGTCGGCCCGTCGCCAGGGTCCTTGAGCAGTATAGATCCCAATACTTTATGAGCAACTATAATATCCCGAAAATAATAAATACAGACGACAAATAAATTTTTCAATCGTCCAATAGGACCTAATAGAGCCACGGCTTGACCGTAGGGAGCGACGTGATAGCCTTCCGGCATGACGACGGAGAGAGGACGCCCAGCAAAGGAACGCCCTACCCCGCGACCACGCTCGGATTCCGATAGAGAAGGCCACATCAAGGGCATTGCCGAGCGCCTTCGCAGCTCTCGGGAACGGCAGAAGTGGACCTCTGTAGACCTGTCCGTCAGCTCTGGTGTGACCGCGTCCGCAATCCGCAAGATAGAAGAAGCGAAAGGAGATCCTCAGTCATACACCCTGAAACTGCTCGCTCAGGCCCTCGGAGTCCCGGCGGGCTGGCTGGCCTACGGAGGATGACATGCGACTAGCTTGGCTCTTGACGACATTCCTCTTTCTCGGCTGCACCCCGGCCGACGAAAGCGCTGCCGCGACTAACAAGCTCTGTACGAGCGATGCGGCATGCCCATCAGGTCTGACTTGTGGCAAGGGCCAGTCGGATCGCGCCCAATGCGTCCAACGCTGCTTCCAGGTTGGCCCTGGTCCCGACTCCGGCTGTCCAGTCGGGACCTTTTGTGTCATCCCACCCGACGCGCTAACGGAAGGGCATTGCACCCTGATCTGCGCCACGGCCAAGGACTGCCAGGATCGGCATCCAAGTCTGACATGCAAAGAACAGACGCAGACTGAGGAGTGGGCACTTCAGGTTTGCGTACTTCCGTAAGAGTCAGCTGGCCCCGAGGCCCGGCAGCTCCCCACCAA
>Ga0075163_10004415_pt1 | contig 18885 bp, 11 predicted proteins | sample JI1023141ADNA_FD_71478 | JGI IMG/M metagenome (GOLD analysis project Ga0075163, IMG submission 71478) | Wastewater effluent complex algal communities from Wisconsin, to seasonally profile nutrient transformation and Carbon sequestration -... | ecosystem: Engineered > WWTP > Effluent > Algae...
ACCCGCGACGTCGACATCCTCGGCACCGCACCGTTCTGGTGCGGCGAGGAGGGCCCGACGGCCGACGTGTACGCGCTCGCCCTGACGCTCGCGGTGCTGCTCACGGGCAGGATCCCGAACGCAGGAGCACCGGTCGACCTCAGCGACCCTGCCATCCCGGCGAAGCTGACGAGCGTCCTGCAGACGGCGCTCGCGCTTGACGGCAAGCTCACCACGATGAACGCGCTCGACGCGACGCTGCGCGAGGCCAGCGACCTCCTCGACCCGAAGGCCGCCGAGAGCGACCGCCGCCGTTACTTCTCCGAGATATTCCCGCGGGCCAAACCTCCCACCGCCGCGGTCGGCGACGCCGCGCCGGCACCGCGCGCGCCGCGGTTCGCGGACCGCTACATCCTGTGCGACGAGCTCGGCCAGGGCGGCATGGGCCTGGTTCGAACCGCATTCGACCCCGAGTTTCGCCGCCGGGTCGCGCTCAAGACGATGCTCCCCCAATACGCGGGCCGCGAGCGCCTGCAGGCGAGGTTTCGCCGCGAGGCTCGTGCGCTCGCCGCCATCGATCACCCGGGTGTTCCGCGGGTGTACGAGATCGGCAGCAAGCCGGAGCCCTACTTCACGATGGAGATCGTGGAGGGTCTCCGGCTCGAGTCCGAGAACCGGATCGAGCCGGTGCGTGCCCTCTCGCTGGCGATCGACCTCGCGGAGATCCTCGCCGTCGCCCACGACGCCGGCGTCATCCACCGCGACGTGAAGCCAGCCAACATCGTGATCGGCAAGGGCGACCGCGTCCGCCTGCTCGACTTCGGGATGTGCCTCCTCCTGCCCCGGTACCACCAGCGCGAGCTGCTGTTCCCTCCGACCCCGCCGATCGAAAGGTACGAGACCGGCGAACACGAGCGGGTGATCGGCACGCCCGGCTACACAGCACCCGAAGTGATCGCTGGAGAGGGCACGAGCGTGCGCAGCGACATCTACTCCGTCTGCGCCGTCCTCTACCGGATGCTGCGGGGTCAACCGCTCGTCGACCCCTCGACCTCGACCTCGCGGCCGATCCGACGCGGTGAATTCATCGGTCCGCTGGCGACCGTCGCGGATCTGCTGCGACGGGGCACCGCCCGCGACCCGGGCGACCGCCCGCGCAACATGGCCGACCTGCTCGCCGAGCTCGAGGCCCTCCGGTCGGCGCTGCGCCAGGCCGGACGCCGTCAAACCCTGGTCCGGGTCGTGGTGCTTACGGCTCTGGTGAGCATCGTCGCCGCGTTTTCGGCCGCCTGGATGTTCGCCACGCCCCCCACAGAGCCGCGTGACGCGCGGGTGCCTGCGCCTGCGATCGTCGCCGTCAGCCCCGAGTCACCGAAGCCAGATCCGTTGCCGAGCGTCCCCACGAGCCCACCGAAGGAACTCGCCGCCGGCAACAAGGAGTCCGGGGAGGCAAAGCCAGCGAAGGACGAGAAGGCGCCCCGCCCCCACGGCGCGTCTCCTTCGCCGGCTCCGCCGGTGTTGACGGAGGACATCGTCGCCGCCCGCCTAAAAAAGCAGCGTGATGTGTTCGAGACCTGCCAGGCCCGCTATTACCTTCTGCGCGTCGAGATCGCGGCCGGGCGCGTCACGCTGCTCGATGTGAACGGCATGCCGTTCTCGCCTGGGGTGCCCGAGCACCTCTGCCTCGCCGATGGACTGCGCCAGATCCGCTTTCCACGGGTGTCGCCCGCCGTCGGCTTCATCGTTCCCCTCGACCTTCGTCCTGCCCCTGAGCGTCCCCGATGACCACCCTGCAGCTCGATCATCTCTATGTCTTCGCCGTGTGGATGCTTGGCGCGCGCGAGGCGGCCTTCGAGGCCGTCTGCCGTGCGACCGAGCATGCGCCCGGAGACCCGACCCGTCAGCTCTCACAGCTCGTGATGGACCTCGTCGCCGCCGAAAAGCCGTCCCAGGTCGACCGCCTGGCCGAGCTCGATGACCTCCTGCGCCTCGACACGACCGTGCCAGTCGACCTCGAGCACCCGCTCCTGCAAGGCGACGCCCGGCGGCTCGCCGTGCTCCTCGCGGAGTTGCAGCGCACATGCCTGATGGCGACCGTCCGCGGGATCCCATCTGCCCGGCGCGCGGTGTTCATCCTGCGCCACGTTCTCGGCCTGCCGCTGGCCGTCTGCGCCAACATCATGGTGAGCACCGAGAGCGCAGTTCGGGTGCTTGAAATGCGCGCCCGCCAGGCGATCGATAAGTACCTGTCGCCCCGATGCGAGCACCTCGATCGCCATAACTCCTGCCACTGTGCGGCGCGCCTCGGCGGTGCTTTGGACAGGAGCTTCGTCTCCTGGCCAACGTACGCCGAGTTTGTAGATCAGCCCCCACGGCTGCACACCAGCGTCGAGTCGCTCTACGCCGCGCTACCTCGAGTACGTCTCCCGGTTCTGCGACCACAGCCGTGAACTGCGACGCGAAGGCCCTCTCCGTTCGCCACGCCTCCAGGCCGGTCCCAGCTGCGTGGAGAGGTCGCTCATTTCATGCGGTTGATCTATCAGTTGCTCACCACGACCAGGCGGGTTCTGTCACCGTCACATGTTGTAAGGGCGGTGAAAGATCGCCGTCTTGACAGACAAACAGCACTCGTCCAGCATGCATGCCATGGACATCAAGATCATGACGCCGGACGAAGTGCGCCCCTTGGCCGTTGAGCGGATTCTGAGGGCGATCATCAGTGTGCAGCAAGAAGGGCGTACCACCATTCGTGTCGATAGGACAGATGTTTGGACGCTGGAAGACGTCAGGTCGGCCGTGCAGGCAGCCGGATGGGTCGCTGCTTACGAGAAGGACGAGGGCGTCTTATCGCTAACGCCGGTCGAGAAGTCGTCCGAGCCCAACGATACTCTGCAGATGATCGAGGATTCACAGGTTCGATCAGGTGGCCATAAACTCGGAATCGCCCTCGAGCTCGAGCAGTAATTAAGAACCAAAGGGTCCGCGGGCCCTTCCTGGACCTCGATCATGGCGTTGTTGCCGAATGTCGCGGCGTCGCGGCGTACCATGCCGCGGGCGTGCAGTGAGTTGAGCACGTGTGATGGTGCGGCCTGAGCGCATCACCGCTGCGTCGTCGGCGCAGCCTTGACCTCGCGCATCCATGCTTCGAGCTCTGCCAGCTCATCCGCTCGTATCGGCCCCGCTTTCCGATAGGCCGCCGCTACGTGCTCCGAGATGGCGAGCGCCTCATCCCGGTCGCGCCGCACCGTCCAGACAGCCTTCGCTAGTGATACCCGAGCGTCGGCGAGCCGCTCCGGAACCATGCCCCCCGCCTCGCCGACGCGCACACTACGCTCGAGCAGCGCCAGTCCCTCGTCTGGTTGCCCCGAGTTCAACAGGGTATCACCCAGCGCCCCTAGAACCGACGCGAGCCGCGGGTCATTGGGCTTGAGCGTAGCCTCCCAGATGGCGAGTGCGCGGCGCAGGTTCGCAATGGCCTTGTCCTTGTCCCCGGAAAGGAACTGGGCGTACGCGAAGTCGTGGAGCAATCCCCCCAGATCGCGGTGCATCGGGCCCATCGCCGCCTCGAACTTCGTGACGGCCTTTTGATGCTCGGCGACCGCAGCCGGCAGGTCGCCGCTGTGCGCGAACGCGTTGGCCAGATTACTGTGGGCCCGCGCGACGTCTGGGTGGCCCGCGTCGAGTGAGCTCTCATAGGCGGCGAACGACTTCTTTGCCGCGGCCAGCCCATCTGCCTGCTGGCCCAGGAATAGGTAGAGTGTCCCCATGTTGCCCTGGATCATGCCGGCGGGGATGCTCATCTCCCCGAACACCGCGACGGCGACCTCAAGCCCCTTCTTGTAGTCCACGAGCGCCTGTCGGTAGTCTCCAAGGTCCTTGAGTTGGTTGGCGACCTGAACTATCGCTGCCGCCAGATCCGGGTGAGCCCCGCCGAGTTCGCGCTGGAAGATGTCCAGGGCGCGCCGAGAACGCTGCAGCGCCTCGCGCACATCTCCGGCCAAGTGCTGCGCCACGGCCATTTGTCGCAACAACCGCGCATGCAGCGGCCGATCCGTCTGTCCGAGGCGATGCACCAGAGCCTCCGTGAACTCCCCAATGAGCAAAGCCTCGGCGGGACGAGCCAGCGACGTCCCAACCACGCTCACCAGTTGACTGCCGGCCTCGACTGCGATGACGTCGAGCCCCGACGACGCCGCTTCGAGCAGCGCCTCCCGCAACAGCCGCTCCGCAGTCGCATAATCGGCGGCATGACCCGCGGCGACCCCGGCATGTGCTTTCGCCTCGATGACCAGCGCCCGCAAGCCCGCGACATCCGCTCGCTCGCGGACGCCTTGCAGCAGCGACGCGGCCTCCGCCGCCCGTCCCGTCTCTGTCAGCATCTGTCCGCGTCGCAGGTCGTCACGTAACGCCGCCGCGACAGGCTCCGACTCATCGCTCGCGGCGAACCGCCGTACGTGCACCGGCTCGTTGCACGTTCGCGGGTCCGGCAGTGTGGCGGCGACGTGTATAGCCTTTGCCATCAGTCCGCGTTCGGACGTCTCGAGCATCGCCGCCAGCAGCAATTCCAGTCGCTGGCGATGATCCGCCAAGCACGCGATGACTTGCTCGTCGCCCGCCATGCAGGCGTCATACCGGCCCTGTTGCCAGCGCGCCACAAATGTATCGACCCAGTTCGCCACGCGATCGCCGGTCGCCGCCGCGTCAGGCACCTTCGCGGCGATCAGGGCCTGCTTCGTACGTCCCCGCGTGTCGTCCGTCCATACCTCGGTGCCGAGGCTCGCGCCCGCGGCTTCACACGCTTCGACGTGGCGCTGCGTCTGCCACAAACGCGCCCCCATCGCCCCGCCCAGCGTCAGGGCCACGACCGCCGTGCCGCCGACCAGCCACCGCCGGCGTCGTCGCATCTGTACCGCGGCCAGCTCGGTCAGCAGCGCATCGAGCGACGGGTAGCGGTCCATCGGATGAGCAGAGAGTCCCCGCGTCAACGTCCGCCGGAGCCACGCCGGCACATGCGCCGATGACGGTGGCGTCCGCAGGCGCTGCAACTCGCCGTCGCGGTCGCTGGCGGCCTCGGCGAACGGCCGCTCGCCGTACAAAGCCTCCCAGACCATCACGCAGAACGAGAATTGATCCGACTGCTTGGTCGGCTGCCGTGTCGACCACTGCTCCGGCGCCATGTAATGGGGAGTCCCCCGGACGGGCCCGGGATCGGTAAACGTCTCGTTCGTTCGCTGCGACAGATGCGACATCGAGATATCTGTGTCGTCGACCGCGCGATCGGTACGGGCGATGCCAAAGTCCATCACCCGCGGTCGTCCATCGGCGCCGAGCATCACGTTGTCGGGCTTGAGGTCGCAGTGCACGACGCCCACCGCGTGGGCCGCCGCGAGGCCGCGACCGACCGCCACCAAAACCGCCAGCACCTGCTCCCACGAGCGGCTGTGCTGCTGCAGCCACGCGCGCAGAGTGACGCCCTGGATGAACTCCATGGCGATGAAGACCTGCTCGTGGAATATCCCCACGTCATGGACCGTGCAGAGGTTTGGGTGAGAAAGTCGTGCCATTACCTGCGCTTCCCGGAGCAGCCGCCTCTGCTCTGAAGGCTCCAGCGTGCCACCGGGGAGCAATAGCTTGAGCGCGACTTTGCGGCCGAGTTCGGGGTCATATGCGGCATAGACCGCGCCCATCCCGCCCGCGCCCACGAGATCGATGACGATGTAACGGCCGACCGTGACCCCGCGGATCAGTCGCTCCTGCGGCGTTGAGCCGATGCCCCCGCGAACAGTGTTCGCGTGCGGTGACACGGTCGCTCGCAACGTTGACAGGGTGTTCGAGGGCTCTGGCTCCATCGAACGAGCTAAGCAAATCTCGCCACGAGATGCGCGGGAAAGTTCGCGCGGCCGGCGTCGCGGACGCGCATCGCAGCAGCTCTCTGTGATGGAGAGCACCTCGCAGACCGTCACCGCATAGCGAGGGAGCGCGAATGCGGCCAGGCGCGATCGGTCAACGCGCGCAAGCGTGCCGCTGTCCCGCGAGCCAGGGGGTCAACTCCGCGGCGCCCTCGCCGGAGAGACACGCGTCCCACGCGTGACAGCGCCCCCGCGGGCGCACCCGGCCGGCGTCGCGCCGACCGTCATATTGTGACATCCGGCACGATCTCTGCACGAGTGAGCGACACCGCCGTAACGGATTGTAATGCCGGTGAAAGATGCATCCTGGTGGTTCCGGGCTAAACAATCGCCATCTCGATCAGGGGTGGGGAATGGCAGCGAAGATACACGACGCCGACGGACATACCATCGAACAGGACATCGAGCTGTTCGATTACCTCGATCCACCATATCAGGGGAACCGAGCCATCCTCGGCTATCCGTTCTTTCCGGCGCCCGACGGTTACCACCGCGGCGCCATCCTGGCCCGCCTCGGCATCCACGACCGCGGCCGGTTCGACGCCGCCGTGTGGGGCGAGTTCCTGGACGCGGTCGGCCTCGCCTCGACCGTCCTGTACCCGACCCTCGGCCTGACGGTCGGCATGATCCAGGACCCCGCCTGGGCCGTCGCCGTGTGCCGCGCCTACAACAGCTGGTTTCACGATCGCTTCCACCGCGTCGACCCGCGCCTGCGCGCCGCAGCCCTGGTGCCGCTGCAGGACGTCCCCGCCGCCGTCGAGGAACTGCGCCGCGCCGTCACCGAGCTCGGCGCCGTCGCCGTCGTGCTGCCGGCCAACAGCGCCGACTTGGGCCTGCGCCACGGCCTCGGCCACCCGAGCCTGTGGCCGCTGTACGCCGAGGCCGAACGCCTCGGCGTCCCGCTCGCCGTGCACGGCGCCCCCTCGCTCAACCTCGGGCTCAACGCGTTCACGCGGTTCGCGATGACGCAGGCGCTCGAGCACCCGATCGCCCAGATGATCCAGATGACGAGCCTGGTCATGGAGGGCGTGTTCGAACGGTTCCCGCGCCTGCGCGCCGCGTTCCTCGAGGCCGGCCTCGGCTGGGTCCCGTACATGATGGACCGCCTCGATCGCAGCTACGAGGTGTGGTCGTCCGCCGCCTACAAAGAGTTCCCCGAGTGGCTCAAGCGCCGCCCGAGCGAGTACATCGCGTCCGGCCGGCTCTACTTCACCTGCGAGGGCGACGCCGCCTCGCTGCCCGCGTTCATCGAGCGCCTCGGCCACCGCGGCCTGCTCTACGCGTCCGACTTCCCGCACGAGACCAACGTCGCGCGCGCCCACCACGAGCTCGCCGAGCTGCACGCGTTGCCCGGCCTGTCCGACGAACAGCGCCGCGACATCCTCGGCGATAACGCCATGCGCCTGTACGGCCGCGAGCCCGCGTGAGGAGGACCCCATGTTCACGCAGCCTCCTGCCGGCGATCTGCTCGGCGTGCTCGGTCACGCCGGTGTGTCGCTCACCCAGTTCCAGGGCGACGGTCACCTCACCGACGAGGCCGACGACGAGCCGATCGTCGGCGCCGCCGCTGACGGCTTCGAGACCGAGGCCGAGCAGAACTTCCACCGCTACCTCCCGCTCGCGCGGTTCGTCGCCCGGCGCATGCGGCTGCGCCGCATCACCATCCCCTACATCATCGAGATGGGCCCCGGCCCCGGGCTATGGGCCCTCGCAGCCGCCCGCGAGATGCCGACCGCCGTGATCGACGGCTTCGACCTGTCGCAGGACATGGTCCGCAAGGCCAACGCCCGCTACGCCCGCGCCGACCTCGGCCCGCGCGTCCAGGCGTTCCACCAGGACATGCGCGGCGTGCACCGCGTGCACGCCGGCAAGGCCGATCTTGTGTTCAGTCGCAACATGCTGCACCGCCTCGCCGACCTGCGGCCCGCGCTGTCGGCGATGTTGTTCGCCGCCAAGCCGCAGGGCGAGGTGTTCGTCACCTGCTTCCTGCGCATCGCCGGCCAGACGCCGGAGGGTCGACGCCGGTTCCTCGCCAGCGTGGCCGCCCGCGCCGCCTTCCCCGCGTTGCAGCACGCCTACGTGATCGCCCACCTGTTCGCGCACAGCCTCGCCGACTACCAGCGGGCCGCGCGCGAGGCGGCGAGCTTCGCCCACGCCGACCTCCGCCTGTGGACCGGCGCCGACAACGAGATCTACCTGCACTTCCAGAAGCGTTGACCACCATGCACCCGCACGACGACAGCATCCCCAACAACGTCGGCCTCGCCGACGACGAGCCGCTGCGGCGCACGCTCGCGGCGTGGATGCCGGGCTACCGCGAGTGGTGGCGGACAATGACCCCGCCCGAGTTCCACGCGCGCGAGATCCTGCTGCGCACCGCGACCTCGGCCGACCGCGACGACTGGGGCCACTACGACTTCGTCCGCCTGCCCGACTACCGCTGGGGCGTATTCCTCATGCCCGCCGAGGCCGGCCGCACGATCGGCTTCGGCGACCACCGCGGTGAGCCGGTCTGGCAGGACGCTCCGCCCGCGCACCTCGAACTCATCCGCCGCCTACTCGTCACCCAGGCTGACACCGAATCAGCGTCCGTCGAGCAGCAGCGCCACCTCAGCGCCACGGCTCCGTCGCTCTACGACCTGCGCAACCTGTTCCAGGTCAACGTCGAGGAGGCCCGCCACGTGTGGGCCATGGTCTACCTGTTCTGCCGCCTGTTGCCCGACGGCGCGCAGCAGGCCCGCACCCTGCTGGCCCGCCGCAGCGGCGACAGCGAGCAGCCGCGCCTGCTGCAGGCGTTCAACCAGCCGATCGGCGACTGGCTCGACTTCTTCATGTTCACCATGTTCACCGACCGCGTCGGCAAGTATCAGCTGCTCGCGCTGTCGTCCTCGGGCCTCGACCCGCTGGCCCGCACCTGCCAGTTCATGCTCACCGAGGAGTCGCACCACCTGTTCGTGGGCGAGAGCGGCATCGCCCGGGTCGTGCGCCGCGCCTGCGAGGTCATGCGCGACGCCGGCTCCACCGCCCCCGCGGTGGTCGCGGCGCACGGCGGCCTTCCGCTGCCGCTCGTCCAGCGCCGCATCAACCTGTGGTTCTCGCTCGCCGAGGACCTGTTCGGCGGCGAGGTCTCGCGCAACGCCGCCGCCTACTACGGCGCCGGCCTCAAAGGCCGCGTACACGAGGCCGATCATGCCGACCACGCCGACGCGCACGTGACCTGCACGCTCGAGCTGCCCGACGAACACGGCACATTGGTCCCCCGCGAGGTCCCCCTGCGCATGGCCCTCAACGAGCTCCAGCGCCGCGAGTTCGCCGCCGACTGCGAGCGCGCCGTGCACCGCTGGAACCGAATCATCCGCGACACCCTCGGCGCCGCATGCGAGCCGGTATTGCTGCGCCTGCCGGACCGCGCGTTCCACCGCCGCATCGGCGCGTTCACCAGTCGCCACTACGCCCCCGACGGCCGCCCGATCGACGCGGCCACGTTCGCCGCGCACGCGTCCGATTGGCTGCCGACCCCCGCCGACCAGGCGCACTGCGCCCGCGTCATGCGACCCGCGCTCGCGCCCGGCGGGATCGCCGGGTGGATCTGCCCGCTGTCCCGCGGGGTCCACGGCCACCCCGTCGACTTCGCGTACGTCCGCGACGCCACGACCTCCCCTCCATCATCGACACCAACCACCAACCCAAACCCCAACAACGAAGAGAAAACCATGACACTCGACAAGAACCAGAACTTCCTCGATCGCAAGATCGACGTCTGCTACACGCACGGCGATCAGAACGGCGACGGCACGCTCGAGCCGGCCGACGCCCTCGCCCTCGCGGCCCGCATCGTCGCCTTCATCGGCGAGCCGTTCGGCACCGCCAAGGCTCAGAACGTCTTCAAGGCGTTCGAGACCTTCTGGGCCCACATGTCCGCCAAGATGGACGAGAACAAGGACGGCAAGGTGTCCCCCGACGAGTGGCGCAAGGGCATGCGCGGCGCCTTCGTCGCAGACCCGAACGGCTTCAGCGCCGGCTTCAAGCCGCTCGCCGAGTCCGTGTTCGCCCTGTGCGATAAGGACGGCAACGGCCAGGTCTCCGAGAAGGAGTTCATGGCGTTCCAGCACGCGTTCGGCAGCTCCGAGGCCAACGCCAAGCTCGCGTTCCAGAAGCTCGACCGCGACCGCAGCGGCCACCTGAGCGTCGAGGAGCTGCTCAAGGCCTGGCAGGAGTACTACACGAGCGAGGACCCGAACGCGCCGGGCAACTGGCTGTTCGGCGACGTCTGGGACGAGAAGGTCGTCGTCGGCCGCCCGATCCGCTAGCGCCCGATCCGGGGACGCGGGCGCCGGTTCACGCCGCACCCGCGTCCCATCACCACTCCCCGCGAGCAGCCCGACGAGCGCCCATGTCCGAACCATCGAATGACATCGTCACGGCTGCACGCATCCAGGCCGACCACCCGCGCGGCCGCGACGCCGTGACCCGCACGTCCGCCGCGATCGATCTACCGTCCGGACGCGCCGCGCTCCCGGGCTGCGAGCTCGCCGCTATCGCCGTCGCCGTCGCCCGTCAGGCCTCGTCCGACGCGGTGACCCTCGGCCTCGCGGGCCCGCAGCTCGTCGGGCTGTCCGCGATGCTCACGCCGCCGCCGAACTTCGCGTCGCTGTGCCATCACCTCGTCGAGGCCGCCCGCAGCGAGCTGCCGACCGCCGAGTCTCCGCAGATCGTCGTCGAGCAATCCGAGGACGTCGCCACAAACCACACCGAGATCCGCGTGCACGTCGGCACCTCCGACATCCACGCGACCTGGCGCGCCGACCTGTTCGACGAGTCGACGATCCGCCGCCTGCTCACTCGTGTCGCTGCGATCCTCACCGCCGGCCTCCACGACCCCGACGCGTCGATAGCGACCCTCCCAGTCCTGCTGCCCGAGGAGCACGAACTCCTCCGCGCGTGGAACCGCAGCGAGCGCCCGCTCGACCCCACGTGCACCGGACGCCTCATCGAACACCAGGCCGCCCGCACGCCCGACGCCCCCGCCGTCCGCTGCGGCACCGACGAGATCACCTACGCCGAGCTCGATCGCCGCGCCGCCCGCCTCGCGTGTCACCTGCGCGCCCGCGGCATCGCTCCGGGATCCCTCGTCGCTATCCACCTCGAGCGCTCGATCGACGCGATCGTCGCGTTCCTCGCGATCTGGAGGGCCGGCGCCGCCTATGTGCCGATCGACCTCGACCACCCGCCGGCCCGCGTCGCCATGATGCTGGGCGACTGTCGCCCGGTCGCGCTGATCTCCCGCCGCTCGCTCGTCACCGACCTGCCCGGACCGCTGCCGCCGCTCGTGGACCTCGACGCCGACCACACAGCGATCGCGGCGACCCCGATCGCTCCAATTGCTGTCCCCACGACCCTCGACGACGCCGCCGTCGTCTTCTACACCTCGGGCTCGACCGGCCGGCCCAAGGGCGTCGTGCAGCGCCACCGCAGCGTCGCCAACTGGACCGCGTGGCAGCAGCGCAGCTTCCCCATGATGGTCGGCGACGCCGAGCTGCAGACCACGCCGCTCGGCTTCGGGCTGTCGGTCGCGCAGATCTTCCACCCGCTGACGTCCGGCGCGTGCTTGGTCCTCGTCCCGCCCGATCGCCCCATCGACGGCCCCACGCTCGTCGAACTGCTGCGCCGCCACGCGATCACGAAGTGGGTCACGGTCCCCGCGCTGCTGACAGCCGCGCTCGCGGCCGGCCTCGGCGCGTGCGCGTCGCTCCGCCAGGTCGTCTCAACCGCGAGCAGCCTGCCCGCGACGCTGGCGGTCGACGTCGCCGCGGTCGTGCCGACCCTCGTCAACGGCTGGGGCTCGACCGAGTGCTTCCTCGCTACCGCGATTCGCTGCCGCGCCGGGTCCGCCCGCGGCGTCGTCCCGATCGGCGCGCCGATCGATAACATGGACCTGCACGTTCTGGGCGGCGACCTGCGCCCCGTCCCGATCGGCGCCCCCGGCGAGCTGTGCGTCGGCGGTGCCAACCTCGCCCGCGGATATCTCGGCCTGCCCGAGCTGACCGCCGCGAAGTTCGTGGCCCATCCGTTCTCCCCCGATCCCGAGGCCCGCCTGTACCGCACCGGCGACGTCGCCCGCTGGCGCTTCGACGGCGCGCTCGAGTTCCTCGGCCGCAGCGATCACCAGACCAAGATCCGCGGCGTCCGCGTCGAGCCCGGCGACGTCGAGGCCGCGCTGCTCCGCCACCCCGAGGTCCGCGAGGCCGTCGTCGTCGCCAGGCCGGACCACCGCGGCGAGACGATGCTCGTCGCCTATATCGTCGCCCGCGACCGGGCCCCGACAGCCGGCACGCTGCGAACGTTCCTCCGCGGCGTCCTACTCGACGCGATGATCCCCGCGCGATTCGTCGCGCTCGCCGCCCTGCCGCTGACCAACAACAAGAAGCTCGACCGCGCCGCCCTCCCGGCCCCCGATACGCATCGCCCCGACACCGGCCGTCCCTACGTCCCGCCGCGTACCCCGCTCGAGGCAGAGCTCGCCGCGCTGTGGGCCGAGTCCCTCGGGCTCGACAGCGTCGGAGTGCACGACGACTACTTCGAACTCGGCGGCGACTCGCTCGGCGCCGCGTCGCTCGTCGCCAGCACGGCCGCGATCACCGGCACCTCGCTGTCACTGCGCGCCGCCCTCGCTACGTTCACGATCGCGGATCTCGCAGCCCGCCCCGCGGGCGCCCCCGATGCGCGCGGAGCGACGCCCGCCGAGCTCGCCCCCGAAGTCCACCTCGACCCGGCGATCGTCCCTCGCACGCCACCGCGATCCACCGGCCGAGTCCTCCTGACCGGCGCGACCGGCTTCCTCGGCGTCCATCTCGTCGCCGCGCTTGTCGCCGCCGATGTGCACATCGATTGCCTCGTCCGCGCCGACGACCCTGCCCACGCCAATCGCCGCCTGCGCGCCGCCCTGACCGCCGCCGGCGTGTGGACCGACGCCCTCGCCGCGCGCATCACGGCGATCCCCGGCGACCTCGCGCGCCCGCGCCTCGGCCTCGACGACGCCACGTTCGCCGCGCTCGCCGACCGCGTCGACGAGATCTTCCACGCCGGCGCGCTCGTCGATCTGCTGCGCCCGTACGCGGCCGTGCGCGCGAGCAACGTCGGCGGCACGCACGAGGTCCTGCGCCTCGCCACGACCGGCGCCATCAAGCCGGTCCGTCACGTCTCGACCGTCGCCGTCGGCGTCGCCCGCGAGGCCGATGATCCGCGCCACGACCACCCGCTGCCGACCGGCTACGCCGCGAGCAAGTGGGTCGCCGAGATGCTGGTCCGCGAAGCGGCGTCCCGCGGCGTCCCCGCGACGATCGTCCGCACCGCCGAGGTCTTCTGCGCCGCCGCGACCGGCCGCATGAACCCCGCCGACGCCGTCCACCGTCTCCTACAAACCTGCGTGCGCCTGGCAGCCGTCCCGCCCGCCGACGCGCTCGCCGTGCTCGTCCCGCCGCAGTGGACGCCCGTCGACCACGTCGCCGCCGCGATCGTCGCGCTCGCCCACCGCGCCGTGCCCGGCACCTACCACGTCGCCGCCGCGATCGTCGCGCTCGCCCACCGCGCCGTGCCCGGCACCTACCACGTCGCGCCGCCGCCCGCCGCCGCTGCGCTGCACGCGGCCGTCGTCGCCGGCGCCGACGCGGCCGGCCTGCGCCTCGACGTCCTCGCCTACCCGCAGTGGCGCGCCCGCTTGCAGGAACTCCACGCCCGCGACCCCGCGGCCTGCCCGCTCGGTCCGCTGACCGCCCTGTTTCTCGACGCCGACGAGCCCCCGCGGCTCGACGGCGGCTTCGTGCTCGACTCTACCCGAACCCGCGCCGTGCTCGCAGACCTCGGCCTGCCCGAGCCCCGCGTCGACGCCGCGCTGCTGCGCCGCTACTTCCTGGCCGCGGCTCAGGACAGGTGACCCATGCCCTCGTCGACCGCCATCCTCGTCCACAACCTGCTCGCCATGGCCGCGGCGCTGGCGCTCGTCGGCCTGCTCGCGTTCTTCCTGGCCCGCCTGGTCCGCTTCGCCCTGCGCCCGCTGCTCGCCCGCGTCGACCCGTCCGGCGTCGTCTCGCGCCGCTGGCACGGCCAGCTCGCGCGCGTCCTCCTGCTCGTCGTGCTCGCGCTCGGCCTCGCCATGCTCGGCGGCGTGGCCCTCGCCACGTGGTACGAGCGCGACCTCTCGCACGACCTCCGCGCCTGGGCGGGCGCCGCCGTGTTCGCGGATCCCGCCGCGTTCGCGTGGCGCCTGCTCGAGCTCCTCGGCGTCGTCGTCGCCGCTCCCGCGCTCTACTACCTGCTCTCCGGCCTCGTTCGCCTCGTACTCGACGCCCTCGCCTCAATCCCTGGGGTCGCCCGCTGCGAAGCGCAGCTGGACCTCCTACGCGCCCGCGTGCAGACCATGCTGCGCTGGTGCATCGGCCTCGGCGCCATGCTCGTCGCCCTGCAGATGTTCGCGCTGTCCGACGGCGCGATGTACCCGTTCCATCTCGTCGCCTTCTCCGGCATGGGCCTGACCTGCGCCGTCGCGGCGGTCGCCGCGGTCCACCTAGCGATCGACCTGATGCTCGAGCTCTCGTCAGCGCTGGCCGCCCGGCGGACCTCGCTGCGCCTGCTCGCGCGCCTCAACGGCCTCGCGGGGGTCACCAAGCGCGCGTTCGACTACCTGATCTACGTCGGCGTGGCGACGATCGTCAGCCACCAGATCACCCCCGACACCTGGCTCGCCGCCTGGGGCCTCGTGGCGATCCGCGTGATCGCCATCCTGTACGTCAGCCGCGTGATCGTCGAGCTGTGCGTCGTGCTCCTGCGCGAGGTCCTGCTCGGCGACGGTAAGATCACCGACCCCACAGCCCTCCAGCAGCGCCAGACGCTCATCCCCGTGGCCACCAGCCTGCTGCGCTACGTCGTCTCCATCATCAGCATCGCCATGGTCCTCGGCGAGCTCGGCCTCGACACGACCCCGCTGCTCGCTGCCGCCGGCCTGCTTGGCATCGCCGTCGGCCTCGGCGCCCAGGCGATCGTCAGCGACCTCGTGTCCGGCTTCTTCATCCTGTTCGAGGGCCTATACTTCGTCGGCCACCGCGTGCAGATCGGCGACGCCATCGGGTTTGTCGAGGAGATCGGCGTCCGCGTGTCCCGCATCCGCGACGGCGCGGGCGCCGTGCACTGTATCCCCAACGGCGAGGTTCGCAGCGTCATCAGCTTCTCACAGCAGTTCGTCAACGCCGTCGTCGAATTTGGCGTCCCGTACGAAGAGGACCTGCCGCGGGTGTTCGCCGCCATTGAAGCCCGCTGCGTCGCCGTCCGCGCCCGCCACGACGACATCGTTAGCAACACGCAGATCGTCGTCGAACAGCTCCGTGAGTCGTGTGTGTGGCTCAAGGCGGTAACCCGCGTCCGCCCTGGGGTCGACGACGAGATGTCCGAGATCCTCCGCGCCGAGATCGCCGCGGCGCTCCGCGACGCCGCCGTCGCGCCGCCGCATCCTCGCCGTCTTCTCCTCGGCGAAGCCAGGACCGCCGCGAACTCCACACAAGAGTCTGGACGATGACGATCGATCTCACAGCTCTCGCCCTCGACGCCTTCATTTTGTACGCTGAGCACGCTCCAGGCGGATCATTCGATGCAGCACACAGCAAACGATGTGGTTGACTACTGGCGCGTGGCCGGCCCGGACGAGTGGTTCGATCAACGACCAGACTTCGACGACGAGCTCCGTCGTCGGTTCCTCGCAACGCACGAGCTCGCCTCCGCGGAGCGACTGGCCGCGTGGGTGCACCAGCCCGAGAGCGCGCTGGCGCTGATGATCCTGCTCGATCAGTTCCCGCGGAACGCATTCCGCGGGACCCCGAGGATGTACGCGACCGACGAGCTCGCCCGCCACTACGCGCTGCAGGCTCTGCAGGCGGGCTTCGACCATCGGGTCGAATCGGACATGCGGCTGTTCTTCTACCTGCCGTTCGCCCACTCGGAGCGGCTCGAGGACCAAGAGCGGTCAGTCGTGCTCCACGAGCGCATCGGATACCTGGAGAACGCTCGCAGGCATAGCGACATCATCCGCCGCTTCGGTCGGTTCCCCCACCGAAACCCGATCCTCGGCCGGACGACGACCCCCGAGGAGCAGGCATTCCTCGACGCCGGCGGATTTGCAGGTTGACGGGACGTGCCGCGCCCGGCGGGCCATATATTAACACCTTTTGCGCGCAGACCACCGTGATAGCAGCAGGGCGTCCAGCCCGAGAAAAGGACCGAACAATGTCTCTCGTACGCGGATCAACAAAGACACGGGCGCCGGATTCCGACGCCTTCTACGTTCCCCCCCCGGACCTGTCGAGCTCGGAGCACGGCGATGTCATCTGGTCGAGGCCCCTCTCGGGCCCTGCTGCGCTGCATGGCACGCAACTCGGCGAGATCGTGGTCGGCGTACCGGCCATGGCGCCCGGCATCGCCGCGCTCCTGAGTTCGTCTCCTCACAACGAGCTCGTGCTGTACCGCTCGGAGTCCGTCGACGGCGCGCCGATCGGCGTGAGCGGGATCGTCGCGCTACCCAGGCTCCCGCCGCCGCCAGGCGGCTACCCCGTCGTGAGCTGGGCCCACGGCACGCTCGGGTTGGCCGCCCGCGGTGCGCCGTCCCGTGACAGCGAAGAGATGGGGCGCAGCCTCCCCGAGCACCACCAGATCAACCAGGCCCCGCATGTCCTCCTCGAGGCCTTCCTCGCGCGCGGCTGGGCCGTCGTCATGACCGACTACGAGGCCCTCGGTACACCCGGCACGCACCCGTATCTGCTCGGAGAGTCCGAGGCGCGCGGCATTCTCGACATCGTTCGCGCCGCTCGCCAGCTGTTTCCCCAGATCTCCCGGCGCCTCGCCATCGTCGGCCACTCCCAGGGCGGGCAGGCCGCGCTGTTCGGGGCACACCACGCGCCCGCGTGGACCCCCGAGCTCGACCTGCGAGGCGTCGCAGCCCTCGCGCCAGCGTCTCATGTCAAGGACGGACTGCTGCAGGGAGCGAAGGCCGCTGTCACGTTCCCGGGGTTCGCCTTCACCCCGTTGATGCTGGCGGGCGCCATCGCCGGATCCCGGGCCGGTGCCACCGCCGCAGGCGAGCCGATCGATCCCGCCCAGGTGCTCACCGAGGAGGCGCTCGCGCTGTTCGCCGCGTCCGGCGACAAGACCCGCGTCGAGCTCTCGCGCGCCGACTCGTGGGGCGGCATCCTCGGCACCCGTCAATTCCGCGGCGACATCGTCGGCGCGCCGAACGAGCACCAGCGCGAGTTCCTGCGCCAGCTCGACCTCACCAATCCGGCGCTGAAAGTCTCCGCGCCGATCCGCATCGCCCACGCACAGCCCGACACCCGCGTCGGTATCGCCGGTACCAACACCCTCGTCGCCGAACTCGGCGCGCTCGGCAATCAGGTGACGTATCGCATCTACCCCCAAGTGGGCGACGGCGCCGGCCTCGGACCCCACTTCGGCATCATCGAGACTGACGTCCCTGAGATGCTCGCCTGGCTCGAGCATCGCCTGAGCGGTATCTGATCAACTCGACGTCAGGGATCTGTCAGACGTGGACTCTTGGCTACCAAGCTCGAGGCGGTCTGTCAACCAGACCACTTCGGTGGACGCCTCCGCCGAGCGCTCCACGGCGATCCCGGGCCCGAGGCGCCCGAGGGGTCGTGATTTCATGTACGGCCATGAGAGTGGCGGAGCCGATGGCCCCGCCGCCCCGCCTGATGCGGCGGCGGTCACGGCGTTGGATTCGGAGCCGACTGCCTCGAGGCCACCCGCAGGTGTGTTATAGCAAGCCGATCTCAATTCGCGACACTCCGATCCGGATGAGCCCAGCACCTGCGCGACGTTCGACGATCCTGCCCGCATCGGCCACCCCAGCGTCGGCTAACTGCCGACGCATACGGAATATATCGATATACAGTCGGTCGGGCTCGCAGCGTAGCTGTCGGCAGAGCTCGCTCTGTTGGACCCAACCCTGACGCTCCGGCGATGAGTCGCCGTCCAGTAGACGCGCGCGTGCGAGAAGCAACAACGGGTAATGGTGCGTCCGGACCTTCAAGTCAAGCACCGTCTTCCCATGAAAGATCAGCAGCTCGACATTCTCCTCGTCCGAGCTGACGCGAAACAGCAGTGACACGTTATCGATCGATAACTGGCCGGCGCCTACCTCCTCGGTAGATGGCAAAGTTTCAGGCAAGCTCAGACGCCAGGAACCCACGCTTGTCTCAACGATGCTCCCGTTGGTGACGGTCGTGACCTGTCCTTCTCGCTCGATCGCCCAGCCGTGATCGCGGGTGTGATGGATCATGAGCTCCGGACACTGAACGTCCGGCAACACGAGTAAGCCGCCGATCGTCTCGACCGGACAGCCACCGGAGGCCGGGGTGGCAAACGGCGCGGGCGGATCGGCGGTCGTCAGACGAAAACCATCCGGGCTACCAAACCCGAGCGCGTCGCCTGCGACGAGGACGGCTCTCTCGCCAATAGCGAGGCAGCGGCGAGCCACGAACGTCCCATTGCGACTACCGAGATCCTGTAGCTCCCACGCGCGGCCGTTCCAACGCAGCATCGCATGCTCGGCAGACACGCGAGGATCGCGGAGCCGGATCGCGCATGCATGCGAACGCCCGAGGAGGCATCGTTCGGGCAGCAGCCAACTGTAACTGTTTTCGCTCCTCTCGATTCGCCCCATCGCGGGGCTAGGATAACAGACCGGCTGGCGCAAAGACGCTCGGCGCAGGTCCCGTTCGGGGGTTCTGTGTCGTTCGTGAGAGCTGGGCGAATTCGATCGGCGAACCTTCGCTGCCGATGCCGCTCCAGCCGACTTCGGCGAAATGGCTCCTGAAGCCGTTTGGCAGTGGTTCTTGCAAGTTTGTCGGACCCGCGACGGCACGGACCGTCGCGGCCGGCTTGAGGGTTCGGTATCAGCATCGACCACGCCGCGCGGCCACGGCCGAACAATCCGGCG
>Ga0075163_10004420_pt1 | contig 18871 bp, 19 predicted proteins | sample JI1023141ADNA_FD_71478 | JGI IMG/M metagenome (GOLD analysis project Ga0075163, IMG submission 71478) | Wastewater effluent complex algal communities from Wisconsin, to seasonally profile nutrient transformation and Carbon sequestration -... | ecosystem: Engineered > WWTP > Effluent > Algae...
CCCTGATCCGCGTCGACCGCGATGGCATTGCGCCTACGCCATCGGCTGCGCCTGCCCGGCCGCCCTGCAGGGCGGCCGGGCAGGCGCAATCCCTCCAACTCACCAGTCGATCAGATCACGAGCTAAAGATCAAACCCGCCACCTCACCAGCGAATAGACGCGGTTCCTGACCGGCGTTCACAACCTTGGGCATCCGGCGGGGCTGAAAGTTATCGTAGTGGACGGTGACACTGTGAGCGAGGCAAACACTGGCAGAGCGCGGTTCTACTCCGCAGATGTGGGTCTGAGTAAGGCGGAAGTCCTGTGCCACCGGGTCAACATGTGCTACGGGTTGGACTTCGAGGCAGTGCACGGGGAACTGGACGCGGGCAGCAGGCTGCTGATGGATGCGGACGTCGTGTTCGGATGCGTGGACACACGCAAGAGCAGGCGCTCTATCCACATGGCGCTGACGGGTGAGCATTCACAACGCTGGCGCGACACGATCTGGATCGACATGGGAAACGGGGAGAACGATGGCCAAGTCATCCTCGGTGTGGTGGACAAGAGGCGCGGGGTGCGGGGGGTGAAGCCCCCAACGGTCACGCAGCTGTACCCGGACATGCTGGACGAATCGAAGGACCCGAAGGACGACGGGCCATCGTGCAGCAGGCGGGAAGCCATCGAGCGGCAGGGAGTCTTTGTGAACAAGGCGGCCGCCCTGCACGGAGTCAACATGCTTGCCACCCTGCTCAGGACGGGCAAGCTCGACTACAGCGGGTGCTTCTTCAACATCTCGTCTGGACGGGTGGTTCCGCTGGCGTGTGAAGCAGCGGCGTGGGCGAGGTTCGGGTACGAAGGTGAACGAGGTGAGCTTGACGCTTAGGCGAGTTGGGGGGGGGGTGGCGAGAGAGCAAGGGAATGTTCGGAGCAAAGTGCGTCTGAGGACGGCTTAAACCCGGAAATCGGGCGAGCGTTCAAAACCATACTGGGGGCCCCCAACAGCGCGCCGCGTTTAGAGCGCGACCACCAGTGTCTTTCGTAGCCAATCTAGGGCGATGCGCGTTCGCCGCACTCTGTGTGGCAGGGTGCGCGCGAGCATGGGCGGCGCAGAGCGAGAAGCTGTGCAGTGACCTTGAGGCGTCGAGGTACCAAGCGGTAGTGAGCGGAGACGCACAGCGGATCGAGATGGAAGCAAGACGGTTCCTGGAGGCATGCCGAACAGGCAGACCCAAAGGACTTGTTGCTGTGGCGCTGGAGGAGGTGGCAGCAGGAAAGCGACTGTCAGGCAGGTACTCAGAAGCGCTTGAGTCAGCGAACGGGTGCCTGCAGTACCACTACGAGGCGGTTGGATGCCATGCCGAAAAGGCACTGGCCCTTGTGGGTCTGAGACTCCACAGAGAGGCCCGGGAAGTGGTGGAGACGGGACGTGGTGTGGGTGCAAGGGAACTGGCGCGATCTCGCCTGGAGATGGATGGCGGACGGTCGATCAGGCCACGCGAACGAACCCAGGACGAGGCGGACCAGCGGTTCCGAGGGGGCGAGTTGCGTGAAAGGCTCGCCAAGCGTGGCCTGGAACGATTGAGTGCAGTAGGGTCGACGCTCGTGGGAGACGCAAAGTGAAGAGGTTGGCCAAGCTGCTGACAGTACTGATGGCTGTGTGGTGCGTGGCAATGCCTTCTTGGGCTGGCGTGCCCGAATCCAGGATCATCGAAGAAGAGATGCTGGAGGCTCTGAAGGATCACTGCGACGGGTTGATGTCGCAGCGACTGAACGCCGCTCGGAACGAAAGATGGCGGGATGTGTTCAACATGGCGAAGAGCTACACGTCAGCCTGCCGCGGCTCGGACGACAAGTTCGCCATCAGCCGCGCGTACGAGGACATGGGGTGGGCCTCCATGATGTTGGACGACCCAAGGATGGGTCTGGTGTACGTCCAGCAGTGCGTGGACGGAAACCCATTCGCCGGCGGGTGCTACGCGCGAAAGACTCAGATCCTGATGTCGCTGGGCAAGAACCGGGAAGCGGCAGCAACGGCCTGGAAGGGCTTGGCGCGCACCGAGCGTGCAATCTCGATGGCAAAGCAGCAGATGGCTGCTATGAAGAAGCCGGACCCGAGAGCGGAGCAGTATTGGCGCACTCGATACCTTCGCAAGCGGGAGGAGCTGGACACGCGGATCAGCGGACTCGAAGAGTCGCGCCGTCTACTTCAGGACCTCAACGAAGGGTTCGAGCAATAGGCGGGTGAGGCCGCTTGGTGAGGGATTCGGTTGGGGTGCGGCCTGAGGCGGGCCCAGAGGCTTTCTCAGCGGGTTCAGAGAAGTCGTGCTGTGGAAAGTGTGAGGGCCAGCGAAGTGGCCAGTTTGCATGGGTTGTATGGTGTGTATTTCGCCGTTCTTCCTAGGTAGATGAAACCCCTGTAAGGCGGGTTGCCACTGCGTTCCTGTGCAGAGGCACGCGGAGGACGGGGAGGGTTTTCGAGGGGTTGGGTTGCCTACATTCCGGCGCATGGAAACGCGACGGGAAAAGGCAATGCAGAGCAACGTCACAGCGCTGTCACAGCGCAGGGTGGAGCGTGTCAAGGCGCTCGCCAGGGAAGTTGCCTGCTCAACAGCAGGTGGCGTGGAGGCTTTCGACAAGCTGAGGCACAGCGTCGCCGGGGAGCTGCTCAATCAGGGCTCCATCGAGGTCACGCAGGAGGCGATGGCCGGGTTGGCTGGAGAAGAGGCGCAGACGGTCCTGAAGTCTGCCATCCAGCATGCGAACCGGGTCTTCTACTTCGAAGACAGGGTTCTGGCGGCAGTCGTGGTGCCCGTGGCGGTTCGCTACCTGTCGACGCGTAACAACGCAGTCCAGGTGTGGCACGGGAACGTCGAGTCGTCAAAGGTTCTGTCTCTGGTGGTGAAGAACGCCACCGGCGCCAGGGAAGTCGCGTTCGATGCGAGGTTCTACCGTGGGAGCCAGTTGCTCAGCGTGCGGGCGCGCGAACTGCGGGATCACCTGCTGGCCATTGAGTCAGGGGAGGTGCAGAAGAAGGGACTGACGAAGCCTGCACTGGTCCGATCGGGCCCAGAGTCGAACTGGGAGGTCGTGTACTTCCTGGGTGTATGCGTCTTCGAGAAGGGTCAAGAGGAGGCGCTGCTGGACCCGAAGGTCGAGGACAAGCTGCGCAAGCAGGGTTGCCACGCGGAATGGGCGATGGACCAGGCCGATCCTGTCGCGTGGAGCGAGGGGGTGGAAGCAAAGGCACAGTGCCTTGGGTACTACTCGATGCACCGCGGAATCCAACTGGGAGAAGACAGGCTGCGTACGCTGCAGCTGGATTCGCTGATGTCGAACATGGAGCAGGGGGTCATGGGCGTGCTGTTCCAGTACGCAGAGGACACCGCTCAGGATCGTGTTCGACTGCTGATCTCGACGAACGTTGAGGCGGCGGAGTTCATCTGGAAGCGGTACGGAGAAGAAGGTGACAGTGCCTTCCAGCGAGCGCTGGATGAGGTGATCTCGGATCGGGTGGCAGACGTGCGCGACATCCAGAGGCTCGACCTGGATCGCTACAAGGCTCTGGCAGCGAAGAAGGGGATCGTGTGGTGAACGGCTGCTCAGGGATGAAGCGGCTGGTCGTGATGGCTCTTCTTGCGGGAGCAGGATCGTCGTTGTTCGCTGCGACGAAAGACGTACGCAGGGTGGTCGCTCAGGTAGGTGCTGAGTGGAACGACGATGCGAAGCTGCGAAAGCTTCACGAGTCCTTGGCCGAGAAGTTCAGTGACGCGCCGGCCTTCGCGGACATGATGGCAAGAATGAAGTGGGTTGTCGCCGTTGACGTCTTCGAAGCGAAGAGGGCCAGGACGGTTGCGGCCAGGGCCGAGGGCGGGCTGGAAGTGAGGAAGGGGGACATCGTAGAGGTGGACTTCCGTGGGGACCCGAATAGGGCGAAGTCGTTCGAGGAGATGCCGAAGGTTGTCAGGGTCGTCTGCAAGGCAGGTTCCCAGGACTTCGATGCTTGCAAGCAAGGAGCCAAGATGGGCGCATTCGACGCAGAGGACAATCGGACGAGCTGGAGCAACTGACAGACTCGCATCTGGAACTCGCCAGCAAAGTGCGTCGGGAGACGCATCTTTACGGCTGATTCCGGTGGTGGCGTTGCCTATGCTGTAGCTCCATATGCAGAGCAAGCACAGCACAACGCGGCCGTACGGCTACGTCTTCGTGGAGGGCGGTCGTGTCGTGATCCGTGGCAGCGGTCCTCTCGGCTCAAGGCTGATGATGGCAATGGCGGCCGGATGGGAGAACGTGCACTGTGAGGAGACGTCGAGCAACGGGCGATCGTCGTGGGCAATCATGCTGAACTCAGGGAAAGGGCATGGAGTGCGCCAGCGGCTGGCACGGATGCGAGGCCAGATGCTGTGGCTCATGACAGGGGTCGCGGGATGCGCGGGCGCCGGTTACATGACGGCCAAGGGATGGTGGGTGACGGCAATGATCGTGGCATGCGCGTCGGTTGGAGCGTGGCTGTACGGGTCGGTGCGAAGGTGAGGTGAAGCGATGGATTGCACGAGCGACGTGGTCGATGTGAGCAGGCTCGCAAAGAGCATGGGGATCAGCAGGCGCTGCCTGATGAGCGCGGACGCTCTGGGGCTGAGCGCAGAACGTGGGCGGGCAAAGGCGGAGGACCAGGTGGCAGCAACGGCCATGGGGATTCTGTTCTGGCTGAAGCGTGCTTGGGCGCCGCACCATGGTGATACGCCTCCAAAGGTGTTCGAGGCGAAGACGGGCCAGCACGAGGGGCGGCAGTTCGAAGTGCAGGTGATCGAGGATTCGATCCTGGTTGGGATCAGCAGCTAAGCGGAGATTGATAGATGAGGTGGTTGTTGGGGTTGGCGAAGTTGGTGGGGATGTGGCTGGTCGTGTCCAGCCTGTCCGGATGTGGCGTGCAGCGCATGCAGAGCGGAGAGCAAGAGGTCAAGAGCGAGTGGGCGAGCCTGATGTTCCTGACGATGGAGCAGCTCGATGCGGTTTCGAAGGCGTGGCCGGCGCATGCTGGAAGCACGAATGAAACGGTGCTGAACAAGGCCAAGGAAGCGGTCAGGGTCAGCATGAGCAAGTGGCAGGAAATTCCCTCTGAAGCAGACATCAAAGAGGGGGTGCAGGCAATGTCGCTGGCTGCAAGCGCGGTGGACGCTCAGTTGGCCAAAGCCAAGGAGACTGGCGCCAAGGACTTCCAGGAGGTGTCGGCAGCAGTTGCTGAGTTCAGAGGACGGGCCGTGACGGCAAGGGAGAGGTACACCATCGCGGCGCGGACCTACAACGACATCCTGAGGCTGTACCCTTCAAAGTGGCTGGCCAAGGCGATGGCGAAGGAGCCAGCTCTTTCGTTCGAGGATGGATCCAAGATGGAAGGGACATTGACGCAGGCAAGCATGCTCGATCGACTCGGCGTGGCGAGCGATCACTGATCCAGGACAGTGTCCAGGTGGCGACAGCGAAGCTCAACACAGGCTATGTCAGGACGGTGATGGAGGGGAGGGGCATCCGCTTTCACTCAGCCGACAGAACCAGATCGCTGATCGCCTCCCTGCCCGAAGAGGACAGGGTGTTCATTGCTACGTGCTTGCGCAAAGTTCATGCTGGCGTCGAGGAGTCGAACGAGTTCGCAGCGGTTGCAGCCATCGGCTACTGCACATCCGACGAGGTGCACACGAAGTTGGCGAGCAGTGGCCTGACCGAAGTACCTTTGGTGTCGCTCTACAAGTGGGTGGTGTCGGACGCAGACGGGCTGCGCCGTATCAAGGCGGCCGCAGATGGCGACGAGTCCGAGCGGCGGGCGATCGCAGAGAGGCTGGGGCTCGATCAGCCAGGTGTGCGCGCCACAGGCGAGCATGCGGTCAACGCAGCACTCGCTGAAGAAGTTCATTGGCAGGCGCCCGAGGCCGAGATGGGGGGCGCTGGAAAGCCAAGAAAGCGTTCGAGAAGCGACGGGGACTGGGCCGGCCAGGACAAGGCAAGAAGCTACGCGCGGGACGAGCCACAGGTCAAGGCTGCGGCTGCGGGGAAGCACCATGTCTACGTGAAGTCAGCAGGGCTGACGTTCGAGATCGACAAGCTGAGGCGGGGAGAAGAAGGAAGGCGGTTCACCGTCAGGGTCGAGGGCGCACAGGGATCAGAAGGTAAGGGCTACGACTGGCTCCAGAAGGTCACAGTGCAGCTGACGGCTGGTGAGCTGCACCAGGCGGCAGCAGTGGTGTTGGGCATGGCTGATAGGTTCGTGGCAAGCCATCACGGGGATCAAAGAGACAAGGGCCTCGAGATCAGGCGAGAGAAGGGCGGTGTCATGGTCAGACTGACCCGTACGGGTCAAGCGATTGCAGTAGGCGTTGGGCAGGACCATCTGTACAAGGTCGCGCTGGTGTTCATGAGGGCGCTGACGATGAACGATCCGGACGTGGATCCACGGGTCTTGCTGGACACGCTGCGCTTGACGGCAGCGGTTGACAGAGCAGCGGAGAAATAGCGCTTCCTGGTACGAGTGGTGCGCGCAGGATGTGCGCATGAACTCGATATTCAATGCGGGAACGATGGTGGGGGCCAGGAGGTGGCCCTTCGTGGGGAGCCACCCAGGCTGCTGGCGCGAGCCGTGGAAAGGCGAGGTGCTGAGGATGGACGACCGACGCGCCTGGGAAGGCGCGAGCGGATACGAGGGGCGGCCAAGTGCAGGGCAGATGGTTTCGCTGCTGGAACGGACGCAGGATCTGCGCAGAGGTCTGGTTCCTGTGCTGTGGAACTTCGAGAACCCAAGGATCTACTGGGAGCGGGTGGAGTGCTTGAAAGGGTACGAGGAGGACCTGCGCGAATGGCGCGAGGCCCGTGCTCGAGCAGAGCAAGTCGAGGTGGAAAGAGGCTGTGTGACGTGGGGTGAGCGATGAACGCGTTGGCGCATCAGTTCGATCTGATCGAGGCAATGGGGTGCCAGCGATGGAATCAGCGCCGGGACCTTTACCGGCCAGCTGGCGAGCCGATCGATACGGACAGGTACGGGGTCGACCTTGTGTCCGAAAGCGAGGCGAGGGACTTCGTGGCGAAGCACCACTATGCAGGCTCGCTGCCTCCCACGAGGGTGCGCGTGGGTCTGTTCAGGTCGATGCCATTCAGGCGCGCAGAGCTGGTCGGAGTGGCAGTGTTCTCGGTGCCTGTGCAGGCAAAGGCACTGGAGTGCTACTTCGGTGTGGACAACGACAGTGGAGTGGAGTTGGGCCGGCTGGTGCTGTTGGACAGTGTCGAGGCGAACGGAGAGACGTTCTTCGTGTCGAGAGCCTGTCGAACGCTCAAGCGAGAACTTCCAGGGGTCAGGGCTGTGCTGAGCTACTCAGATCCGATGGAGCGGGTGAGCGAAAGCGGTGAAGTCGTGAAGCGAGGGCACTACGGCACGGTCTACCGCGGTCTGTCTGCGACCTACATGGGAAGAAGCTCGAAGCGGACGCTGGTGATGGATAGGCGAGGTCGCGTGATCAGCGAGCGGTCACTGAGCAAGCTCAAGAACGACGAGTCAGGTGCGGCCGGCGCTTACCGGATGCTGCGGGAGGCGGGAGGCCCGGAGCGACTGTTCGGCGAGTCAGGGAAGGCGTACGTCGAGCGAGCGTTGCGTGAGGGCCCGTTCGTGAGGATGAAGCACCCAGGCAACCTGGTCTTTGGTTGGGGTGTGGGATCGAAGAAAGAGCGCTCTCTGGTGAGGCGGTCGATGGTGAGCCTGGATTACCCGCCGTACCCGAACCAAGGGTTGAAGTTGGCGGCTTAGAAGCGAAGCCGGTAGGTCAGGGAAAGGGTGCGGATCTTGGCCAGCTCAGAGAGGGTGCTGGGAACTGTGCCCTCGCAGGAGTCAGCGTGTAGATGTGACATTGCCCGCTGAGGCCGCTGCGACCCAACGTGGCGGCGAGCACCAAGGAGGACGATTGAGGGGCGTCCGCGGGGGCTGAAGCCAGACGCACACCAAGGGAGATGCGTGGGGGTTTGCTGTAGATGGTCGAAGCGTCGTCCGCGAAGAGTCGGAACGGAAGCAACTGGGGCGAAGGAGAGCCGGCAGCAATGTAGAGGTACTGCAATGCGGGGGAGGTGAGCGTCGGGCTGGCCTCGAAGGTGTCGCCGGCGCGGATTTGCGCAAGGGCCGGGAGCGGAGCCAACAGGGCAGCAGCAATCGCTAGATGGCGGGAAGTGGGCTTGGTCATCAGCAGCTCCAGTCGTCATGGGTGGTCGTAGCAGGCGCGAGGTGGCCATAACCGTCTTTGTACGTTGGCGCGATGCTGAAAAATCTGGGGATAGGTAGCGGGTAGGCACTGTTTGTTTGGAAAAGGGGTGGGGTATGTCGAATGCGGTGGATGCGGTGAAGGTGTTTGTTTCGATCGAGGTCGAGGCGACGCTGGGAGGGGTGGACAAGGGAGACTTCATCGAGGCGCTGAACCGACGGCTGGAGCGCGCGGTTGGGGACGGCATGCTCACCGGTCACACTGAAGTGGAAGTGGAGACCTGGGGGATCCAGATCCAGGCGCTCGAGGGGCCAGAGGCGAGCTTGGGCGAGAGCGAAGTCGAAGACTGGTTCCGCGGGCTGATGGAAAGCGGATCGATGAGGTTGGAAGAAGTGCCGAAGCTGCTGGCGCGTTATGCGCTGTCGACAGCGGAGTCGGCGCGATCTGAGCTCGCAGAGCGCATGGGCCTGGTCTGAGGAGTCGGCGATGAGTGCCGTGAAGACGCAGTACGTGTGTTCGGAGTGCAGCGCTTCTCACGCAAAGTGGGCTGGGAAGTGCAGCGGGTGCGGCACATGGAACTCGCTCAGTGAGGCGAGGGCAGAGACGGAGAAGGGCGAGGGTAAGAACCGGTTCACTGGCCTGACCAGGTCGGCGCCGCCGCGTAAGCTATCGGCGATCGAGTCGGCTGATGTGGCTCGAATGGTGAGCGGGATCAGCGAGTTCGACAGGGCATTCGGCGGCGGGCTAGTCGAGGGCGAGGTCGTGCTGATCGGCGGAGATCCTGGGATCGGAAAGAGCACGCTGCTCCTTCAGGTGATGGAGTCGCTCTCCAGGCAGATGCCAGTGCTGTACGTTACCGGCGAGGAAAGCGTGGCGCAGATCTCGCTGCGCGCGAACCGCCTCGGCCTGAATGGTGACGAGGTCTTGGTGATGGCCGAGATCAACCTGGAGGTGATCCTGGCTGAGATGGAGAAGAACGGGTCGCGCATGGTCGTGATCGACTCGCTCAACACCATGTTCTCGGAGGAGCTCTCGTCAGCACCTGGATCGGTGGCGCAGATGAGAGAGTGCGCCGTGAAGCTGACGCGCTACGCCAAGGCGACAGGAACCTCGATAGTTCTGGTCGGGCACATGACCAAGGAGGACTCAATCGGCGGTCCCAAGGTGGTCGAGCACGTGGCTGATGCGGTAGCGATTCTGGCGGGCGAGACGCACAGCCCGTACCGAATTCTTCGCTGCTCCAAGAATAGGTTCGGACCTGTTGGAGAGCTCGGAGTATTCCACATGCAGGAGCGCGGCATGGTGGGTGTGACGAACCCGTCGGCGATCTTTCTCGCGGGGCACGAGAAGCCAGTGCCAGGGACGTGCGTGATGGCAACGATGGAAGGCACTAGGCCTCTGCTGGTGGAGATTCAGGCTCTGGTGGACGACGGTGGTCCATCGCCTCGCAGGCTCTCACTCGGTCTGGAGAGAGACCGCTTGGCAATGCTGCTGGCAGTGATGAACAAGCACGGTGGCGTGAAGACAAGCGACCAGGACGTGTTCGTGAACGCGGTGGGTGGCGTGTCTGTGAAGGAGCCAGGCGCCGATATCGCGGTACTGCTGGCGATCCAGAGCAGCCTCCTGGGGCGGGCGATGCCTCACGGCGTGCTCGCCTTCGGGGAGATCGGGCTGGCAGGCGAGGTTCGACCGGCTGCGAAGGGACAGGAACGTCTGCGTGAGGCGGCGAAGCTGGGCTTCTCGGTGGCCATCGTGCCGAAAGCGAACGCGCCCAAGAAGGCGATCGAGGGGATGACAGTGCACGGCGTCGATCGAATCGAAGACGCGTTGGCATTGGCGCGCGACCTGTAGAGCCGCGGTGCGGACGGGGTGGACAGATTCTGGTGAATGACAGTGGGAGGCGTGATGCAGTGGTTCGACGTTGACAAGGAGGGGCTCGGGAAGCTCCTGGAGCGCAGAGGCAAGGAGTGGGTTCTCTTCGAGCTGATCCAGAACGCGCTCGATGAGGAGACGAAGGAAGTCGAAGTCACGCTGGAGCGGATCGCTGGCACCAAATACGTCAACCTGGTGGTGCGCGACGACAGCCCACGTGGCTTCGCCAACCTCGAGCATGCCTTCGTGCTGTTCGCTGAGTCGGGCAAGAAGGTAGATGCGACCAAGAGAGGTCGTTTCAACGTCGGCGAGAAGGCGGTGTTGGCGACATGCGTTGAGGCCAGCATCGCGTCGACGACGGGTACCGTGGTATTCGATTCGAGCGGCCGCCGGCGCACAGGAAGGAAGACCGAGCGAGGGTCGGTGTTCTCTGGGCGGATGCGGATGACGAGCGAAGAGATCAGTCAGTGCTCAGCAGCGGTGAAGAGGCTGATCGTGCCGCCTGGTGTGACGCTGCGGTTCAACGGGGGCGAGGTGATGCGACGTGAGCCGATCGCCACGGTTCAGGCGACCCTGCAGACGGAGGTGGCGGACGCTGAGGGGTTCCTGCGGCGATCAATGCGTGTGACCAACATCGGGATCTACGAGACTCTGGAGGGGGAGGAGGCCTGTCTGTACGAGATGGGAATCCCAGTCGTCGGAACAGGCGATCGGTGGCACTGCGACGTGGGCCAGAAAGTACCCTTGTCCATAGACCGCGACTCCGTCCCGCCGGCGTACTTGGCCAAGGTGCGCGCACTGGTTCTGGACGAGATGGCAGCGAGGCTGGAGGCAGACGATTCGACGTCGACGTGGGTGAAGGATGCTGTGCAGCGATTCGGGGAGGAGCTCAAGCCGGAGACTGTGACGCGGCTGGTGGAGCTCAGGTTCGGTCAGAAGAGTGTGATCTTCGATCCGAGCGACCAGGAGGCGAACCGCATCGCAGTGGCCAACGGGTATTCGGTGGTGCATGGCTCGCAGCTGAGCAAGCAGGAGTGGGCTGCAGTTCGATCAGCAGGTGCGCTGCTGCCGGCTGGCCAGGTGACGCCCTCACCCCGACCCTACAGTGAAGGTGGGCGGGAGCAAAGCGTCCTGAGTCGAGACAAGTGGACAGCACGGATGTGCGCGGTTGCGGGGTTGGCACAGAGGCTGGCCCAGCGATTGTTGGGCTTCGAGATCACGGTGGTGATGGTCAGCGATGTGGGGTGGCGGTTCGCTGCAACGTACGGCGGCAGGACGCTGACGATGAACCTGGGTGTGCTGGGGCACAAGTGGTTCGATGGCAAGCTCGCGGCGATCCTTGATCTCATCCTGCATGAGCTTTCGCACGAGCATGAGAGCAACCACCTGTCGAGGGAGTACTTCGCTGCCATCACGAAGCTGGGCGGGCAGATGGCGGTCCTGGCACTCGAAGAGCCAGCCATCTTCGATTTGGGGGGGTGATGTGGCGGCGCTGATGAGAAAACTGCGTAGACGCTGGATGCTGGGGTTCTTGGAGATCCTTGCACCGATGAGCATGGTGCAAGCATGGGGTGTTGCGCAGGAGCTAGGGCAATGGCGGCATGTGTGCTCAGCCGACGGCGAGCAGGCGATCGAGGTGTCGATCGACTACATCGTGAGTGATCGGGCGGGTCGCTTGATCATCATGCTGCCAGCGGATGCAGAGCATCAGCGCGTGCAAGTTGGAGTGTCGGAGTTCGCATGGAGCAGATGGAGAGGCATCAAGTGGTGTGCTGGAGGTGATGCATGGTTGTGTGACGAGGCTATCGATGGAGAAGTGAGTTCGTCGATCGAGGCGGGTGAGTCGATGGAAGGCGATATCGCAGTGCGACTGAGATCTGGCGTGCTGGTGAAGGCCAGCTTCAGGGCCGAGCGAGATGTGCGGTACCTCGCGGCCTGTGCATAGTAGAAACAAGGCCGGCCGAGAACGCGGAGGAGACCACCGCGGGATGACCGAGTACGCGTCGACGCAGGGGAGCTACACAGGCAGGGGTAGGCAGGAATTTGGCGAGAAATCGATGCCAGTGGACGCTGAATGCTGAGTTGTTGGGAGCCGATTGATCGGCAGAGTTGAGTTTCAGCGGCCACGCGGGAGTGGCGGCTCAACTTTCGTAGGCGATCAATGAACGACACCGTGATTCAGGGCAAGGCACTGGGGCCGAGTGCCCAACTACTGTCGAAGGACAGCCGTTGCACCGCGGCAGCAAAGATCCTGGGGACGGTGTTCGCACAGTTCGATGGCAGCGTGGAGGTGGACCTTTGGGGCCAGGCGCGCATCACTGTGGGATCGGGGCGGCGGCGGTTCGGTTTGCAGGTGAAGGACCCGGCGTGTATCCGAGCGATGGTGCTCGGTGGAGGCGCGCTGTCACTGGCTGAAGCGCACTTCAAGGGACAGCTCGACTACGACGGAGACATCTACGAGGTGCTGGCGCTGAGGAAGTACTTCCCAACGCTGAAGTTCGGTGCGATGGAGAAGGCCAAGCTGGCGATGTCTGCACTGCAGCTGCCATCGGACAAGGCAGGTGCAGCTGCCATGGGTGCCGCGAAGGCTGGGTCGGCCTTCAAGAAGTCGCACACGCGCGAGAGCGACACGGACGCGATTCAGTTCCACTACGACGTCTCCAACGAGTTCTACGGCACGTTCCTGGACGGACAGATGGTGTACTCGTGCGGCTACTTCGCCGGCGAGACCGACGCCCTCGAGAACGCGCAGTCCAACAAGCTCGATCACGTGTGCAAGAAACTGCAGCTGAAGCCAGGCGAACGATTCCTGGACATCGGCTGTGGATGGGGCGCCATGGTGTGCTGGGCAGCCAAGCACTATGGCGTCAAGGCGCACGGCGTGACGCTGAGCGATGCGCAGTTGGAGACCGCCAAGATGCGGATCCGCAAGGAGGGCCTGTCCGGGCTGGTGACCGTGGAGAAGCGGGACTACCGGGACCTCGAAGGCGAGGGAAGGTTCGACAAGATCAGTTCGATCGGCATGTTCGAGCATGTCGGGCTGAAGCAGTTGCCCGAGTACAACCAGACGGTGTTCAGGCTGCTGTCGGCGAACGGGCTGTTCCTGAATCATGGGATCACGCATGCGGCGGAGGGTTGGGACACGGGCCTGAACTCGGCCTTCCTGCAGAAGTGGGTCTTCCCTGATGGCGAGCTCGACCGGGTGAGCAACATCGCCGGCGGCATGGAGTCGGCGGGGTTCGAGATCATCGACGTCGAGAACCTGCGGTTCCACTACGCGCAGACGCTTCGTGAGTGGGTCAAGCGTCTTGAGGCGAATCGACTCCAGGCGCAGGGGTACGTCGGCCAGGAACGCTACAAGGTGTGGCGGATGTACATGGCGGGCTCGGCGCTGGAGTTCGAAGAGGGGGAGACTGGCATTCACCAGATCCTGGCCTCCAAGTGGAGTCGATCAGCAGGCCTGGTGCCGGCGACTCGCAGGTACATGTACGAGTCGGAACGATGAGCGATCGCGAGACGGCTGGAGTCGTGGACATGGCTGCTGAGGCTGGCGAGCAGGTGGCCAATGCGCAAGGAGCAGAGGAGCTGGTCGCGACCTTGGCCGGCAAAGCAGTTGCGTGGGATGCTGGCCGGCCAGTGACGATGCTGGCACTCATGGACTGGGCCCTTGAGGAGTCTCTGAAGATGGTGAAGGCATCTCCGCGTGATACAGATGGTCCGGTGGGCTTCAACGTCGCGCTGCAGCTGAATGACGGTGCGGTGTGGGTCGGTCGCTTTGTGGACTGGGCGGTGAAGTCGGAAGACGGACGGGCGCTGTGCGTGGCGAAGCTGGGTGACTGGGTTCGGAAGTACGAGCCCAAGTACATGGCCGTCTTCTGCGATATGAAGACAGGGCGGGCAAGCGATGTCGGCGGGAAGATGGCAGTGATCGGTGCGAGCCGAGACGCCGCTTGGGCCAGGATCTACGACATCAGCCGCGCGAAAGGGGTGGAGCAGATCGCGCCGGAGCGAGACGGGCCAGCAGACGGCATCTGGGTAGATGTGTTCCAGCGGGCGATGCGTGAGAGCAAGCAACTGGCGTCATGACGGCAGAGCAGCGGTGAAATCAGATGGGGCCACGCAGAGTGGCCCCTTCTACTTTCGGTGGCAATGATGCTGCCATGGAGTTCCGAGCTCGAGCGAAGTCAGATTGAAGTCTGAAAACCGCGAATGCAGGAGAGCTCTGGAAGTCAGAACGCTGGTGAACTTGATTGAAGAGTTCGAGCCGAATCTGAGGGAAGCGGTGTTCAGTAAGTGCAGGGTGGTTCGGACACATAGAATGTTAGGCGCCCGAACGTCGGGTACCACGAGTCAAACATGGCAAGGACGACAATGGCAACGACCAAGAAAGCAGACGCGCCTGGCGCACAGAAGGCAGCAGCGACCGGCGCGGCACTGAAGCCAATCAAGGAGGCGATGAGCAAGACGACTCTCGTGGCGCACCTTTCGCAGCACGCCGGCGTCGAGCCGAAGGCGGTCAAGGCGGTTCTGGGCTCACTGGAGGCGACGATCATGGCGTCGCTGCACAAGAAGGGTGCCGGTGCCTTCACGATGCCAGGGCTGCTGAAGGTGACGGTGGTGCAAGTGCCTGCGAAGAAGAAGCGCCGCGGCATCGATCCCTTCACGAAGCAGGAGCGCGAGTTCGCGGCGAAGCCGGCGACCGTGAAGATCAAGGTGCGCGCACTGAAGAAGCTGAAGGACGCAGCTGCCTAAGCGCGGCCAGGGCGCATGAGCGCCTAGAACACGGACGAGCGGCCGGCTGAGCAATCTGCTGGCCGCTTCTCTTTCGTGGTGCAACAGGAATCGTAGGCACAAAAAAGGGTATCCGGAATCCCGTGTGGGAAGGCAACAACCAGGGACGGGGTCTTCTTGACCAGTCCGGTGTTGGATCTCAGTCGAAGTGGCCTTCTTCGAGAAGTCGGCAGAGTGTTGGAATGTGCGGGCCGTACTCGACCTTGCGTTCCTCGATCACCTCTTGAAGCACAGGCCGCTTCTTCGGCGCCGCGCCGGCGAGGAACTCGGCCGTGAAGCCTCCTGAGCCCCCGCCCGCAACCGGCTTGCGCGACTTCGTTCTGACGACGCCAGAGGTTGGCTTGCGCGCCTCCTGATCGAACAGGAGCCGAGCCCTGATCACATCGAAGCTGTAGCCGCGTCCCATGCGGTTCACGTCCTTGGCCAGTCGGTTGACGCTTTCAGTATAGGCATTGGTCACCGGATAGTCGTAGATGTTGAAGATCTCCTGCCACCAACTGTTGAGCGCGCCGGCCGTCTCGCGGAACTCGGTGGCGATCAGCGGGCTAAGCCGCGTCAACCAAGCTCGCGCCTCCGCTTCAGCCGCCTTGCGATTGGGTTGGTCGTAGATCGCATAGAAGCCTTCCTTCGCATCGTGTGCCACGGCCAGCGCAGGGTAGAGCTTGGACCAGGCCTGGAGCTTCTCCTTCTCATCATCGGTCAGCTCATCCCGCCGTTTGAGCAGCACGAAGCGCTCGTTCTTCATCTTGATCCGTGTCTTCGGCTCAAGCTCGCGGCGGATTCGCTTGCGGATGCGCTCGATCGCATCGTTGGCCATGCGAACCACGTGGAACTTGTCCACCACCACCGGCCGTCCGGGCAACTGTGCAGCGACCACCTGCCGGTAGACGCTCCACATGTCCATCGTCACGACCTCGATGTTCTTCTTGTCCCGAAGGTCTTTGAAGTAGGCCAGAAGATCGACCTTGCGCCTCGTCTTGAGGAGATCGAAGACCGAGTTCTTCTCGATGTTGGTCAGCATGCATCGGTACTCACCGACGATCTTCAGCTCGTCGATGCCCAGCACCCGGGGCACCTCGTACACAACGGTCTGCTGCGTGCGTGCCGTGTAGTCATCGAACACATGCCGGATGGTCTTGTCGTCGACGCCAACCTCTCGCGAGACCTCAGCGAACGTGCTCTGGATGCAGCGCTGCTCTATGTAGGCCACCAGGCGACTGGTCATCTGCCGCTTGCCGTCCATCGACGGCAGTGAGTCCAGCAAGGTCTTGCCACAGGCCGTGCATCGGAAGCGCTTGCGCTCGAAGCTGAGTTCGACCCGCTTGCCGTGCATGGGTGTGTCCATGAAGGACTGCAGCTTCGTACCGTGTCGATGCAACGCCTCGCTGCCGCAGGAGGGGCAGGCAGTCGGCTCAACGCCGCCGACAGCCGAGATCACGTAGTGGGTCTCGTGCTGCTGCACGCCCATCGCACGCACGTGAGGCAGGTTCAGGATGTCGTGAGGCGCGTTCACGGCGCCGGCGTCGCGCCGGACGCCTTCTCTCGCAGGCCCTCCCACAGCTTCCCAGCACCGAGCAGTACGTCCTTCATGTCTGCGCGGAGCTTCTCCGATTCCAGCGCCTGCTTGCTCATCGCAGTGTGGGCGGTCAGCGCGTCCATCACCGCACCGAGGATCTCGTTCGCCAGATCGGGCGAGGCTGCGAACTGCTCCTTGGTGTTGTTCGCCGCCTGCTCCTGGAGCTTTTCAGACTCCATGAGCTTTCCCTTGATGACGTCGTTGACGTAGACGAGCTTGTCGCCAGGGGTGAGGTCGCCCTCGAACAGATCGTTGACCTTGGCGATCAGCTCGGCCAGCGCCACCTTGGTCTTGTCCTGCACCTGGCCGCCGCCTGTGTCGGTGGTCGGGTCGATCTTCACCGCCTCTCCAGAGCCCAGGGTCAGCGTCGGATCGCCCATGCTCTTGATGGTGTACGCCGTGAGCTTGAGCGCCGACAGGTCCACCCCATCGCGCTCGCGCCCGTACGTCAGCAGCGGGTTCAGCAGCCGGAAGAAGATCGAGCGCTTCTCGATGTCGGTGTTGCCGTAGTCGAAGATCTGCGACAGGAAGCCGTACAGGCGGACATAGGCGGCGATGTCGTTCTTGAAGAGGATCAGCGAGTCCATCGTGTCCTTCGCTGCCTTGGCCTTCTTGGCGTCGTCGCCGGCTGCCTGGAACGCCTTCTTCGCCTGCGCAAACGCCGTCAGCATCCGGTTGGCCACGGGCAACAAGGCTGCATCAAGCTCCGAGGTCTTCGCCTTCTTGCCCTTGATGGCCACGTTCACCACGCGGTCCACCTCGTAGGTGTCGTACAGCGCCTGACCGTCGAGCTTGGCCTTCAGCTCGTGCACCAGGTAAGGATCGGTCACGCCCGACAGTTCCGCGGTCTCGTAGTAGGGCTTGAACGAGGCCAGGATGTCGGCTGGGTCGTTCACGAAGTCGACCACGTAGGTCTGGTCCTTGCCCGGGTAGCAGCGGTTCAGGCGAGACAGCGTCTGCACGGCCTGGATGCCGGCCAGCCGCTTGTCCACGTACATCGCGCACAGCAAGGGCTCGTCAAAGCCCGTCTGGAACTTGTTGGCGACCAGCAGCAGCTGGTAGTCGCCGCTCTTGAAGGCCTCCCGGATGCCTTGCCCTCCGAGCTTCGGGTTCAAGTCCTTGCTGTTCTCGGTGAACGGATCGGGGCCGCTCTCAGGGTCGATCACCTCACCGGAGAAGGCCACCAGCGCTTCGATCTTGTAGCCCTTGTCGGCGATGTACTTTCGCGTCGCCTTCTGCCAGCGCACCGCTTCCCTGCGGCTGGCGGTGACGACCATCGCTTTGGCCTGACCATCGAGAAGCACGGCGACGTGCTTGCGGAAGTGCTCCACGACCACCTGGACCCGCTGCGCAATGTTGTACTCGTGCAGTCGAACCCAACCCATGATCCCCTTCATGGCCTCCGACTTGTCGACCTCCTTGGAGTCGATGGCTTTGCCGTGGTGTGCCAACGAGAACGCCACCTTGTAAGGCGTGTAGGTCTTCAGCACGTCGAGGATGAATCCCTCCTCGATGGCCTGACGCATCGAGTAGACGTGGAAGGGCTCAGGGATGTTGTCGGCAGCCGGCGGACGCTTCGGGTCAGGACGAGTGCCGAACAGTTGGATGGTCTTCTCCTTCGGCGTGGCGGTGAACGCAACGTAGGTGATGCCCGCGTCCTCTGCACCTGCTTTGGCTGCCATCTGTGCTGCCAGGATGTCCTCCGCCGTGACATCGCCGCCGTCGTGCATGTCGGCCAGATCCGCTGCGCTGAGCACGAGCTTGAGCTTGGCTGCCGTCTCGTTGGTCTGTGACGAGTGCGCCTCGTCGGCGATCACTGCGAAGCGCTTGCCCTTGCTCGCGGCCAGCTTGCGCACCTCTTCCAGCGCGAATGGGAAAGTCTGGATCGTGCACACCACGATCTTCTTGCCTGCAGCCAGCGCCTCGGCGAGTTCCTTGCTCTTGCTGGCACCCTCCCCGGTGATCACGGCCACCACACCCTGCGTGCGCTCGAAAGCCATGATCGCTTCGCGCAGCTGATCGTCAAGTACCGTGCGATCGGAGATCACGATCACTGTGTCGAAGACCTTCTGGTCATTGGCGTCGTGCAAGTCGGCCAGGAAGTGCGCCGTCCAGGCGATCGAGTTGGTCTTGCCTGAGCCGGCCGAGTGCTGCACCAGGTACTTGCCGCCAGGGCCTTCCGCAGTGACCGCCGCCACCAGCTTGCGGGTGACGGCGAGCTGGTGGTAGCGCGGAAAGATCCAGCTGACCAACTGCTTCTTGGCGTTCTTCACCGGGACCAAGTAGCGGCCGAGGATCTGCAGGAAGCTGTCGCGCTGCCACACCTGACGCCACAGGTAGTCGGTGGCGATGCCTGCCTTAGGCGGGTTGCCTGCTCCCCCAGCATTGCCCTGGTTGAAGGGCAGGAACGTGGTGT
>Ga0075163_10004421_pt1 | contig 18870 bp, 13 predicted proteins | sample JI1023141ADNA_FD_71478 | JGI IMG/M metagenome (GOLD analysis project Ga0075163, IMG submission 71478) | Wastewater effluent complex algal communities from Wisconsin, to seasonally profile nutrient transformation and Carbon sequestration -... | ecosystem: Engineered > WWTP > Effluent > Algae...
CCGAGGGTTTCTCGGCGCTGCACCGGCTGGAGACCGACGAGATCTGGCACTTTCACACCGGTGACACGTTGGAGCACGTGATGCTCGATCCGGCGACGGGCGCCGTGACCGTGACCCAACTGGGCAACCGCGTGTTGGCGGGCGACTCGCCACAGGTGGTCGTGTCGCGCGGGGCGTGGCAGGGCGCCCGGCTCGCGGCGGGCGGCGCGCACGGCTGGGCGTTGCTCACCTGCACGATGGCGCCGCAGTGGGTGGAGGCGGAATTTTCACTCGGCCAGCGCGACGAGTTGACGCGGTGTTTTCCGGCGGCGCGCGAGCAAATCGCGGCGCTGACGAGATGATTTTTGACAGGGTCGCACGCTCCGCGCACGTTCGCCGCAAATGTCCTTGGCCGACCTCAGAAAAGACTACTCCCTCGCCGGACTCGCCGAAAAGGATCTGGCGCGCGATCCGTTCCGGCAGTTCGAAAAATGGTTTCAGGAGGCGGAAGCGGCCAAGATTCCCGAGCCCAACGCGATGACGCTCGCGACCGCCACCAAAGAGGGCCGCCCCTCGGCGCGCACCGTCCTGCTCAAGGGCCTCGATGGGCGCGGTTTCGTTTTCTACTCCAATTACGAGAGCCGCAAAGGCCGCGAGCTGGAGGCCAACGCCGCCGTCACCCTCGTGTTTCCCTGGATCGCGATCGAGCGGCAGGTGATCATCGAAGGCACCGTGACCAAGGTCGCGCGCGAGGAGAGCGAGGCGTATTTTCACTCCCGTCCGCGGGCGAGCCAGCTCGGCGCCTGGGTGGCGCAGCAGAGCTCAATCATCTCCGGCCGCGCGCTGCTGGAGGACAACATGAAGGCGCTGGAGAAAAAATATGCGGGCGAGGAAGTGCCGATGCCGCCGAACTGGGGTGGGTGGCGCGTGGCGCCAGAGACCGTGGAATTTTGGCAGGGCCGCCGCAGCCGCCTCCACGACCGGCTGCGTTTCCGTCGCGGCAAAGACGGCGGTTGGTCCGTCGAACGATTAGCCCCATGAAGAAAGTGCCCCCACGCGTCGCCCGGCGGGCGGTCGGCCGCGGGCGCACCGCGCCGGTGGCCTCGGTGGCGTTGCTGGCGGCGGCATTGCGGGCGCAGAGCGAAGGAGTGTTTATCGCCGAGCGGAAATGTGGCGTGCACGGACTCAAGATCGTGTTCGCCAACGACAGTTTCTGCGCGATGACCGGCCACGGCGCCGCCGCGCTCGTCGGCCGCGCGCATGGTTTTCTGCATTTGGAGCGCGTCGATATCGAGCGCCTGCGCCACTGGTTGCCCAAAGCCCACCCAGGCCAGCCACTCGTCGGCGAGGGCTATTTGCGGCGGGCCGACGGCAGCTCAGTCAGCGCGGCGTGGAGTTTCGATCCGCTGTGCGATTCGGCCGGGCGCGTGACGCACATCGTCGCCACCTATCGCGACCAGACCGAGAAACGCCGCATGCAGGAAGCGCTCGTGCATGCCCAGCGGCTCGATGCCGTGGGCCGGCTCGCCGGCGGCGTCGCCCACGATTTCAACAACCTGCTCTCCGTCATCAACGGCTACTGCGAAATGCTCGCGACTCACGTGGCCGATCATCCGCAAGCTCTCGCGGAGGTTTCCGAAATCCACCAGGCGGGCCGCAAAGCCGCGGCGCTCACGCAACAACTCCTCACCTTCAGCCGGCGCCAGCCGCTCAACGCGAGTGTCGTCAATCTGAACGCCCTCATCACGGCCAATGTCGAGATCATGCGCCGCCTCGTGGGCGAGGCCGGCCGGCTCGATCTGGACCTGGACGACGATGTTGCCCACGTGCACACCGATCCCGCGCAATTTCAGCAGGTGCTGCTCAACCTCGTGTTGAACGCCCGCGACGCGTTGCGTGACCGCGGGCGTATCACCCTTCGCACAACCAACCGGGAATTCACCGCCGCTGCGCCCCGCCGCCCCGCCGACACCCCGCCGGGAAATTACGTGGCCATCACCGTAAGCGACAACGGCACAGGCATGGATGCCGACACGCAGAAGCATCTCTTCGAACCTTTTTTCACCACGAAGCCCGAGGGCAAAGGCACCGGCCTCGGCCTCGCGCTCGTCTACGGCGTCGTGCAGCAAAGCGGCGGATTCATCTCCGCGCACAGCGAAGTGCTCGTGGGTTCGACGTTCGAAATCCTCCTGCCCGCCGTCGCCCGGGAAACGACCGCCGCGACGCCGCAGCCGGCTCCGATCGCGCGGCTGCCCGCCACGCGCGGCTCCGAGACGGTGCTGTTGATCGAGGAGGATATGATCGTGCGCAAGATGGTCGCCGGGATTCTCGCGGCCGACGGCTACCGGGTGACCGAGACCGACTCGGTGCGCGCCGCGGAGGCCACGCTCGGTGACCGCGAGCAGCCCGTGCAACTGCTCATCGCCAATCTCGTGCGCGACGGCGCGCCGTTCGCACGCAAGCTCCGCCGGCGCTATCCTGCCCTGCGCGTGTTGTGCACCGGCTGCCCCGAGGAGAAAATCCGCACGCCGTGGCTGCCGCCCGGGCATCTGCAGCGTATCCACAAACCCTACGCGTTGAGCGAACTCCTCAAGGCCGTCCGCAAACTTCTCGATGCCTGAGCCCTCCGCCGCGGGCGCTGCGCCGTCACCTTTTTCGCGATGAATATTTTTCTCACGGGAGCTTCCGGATTGGTCGGATCGGCCTTTGCCCGCGCAGCCGAACGGCGCGGACACCGCGTCACGGGCGTCGTCGGCACCTACGCCGGCGACCTGCCCGGCCTCGCCAAAAAAAGCGCGGTCGACCTGACCGACGAGGCCACGACGTGCGCGGCCGTGCTCGATGCGTTTCCCGATGCCATCGTGAACTGCGCCGCGGTCTCCGTGCCGGAGCAATGCGACCTCGATCCCGCGCGCGCGCAGATCCTGAACGTCGGTTTGCCCACGATCCTCGCACGGCTCGCGCATCACGTGAGCGCCCGGCTGGTGCACATCTCCTCCGAGCAAGTCTTCGACGGCACGCGCACGACGCCCTATGCCGCGGGCGACGCGGCCACGCCGATCAATCTCTACGCGCGGCAAAAACTGGAGAGCGAGCAGGCCGTGCGCGCGGCGGCGCCGGAATTCGCGATGACCTTGCGCGTGCCGCTGCTGATGGGCGACAGCCCGGGCGGGAAACGCAGCCTCCACGAGCGGATGCTGGCCGACTGGGCCGCCGGCAAAACCCCGCGGCTCTACACCGATGAGTTTCGCCAGCCGTGCACCGCGGAAAATCTCGCCGAGGTGATGGTCGAGCTCTGCGAACGGCGCGATCCCGTGGGCGTGCAACACTGGGCCGGCTCGGAGCTGCTCTCGCGTTACGCGCTCGGTGTGAAAATCCGCGAGCGTTTCAAACTCAGCGAGGCACAGGCGCCACTCACCGCGGTGACGCGCGCCGATACGCCGGAGGTCGCGAAGAAACGCCAGCCGTGCCTCGCGTTGGATATTTCCCCGCTCGCCGGAAAATTGAAGACGCGGCCGCAAACGGTGGCCGAGCAAATCGAGGGCCTGAAACTGCCACCACCCGTGCGCGCGTGGTATCTCGGCCTGAAGGATTGAGCGCCCGCCAAACGCACCAACGACCGACCCGATGAATCTGGAAACTCTCCCCGCCCGCATCAGCGGCGCCGCGGAAAACATGGCGACGGATTTTTTGCTGCTGCAGCGCTACCCGCGCGCGGTGCCGCGCTTCCGCCACTACGGTTGGCGCGGGCCGGCGTTCACGTTCGGTTACTCGCAGAAGATCGCGTTCGTGCGCGAGGCTCTCGCCAAGGTGGAGCCGCCGTTCGAATTATGCCGGCGCGCGACCGGCGGCGGCATCGTCGACCATCGTGACGATTGGACCTTTGCGCTCGTGATCCCGCGCGGCCATCCGCTCGAGGAACTGCGCGCGACGCAAAGTTACCGCGAAGTGCACGAGGCGCTGGCCGCGGCGTTGCGGGCGCAGGGCGTGGCGGCGGTGACGAAGCCGTGCATCGACGAACCGGCCAGCGACGGCGCCGCGGCCGGCCCCGCGGGCGTGTGTTTTCAACGCGCGGAAATTTACGACGTCGTGCACGAGCGCACGGGCGAAAAAATCGCCGGCGCCGCGCAGAAGCGCAATAAACACGGCCTCCTCTTTCAGGGCTCGCTCTGGCGTCCAGCGGCGGCCTCGGGCGGAGCGATCGTGGACTGGGATCGCTTTGAAGCGGACTTCGTCGCGCGGCTCGCGGTTACGCTCGGCGGCGAGGCGCAGCCGACACCGTGGCCGGATTTCCACGAGGACGAACTGAGCGGACTCGTCGACCAATACTCGGCCACCGAGTGGACCGAGTATCGGTGAACGTCGTTGAAGATTACTTCTTCGCTTCCGGCGCAGGCGCGGCCGGCGGAGGCGTGACGGACTTCGCGGCGGGCCGATTCTTTTCCCAGAAATAGTGTGCACGGTTCTGGGCGTCGGCGTGGTCGGTCGCGTCGCTGCGAATCCACACGGCGGCGGCGGCGAGCACCGCGACCACGAGGAGAGCGATAAGCCGGCGGCGGCGGCTTGCGGCTTCCTTGTCCTCGTAGGGATCTTCGAGCGAGCGGATGGAACCGTCGGGGAGCACGGCGCGCGAAGTGAGCGCGGTGCCGAAGGGAATGTTGATCTTCACGCGGCCGTTGATGGCCCAGCCGTTGGCATCGAGGATCGGGCCGAGGGTGCGTTGGCGGAGTTTGAGAAACGCGATGATCACGGCGGGCAATGAGATCGCGAGCATCAGTCCGGCGACGATGAGCGGGAACTGCCACCAGTGAAATTCCGAGAGCTTGGCACCGATCGTGGCGAGCGCACCGCTGATGGCGCCGACCGCGACGCCCAACGCAGCGACGACGCCGACATCAAGTTTCTTCGGGGGCGGCGGGGCACCGGCAGCGGCCTGCGCAGCTTTCGCCGCGGCGGCATCGGCGGCGGCGGACACGGTCTTGTCGGCGACTTTGCCGAGGCGATCGTTCGCGGCGGCATCGGCGGCGGCGGCGCGTTTCGCAGCCAACTCGTCGATGAGGCGGATAAACTTTTTATAGGGAGACCAGAAGGCCTGCCCGAGGCTGATGGGATTATCGACGATACTGGTGATCACGGCGTCCCAGTCGCGGCCCTTGCGGTCGTAAAACACACCGTGGCGGCCGGCGAAGAGGTAGTCGCTGTCGCCCTGGCTGAAGCAGCAGGCGACCGTCATCGCGGGGCTGCCGGGGCGCGTGCAGTTCACGTAGGCGATGTAGGTTTTGCTCATCGCGGCGAGCGGGTGCGGACCATCGACCTTGATGCAGAGTTCGCAGGAACGGCTGTCGAGATAGAGCGTGCCGGCCTGAAATGCCGCCCAACGGTCGCGCGAGTAAAAGTCCGCGAAGTTGACGAAATTGTGGAGCAGCGCGCGGAGGTCGCGGGTGAGGCGGAGGAGTTTTTCGAGGTTCGCGATCGCGGCGACTTCGGGTGCGAGCGCAGCATCTTGCACGACGAGCGCGGTGAGCGCGGCCTGGCCCTTGGTGGCGAGGATGGCGTTTACGCGGGCGAGGCCGAGCGGCTCGACCGCGGCGCCCGCTTTCGCGGCGGCCCAGGCTTCGTGCGCGGCGAGCTTGGCGTTGAGCGCCTCCCATTCGGAAGCAGTAAGCGACGTTTTGCTGGCGCCGAAATGCGGAGTGACCGCAGCGGCGAGCAGCGCGGCGACCGCGGCAGACCACGCGGGATTCACACCCTCGGTGAGCGGAAGCGCGCGGCCGGCTTCAACGCGCGCGAGCGGGAAGTGGGCGATCTCGGCGAGGTTGGCGGCAAAATCGCGCGCGGAGAGCACGGCGAACTCGGCCTCGGCGCGGTTCACGGCGGCAAGCGCGCGCGCGTCGAACGCGGCGAGGCGGCAGCGGGAGAAGTAATCGTCGGCCTTGGCGCGGATGGCCTTCACGGCGGCGAGCGCGGCGGCCGTGCCGGCGCCAAACGGCAAAACCGCCGGCGCGGTGCCTGCCGCGCTCCACGCGGAAAACGCGGCGCAATCGGCGAAGAACGCGTCGATACGAGCCTGGTCGATGCCCACCGAGCCGCCCCGATCGGCGACGGAGCCCTTCGTCGCAATGATGTCGGCGATCAGCTGGCCGAGCGCGGCATCCGCGGTCGATTTCGCGGTGATGACGCCGTCGCCGTTGAACTGCGTGCCAGCGAAAATTTTCGCGGTGTCGGCGACATCGGCGAGCGCGATGGGCGCGGTCTCGGGGCGGCCGAGGTTGGCGAGGATCTGTTTCGCGGAGGCGTAAACGGCTTTGCCCTCGGGCGTGGCATCGTTGAACGCGGAGAGCGCGAGCGAATCGGCATCCTTGAGGAGATCACCGGCATCCTTGAGATGGGCGGCGGCCCACTTGATCGCGGTGAGCAGCTCCGGAACCCGGATACGTCCGTCACCGTCGACATCGATCAGTACGAGCGTCTTCTCGTCGAGTTCGAGGCCTTTGACGGGGCAACTGAGCGCGACCCAGAGTTTTTGGTCGAGTTGGTCGAGCGCCTGGAGATCGGCGGCGGTGGTGAGGGCGACTTGGTCGAGACCGCCGGAGCGGAAGAAGTTCCAAGTATGGTTCGGGCGAGGGGAAGACATGGAGGAAGGTGCGTGAGCCGGCGAGAAATGGGCGGTAAACCCTATACTTCAATCTCAATTTCCCCGGCCGCGAAGCGAAGGCCATCGCTCGCAACCGTCGTGTCCACCCGGGCAAGGATCGCCCGGTCATCGGGCCACCGCTTCGACCCGCCATCCGGGGCTACCGAGCCGCCGCCGGAGAGTGCGCTGCCGCCGATCTGCCCGGCGCCGGCGGGCGCGCGGCGCGGAGCACGCTATGGTTGATCACGCGGCGTTGATCGGCCGTCAGCGGCGGCAGATCGGGCAGCGCATCAGCACGCGCCTCGTGCAACCACGACCGGGCCAGCGCACGGAAATTATCCCACCGCTCCGCGATGAAGTGGTCGCGCCCCGTCATCGGCGCACCGTCGCCCACGAGCGGCCCCGCCGCGACGACTTGCCGCAGGAGGCTGCGCCACTCGGTGAGGAGCCGGTCCATGTCGCCCTTCCCCGCCGTCTCGCACTCGGCGAGCGCTTCGCGGGCCCGCGCATGTTCCGCGACGAGCGCGTGCACGACTTCGCTCGCGCCAAACCCGTAGTGGATCGGCACGCCTTCCTTCAACCAGCCCTCGATCGTGAGCCGCCGGTAGGCACGCTCGCAGACCGACGCGAGCCGACCCAACCCGCGCGGATTCGTCCCCGCGAACCGGTCGCCCGCGAAGAGGTTCGCCGCATCGAACAACAAATCGTCGAGCGGATAACGCCGGTCCTCCAACGCCGCCGCCAGCGCGAGCCCTTCCGGTCCGAGAAACACCGAAACAATTTCGCCGCGCACCGTGAGCTTCAGCTCGCGGTCGAGGACGCCCGTGCGCTGCCACTGCCAGAGGAGCGTGGCCTCCGGCGACATCGCCAGACACGCCCCGCGGTGCGCACACGCCCGGCAGCCGGGAAACGGATCGCGTTCGCGCCGCACGAGCCGGGCGCGCCCCGTATCCGTGCGCTGGCCACACGGCAGCGCGTCACGCGGCAGCAGTGCCGTCTGCTCGGCGCCGAGCACCATCGGCGTTTCCGTGAAAAACCGCCGCGCATCCTCCGCGGCCACCTGCACCGCATCGCGCCCGGCGCGGAGTTGCCGGAGGAAAAACGCCCACGGCAGCGGCTCCGCGCGGCGCAACCGCAACGCCTCGGCCCGCCGCATCCGCGGGCTGTTGCTGCTCACGAGCACGTAGCCGCAATCGTCGAGTCCGCGGCGCCCCGCGCGCCCGATCATCTGCAGCAGTTCGTGCGGCTCGATCTCCTGCTCGAAATGGTTGTGCCGATACGCACTCGCCGTGATCAGCACGGAGCGCAGGGAAAAATTGATGCCCGCCGCGAGCCCGAGCGTGGCCACCACCGCGCGGAGTTGCCCGGCTTTCGCCAACGGCTCGATCACGCCCGCGCGCTGCGCATACGTGAGCCCGCTGTGGTGATACGCCACACGCGACTTCAGGAGCTTCGCCAGCGCCGGGCCGCACAACTGCTCCTGTTCGGGCGACAACGTGAGCGGCTCCGCCAGCGGCAGCTCGCGCGCAAACTGCCGCGCCAGCCGCTCCGCATCGTGCCGGTGCGGCGCAAACACGAGCACCGGCCCCATGCCTTCGCGCAGCGCACCCGCCACGCGCCGCGACCAAAAGCCTTCGATACAACGCGGCAGCCCGTGCACCAGATCGTCCGCCTCGACTTCCTCGAGTTGCACCGGCCTCTCCCGATGTTGCACAACCTCGACCGCCCGACCGAGCCGCTGCAGCCACGCCGCGACCTCGTCGGGATTCGCCACCGCGCCCGACAGCAGCAGAAATTGCAGCTCGCGCGGCGCCGCGATCATCACGCCTTCGTAGTGATTGCCGCGGTGTTCGTCGGCCAGCCAGTGATACTCGTCGATCACGAGCAGGTGAAACGGCTCGTCGCTCCCGTCCGCCGCCAACACGCGCGTCGGGCCGAGGGCCGGCGCCCCGATCTGCCCCTGCACCGCTTCCAGCGTCGCCACCACGATGGGCGCCCCCGGATCGACGCACAGATCGCCCGTCGTGATGCCCACGCGCCAGCCGCGCGCCTTCCACTCGGCATACTTGTCGTTGGCCAGCGCGCGCGTCGGCACTGTGAAGAGCGCCCGCCGTGCGAAATTCGTCTGCTCGGCCCAGCGTTCGAAAATGTAGGTTTTTCCCGCGCCGGTCGGCGCATCCACAATCACATCACGCCCCGCCCGCAGCGCCTGCACCGCCAGCGCCTGCCAGCGGTCGGGCAACATGAGCTTCTGCAAACCTGCAAAGGCGTCGGACAACACGCCTCCACGGTGTAACGCCTCCCCTTCGCGTCAAATGCCCCCTTCAACCTCCGATCATCCGAAATTTTCCACCACGGATAACACCGATTTCACGGATGGTCCTATCCGTTTCATCCGTGCCATCCGCGGTCAAAAACTCCGTTCCTTTTCCGTGTCTTCCGGGTGTTCCGTGGGCCACCCCGGCTCGTTCCTTTTTCGTGTCTTTCCGGTCTTTCGTGTCTCTCCCTCTTCCTCCACCGTTCCCGCGTCATGCTCCTCCGCCACGCTCCCTACACCCTCGAACTTCGCCACCCGTTCGGCATCGCCTCCAACACCCGCACCTCCACGCCCGCGACCCTCGTCGAGGTCGAGCACGATGGCGTGATCGGTTACGGCGAGGCCGCCATGCCGCCGCACCTCGGCGAATCGCAGGCGTCCGTCGCCGCGTTTCTCACGCTCGCGACGCCGCTCCTCACCGCCGTCCGCGATCCGTTTCAACTCGAAGAAATTCTCCCCGCCCTCGACGCCCTCGCGCCCGGCAACACCGCCGCCAAAGCCGCCGTCGACATCGCCCTCCACGACTGGGTCGGCAAAAAACTCGGCGCGCCGTGGCACCGCATCTGGGGCCTCGACGCCGCCAAAGTCCCCGTCACCTCCTTCACCATCGGCATCGATACGCCCGAAGTCGTCCGCCAGAAAACCCGCGAAGCCTCCGCGTTCAAAATCATCAAAGTGAAACTCGGCCGCGACGATGCCTCCGACCGCGCCATCATCGACGCCATCCGCTCCGTGACCGACACCACGATCACCGTCGATGCCAACCAAGGTTGGCGCGACCGCACCGCCGCCCTCGCGATGATCGAGTGGCTCGCCGCACGCAACGTCGCCTTCATCGAGCAACCGATGCCCAAGGAGCAGCTCGACGACACCGCGTGGCTCCGCGAGCGCAGCCCGCTCCCGCTCTTCGCCGACGAAAATCTCCAGCGCCTCGCCGACGTGCGCCGCATCGCGCACGCCTTCCACGGCATCAATATCAAGCTCATGAAGTGCACGGGGCTCCGCGAAGCTCACAAGATGATCATCCTCGCCCGCGCCCTCGGCCTGAAAGTCATGCTCGGCTGCATGACGGAAACGTCCTGCGCGATCACCGCCGCCGCCCAACTCTCCCCGCTCGTCGACTGGGCCGACCTCGACGGCGCCCTCCTCATCAAAAACGACTGCTTCCGCGGCGCCACCCTCGTTGACGGCAAACTCACCCTCTCGAATCTCCCCGGCATCGGCGTGGAGAAGATCTGATCGCGAAGTTCGCGCGCGTTGCCCTCAACGCACTACTACGAGGCACTCACCCCAAGAGCCCGCCCGCACCGCACTTGACGCTCCCTGCAGCCCAGATGAATTTCTTTCCCGTGGAAACACCGACGATCAAAGTCATCGGCCAGTTGCAAAAAACTCCGTGGCAGCGTTTCGCCCGCCTCCAGCGCACCGCCGCCCGCCTCGCTCACGGCCGTGGCCAGCCCAAAGGCGTGTTTCGCTTCGCGACCAACGAGGCATGCACGCTATGGACGGCGAACTTGAACCGGCGCGCGAAGTAACCCGCGTCCCAACCGCGCCGATCTGGTTTCGCTCGCCCGCGAACTCAATCGCTTGGGTGTCGCCTACGTCGTCGTAGGCGGCTTTGCCATCAATCGGCTTGGTTTTGTCCGTGCCACCGAAGACATCGACCTTCGGGTCGCCCGCGATCTCGCCAACCAAGCGCTCGTCAAGCAGGCGCTGCAAATTCTACCCGACCGGGCGATTCTGGAACTGGGCGACGAAGACATCGCGCAATGGGTCGTCGTCCGGGTGAACGACGACATCACGGTCGATCTCATGACCGAGGCGTGCGGCGTGCGTTACGAAGACGCCGCGGTCGGCATCGAGACGGAGGTGATCGACGGTGTGCCCATTCCCTTCGCCGGTGCCGAACTGATGCTCAAGATGAAGCAAAGTGTGCGCGAAAAAGACGCGGCCGACCGGAGCTTTCTCCAGCAACTCATCCGCGCACGGCGTCCCTAACCGGACTATTTCGTGCCGCGAGCCCGGCGGCGGAACCACCGTCTTATTAACGCTGCCGCCCTTGTAGCCACCCTCCCTTTCACCGAAGCGGCCGTGGATCGAACCGGGAAAGACTGACCTACCCCGGCCCGTCACACGTCGGCACCGCCCCTCACGTCCGCCACACGAGGTCCTTCGTCTCGCCGTGCTCGCGGCGGGTTGGGTCGACGCAGCGGAGCTGGAGCTTGATGCCGCGCGGGGCGAGCTGGGCACTCACCCAGCCGATGGGTTGCGCGGGGTCGAAGACGTAGGCGGTTGTCGGTAGATTGATGCGATGCAGGCCGCTTTCGTCGGGCGCGATGCTCCAGCGGTGCGAGTGGCCGAAGAAATGCGCTTTCACGTGGCGACGCGGGCGGAGCACCGCGTAGAGCGCCGACTCGTCGATGAGCGTGACCTTCGCGGGATCGGGCGTGGGGTTGTGATGCGTCATCACGAGGGCGGGTTTGTCGGCGTGCGCGTCGAGTTCGCGGGAGAGCCACGCGAGCTGCGCCTCGCCGAGGAGGCCGGGCGTGCTGTTGGTTTTGTCGAGCGTATCGAGGATGAACCAGTTCGCGCGCGCCGCGGGCACGAAGGCGACTTGGCGGTCCGCCACCGGGCGCTGCGCCGTGGCATCGTCACGGAGCGCAGCCCAGAAGCGCTCGCGGTGGTCGTGGTTGCCGAGAGCGAGGTGCAGCGGAATCTGCGCCGCCCGCAGCGGCGCGATCAGGTCGACAAACGCCGCGTAGTCGGCCGCTTCGCCGGTGTTGAACGAGAGGTCGCCGTTGACCAACGCCGCGACGGGACGCCGCGACTGCGCGAGCACGTCCTGCACGACGGTCGTAAGCTGCGCAGCCATGTTGATGCCGCGGGCGATCTTCGTGCGGTCGGCGAAAATGTGCGGATCGGACAGGAGCGCCCACCTGTGCGGATCGACTTTCGCGGCGCTCGCCGCGGCCAAGCCGCGCGGCCGCAGCAGGAGCGCACCCGCGGTGGCGAGGGATTGGGCGAGAAACTGCCGACGGGAGAGCGGCGGGAGCGTGATCGGCATGGTGAGAAATTTTTCGGAGGTGAGGACAACGGAGCCAACGCGAAAACGGTATCGCCACCGTTTCGTCACCCGCTGATTGCGCGGCGTAACAGGTTTTCGGTGATGCGCTGCACGCGCGGATCGGGGCCGGCGGGGCGTGCCCAGTGTGACCACGGCGGCATGTGGCCGGGCGGCGAAGCGAGGCCCTGCGCCCAGAAGATCGTGGCGGCGTTGAAAACGAAATTGTTTTTCGGGCCGGGGAAAATCGTCGCGGTGTAGCGGCTCGGCGTGACGCCGCCGGCCCAAACGAGGCCCTCGGCGACGACTGCGAGGCCGGGAATTTTCGCGGGCGCGCCGTGGTGCTCCCAACCGACGAGGCCCGGGATGCGGTCGCCTTTTTTCAGTCCCGTGCCGGCAAACATCCAATGGTCGGGCTGCGTGCAAATCCAGTCGCCGCCGCCGTTGAAGGGCACGACGGTGCGCGCGCCGATGATCGCGCTCTCGTCGGGGCCGGCGCGCTGGTAGTCGGCCGAGAATACTTTTCGCACCTGCTCCACCTCGGCATCGGTGAGGCCGGCGAAGTGGCCTACGCGCTCGATCACGCGATTCGCGCGGCCATCACTCGCGGGCGAAAAGGGCGTGACGCCGAAGACAGCGTTGCCGGTGAGCCAGAGGACGTTGAGGCCACCGGCGATGGCGGCTTTCATGGCGTCGTATTGGCGCAGGTCCCAATACTCGTCGTGGCCGACGCTGAGAAACGCCTTTGCGCGCGTGAGCTGCGCGGCGTCGAGGCAGTCGCTGTTGGAACAATACGTGACGTCGTAGCCGTGTTGCTCGAGCCAGTAGGCGAGTGGAAATTCGAAACAGAGCCAGTCGCCGGAGCCGAGCGACTGCGGGTTTTCGTAGATCTGCGCGTATTTGCCGTAAGGGCGGTCGAAGCTGGCGGCGACACCGCGCACTTGGGAGCCGCGCGGATCGGTGTAGAGTGACGTGTTGTCGGGCCACTTGTTGTAGGCCTGCCAGGTGTTGTCGCTGCACTGGAGGAGGACGTCGGCCTGGCGCGTGTCGCGCACGATGAAGACGACGTAGTTTTGCCAATAGGGTTGGTCGGCGGAGGCCGGTTGCGTGGTGAGGCGCCCGAGGTAGACGCCGCTCGGCCAATCGCCGGGAATTTTCAGCGACGTCGTGCGCGCCCACTGGCAGGCGACGAGGCGTTTCGCACCCATCGCGGGCACGGGCTGCGGCGCGCCATCGAACGGCCCGAGCGTCGTCATGAGGCGCGCGCCGCGACCGCCGTAGTAACCGGTGCGGAAAATTTCGACGACGAAGCGCGCCGCCGGCGCCGTGCTCACGAAGATATCCAGCGACTCGCCCGCGAGCACGGATTGGCGCGAGCAGTAGCCCTCGATCGCGGAGGCGCGCACGCCCTGCGGTTTGTCGAGTTTCACGCGCGTGAGCTGCCAATCGAGCGAGCCGGGGCGGCGGTTTTCGTCCGCGATCAGCGAGGAGCGCGCGGAGGACGCCGGCGCGGAGGCGGCGCCGGCTTCGGACGGCACGAGCGCGCCGGCGAGCGCGGTCGCGGCGGAGCGGCGGAGAAATTGGCGACGGGAAAGTCCGGAGTTTTCGCGCGGGGTCATCGCACGAGCGTGGGCGCCGCCGAACGGCGCGCGAGCGAATTGGCGCCGCCCGGCCGCACGCGCGCCGAAAATCCCGTGGACTCGCCCGCGCGAAAAGCGCAACAATCCGCGCGTTCCGCCGCAGTCACCGGCACCGCCTTCACGTCCGCTTCTTCACCATCATGAAAAACACCCCCCGGAGAGAGTTCATCAAAGACAGCACCCTCGGCACCGCCGGCCTCGCCATCGGCGCGATGGGCTTCAGCGCCAAATCCTACGCCGCGATCGCCGGCGCCAACGAGCGGATCAACGTCGCGGTGATCGGTATCCGCAATCAAGGGACGGTGCACTTGAACGCCTTCTGCGGCCTCAAGGATAGCCACAACGTGCAAGTTCGCACCGTCTGCGATACTGACGAAAATCTTTTCGCCGCCGCAGTGAAGCTGGTCGCCGACAAGACCGGCACGAAGCCCGCGACCACCTGGGACCTGCGCACGGTGCTCGACGACAAAGCCATCGACGCCGTGTCGATCGTCACGCCGAACCATTGGCACGCGTTGGCCACGATCTGGGCATGCCAAGCGGGAAAACACGTCTACGTCGAGAAACCGGCGTCGCACAATATCTGGGAAGGTCGCAAGATGGTCGAAGCCGCCCGCAAATATAAGCGCCGCGTCCAAGTCGGCCTCAACAACCGCTCCTCGCGCGGCGTCAACGAAGCGATGGCGTTTCTACACGGCGGCGGCATCGGCGAAGTGTTTCTCGCCCGCGCACTGTGTTTCAAAGCCCGCGATTCCTACGGGCAATCGAAGGACAGCCAGCCGCCCGCGACCTTTCACTACGACCGCTGGCTCGGGCCCGCCCCCGCGCGCCCCTACAACGAGAAACGCAGCCACTACAACTGGCACTGGTATTGGGACACCGGCAACGGCGACACCGGCAACACCGGCCCGCACCAACTCGACCTCGCGCGCTGGGGCATGAACAAAAACGAGCACCCGGTGGCGGTGTATTCGGCGGGCGGGCTCTTCGGTTTTCAGCGGCAAGATGGGCCCGAGACGACGCCCACGCCCGGCACCAAAGTGTATGGCGGCGTCGAGACCTACGGCCACGACCGCACGAGTCAGGAAACTCCGAATACGCAGACCGCGGCGTTTCGCTACGCGGACGGCAAGATCATCGAATTCGAAGCGCGCGGTCGCTACACGAACCACGAGGGCAGCCGCGGTCAGGAAGTGGGCAACCTCTTCTTCGGCTCCGAAGGCTGGCTCGAACTCGGCGGCAGCACCTGGAAAGCCTTCCGCCGCCGCGGCAAAGAATCCTTCGCCGGCTCCAAGGAAGGCGAAGCCGGTTGGAAGGGCGAACACTGGGGCAACTTCCTCGACGCCCTGCGCTCCGGCCAAGACGCGACGCTGCGCGGCGACATCCTCGAAGGCCACCTCTCGACCTCCCTGCCCCACTTGGCGAACATCTCGTATCGCCTCGATCGCTCGCTGAAATTCGTGGGTGCACAGGAGAAATTCGCCAACGACCCGGCGGCCGATGCGATGCTGACCCGCGTCTACCGCAAGCCCTACGTGGTGCCGGAGACGGTGTAAGCCCAATTCGCGTTCAAGGAACGACGAACGCGGGCCTGAGGGGTAGGAGCCTGCTTGCAGGCGATTTGATCGCACGACAACGGCAACATCCTGAATCGCCTGCAAGCAGGCTCCTACCTCCAGGCCAGTGGGCCTGAGCGCCCACGTGCGAACGACCAAACCGCACGCCGGCCTTCAGTTTCGGTTCATTCGGTCCGAATATACCAAGGTGATGCCTGCCCGGCCGCACGCGCAGCCACCATCTTCAACCCCGCGCCTTCGCACCATGAACCAACTCCCTCCGCTCACTCCTCCGCCTTCGGAAGACGGGATCGCCGCGGCCTTGCGGAGGAAGAGCGCCGAATACCAGCGGGCGGCGGAGGCGTTTCAGGCGTCGGAACGTTTTCTCCAGTCCCTCCTCGATCACCTGCCGGTGATGATTTACCGCAAGGATCTCGCCGGTTGTCTCACGTTTGCCAACCGCCACCACTGCGAACGCTACGGCCAGCATCTCGAATCCCTCCTCGGCAAATCCGATGCCGAACTGGCCCCGCCCGATCTCGCCGCCGAGAGCGCCGCCGATCACCGCACCGTGATCGAATCGCGCACCACGCTCGAAAAAGACGAAATCCAAGTCACCGCCGACGGTGCGCGCCGCTGGATTCACGTCATCAAAGTCCCCATCACCGACCCCGCCGGGCGCGTCATCGGCGTGCAGGGCATGTATTGGGATGTGACGGAAAAAAAACGCGTGGAGGGCGAGTTGGTGAAACTCTCCTCGGCCGTCGAGCAGAGCCCCGTGAGTATCGTCGTCACCGATTTGCGCGGAAACATCGAATACGCCAACCCGCGGTTCTCCGAGGTCACCGGCTACAGTTTGGATGAGGTCAAAGGCCGCAATCCGCGCGTGCTCAAATCCGGCGAGACCCCGTCCGGCGAATACCAAAAACTCTGGGAAACCGTCTCGACCGGCGGCACCTGGCGCGGCGAATTTCACAACCGCCGCAAGAACGGCGAACTCTATTGGGAGGAAGCCGCCATCTCGCCGATCCGCGACGCCACCGGGCGCACGACGCATTTTCTCGCCGTCAAAGAAGACATCACCGCGCGCAAACTGGTGCAGGAGGAGCTGACCGCCGCGAAGGTCGCCGCCGAAGCCGCCGCCAAGGCCAAGAGCGAATTTCTGGCCAACATGAGCCACGAAATCCGCACGCCGATGAACGGCGTCATCGGCATGACGAACCTCCTGCTCGATACCAAACTCGAACCCGAGCAGCGGCAGTTCGCCGAGTCCGTCCGCAACTCGGCGGACAACCTGATGACGATCATCAACGACATCTTGGACTTTTCGAAGATCGAGGCCGGCAAACTCGCGTTTGAAGAGCTCGATTTCGAACTCGTCGAAAATGTCGAGAGCACGGCGACGATGCTCGCCGAGCGCGCCCAGTCCAAAGGCATCGAGCTCGTCTATGTGGTCGCCGACGATGTGCCGACGCGCCTCCGCGGCGACCCCGGCCGCCTGCGCCAGGTGCTCACCAACCTGCTCGGCAACGCCATCAAGTTCACCGAGCGCGGCGAGGTGGTGCTCCGCGTCGGGCTCGAGGCCGAGACGCCCACGCACGTCGCGTTGCGCTTCGGCATTACCGACACCGGCATCGGCATTCCGCCGGAGACGCAGAAACGCCTCTTCCAATCTTTTCACCAAGCCGACAATTCCACGACGCGCCGTTTCGGCGGCACCGGCCTCGGCCTCGCGATTTCCAAACAACTGGTCCTGCTCATGCACGGCGAGATCGGCGTGGAGAGCGTGGTCGGGCAAGGCTCGACGTTTTGGTTTACCGTGCGGTTGGAGAAACAGGCCGGCGCGCCGCGCACCGACCGCCCGGCGCCCCGCGACCTCTCCCATGTGCGCGTGCTCGTCGTCGACGACAACGCCACCAACCGCCAGATCCTCAGCCATCAGCTCGTCGGGTGGAAGATGACGCACGCGAGCGCCGAGGGCGGCCGCGAGGCGTTGGTGCAGTTGCGCGCCGCCGCAGCGGCCGGCCAGCCCCACCGGATCGCCCTGCTCGACATGCAAATGCCGGAGATGGACGGCATGACGCTCGCCCGCACCATCAAGGGCGATCCCACCATCGCCGCGACGCGCCTCATCATGCTGACCTCGCTCGGCCAGCGGTTCACGAAGGAGGAGCTCGCGGCCGCCGGCATCGAAGCCTACCTCGTGAAGCCCGTGCACGCGACGCGGCTGTTCGACACGTTGGTCGCGATCAGCGGCGGCCAGCCCGCCGAGCCCGCCCGCAGCGGCCCGGCGAACGTGCTGCCGGCCACGCCGTTGCCGGTGTTCGCCCTCCGCGTGCTCGTCGCGGAAGACAATCAGGTGAACCAACGCATCGCCGTCGCCCAGTTGAAGAAATTCGGCTGCACCGTGGACGTCGTCGCCAACGGGCTCGAAGTCCTCGAGGCCCTTTCGCGCCTCAAATACGATCTGATCTTCATGGATTGCCAGATGCCCGAGATGGACGGCTACGAAGCCACGAAGACGATCCGCGAGCTGGAGCACCAACATCCGCAGGCCTGCCAGTGGAAAGTGCCGATGCCGATCGTCGCCATGACCGCCAACGCGATGTTGGGCGACCGCGAGGTCTGCCTCACGTCCGGCATGGACGACTACCTGAGCAAACCGATCCGCCCGAGCGAACTGCAGTCGGTATTGGAACGCTGGAAAGTGTGAGTGGGCGGCTAAAAAGGTAGGGATGTATCTCCGAGCCGTCCGTCTTTCGAAAGACGGACGAAACGCTCGCGCGTTCCGTTACGCCGGAAACCTCCTTCGATCCTTTTTCGACACCCTATCGCCGCGCAGGGCGAATCGAAGAAAAAGAACGCCGGTTCTTTCAGGCTGGTTGACCAATTCGGTGGCCAAGCCCTAGCCGCCAGCTTTCGTCACCTATGACCTCCACGAGGGGAGCGGGACTACTGGGATGTTGGCGGCAGAGGCACGTATAAGAATAGTATGCCCTGATTGTTTTCCTGAAAGAACCGGCGGAGATATTTTCTATCCTGACACTGGGTATATCGGCACCGCGCGCCCACTTCCGTAGAGATTTTCCGCCGGGGCGGGCGATTTTTCCGTGGACTGCAAACACCGCCGCAAGTCGGTGCCACTTCGGCATTCTCCTTGCTTATTGGTGGCGGGTAAAATGACCTCGCGACGTTCCGAAAATCAGCGCCCGCGGCCACACACACCGCGAGGTCGTAACCCCACAACAACACCTATGAACACACGTTTCCTAAGGAAACCGGCTACCTGGTTATCATTAATTGCCGCCGCGAGCGCTCTGCCCGCCGCCGTGGCGCAGAAAACGCCCGCCACAGCCGAGGAAAAACAAGTGGAGGCCGCGAAACTCGACAAGTTCGTCGTCACCGGCTCGATGATCAAGCGCCTCGACGGCGAGGGCGCGACGCCCTTGCTCACCATCACACCGCTTGAGATGGAAATGCGCGGTATCGGCAACGCCGAGCAGATGCTGATGGAGCTGAACATCAACGGCAACGGCCTCGACAATCTCGCGTCCAATGCCGACGTCGTCTCCGGCGCCCAACGCGGCAACAACGGCGCCACGTCCGCCAATCTCCGCATGCAGGGTGCCGGCGCGACCCTCGTCCTCCTTAACGGCCGGCGCGTCTCCTCGCACGGTCTGAAC
>Ga0075163_10004422_pt1 | contig 18870 bp, 14 predicted proteins | sample JI1023141ADNA_FD_71478 | JGI IMG/M metagenome (GOLD analysis project Ga0075163, IMG submission 71478) | Wastewater effluent complex algal communities from Wisconsin, to seasonally profile nutrient transformation and Carbon sequestration -... | ecosystem: Engineered > WWTP > Effluent > Algae...
TTCGTCCCGAACCGCCAGCTCCCGCAGGCGGATGTCCCGCTCCCCGTGAAGCCGGGGCCGTGGAAGTTCCGCCAGTCGATCGACTACTCGGTCACGGCCAACTACGCCGTGCTCGACGTCGTGGCGCGCAACAAGGACCACTTCCTCTACAACATCTGGAAGATGGGCCATGACCAGATCGTGAAGGGCGGCACCGACAGCTGGACCGTCTGGCCGCGTCGCATCGAGGCGATCCAGAACCAGATGGCCGCCGAGAACCGCGCGCGCAACACCGGCGGCGGTGAGGGGCCGGTCGCCGGCGGTGGCTTCGCCGGCGCCGGGCAGTCGCGCTCGGGCGAGGCGGCGCAGGCGCTCTACAACACGCTGCATTCGCCGGAGCGCCGCGATCCGCGCGCGTACATCATCCCGGCCGACCAGGCGGACTTCCCCACCGCGGTGCGCTTCATCGTCGCGCTGCAGAAGAACGGCATCGACGTCGAGCGCGCCACTGCGGCGTTCTCGCACGGCGGCAAGCAGTACCCGGCGAACTCCTACGTCGTGCGGACCGCGCAGGCCTTCGGCTCGCACGTGCTCGACATGTTCGAGCCGCAGGATCATCCGGACGACTTCCGCGTGCCCGGTGGCGCGCCGACGCCGCCGTACGACAACGCCGGCTGGACGCTCGCGATGCAGATGGGCGTGAAGTTCGACCGCGTCCTCGACAACGTCACGGGCCCGCTCACGCGGATCCCGCCGCTCGAGCGCGTGAAGCCCTCGGCGGGCACCGTCGCGAGCGGCGGCACCTGGGCGCTCTCGGGCGCGACGAACGACGCGTTCATCGCCGTGAACCGCCTGCTCAAGGCCGGCGCGACCGTCTCCCGCGCCGCCGACGGCACCTGGATCATCCCGAGCAACGGGACGAGCCGTCCCATCGTCGAGCGCGCTGCACGCGAGCTCGGGCTCAACTTCACCGCCGGATCCGCCGCGGGCGCGACGCCGGTCAAGTCGCTCCGCGTCGCGCTCTGGGACCGCTACGGCGGCTCCATGCCGGCCGGTTGGACGCGCTTCCTGCTCGAGCAGTACGAGTTCAACTTCACCGTCGTTTACGCACAGGACATCGACGCGGGCAACCTGAACAGCAAGTACGACGCGATCGTCTTCGTCGACGGGGCGATCCCGGCGCGGCAGACCGGCGCGCCCGCAGGCGGCCGCGGCGGCTTCGGTGGCGGCGGACCGGACACGGCCTCGCTCCCCGCCGAACTGCGTCGCACCGTCGGCAACATCTCGGCGCAGCGCTCCATCCCCGAGATCAGGAAGTTCGTCGAGAACGGCGGCATCATCATCACCATCGGCAGCTCGACGAACATCGCCGAGCATCTCGACCTGCCGCTCTCGAACCATCTCGTCGAGTCCGCGCCGAACGGTGCCCCGCGCGACCTCGGCAACACGAAGTTCTACGTGCCGGGTTCGTTGCTGGAGGTGGCGGTGGACAACAAGCAGCCGGCCACCGTCGGCATGGGCACGCGCGCGATCGTGATGTACGACAACAGCCCCGTCTTCCGTCTCGCGCCGGACGCGCTCGCGCGCGGCGTGAAGCCGTTGATGTGGTTCGACACTGCGACCCCGCTGCGCAGCGGCTGGGCGTGGGGCCAGAACTATCTCGAGGGCGGCGTGGCGGCGGCGGACGCGACGGTCGGGCGCGGCACGGTGCGCCTGATCGGACCTGAGGCGCTCTTCCGCGCGCAGCCGGCCGGCACCTTCAAGCTGGTCTTCAATGGGCTGATCGGGGCGAACAAGCCGACCATGTAGCACGGAAGGGAGGAGGAAGTACGAGCGGGGCGGGGGCCGAGAGGCTTCCGCCCCGCTTGGCTTGACGGCGGTGCTTCCGGACGACACTGTATCGGTATGACAATACACTGTCGCGGACCCCTCCGATCGACCCTCATGCACATGGTGGCGGTCGCGATCTCGGTCGTCGGGTGCGGCACGCCACCCGACTCGACCCCGGACGGGATCGGCGCCGCGATCCCCGGGAGCGCACTGCGCATCGGCACCGACTCCATCGCGATCTCACTCGTCCGTCGCATCGGCGAGCTCGATGGCCCGCCTGAGTACGCCTTCGGCCGAGTCGATGCGATCGTGCCGACGCGAGACGGGGGTTTCTATCTCTGCGATGGCAACGATGTCACGGTCCGCCGCTACGACTCGGCCGGCGTGTTCACGCGCGCCGTCGGACGGAAGGGCGCCGGGCCCGGCGAGTACTCCGCCTGTTCTGACCTCTCGGCGGATCCGCAGGATGGACTCGCGATCAGCGACCCGTCGAATGGTCGCGTGACCTTCTTCCGTCCCGATGGCAGCTACGACCGCGGTGTTCCGGTGCGAGTCTACCCCGGCCTGTTCGGTGGCGAGAACACCTTCTTCATCGATCCCGCCGGACGCATGTGGTTGCGGGGGTGGCGGGCGGCTGAAGGCGCAGATGAATCCTCCATGCCGCAGCAGTATGTCGTCCTCGACAGCAAGGGGACGCGCCTCGACTCGGTCGCCGTGCCCTCGCCGGGCCCCGGACCGGGACGCGGGTTCATGCTGTGCACCAACGACGGCTGCTACGTCGCGCAGCCACCGGACACGCTCAGCGCGATCGGGCGGGATGGTCTCCTCGCGGTGGCGAGCCCGATGGACTATCGCATCGCGCTGCGGGCCCGGGACGGCACGATTCGCGAGATATCGCGTGCGGCGGACCCTGTCGCCTTCGCCCGCGCCGAACTGGGGCAGTGGGAGGCGTGGCGCGCCCACATCGCGAAGCAGTCACCGCAGTACCCGCCCGTCGCGATCCCCACCATGAAGCCCGTCCTTCGCGAACTGCGCTTCGACGACGTCGGCCGCCTCTGGGTGAAGGTCCATGTGGCGGCGGAAGAACGCCCCATCCCACCCCGCCCGGCGGGCGATCCGCGACCGCTCCTCACCTGGCGCGAGCGCAATACGTACGATCTCTTCGACGTCGCGGCCGGCGGCTACATCGGCCGCGTTGCGTTCCCGTATGCGACCATCTTCCTCACGTCGCACGGGGACCGCGTCTGGCTTCGCGAGGAAGGGGAGTCAGGGGAGATGCTGCTGGGCATCCACGAGATGCACCCCGCGCGCCCGCGGTGAACCTCGTGATGCCGGGCGCGGCCATGCGGTGATGCGAGGTCGGCGCCCGTAGCGTCGACCCACGCCGCGCGGCGAGCTTTCCCCGATGCACCGCGCTGGCCTCCTCCTCCTCTCGCTCGGCACACTCTCCGTCGCGTTCGCGTACGGCGCGATGCTGCTCGGGCTCGGTGTCTCGGCGGCCCCGTGGTGGCTCGCATCGGGCACGACCGGCGTGCTCGCCGGACTCGCGTCGCTGGGCGCGGCGCGCCACGGCCGTCGGACGCCCGTCCTCGCCGCCGCGATCGCGGCGAGCTTCGTGAGCGTCGCCGCCGGGTTCCTCATCCCGCTCGCGATGCCCGCGCCGGACGCGACCACGCCGCTCCTCCTCGGACTGCCGCGACCCACGGCGATCCTGATGCTCCTCGTGCACGCGGTGCCGCTCGTGCTGCTGCCCGTCGCGTACGGCGTCGCATTCGAGCGCGAGGTCCTCGACGACACGGATCTCGCGACCCTGCGGGACCGCCGATGATCGTCGCGGTCGGGATCGCGTACTTCGTCGCGTGCGCCGGGATCGGCTGGTGGGCCGCGCGCCGCACCCGCACGACCGAGGACTTCTTCGTCGCCGGGCGCAACGTGGGACTCCTCCCCTTCGCGATCGCGGCGATGGCGACCACGCTGAGCGGCTTCACCTTCATCGGCGGGCCCGGGCTGATCTACACGGTCGGCGTGACCGCGCTCTTCATCTCGCTCCCCGCCTCGCTCACCAACACCATGGGCGCGCTCGTCCTCGGCAAGCGCATGCGACTCCTCGGCGAGATGCGGCGGCTCGTGACCGTCCCGGACGCGATCGGCGCGCGCTACCGGTCACGCGCGGCGCAGGGACTGAGCGCCGTCGCCATCCTCGTCGGCGTCGTCGGCTACCTCGGCACCAACGTGCTCGCGCTCGGGATCGTGGTCGACGCGCTCTTCGGCGTCGGGCTCGCGCCCGGCCTCTGGGCCGGGACCGCCGTGCTCCTCGCGTACTCCGTGGGCGGCGGGATCCTCGCCGGCATCTGGACCGATGTCTTCCAGGGGCTGTTGATGGCGCTCACGTCGACGTTCGTCTTCATCGCGGCGCTCGACGCGGGTGGCGGCCTCGCGGCCATCACGCGCGCACTGCAGTCCGCGGACCCCACGCTGATCGGCCCGTGGGGCGCGCGCGGCGCGATGGTCGCGCTCTCCTTCTTCTTCGTCTTCGGCGTCGGATCCTTCGGGCAGCCGCATGTCGCGCACAAGTACTACATGCTCAAGGATGTCCGGCGACTCCGCTGGTACCCGCTCCTCATGACCGGCGCGATGACGCTCGCGCTCTTGCTCTTCTTCAGTGTCGGTCTCGCGGTGCGCGCGCTGGTCGCGCGCGGCGACCTTCCCCCGCTCGCGCGCCCGGACGATGCGACGCCGATCTTCCTCCTGGGGTACCTGCCGCGCGTCGTTGCGGCGTTGGTCTTCTCCGGGGTCGCCGCGGCGATCATGAGCACGGTGAGCTCGTTCCTCTCGGTGGGGGCGGCGGCGATCACGCATGACCTGCCGAAGGCTTTCGGGACGGCCCGTCCGCGTGACGACGTACGCGCCCTCCGCGCCGGTCGCGTCTGGACCGTGCTGCTGTGCGTCGCCGGTGCCGTCCTCGCCGAGACGTCGGGTACGCTCGTGGCCTTCCTCGGGATCTTCGGCTACGGGCTCTTCGCCGCGACGACGCTTCCCGCGCTCGCGATCGGACTCAACTGGGAGGGGGCGACGCGAGAGGGCGCCATCGCCTCCATCGCCACCGGGTTGGTGCTGACCCTCGGCCTCGAGACGGCGGCCTACGCGAAGGTGTTCACGCTGCCGGCGGGAGTGACGGTCACGGGACTCACCCTCGTCGCATCGCTGCTGGTCTTCCTGGGGGTCTCGTTCGCCACTCGCGATCGCGCACCGGACCAGCTGGATGCCGACGTCCGGACGGTGATGAGGCTCTAGCGACGCATGGACGGAGGAGGGCGAGGGGCCGCACGGCCTCGGCTCCTTCACCCTTCATCGCAAGATTGACTTCGCGATCGTCGACAGCTGCATGTTCGAGGTCCCCTCGTAGATCGTCCCGATCTTCGCGTCGCGATAGAACTTCTCCACCGGGTAGTCCTTCGTGTAGCCGTACCCGCCGAAGAGCTCGACGCAGAGGGACGTCACCCGCTCGCACACCTGCGACGAGAGGAGCTTCGCCATCGCCCCCGCCTGTGCGATGTCCTCGCCCGCGTCCTTGAGCCGCGCCGCGTTGTAGACCATCAGCCGCGCCGCCTCGAGTTCCGTCGCGGCCTGCGCCACCTGGAACTGGATCCCCTGGAACTCGCTGAGCGGCTTGCCGAACTGCTGCCGCTCCTTGAGGTAGGCGACGGCCGCGGCGAGCGCACCCTGCGCGATGCCGATCATCTGCGCGCCGATGCCGATGCGCCCCTCGTTCAGCGCGGCGATCGCGAGCTTGTAGCCCTGGCCGACGGTCCCGAGCACGTCCGCATCGGGGACGAAGACGTCCTCGAGGATCAGCTCGGTGGTGCTCGACGCACGGATGCCAAGCTTGTCCTCCTTCTTGCCCACGCTGAATCCCGGCGCGGTGCGCTCGACGACGAAGGCCGTGATCCCCTTGTAGCCCTTCGATGGGTCGACCGTGGCGAAGACCACGTAGAGCCCGGCCTCGGCGCCGTTCGTGATCCAGAGCTTGCGGCCGGTGAGCTTCCAGCCGCCGTCCGCCTTCGCCGCGCGGGTCTGAAGCGCGAAGGCGTCCGAGCCGCTGGATGCCTCGGAAAGCGCGTAGGCGCCGACCGTGTCGGCGCAGAGCCGCGGCATCCAGCGCGCGATCTGCTCCGGAGTCGCGGCCGAGAGGAGCGGATTGGCCACGAGCGTGTTTTGCACGTCGACCATGATCGCCGAGGCGGCGTCGACCTTCGAGATCTCCTCGACGGCGAGCGTGACCATCATGACCGAGCCACCGGCGCCGCCGTGCGCCTCGGGGGCCTGGATGCCCATGAGGCCCATCTCGAAGTAGGCCTTGATGAGGGCGGGGTCGAGCTTGGCGTCACGTTCCATCTGTTGGACGCGCGGGGCCACTTCCCCCTTCGCGAACTCGGCGACGGCGTCGCGGAAGGCGAGTTCGTCCTCGGAGAGGATGGTGAGCGCGGGGCGGGCGGTGCCGGGATCTGTCGACATCGGGGCGTGGACTGGGGGGCGGGTCGCTGGGCTTCCCGTAGTATCGGAATCTACACTTGGAGGGCAACCGTCCGGAGTCGGGGCGGGACCGAACGTGTGAGGCACCACGACCCCCACCCCTGAGCCGCCATGCGGACGCGCGAACTTCACCGAGGGATCGCCGCCATCGTCGCGGCGTGCGTCGTCACGCTGACCTTCGGGAGCTCGCCAGTGTCCGCACAGGAGCGCCCGGGCGGGTCGCGTCGCCAGCCGGAACGACCAGAGACCCCACCGCTCGAACTCCCGCGGGCACCGATGGCGCAGGTGCTCGCGATCGGGGCCGTCCGCGCCGAGATCGGGCGCGAGGACGAGGCCGGACCGTACATGTTCGGTTCCATCGGCGGCATGGCGATGGGTGGCGACGGGACCCTGTACGTCTCGGACAACGCGACCAACGAGATCCGCATCTTCGACCAGCGTGGTCGCCATCTCGGTACGTTCGGTCGGCGCGGGCGCGGACCGGGCGAGTTCGTGAACCCGATAGGGCTGGTGCACGATGGCGACTCGACGCTCTTCGCACTGCAGTCCTTCCAGGGGATCACCGAGCTGAGTGCGCGAGGGGCGACCGTGCGGTACCGTCGCACCTTCGGCACCGGGGAGAGATACTCCTCCCTCTGCACGATGAACGGCCGGCTCTTCGTCTCGATCGGCGGTGATTCGGCCGTCATCCGTGAACTCGACACGGCGCGGCGCGAGATTCGCGCGTTCGGCACACCCTTCTCGGCGTTCATCTACGGGAATCCGAATGACGCGGCCATCAGGTTGTCGCGACAGTCGGGGCCGACCCTCCTGTGCGACGGACCCCGTGCGACGCTCTACGCCATTCGAGGCGACCAGGGCCTGTTGCGCGCCTACGACCTCGACGGCCGTCAGCGCTGGGAGACGACGCTGCCGAGCTTCAAGGTGGGGATATTCGGAGCACAACCGGGCGGCGGCGCGTACGTCGCGTGGGCGATCGACTACATCGCGACCGTAATGCCGCTCGGGAGCACGCGCGTGCTCGTCCAGGTCGCGCGGCAGGACCTCGAGAGCACGCGGGGCCGCAGTCGCGCGCCGGGTGCGCTCATCACGCCCGACGTGGTCGAGACGCGCGCCTACCTCCTCGACGCGGCGACTGGGCGCATCCTCTCGCAGGCGCCGGGCGCGGGGCTCCTCACGCCACTCGCCGACACGCTCCTCGCCGAGCGGGTGACCGATCCTTGGCCGATGCTCCGGCTGCGACCGGCGCGCGTGCGAGTTCCCTGACGCGCGAGGATCAGGTGACGAGGATCGGCTCCGAGACCTCTTCCGACGGCCTGGCGAAGAGATAGCCCTGCAACAGGTCCGCGCCGAGCGCGACGAGCGCGTCCCGCTCCTCGATCGTCTCCACGCCCTCCGAGATCACCTGCATCCCGAGGTCGGCGCACAGCGTGTACATCGCGCCGACCACGCGGCGCTTCGTCTCGTGCCGGTGGATCCCCGCGACGAGCGACCGGTCGAGCTTCACGAAGTCGGGCGAGAGATGCGTGAAGCTCGCGAGTCCCGCGTACCCCGTGCCGAGGTCGTCGACGGCGAGACGGTACCCGAGGCCGCGGAGCCCGGCGACGAACGGGGCGATGTCGCCCAAGTGATCGAGCGACGCTCGCTCGGTCACCTCGAGCACGATCCGGTCGGCGAACGCCGCGAGCGGCGAGCCCTGTCCATGCAGCGACGGGTCGAGGAGGTCGTGCGGGTGCACGTTGACGAAGATGAGCAGGCCGTCGCGGATCGACGCCGCGTCGCGCGCGATCAGCGCGTAGATCGCCCGCGAGAGCTCCGTCTGCCGCCCGAGCAGGCTCGCCGCGTCGAGTAGCGTCGACGGATTGCGCATCGACCCCTCGCCCGAGCGCACGAGCGCCTCGAAGCCGAGCGTGCGCCGCTCGCGGAGCGACACGATCGGATGATAGACGATGTGCAGCAGCTCGAGCGCGCGGGTGAAGGCGGCGTTCAGCTGATCATGGTCGTGGACCGGGATGTTTCCCTGCTGCAGCGCGAACGCCTCGCGCTTGAGTCGCGCGAGTTCCGAGAGCAGCGATGCGCGGTTCACCGTCTCGACGAACTCGTCCAGGTCGACCGGCTTCAGCAGGTAGCGATGCGCGCCATGGTTCATCGCGTCGATGGCGGTGGCCAGTGTGGGGCCGCCGGTGATGAGGATCACCGGGATGTCGTCCTCGCGCTCCTTCACCATGCGGAGCAGGTCGATGCCGGTCATCCCGTCCATCATGATGTCACTCACGATGACGCTGTAGCGGTCGTCGTCGAGCGCGCGCAACGCGGCGGCTCCGCTCGCGACGGCATGCACCGAGAATCCGGCGCGCTCGAGCACGAGCGTCGACGCGCGGAGGACCGCGGGGTCGTCGTCCACGAGCAGGATGCGGCGGGAGTCGAGTGGCTTCATCGGCAGTGGGGGTGCGACAGCCTCGTCCTCCCAACATAGGTCCAGCGGCCGAATGCGAAAGGGACAACGTGACCTGGCTCACACTCGAGCGGTCACGTCGTCCCATTTCGGTGCAGCTTGTCCCATCCGGTGCGACAGCCGAGGCAGGCGCGCACCGCTCCCTCGTTGCGCGGCTCAGCGCGCGGGAACGCGATCGTAGTTGAGGATCGGCGCCAACCAGCGTTCCGCCGTCGCGACGTCCATGCCCTTCCGCGCCGCGTACTGCTCGACCTGGTCCTTCTCGATCTTCCCCACGCCGAAGTACTGTGCCTGCGGGTGCCAGAAGTAGAAGCCGCTCACCGCGGACGTCGGCAACATCGCGAAGCTCTCGGTCAGGTGCACCCCCGCGTTCCGCTCGGCGTCGAGGAGGTCGAACAGGGTGCGCTTCTCCGTGTGGTCGGGGCAGGCGGGATAGCCCGGCGCCGGCCGGATCCCCTGGTACTGCTCCTTGATGATCGCCGCGTTGTCCAGGTGCTCATTCGGGGCATAGCCCCACAGCTCACGCCGCACGCGTTCGTGCAGCCGCTCCGCGAAGGCCTCGGCCAGCCGGTCGGCGAGCGCCTTGAGCATGATCGACGAGTAGTCGTCGTGCACCGCCTCGAAGGCCGCCACCCGCTCGTCGAGTCCGATGCCCGTGGTCACGACGAACGCACCGAGCCAGTCGGTGAGGCCGGAGTCCCTGGACGCGACGAAGTCGGCGAGCGCGAAGTTCGGTCCCGCGTTCTTCACCATCTGCTGGCGGATGGTGTGCACGACCACGTCCGCCTGCTGCCCGCCGCCTCCCGCCTTCTGCACGAGGATGTCCTCGTGCCCATCGGAGTTGGCCTTGAAGAACCCCACGACGGCCCGCGCATGCAGCCACTTCTCGTCGACGATCCGCCGGAGCATCGCCTGCGCGTCCTTCCAGAGGTTGCGCGCGGCCTCGCCCACGACGGCGTCCTCGAGGATCGCGGGATAGGCTCCTGCGAGCTCCCAGGTCTGGAAGAACGGCGTCCAGTCGATGCGCGGAACGAGCTCCTCGAGCGGGAAGTCGTCGAAGACGCGGACGCCCTCGAAGCTCGGCGTCGGCGGCACGAGTCCATCGTAGGAGATGACCGGCCGGTTCGCGCGCGCCTGCTCGAGTGTCTGGCGCTTCACCTCCTTCTGCCGTGCCGCCCGCGCCACGCGCACCTCCTCGTACTCGGTGCGGATGTCGGCGACGAACTGCTCCTTGAGCCCGTCGGAGAGCAGCGACCCGGCGACACCCACCGCGCGGGAGGCGTCGAGCACGTGCACCACCGGCCCCGAGTAGTTGGGGGCGATCTTGACCGCCGTGTGCACCTTCGACGTGGTCGCGCCGCCGATCAGCAGCGGGATCGTCCACCCCTCGCGCTCCAACTCGCTCGCGAAGAACGCCATCTCCTCGAGCGACGGGGTGATGAGCCCCGAGAGTCCGATCAGGTCGACGCGGTGCTCCCGTGCCGCCTCGAGGATCTTCCCAGGCGGGACCATCACGCCCAGGTCGATCACCTCGTAGTTGTTGCACTGCAGCACGACGCCCACGATGTTCTTGCCGATGTCGTGCACGTCGCCCTTCACCGTGGCCATGAGCACCTTCCCCTTCGCCCGCGAGTCGGCGTTGGCGAGCTTCTCCGCCTCGATGTAGGGGATGAGGTGCGCGACCGAGCGCTTCATCACGCGCGCCGACTTCACGACCTGGGGGAGGAACATCTTCCCTGCGCCGAAGAGGTCGCCGACGACGTTCATGCCCTGCATGAGCGGCCCCTCGATCACCTCGATGGGGCGGTCATACAGGTGCCGCGCCTCCTCGGTGTCCTCCACGACGAAGTCGGCGATGCCGTACACGAGCGCGTGCACGAGCCGCTCCGTGACCGGAGCCTCGCGCCAGCTCAGGTCCGCCTTCTTCTTCTGCGCCTGGCCCTTGGCGTCGTCGGCCACCGCGAGCAGCCGCTCGGTGGCGTCCGGACGGCGCGCGAGGACCACGTCCTCGACCCGCTCGCGCAGGTCGGCGGGGATGTCCTCGTAGAGCACCAGCGCACCGGCGTTCACGATGCCCATGTCCATGCCGGCCTTCACGGCATGGTACAGGAACACCGAGTGGATCGCCTCGCGCACCGGGTTGTTGCCGCGGAACGAGAACGAGACGTTGCTCACGCCGCCGGAGATGCGGGCGTGCGGGCACCGTTCCTTGATCCGGCGGGTCGCCTCGATGAAGGCGAGCGCGTAAGCATCGTGCTCCTCGATCCCCGTCGCGATCGCGAAGATGTTCGGGTCGAAGATGATGTCCTCGGGCGGGAACCCGACCTGCTCGGTGAGGATCCGGTAGGCCCGCTCGCAGATGGCGACCTTCCGCTCCACCGTGTCGGCCTGGCCCTGCTCGTCGAACGCCATGACGATCACCGCTGCGCCGTAGCGCCGGACGAGCGTCGCCTGACGCACGAACTCGGCCTCGCCTTCCTTCATCGAGATCGAGTTCACGATCCCCTTGCCCTGCACACAGCGCAGGCCCGCCTCGATCACCTTCCACTTGGACGAGTCGATCATGAGCGGGACCTTGGAGATCCCCGGCTCGCTCGCGATCAGGTTGAGGAAGCGCGTCATCGCCGCCTCGGCGTCGAGCATGCCCTCGTCCATGTTCACGTCGATCACCACGGCGCCGGCGTCGACCTGCTGCCGCGCGACCTCGAGCGCCTGGTCGTAGTGCCCGCCGAGGATCAGCTCCGCGAACTTCTTCGACCCGGTCACGTTCGTGCGCTCGCCGACGTTCACGAAGTTCGAGTCGGGGCCGATGACCAGCGGCTCGAGGCCGCTCAGGCGGAGGCGCTTCGGGATCTCCGGGATCCGCCGCGGCGGCAACGGCCGCACCGCCTCGGCGATCGCCCGGATATGCGCCGGCGTCGTGCCGCAACAGCCGCCGACCACGTTCACCAGGCCGGACTCCGCGAACTCGCGCAGGATCGACGACGTGTAGTCCGGCGTCTCGTCGTAGCCGCCCATCTCGTTGGGCAGGCCCGCGTTGGGGTGCACCGTCACGTAGCAGTCCGCGACGCGCGAGAGCTCCTGCACGTAGGCGCGCAGGTCCTTCGCGCCGAGGGCGCAGTTGAGGCCGACGGAGAACGGCTTCGCGTGCATCACCGAGTTCCAGAAGGCTTCGGTGGTCTGGCCGGTGAGCGTGCGCCCCGAGGCGTCGGTGATGGTGCCGGAGATCATCACCGGCACGCGCATCCCGCGCGCCTCGAACACCTGCTCGACGGCGAAGATCGCGCCCTTCGCGTTGAGCGTGTCGAAGATCGTCTCGATGAGGACGATGTCGGCGCCGCCGTCGAGGAGCCCTTCGGTGGCCTCGACGTACGCCTCCACCAGCTCGGTGAAGACGACGTTGCGCGCCCCGGGGTCGTTCACGTCAGGGGAGAGCGAGGCCGTGCGATTGAGGGGGCCCAGCACGCCGGCGACCCAACGCGGGCGGCCATCCTTCGACTCGAACTCGTCGCAGATCGTGCGGGCGAGGCGGGCGCCTTCGACGTTGAGCTCGCGCACGATCGCCTGCATCCCATAGTCGGCCATCGAGATACGCGTCGAATTGAACGTCGCCGTCTCGATGATGTCCGCACCCGCCTCGAGGTACTGGCGGTGGATGCCGCCGACCACGTCGGGTCGCGTGAGGATCAGGAGGTCGTTGTTCCCCTTCAGGTCGCGCGCCCAGTCCTTGAACCGCTCGCCGCGATAGTCGGCCTCCTTGAGGCCGTGGGTCTGCACCATCGTCCCCATGGCGCCATCGATGATGAGCAGGCGCCTGGTGACCTCGTCGTGAAGCGCCGCGATGCGCTGCGCCCGCGTGAACCCCGTCATGTGCGTTCTCCCATCTGGTTTCCGCCCGCTGCCCTCGTGCTCGGCCGGAGGCCGAGCACATGACACAGGGCGTACGTCAGGTCCGCCCGGTTGAGCGTGTAGAAGTGGAACTCGGTCACGCCGGCGCGCTCGAGCTGCTGGCACTGCTCGGCCGCGACCGTCGCGGCGACGAGCTTGCGGGTCTCGGGATCGTTCTCGAGCCCGTCGAACATCCGCGCGAACTCGCGCGGGATGCTTGCGCCGGTCTGCTTCGCGAACTTCGCCATCTGGGTGAAGTTCGTCACGGGCATGATCCCCGGGACGATCGGCACGGTGATCCCCGCCTTCCGTGCGCGGTCGAGGAATCGCAGGTAGGTCCAGTTGTCGAAGAAGAACTGCGTGATCGCGCGCGTCGCGCCGGCGTCGATCTTCCGCTTGAGGTTGTCGAGGTCGGCATCGGGCGAGGTGGCATCGGGATGCACCTCGGGATACGCGGCGACCGAGATCTCGAAGTCGTGGCGCTTCCGGAGCCCCGCGATCAGCTCCGACGCGTAGCGGTACCCGTCCGGCGCCGGATGCGTGCGCCCCTCGAGCAGGTCGCCGCGCAGGGCCACGATGTGGCGCACGCCCACGCTCCAGTAGTCGTCGGCGACCGCATCGATCTCCGCGCGCGTCGCGGCCACGCAGGTCAGGTGCGCCGCCGGCACCAGTGACGTCTCTTCCCTGATCCGGTGCACCGTGTGGTGCGTCCGCTCGCGCGTCGAACCGCCGGCCCCGTACGTGACGGAGACGAAGCGCGGCTGCAGCGGGGCGAGGCGCGTGATCGACTTCCACAACGTCTCCTCCATCTCCGCCGTCTTGGGCGGGAAGAACTCGAAGGAGACCTGGAACGGGACCGGCAGGACGAGTGAGCTCACGGCAGCTCCTGGAATAGACAAAGCCCGGGGGCGTCGAGGCGCACCGGGCTGGCGCTTTAGCTGGTTGTTTAACGTGGCCGCAATTTGCCTCGAAATCGCCACGGATCGGTTGTAGGCTTTAACCTATCATCCGGATGAACGGATGGCAAGGTCCCGGATCGCAGCGGCCCCGACTCCTGCGATCTCCACCACCTTCGACCGCGACGACTCACCCGTCACGATCCGGATCAGGCGCCGCGGCACGCCGAGCGCCTCGGCCAACACCTCCACCACCGCCTCGTTCGCCGCCCCGTCCACCGGCGGGGCGTTCACGCGCACCTTGAGTGCGTCCCCATGCACCCCCTCGACGCCGGTTCTGCTCGAGCGCGGTTGCACGCGGACCGCGAAGCGCACGGCCCCTTCGCGTTCGGTGACGGGGAAGTCGCTCACAGGATGCTCAGGAACGCGCTCTGCACGATCGAGAGGAGGAACCAGGCGAGCATCGGCGAGAAGTCGATTCCGCTGGTCGTCGGGAGCGCGCGCCGCAGCGGCCCGAGGAACCATTCGGTGAGCCGGAAGGCGAGTCGCCCTGCCGCCGAGTAGGCGCCGCCGATCCATGACGTCACGATGCGGACGAGGAGCGCGATCTGCAGCACGCCGAAGCTGGCACGCACCACCAGCACGAGCATCCCGCGAGGACCGGCGTTCGCCGCGAGGTAGGTCGTGAGGAGCGCGTCACGGACGAAGCCGACCAGGAAGATGAGCGTGGCGCAGGCCATGAGCAGCAGCAGCAGGGCCCACCACGGCACGTTCGCCCCGATGATCCCGTGGCGCGCGAGACGCCGGTCGACCGGCGTCAGGATCGGCTCGACGGCGCGGCGCGTGAACCGGGCCAGGCCACCGAAGGGGTTCACCTTCCGCGCGCGGACGGCCCACGCGAGGGCGGCGAGCACGGCGCCGATCGCGAGGAGCGCCGCCGAGCCCGAACGCACGACGTCGAGCAGGATGTCGAGCAGCGCGATGAGCGCGCGCATCAGCGGCGCCCCTTCTTCGCGAAGACGAGGGCGAGCGTGCCAGCGAGCCCGCTCAGGCGCTCACCGATGCTCCCGCCGTGCGCGAAGCGCTGGTATGCGCGCACCCGCTCAAGATGCGCGGGGCCGTAGCCGAACCACCACGGCTGGTGCCAGGTGGGGAACAGGTCGTCGACGATCGGCGTCGACTTCACGCAGTCCTCCAGCCCCTCGCGCCCGTGCATCCGCCCCACGCCACTCGACTTCACGCCGCCATACGGAACGTCGGCCATGCCCACCACCGCGAGCGCGTCATTGAGCAGAACCGTCCCGGTCTCCAAGCGCTTCGCCACCGCCAGACCGCGCGCCCGGTCGGTCGTCCATACGCTCCCCGAGAGCCCGTACGAGGAGGCGTTCGCGCGCGCGATCGCCTCGTCGGCATCGCGCACCTTTATCACCGGCAGCAGCGGACCGAACGTCTCCTCGGTCAGCACGCGCATCGAGTCGTTCACGTCGACGAGCATCGTCGGCGGGAAGAACTCGCCTGCGGTCGGCGCGCTCGCCTGCGCGGCGATGCGCGCGCCCTTCGCCACGGCGTCCTCGCACTGCGCCCGGATCGTCGCCACCGCCTGCGGCCGGATGAGCGGACCCACCTCGTTCAGCGGATCGGCGCCCGGCCCGACCTTGAGCGCCTGCACCGCGGCTGCCATCTCCACGACGAACCGGTCGTAGACCGGCGCCTCCACATAGATGCGCTTGGGCGCGACGCAGGTCTGCCCCGCGTTCGAGAAGCGCGTCCAGGCGAGCCCATCGGCCGTGTAGCGGAGGTCGGCATCGCTCAGCACGATCGCCGCATCGCTCCCGCCGAGCTCGAGCGAGCAGGGGATGAGCTGCTCGGCGCAGGCGACCGCGACCGCGCGTCCCGCGGCGGCACCGCCGGTGAACATCATCTTGTCCACGCCACCGCGCGTGAGGGCGGCCCCGGTGACGCCGTCCCCCTGGATCACCTGCAGCACGCCCTCGGGGAGCCCGGCCTCGCGGAGCAGGTCCTCGAGGATCGCGCCCGACGCCGGCGTGAACTCGCTCGGCTTCACGAGCACCGCGTTGCCGCAGGCGATCATCGGGAGTGCGCACGAGGTCGGGAGGAAGAACGGGTAGTTCCACGGCGCGATGATGCCGACGACGCCGAGCGGCTTCCGCTCGATGCGGACGCGCTTGCGCCACATCGTCATGCCGGCGACGCCGCGCGGTCGCGCGCGGAGGAATCGCGGCACCTCGTTCGCGACCCAGGCGGCGAAGTCGAGGGCGACGGTGACGTCCGCGCCGGTGGCATCGACGAGTGGCTTCCCCGATTCGCGCGTGATGATGCGCGAGACCTCCTCGCTGCGCCGGAGGAGGACCGCACGGAAGCGGTCGATCACCTGCACGCGCTCGGCTGGCGACCGGGCGGCCCATCCGGGCTGGGCCGCGCGCGCCTTGGCGACGGCGGCGGCGACGCCCGCCGCGTCGACCGAGTCCCAGCGCTTCCAGACCTCGCCGGTGGTGGGGTCGCGCGACTCGACGGGGCGGCGAGGCGAGGGGGGCACAGGGGGGTGGCTCATTGTCCTGAAATGTGACACCCCACCCCCTCAGCGGGTACTAGATGATGTGACGGTCAACGCGATGGACGGGGCTCTCCCCGGAGATTCGCCGTGGCGCGGAGCGCAGTCGGCGGGGCAACTTCCCCGCACCTCGCTCATGTCAGATCAACGCCCCGGCACTTCCATTGACCCGACGCTCCCGCTGCGCGCCAAGGCAGGGGACCGTCAGGCCTTCGCCCAGCTCGTGGACGTGATGTACCAGCGTTCCCTGCGGTTCGCCCTGCACATGGTGGGCAATCGCGAGGACGCCGAGGAGGCGGTGCAGGACGCGTTCGTGCGGGTGTGGCACAACCTCGGCCGGTTCCGGGACGATGCCCGGTTCGAGCCCTGGCTGTTCCGCATCCTGGCGAATCGGTGCCGGAGCCTGATGGAGAAGCGGCGACGGCATGCGACGGTGATCCAGTACGGGGAAGTGCCGGAGCGGGGCGGTCCAGTCCGCGAGGGCGACGACCGAGACTGGACGGAGGAGATCTACCGGGTCCTCGCGACCCTGCCGGTGGAGCAGCGGGAGGCGTTCCTGCTCCGACATGTGGAGGACATGGCGTACGAGGACATCGCCGCGGTGACGGGCGTGGGCCTCAGTGCGCTCCGAATGCGAGTGAAACGGGCGTGCGACGTACTGCGAGCGCGCCTCACCGAGGTGATACGGGATGAGTGACGGACAGGACAGGATCATCGCGCAGGTTCGCGCGACACTGCGGGAGGCGCCGGAGGCACAGGCGGACCCGCGGGCGGTGGCTCAACTGCTGAGCGCGGTGTGGGCCGCGCCGCGCCCGTCGGCGTGGCGGCGGTTCCTCGATGCCTGGCGGGTGCCGGCCCTTTCGGGGCTCGGCGCCTCCGCCGTGGCGGCCTTCGCCCTCTTCGCGGGGTTCCTCGCCCGCGGGTCGGTGGAGCCGCGCGCCGAGCGTGAGCCGATGATGGCGACGGGCGAGTTCCCGACCCCGACGGGCGCGCCGGACGCGGCCTTGGCGGGCGGCGTGCCGGTCATCCCGGCGGCGGCGATAGGGGGCGAGTCCGCCCCGGTCGCGACGCAGTTCGTGCTCGACCGCGCCGACGCGCGGAGCGTGTCGCTCGTGGGCGACTTCAACGAGTGGCAGGGCGGGGCACTCCCGCTCACCCGGCTGGAGAGCGGGCTCTGGACTGCGACGGTCCCCCTCGCGCCCGGCCGGCACGTGTACGCCTTCCTCATCGACGGTACATTGATGGTGGCCGATCCGCGCGCGCCCAAGGCGGGCGACGCGGACTACGGCCGCGAGGGTTCCGTCGTGATGGTCTTCGCCCGATGAGCATGCATCGTAGAGTGATCACTCTCGTCGCGCTGGTGCTCGCCAGCGTGTCCGCCGCCCCTGCGCTCGCTGCGCAGCAGGGGTCGGTGGTGCTGCCCATCGCCGATGCGAGGACGCGCACGGCCGTCGAGCGGGAGATCGCTCGGGCCGCGGCGAAGGGGCTGCCGGTGCAGCCGCTCATCGCGAAGGCGAACGAAGGTGTCGCGAAGCAGGCTTCCGGGGAGCGGATCCAGGAGGCCGTGGCGTCGCTGGCGAAGCGTCTCGAGCAGGCGCGAGCCCTTCTGGCTCCCTCGATGTCGGTCGCGGAACTCGCCTCGGGCGCGGAAGCGCTCGTGAACGGCGTGCCCGCCCCGATGCTGAAGCAGATCCGTGCGTCCTGGCCCGCGGAGCGGTCGGTGGTCATGCCGATCGACGTCCTCACGGAGCTGGTGGTGCGCGGGATCCCCGCGAAGCACGCGCTCGAACAGATCACCGCCCTCATGCGACGCGGCGCGACCGCGGCGCAGATCGCCTCGCTGGGACAGTCGGTCCAGGCCGATGTCGTGGCCGGGCTGGCGCCCGATGCGGCGCTCGAGGTGCGGGCCCGAGGCGTGATGTCGCTCCTTCCGTCACCTGCTGCCACCGCCAGTCTCGCTCCCACTGGCTCGAGGCCCCCGCGGTGACGTGATCCGCCGCGCGGCGCTGGGCGCCTTCGTCGTCCTCGCGACGCGCGGCCTGTCCGCGCAGACGCTCCCGGAGCTCCGCTTCGAAGGGGGCTATGCGAGCGTGCGGCAGCCGGGCTTCAACGGGCAGGACACGGTGCCGGCGGTGGACGCGGCGCTGCTCGCCATCTATTGGCGCAAGCCGACCGACCGGTGGACGCTCTACTCGAGCGGCAACCTCACGTACGCGCGCGACTCGCTCGCGGCGGCGCAGGCCGTCGCGGCGGTGGTCTTCCCGTGGCTCACCAACGAGCACCTGCGCACCGACGTGGGGGCGACCGGCGCGACCTTCTCGTTGCGCAGCGCCGGGCGTGGCGGCAACGGCACGGGGTTCATCCGGCAACACTACGTGCGTGATGCCTGGGGCGCGTGGGGCGGGACCGCGGTCGGCCTCACCGTGCGCGACGGTCGTCGTCGCCGCAGCTACTCAGGCGACATCGGCGGATGGACGCGGTGGCGATTCCTCTTCGCGAGCGCCTCGGTCTCTCGGCAGAACTCCGACGACTTCCCCCTGCTCTTCGCGAGCGGCGGGACGATCGCGCCATTCGCACTCTCGTACGAGCTCGAGGACTGGCAGTTCGCGCTGCAGGCCCGACGAGGGCCGCATGAGCTCTCCGCGTCTTGGACGGATCGCCGCGGGATCGCCGGCACCGACGACGGGGGCGAAGGCCTCTCGCTGAGCGGCGTGCTG
>Ga0075163_10004423_pt1 | contig 18869 bp, 10 predicted proteins | sample JI1023141ADNA_FD_71478 | JGI IMG/M metagenome (GOLD analysis project Ga0075163, IMG submission 71478) | Wastewater effluent complex algal communities from Wisconsin, to seasonally profile nutrient transformation and Carbon sequestration -... | ecosystem: Engineered > WWTP > Effluent > Algae...
ATGCATAGGCCAGCTTACAAACCGGGTACTTTCGGGTTTACTGGCATAGGTATAAAAAATCTCCTCAGCATCAGTAAGTTGAAGCCGGGTTAAAAGGAGGCGCTGCGTTTCAACACGTTCGGGAATAACCATACCTTTACTTAATGGCTAAAGAAAACAATATTGTTCATCAATACTTTAAAAAAGAAATGCCCGATGGTAAAATTCTTTTGCGGGTAAACCCCATTCTGTTTAAGGGAACTGAAATTTGGGTAAGTGCAGCGGGCACCGAGATGCGAAACCTTGATTTTGATGCCGACATATTTGAAGACCTGAAGGTTGATGGCTTTGCCGAAGTAAACCCCATGGAATTCAATCTTTACCTTTCGGGATTGATAGAATAAAACCTCACCCGCCTTTCCAAAAGAGCCAGTTAGGCCACACCTCATATGCATTTTTGCTCCAGAGGAGCAACCTGTTTGTGGAATTAAACTCAGTTTTGAATTTGGCTCTGGAGGAGCTACCTCTTAGCGGTATAAGTTCGTGATTAATTTTTTATTATTGATTTGTATTTATAGGAGGCTCTTCCAGAGCCAAAATCATAAATAAATTGTTCTTTCTATAAACAGGCTAGAAATTTATATCCTAGCATAGCTCAAAAGATTGAGGGTTCAACACCAAGCACTTGCCTCCTATCAAGAAAAATTGCAAACAATTGAAATAGCTTTGGTTCTCACCAAATTGCCGTATCAGGTATTTTATTAGTTTTGCAGCGGCAAATCGGCACGACCAGCTCCTGCTGAACTCCCCCAGGGCCGGAAGGCAGCAAGGGTAGGCGGTTGTAGCGGTGCGATGTTCGGTTTGCCACTTTTTTCTATCACTTCTTTACCTGTGGATTTTCTTATTCCACTAATTTTATAACCTCAATCTTTAACCTATTGCCATGAAATTCTTTATCGACACAGCCAATCTTAACGAAATAAAAGAAGCCTACGATTTAGGTGTATTGGATGGTGTAACTACCAATCCATCGCTTATGGCGAAAGAAGGCATAGCCGGACATGAAAAAGTAAAGGCGCACTATAAAGCCATCTGTAATATTGTAGATAATAACGTAAGCGCTGAAGTAATTGCCACCGACTTTGATGGCATCATCAAAGAAGGATACGAGCTCGCCAAAATTGATGATAAGATTGTGGTGAAAGTACCTATGATTAAAGACGGCATCAAAGCCATTAAGAAATTTACCAGTGAAGGCATTCGTACCAATTGTACATTGGTGTTTTCGCCCGGTCAGGCTATACTGGCCGCTAAAGCCGGTGCGAGTTACCTCTCTCCTTTCGTTGGTCGGTTAGATGATATTTCGCAAGATGGATTGGATTTTATTGCGCAGGTAAGATTGATTTACGACAACTATGCGTTTGATACCGAAATACTGGCAGCCAGTGTGCGGCATTCCATGCACTTGATTAAGTGTGCCGAAATTGGAGCCGATGTTGTAACCTGTCCGCTAAATGTTATAACAGGTTTACTCAATCATCCATTAACCGATTCAGGCCTGGCTAAATTTTTGGCTGACCATAAAAAGGCTAATGCATAAAAAATTTAAAATTCAAGGTTTAAAATTTAGAGCAGCGATTTCAATCTTGAATTCTGAATTTTAAATTTTAAATTAAACTATGTTTTCAACCGATCCCGTTGTTCGAGTTAAAGAAGCCAGCATCTTTCAGGATCACAACACTGTGCTCAATGAAATTAGCTTCGAGATAGACAAGGGCGAGTTTACATTTTTGATTGGTCGCACCGGTTCTGGTAAAAGTTCGTTACTCAAAACGTTGTATGCCGATCTTCCCCTGCGTTTGGGAGATATTAGTGTGGCTGGTTTTAACATTCGTGATATTAAGTCGGGCCAGGTGCCTATGTTAAGGCGCAAAGTGGGCATCATCTTTCAGGATTTCCAATTGTTTCCCGATCGTACTGTAGGCGAGAACCTGAACTTTGTAATGAAAGCAACCGGGTGGAAAGACGGTGCCCGAATGAAAAACCGATTGGCCGAAGTATTGATGCAGGTTGGATTAGGTTCGGTAGAAAAGAAAATGCCGCACCAACTTTCAGGTGGTGAACAGCAACGGGTAGTAATTGCACGGGCGTTGATCAATGAACCTCTTATTCTTATTGCGGATGAGCCCACAGGAAATTTAGATCCGGAAGTGGCACAAGGTATTCTTAAAATCTTTCAACAGATTAATAAAAGCGGCACGGCCATTTTGATGGCCACGCATAGCTACGGCTTAATCAAACGTTTCCCGGCAAGGGTACTAAAATGTGAAGACGGTAAGTTGCTGGATAGCAACAAGGATAACTTTGAATTGAAGAGCGAAAAAGATTTCTAGATCTCTGTATCCTTATCCGCTCTTGCAGCCCGCTTCGATTCTTCCAGCTTATGGATTTGTTGATTGAGCAAGTCAATCCGCACCAGCATATTCAAAACCAGTGCATCTTTAACTTGTTCTGTCGGATTGGTTTTCATTTGTTCGCGCAGCACCTGGTACATCGCATCTAATTTTGCAAAGTCGTTTGTAAACTGATCATCCGCAAAGGTATCGCGGGTATCGCTTATCCATTCTACCTTCTCGGCAATCTGATCGATATAGAATTTTTCCAGGTTGCTGAATTCACCCTGAAGTTGGGCCGTTTCTTTTTGGTTACGATTTTCTGTTGGCCTATCCGCCAGGAATAACCACCCCGAGATACCAAACATGATAATAGCTGCCGCCCGCCACACCGTTACATTATTCCAGATAGAAGTTTTTGGAAGTCCGGATTGAATACCTGCCCATACTTTTTCCGATGGCACACGGTTATCAAATGCTTCACGGTTTTTATCTACAAAATCCTTTAAAGAGTCTTTCATGTGTTAATATTTTTATTTTCTATGGGCACATGGAATCGCCTATCAAATTATCGTAAAATTGAAATTTTGCCTGTTCGCGATTTCATACTTTTCCCTCCTCCAAAAGGTCTTTAAGTTTCTTTTTTGCCCTGTTAAACTGCGATTTAGAAGTCGATTCGGTTATGCCCATAATCTCGCCTATCTCGGCATGATCATAACCTTCCAAAAGATACAAAGAAAGCACCGACCTATATCCATCTGGCAGCAGCTCAATCGCACCGCGCACCTGCTCCACCGTAAACGGAAAACCTTCCAGAATATTTTCTACCTCTGCTTCGCCTATATCCCAGTGCTCATCTTCGGGCATCCTTTCGGTCTTCTTTTTATGCAGATAGTTGATGGCTTTATTAATCACGATCCGCTTTAACCACGCCCCAAATGTTGAGTCGCCCCGGTAATGATGCAGGTTACGAAAAGCACTTATAAAAGCTTCCTGCAACACATCCTCGGCCTCTTCGGTATTGTTCACGATCCGAAAGCCCACGTTGTACATACTGCGGTTATACAACTTATAGAGTTGATAATACGCCTCCCGGTCGCCCTGACGGCAACGGTCAATCAACTCGCCATGTATATGTATAGCCTGAACCTCCAAACAAAAACAGTACTGGTGCTAATGACCAGATAACCGATACAAAGGTTGCACCCTTATTTAACTTTAGCCAGATTTTGCTTGGCAAGCACAAAATCGGGGGCAAGAGCCAAAGCCTGATCAAACAGTTTTTTCGCAGCAACCTTATCGCCCAAATGCTCCAAAACCGCAAGACCTTTCAGGTTTAGCAAGGCCACAGACATGGGATATTCTTTGGGCTTATTGTCCACATCGTTGTAGACAACTTTAAGGGTTTCCACTTCCTTGTTGGCCAGCAAAATATCTATAGAGGTAATCGCTTCGGTATTGCGTTTCAAATCATATTGCAGAAAAGCCATTTTGTAAAGCATGTTTACATTGTTGCTTAGCAGGTAAAGACTTTCATAATTCTGCAACGCGCGGTCTTTTACGCCCATGGCTTCATAGCCAATAGCACCAATCTCAAGTGCCGCTACATTTTTAGGATTGCGGGTTAGCAACTGTTGCGATACCAGTACAACCGGAACGTGTTGCTGATTTTCGTAATAATGATACGCGAGACTAAGAATCAACGAGTCGTTTTGTGGGTTCTCAACGATCAAATCATAAAGCGCACTTTTCGCTACTTCAAAGTCGTTCCACTTAACTGCCGTTACATATTTTTTATAGAAGTGCTCCGTTAATGGACTTACGCCAGATTGTTGTGTTTGAGGCTTGGCCTCAGTCTGGGTTTGTGGTTGTGTTTTAGGTTGCTCGGTTTTTACAGGTTGCTTTTGCGCCCAGGCAGTTAACGAAGCACTTAACAGGAACAGGAATACGAACTTTTTCATTGGTTAAATTATTAATCGATTGGTAAGTTAATTCTTTGATTCTTCATTTACATATAGGCCGCGTTCGGCTGCAAGTTTTAACATTAATTCATATGCTTCTTCGCGCGAGTTTCGGATGGTGCCTTCCAAAATAGCCTCTTTAATGGCTTCCTTGATTTCTCCAATTATCGGGCCAGCCGGAATATTGAACAGTTTTATAATCTCATCACCCGATATAGGGGGTTGAAATTGCCTGATCTGATCGCGGGCTTCCAGGTCGATCATTTTCTGCTGAACTGCTTCAAAATTACGGAGATAGCGCGCCACCTTCTCGTTATTTTTGGAAGTGATATCAGCCCGGCATAAGGTCATGAGTGCGTCAGCATCTTCACCGGCTTCAAAAAGCAATCTGCGCACGGCCGAATCACTTACTTCTTTTACAAGCGCGATAGGCCGCAAGTGCAACCGCACAAGCTTCTGCACGAAGATCATCTTTTCATTCATGGGCAACTTAAGCCTGCGGAAAATGCCTGGCACCATGCGCGCACCTTTATCTTCATGTCCATGAAACGTCCACCCTACTTCTTTATCAAAGCGCTTGGTGGCAGGCTTGGCGATATCGTGTAGAATGGCTGCCCAACGTAGCCATAAATCATCCGAAACCTTCGCTACATTATCTAACACTTGCAGTGTGTGGAAAAAATTATCCTTATGTGCTTTGTTATCCTGATACTCCACGCCATGCAAAGCCACCATTTCAGGGAAAAATTTCTTCAGTAGTCCGCTATGAAAAAGTAACTTGAATCCGTAAGAAGGCAATTTCGATTCAATGATTTTATTCAACTCGGTGGTGATGCGTTCCATCGAAACAATACCCAGCCGATCTGTATTTTTTGTTATTGCTTCGTAGGTGTCAGCTTCAATATCAAACGAAAGTTGTGATGCAAACCGTACGGCTCGCATCATCCGTAAAGGGTCATCCGAGAATGTAATATTTGGATCAAGTGGAGTTTTAATCAACTTTTCTTCCAGGTGTTTCAATCCTCCGAAGGGATCAATCAATGCACCATAACTTTCACTTAAACTGATCGCCATCGCATTAATGGTAAAATCCCTGCGCTGCTGATCTTCCTCTAGCGTTCCATTCTCTACAATTGGCTTACGTGATTCTTTGCGATACGATTCCTTTCTCGCTCCAACAAACTCCAATTCACGATCGTGCCATTTAATCATGGCCGTACCAAAATTTTTAAAAACGGTAACGTGCAAATTTCCGAGGCGCCTGGCTACTGCCTGAGCGAGGTCTATTCCGCTACCCAGGCAAACAAAATCAAGATCTTTATTGGGGCGATTTAAAATCAGATCGCGCACGTATCCACCTACTACGTAAGCAGGCACATTCAACTCGCTTGCAGCCACGGCAACTTCACCAAAAATTGAATCCGAGTCGAGATGTGTTTTAAAGTTCATGTAACCTCATCAAAATGAGGTCAAAGGTAATAGATTAACGGGAATCCGCAGGTTAGACCTGTCGATTATACCTGTCAGGTCTTTAATGCTAAAGTTTAGAAGACCTGACAGGTTTGTAATCTACTTTTTTATAAACGTAGGGCACGGAATGAACTTATCCTTACGCTTTGTTTTTACCTGTGTGGCCATTTGCAGCTTATACTTTACGGCCACTTCATGTGCGCCTCCCGAAATCGGGCCCAACTCCGAAACAGTAAAATCATAGCTGTAACCAAGCTCAAGTTTCTCGAATTGAAAACCCAGAATTACTACCATAGCATCCTGGCTAATGTTGTCCCTCACATTTTGCTGCAGCGGAATACCACGATACCACACGCCCAACATAATCGGATCGTACAAAAAATGCACACCCACATCAAGCTGATCAAAACGACCTTGCTTCTTATAAACAAAGGAAGGTGCCAAAACAGAGATATGCTCTTTCTTGAAAGGACCACCATAAAGCGGAATACGAACGCCACCATGAAAACTGGTTTTCAGTGGTACTTCGGCTTCCTGATCAATTAAGGAACGATTGGGTGTATTCAAATGACTGGCCGAAAACCCAAACCAGAAATTTTTATTATACGCAAGCACACCAGAATTAAAATCAAAGTATTGTGTGTTGCCTAAATTAAAAAGTGCTTGATCATCGGTAGGCACATTTCCATCCGAATCAAACTGAAGCTGATCTCCAAAGATTAATCTATTCAAATCTATAGATCGAAAGGCATATCCAAAATTTAACCCTGCTGAAACAACCCATTTTTTCGAAACATTCCATTTGTAGGAATACAAAAAATTAAGTTGCGAAGAGCGCATGCCCGCAGTACCAGCCTGATCGACAGTAGCCAGAAAACCAACACCACTGTTATAGTGATTCAAATTTACATCGTACGAAAATGCATACGTAACAAACCCGCGGGCCGCATTGGGCCATTGGTTACGATAGTTGGCAATAAAGCGATGATCTTCGGATGTACCCGTAAATGCAGGATTAAGATACAAGGGCGCAGCATAGTATTGCGAAAACTGTGGGTCTTGCGCTATAAGTTTAGCCGAACAAAAAATTAATATGAAATAAAGCTTTCTCATCGTATCAGGTTAACATCGCCTACACGCACTACCCGTTCACCATTGTCGAACGAAGCAGCAACTTTATAGATATACACATCTTGCTGGCACAACTTGCCTTGATAGGTTCCATCCCACCCGCGCTCGGGGTCGCGACTTTCAAACAGCAACTCGCCCCATCGATTAAAAATCAACAGTTCAAATTCTGTGACACCTCGCATTACAGGTAAGAAAATATCATTGGTGCCATCGCTATTTCCACCGCCACTACCGGTTGAAGATAGATTAGGTGAAAACGCATTTGGAATTAGCACTTGTCCACCTTTCAATACCCGCACCGCATTTTCGCGAACAATTGAATCAGAACAATTGAATTGATTGAAGGCTGTTAACTTAATACTGTAAACTCCTTCATCCAGATATTTGTGTTCAGGTTGAAAGGCTGTTGATGTATTACCATCACCAAATTCCCATAAATAGGTACTGGCATCGAAACTCAGATTTCGGGTAAACATAATTCCACCCGGTATGTAAACCAGTAGTGGTTTAATTTCAAAGTCAGCACGCGGCAATGGAAACACTTCAATAATACCAGCCTTACTCTCCGTTAAGGTTTGCCCTGTAATATTACTTGCCGATAGAGAAACTGAATACACACCTGGTTGAAAATACGTGTGTGTAGGGTTAGCCATAGTGGAAGTAGCTCCATCACCAAAATCCCACAGGTAAGAATTAGGATCAGCAAATTGCGAAAGGTTGGTGAACGTTACAGTAAGCGGCATACAACCTTCCGGTGGATCGTAACTAAAATCTACAATAGGTGGAATTGCCAATATCTCAACTTGCTGCGCTTGTGTTTCCACGCATACATTGTTAGTAACGGTTAACCGGATAGTATAAACACCATACGTGGCATACGTATACGAAGTGACATTGGCGTTGGTTGAAGTAGTGCCATCACCAAAATCCCATAAGTAAGTCCACGGGCCGGGATTGGTTGTGTTTGTAATGGTTACCGTGGAAGCCGGTAGCATTTGACTTATAGGTGTAGCCGTAAAACCAGCATTCATATTATCACGACTCGGTACTGTTATAGATTGACTGGTGAGTGGACTTATACAATTCGCAAAGTTTTGCGTATCGAGATTAAAACCCACGGCAAGTGCTGACGAAGCTGCAGGCGGGCGGTTAAACGTATGTTCAATAAAATCCGAAGCGGTAGTTTGATCCACAATAGGAATTCCGTTTTCATTAATCACCCAATGATAACTGGTAAGTCCTTTCTGCACGGCATCCAATCGCACCGTCATCAGGTTACAATCAAAAACAAGTGTATCGATTGTAAACTGCGAGATCGGTACCGGACTGATGCGAATGGTTCGGATAGAATCGCCAAAGCAACCTGTAGTTAATGTAGTGCGGAGTTGCACTGAAAAGTTTTTAATGGCCTGCGTGGTGTTTGTAAAGATATAATTGAACGCGGGTGTTGTGCCGGTGCTGATGTCATCAATCAAACCAGTATTGTCACTGATTTGCCAGCGGTATTCCGATGGGTTGAGTGATTGTGTTTCCAGATCAACAGAGAAGTTGATAGTTTGAGGTGAGCAGTTGTCATTAAACGGAGAATAGTTGGTAGAAATAAATCCAGAACGCGTACCCGGAAAAACCGTTATCGTTCGCGTGGGCGAAATAGTTTCGCAGCCACCTACGGTAATTACCCGCAGTCGTACTTCAAATATTTTATTAACCAACCCGATGTTTTCAAAGTCATAAACAAAAAATGGAGAGAATGTCGGATCAGTAGGTATTTGTGTGCCTATGGGTTGAAAGCCAAGTCCACTTAATTCATCTGCCTCCCACACATAACTACCAATTGCAGTGGGTTGAATAGCTGCACCGGTATTGTTAAACGTTACTGTTAAAATACTACAACCTGAAGTTACATCAGGGGTAAACGTAGCTACCGGTAACGGATCAACGACTACCGGAATGATTATGGTTTCAGAACACGCGGCCTGATTGGTTGTTACACGTAGCGCAACCTGATACGTAGCTGCCGCACCCAGCACTCTTGTGAAGTTAGTTTGATTATCAAAAGCCGGATCTTTTGTGAATACACCTGTATAGTTAAAATCCCATTCGCGCAGTACAATCGTTTCGCCATTTATGGATTGCAGTGTTGAAGCCTCTGCAAAAGCTGTTGACTGCCCCGCACAAACTTGTGTGGCTGTAAACACTGGCAAAGGTTTTTCAAACACACGTACCTGAACTTCATCTACCGTTTCGCACGAGGTAACATTATCGCGCACAATTAATCTTACCCGATAAATACCTCGGTCTAAATACGATTCATCAAACGGGCCAAGCGGTACTGCCGAAAATCCAGAAGCTGGTTCTTGCCGTACAAGCGTATTGGTGGCATCATAAAACTCCCAGCGCCATTGAGTGGTGGGTGTTAAACTTCCAACTGATACATCATTAAACCTTACGGGGAAAGAAGTGAAGGGCGCGAGTGCATTCTGACAAAAATCGGGTGTGATTATGTTGTTGCTTAAATCTGTTACCTGAATTTGGGCAACTAAGGAAGGTGAAATGGTAATTACCTTTTCAACAATCGCCACACAATTACCAGCCGCAAACTGATCACGAACAGAAAGCCGGATTAATTTCTGCCCTGCAGAAGGATACGCAAAAGTTGGATTTCGGTTTGTTGCTGTTGAAAGTGGAGCACCAACACCGGTGTTGTTATCATAAAACTCCCACGTGTACACAAACGAAGCACCTGCAATGTTTGGCGTTTCATTATCAAAATAAATATTATCGCCCACGCAAAATATAGTTTGAATCGGGCCCGCACTCCCACCTAAGCGTGTGAGGTAATCTGGTTCGGGTGAGGGAACAATTACAATTCTGGCTATAGTTTGTTGAGGTGCATTGTCACCGTTAACCAGATTTCCGTTAACGGGATTGAATGGATTTAAATCCGTAAGTACATTATCATAGGCATTGCATTGATTCCAGTTCTTCAGTGTGATCACAAACTCACGACCTAAATCCGCTGGAGTTGTTACGGGTACTTGTATGGGTAAACTAACTTGTCCGGGAGCCAACACCGGATAGATGGGATTTGTTGTTGGTGCCGGATTGAGATAAGGAAAGCCACCAGGAGCTATACTGTTTACCTGCACACCCGGAATCTGGTTGGCCAAAGGGCCGGTTCCATACATCCATTGAATCCACCGCGGTTCGTTATTCTCACGTGTAGCTCTTGGAAAACAGTTCCACGTACTGTTATCGGTAAATTGAACACTGGCAGCATAGCCCTGACACACACGATACGTGTCTGGTCCAATTGAAACTACATCATTCGTCCAGACAATAACCTGCGTGTTGATGGGCACCACACTACCGCGTGGATTACATGCATTTGCCGCATCAATCACCACATCATATCCGCAGTTAACAGAAGTGTTGGGATAGGTGTGTGCAATCGTTACGCCCGTTGGATTTACTTGTGTAATTACTTGCTCGGGTGTGCCATCGCCCCAGTTAATGAAGTATTGCGTGCCGGGCACCGAGCTCAAATAAAGTGTTTGAATATTAACTGTAAACGGAGCACAGCCGCGGCTGCTGGTAAGAAATGCAAAGCCCGGCTCCATAATTCCACCGCATTGGGCCAGCGCAGCCTTCGAAAAAACAACCAGTAATAATCCTAAAAAAGTAACCTTACGCATCATGCTTTAAACCGATAAAATCCGATTTAAAGCCACTAACAGACTTCGTTAATACAAAGAGAAATGATTAACGGTTTGTAAAAACACAAAACACCTTTGTGCGGTCAATACAACCGATTAATTACTATCCGGCAGGATAAGTGGAAGTTACCGAAGCTTTTAATTACTCCAGAACGACTTCTTGGTATTGAAGGTAGGACAAGGAATAAGGCGATTACGCTTCTTCACGCCACGGTGCAATGGCTTTGCTACAAACTCATATACAATGGAAATTTCATGCGCACCGCCCGAACTGGTTGACAGTTCCGATACCGAGAAGTCGTAGCTATAGCCCACAACAATGTCTTTCAGATAAAGACCGAGCGTAAGAATCAACGCATCCTGATTTACAGTGCCTATTGCATTTTTCTCAAATGGCTTGCCGCGATACCAGGCTCCGATGGACACCGGATCAATATGATAATTCACTCCAAAATCCAATTGACTGATTGGGCCTTGCCTGCGATAAATAAACGAAGGTGTAAAATAAGAAGCACGATCTGATTCGCGTGGGCCATCCATTAGTGTAATCCTTGCACCTCCATGTATCGTTGTCTTCATGGGTATGCGACTTACATCGCCCAGAATGGAAACGTTTGGTGTGTTCATGTGCGTGAACGCAGCACCCAACCACAAACTGCGGCTATAAAAAATGAAACCCGATCCAAAATCAAAATACTGTTGATTGCCCAGTTTGTTTAATTCCGGATCGAGGGAAATACCATCATACTCCAAACCATCACCCAGTTGTAATCTGCTGCGATCTAAACCATTTATTCCATAACCAAAGTATAAACCGGGTGAGAAAACAAGCTTGTTGGTTAATCTAACTTTGTAACTATAATTTAAACCCACGGTTGTTGTTCGCCATCCAGCTGAACCCATTTTATCGGTAGTAGCCAGAATTCCAAAACCACTTTTAAGTTCATCTACAAAAATATCGTAGCTGGCCGAGTATGTTGAAAATGCCTGTGGCAAATTAGGCCATTGAATACGATGATTGATCGCAACCCTTTGCTGCGGAGTTATTCCGGTAAAACCGGGATTCAAATACAGTGGCGCCTGATAGTATTGCGAGAACTGCGGATCTTGCGCGAGTAGCTCAGCTCCTATCATTACACCAAACACAATCAATAAAATTTTCTTCATGCCTTTTCGGTTATAGCATTATCTGTTTATCTGATCATTGTTACATCCCCTATTTGCGTAGAGCGTTGTCCATCACTCAACCTGATGGTAAGCTTATATACATACACACCAGCCGGTAATAGCCTATCATTTTTGTCATATCCATTCCAACCAATATTGGAACTGTTGCTTTCAAAAATCAAATTACCCCAACGGTCGAAGATCTGCATGTTAAACTCTTCGGCTCCTTTTACAATTGGCAAGAATACATCGTTAAACGCACCGTTTCCACCACCTGGACCATTACCGGTTGGCCCACTTGGGTTAGGTGTAAATGCATTAGGAATTTTGGTTACCCCGCCTTGTTTAGCTGTAACCTGATTTGTCAATGTATCGGTACAAAGCAAGCCGCTACCGTGATCGTTAATCGCTACTAATTGCACATCATAAACACCTTCTACCCGATACTTATAAACTGGTTCAACTTCATCGGATGTACCGCCATCACCAAAATCCCAGGCATAATCTGTTGCTCCGGTACTGAAGTTAAACGTCTGCATCTCCGTATCCGGAACGAACACTACATTCGGTCTCAATTGGAATGAGGCCACCGGATTATCAAAGATTTCGAAATTATCACGTTGTGTATTTGCTACCTGACCAGTAATAGAATTTCTGGTAGTCAGGAATACCGAATACACTCCCGGCATAGTAATTCTGAATATAGGAAGTGGCGCATTTGATGTCGCTACAGTCCTTCCATTACTATCTACTACCCTCCAGTCCATCAAATCACCGGTAGATGTATTTTCGGTTACCACAATATCTGCCGGGAAACACGCGCGTAAAGGATTAGCTTCAAATGCCGCCACCAAAGGCAACAACTGAATGTTAATTGTTTTACTAAAGGTGCTTTCGCAACCTAAGCCAGCGGTTTCGGCAGCAATGTTTACTACACGGAGGCTAATATCGCGCGGGCCAGGCGTGCTATAATTTACGGAGAATGGACCTGCACCATTTGCTGTAGCCGGAGTTGCATTCAATCCAAAGTTCCACTCATATCGGAATTGCGTGGCATCAACCGGTGTTGATGTATTGGTGAAGGTAACCGTTGCATTGCCTCCAACAAATGGTGGCACGGTGCCTTCATCAAATCCTGCTACAATATCGCGGTAAACCGTAATCGGCATTACTACATCAGCAGCCGGACAGAATCCATTATTAGCCTGATACACTACTTCGTAAATAATCGGATTAGTAGTAGATGTATTTACAAGGTTGTAGTTAACCGTTGGCGTATTGCGAATATCTATCTGCGTAGCAGTACCCTGAACACGATAGAACCATGTATGTGAAGTAGCCCCAAAACTCTGATTGAAGAATTGAACATTCTCGCCACTACAGATTTCCGTTCTATCGGGGAATGCATTGGTAATGATAGATGGGAAGATTGTAATGTTGCGCTGCAACGACTTGAAACATCCGGGGAACGGAGCAGGCAACTGAGTACGCAACGTTACTTTGTAAGTAATTGGTGCATTCGGGTTCGGGTTAGAGAACGTATGCGTAATGGTATTGTTCGGGATTGTTGTGGCCGCCAGGAATACATCATCTGGTGAACCATCAAACCATTGCCAGGTATATTCTGTTCCGGCCACCTGATTAAACTGGAAAGTAGCCGTGTATGGTCCGCAAGAAGATACAGGCCCAACGATTGTAAAGTTAGCATCTGTCTCACCTACCGTTACCGTTACGCTCTGGCCAACTGGTGTAAACGGACAGTTCAATGCGTCTTCAACTGATACAAGTGTATAGGTTGTTGTTGCATTTGGCGTTACCGGAATCACTTTAAAGTTACCTGCATTCGTTACCGCGATATTTGATGTACCATCGTTGTACACAAAGTCAAACGGTGCCTGACCATCTAATTGAATAATCAGGAATTCGGTACTTCCTCTACAAATACTTGAATTTGTATTTACAAACTGCGCGTCCATCTGCGGAGAAACGGTTACAATCAAAATCTTAGGATCACCAGGGCATTGATTTGGAAGCGGACCTGGGCCAGTTGGTATTATGGTATAAGTCAACGATGCCTGAGAGCCTGTGATGTTGTTCATCACCTGATTGATTGTATTACCAGAACCTGATAACGGCACACCTAATCCACTTGGATCATCTACCGTCCATGTGAAAGTTGTACCGGCCACATTGCTTACTAACGGAACATTTAAGGCATTGCCATGACAAACCGTTACCGGAGGTGGTAAAGTCAATACCGGTTTAGGATTAACCACAACAGGTATAATGATGCTTGGACCATCGCAGCCATTTACCCGAGGGGTTACCGTATAAGTAACTGTAGAGGCTGCGTTGTTATTATTAAATAATGTCTGGAAGATCAGGTTACCGGCACCATTACTCGCACCCGCTACACCCGGAGGTGCTGATACTGTCCATACGGCAACAGTATTGGCTACATCGGGAGTAAGTGTAATGTTAATAAATTCACCACTACAAATGTCAGGTTGAACACTTGCTGTTACAGTTGGTAATGGATTAACCGAAATGGTTACAACTACATTATCACCTTGGCAACCCAAACCACCTGCAGTTTGAGGTCTAAAGGTATACGTTACAGATTGTGTTGTTGTGGTTGGATTATTCAATACATCGGCAAGTGACGAACCAGGAGTAAAAATGGTATTATCAGCAGACATACCGGTTACACCACCTGTTGCTACAGCACTTAACAATTGAAACTCAGTCGTTCCAACTGACGGCACGGTGGCACTGTTTAAGGTAACATTGGTAGCTACACCTTCGCAGCGGGTTTGAATAAGCGGAGAGGCAACCAGTTTAGGTTTAGGCTCAACGGTTACCACAACCTGCACGGCTGGAGGTAAACTTGAACAACCGCCACCGTTTTTAGCACCGTTGGCTACAGCTGTAAAGGAATACGTAACTGTTGCTGGGGCATCTGAGTTATTAACAAGTGCATCGGTGATTTTATAATTCTCAGGCAAGTTGCTCAGCACAGGCACAAAACCACTGATCTGTCCTCCTACTGAAGACACTGCGGTATAGTTAAAAGTAATTACACCTGCTGTTGGATTGGTAGGCGAAATCAAATCAATATCGGTTGTGCCATTGCTACAAATTACCGGAGCATTATTTACCGGAGCAGCTATTACTTCTGGCTCAACAGTTAATACCACATTTCGTACCGGGCCAAGACAAGTAGCACCTGAAACAGCTTGCACGCCATAGGTAACCGTTAACGGATTGTTAGTCGGGTTGCGGAACTGATCAGCTTGAATGTCGTTAGCAGTAACTCCGTTGCGAGGTACCACTGCGCTACCAGCTGTACGAACCAAACCCGCCTGTGCCGTAATGGATACAATATTGTATGAAGCCGCAGCAACACTCAACGGAGATATTTCCGTTGCTAACAAGATACCGCTTGCTTCATCCGAGCAAACAGTTCTGTTGAGGTTATCCTCCACCGCTGGTGCAGGATTAACCGTGAAGACAACGGTAAAGTCTGCCCCACGACAACCACTGGCAATCGGAACAACAGTATAGGTTACCAGAAGTGGCCCATTTGTAGTGTTAGTAAAGGTATCATTTGCCAGGAAGTCAGACTGACCACCCGGTAAGTTAGCAGTATAGGTACCTAAGCCGGCATTGCTTCCACCGGCTACTAACGCTGGGGCCTTAACAATACTCTTTAATTCGAAATCCGTAATAGGCGTTGAGCCGGCAGCCGGGCCAACAATAATACCTGAAGGAACATCGCTACACAGATTAGCTGTACCTGGTGTTAATACAGGTTGAGGACTAATTGTAAGGTTAATTGCTTGCGGCAAGCCTTCGCAATTTGATGGACTGATACCCAATACCTGATAGGTTACAACAACCGGTGCATTAGTAGTGTTGGTATATTTATCTGTTCTGATCAGGTTGATATTACCTACTGTACCCGCAGGTACGTTCAACGGATCGGCTGTAACTGTACCTGGCACCGTTACGCTCACCAATCTATAAGAATTAGCAGCCACGGAAACTCCGTTTGTACTGAGTATAATGCCAGCATCTTCGCGACTACATACCGTGTTATCCAATCCTGGATTTATTACTGGTTCTGGATTGACTGTAAGTTCAACTACTTTAGGATCGCCCACGCAACCGTTGGTTCCATGTGGCGTTATGGTGTAGGTAACTTTTAACGGAATAGCGCCTACGTTTCCAAATGCATCGTTAATCAATGCGTTGGCAGCAAGTCCGGCTCCGGTTGTTGGCGTTCCGGTTAATCCGGGATCAACCACAGCAGAAACATCGTATGTAGTGGCTCCGATTGAAACTCCATTTGTATCCATCAAGGTGTTGTATGGAATTCTGCTACATACAATTGCATTCAACGAATTTGAAACTACTGGTTCAGGATTAATTGGAACTGTAATGGTAAATGGATCGCCCACGCAAGTACCAGCAGTTGGAGTTACTATGTATGTAGCATTCAACACCGCATTGGTAGTATTAGTAAGTGTGCCACTGATGTTACCCGTTCCGGAAGGTGGAGGCGCAACCCCACCCACAGTAAGACCAGGTTGGTAAGTTGCAGTCCATGTAAAGGTTGCAATTACACCATTGGTAATATCTACCTGCGGATTGAAATTAAACAACACATCTGAACAAGTAGCCACTTTTGTAGCATCGGCACCAACTGGTTTTGAACTGATGGTAACGGAATAAGTAAATGGAGTACCCGGACAGTTGTTTGCTGAACTAAATGGCGTTATGGTATACGTAACGGTTACATCTATGCCTGTAGAGTTCGTGTATGAATCCGTAATCGGTGCATTACTTGCTACAACCCGATCTGCCGCAGGCGGAACGCCCACCGCATCGGATGAAGCCACTGTATAAGTAAACACACTCGGCACTGCATTACCCAACGTGTTAATATTTTGGGTTTGAATATTATAATTCAATGCTGTGCTACAAATCGGATCAACTACGTTAGCTCCCACAGGTTCAGGATGTACCGTTACCCTGAAGGTGAACGATGCACCATCGCAATCATTTGCCAGACTTACCGGTGTTACCGTGTAGGTAATCTCAACATCAGCATTTGTTGTATTGGTGTACACATCAGCAATAGGTGCCGGTGAAGGCGTATTGCGATTAGGGCCAGGTGCTACGGCCAACGCGTTGTTAGACGAAACGGTATAACGAAACTTACTCGGCACGCTATTACCCGTACCTACGGTATTGATCACATCCTGCAAATCGAAATTAACCGGATCATCGCTGCACCTTTGGATTGTCGTATTTGGTCCGATTGGCTCAGGGTGAATAGTAATCACTAAATCAAATGAATTACCAACACAATTTCCAGTTACTCCAAAAGGTGTGATGGTGTATGTAATCGTAACATCATTGCTTGTGGTGTTGATAAAGGTATCGGTGATTGGTGCCGGGTTGGCAATCGTGCGATCTCTACCTGCAGCCGACACGTTACCGGGGTCGGAGGAAACAACCGTATAAATGAACTGGCTGTTAACTGAGTTGCCAAGCAAGTTGATATTACGGCTCTGAATATTGTAGCTGATTGCCTCATCACTACATACGGCATCCGTATCGGCTAGACCTATTGGTTCTGGGCGTACTGTTACGGAAACGGTAAATGGATTACCCTCGCAACCATTAACACTTGTAGGTGTTGCTGTATAAACTACAACCTGATTAGATGAGGTTAAGTTAACCAACACATCTGTAATGGTGGCTGTATTCGTTACAATGAGGGTTTCACCGGTAACGTTGCTATTATCCGCAGCCAACCATTCATAGGTGGTGCCGGCTACCAGATTATTTCCGCCTGATCCAGTGTCAGCGAGATTACCAGGTAAACTATAATTAACAGATACATTACTACAACTAATGGGCAATACATCATTAAAGCCTCTTGGTTCCGGACGAACTGTTATGGAAACATTAAACGGATCGCCTATGCAACCTTGTGCGCTGGTTGGGGTTACTGTATAGCTAACAACCTGATTTGAATTTGTTACATTATTCAACACATCGGTAATGATGCTACCCGATTGAGCAGTCGTGCTTTCTCCGCCAACACTTGCATTTGATGCGGCAATCCAGCTATAGGTTGTTCCGGTTACCAGATTGTTTCCACCCGAGCCCACGTTGGCTACGTTTAGATTCAGATCGTAACCTACAGCATCATCGCTACAAATTATAGGCGAGTTGTCAGCAAATCCACGGGGTTCAGGACGGACAGTAACAGAGACTGTAAACGGATCGCCTGCGCAACCATTGTTACTGGTTGGGGTTACGGTATAAACTACTACCTGATCGATATTGGTAATGTTGTTCAATACATCATTAATAATGATTGACGTACCTGGTGTTACATTCGATTCACCGGCAACATCTGCATTGTTAGCTGCAATCCAGCTGTAGGTGGTTCCTATCAACAGGTTATTTCCACCCAAACCTGTATTGGCAATATTGGTAGCAATATCATAGTTCACATTTGCATCGCTACAAATAGACTTTGCATCATCAAAACCACGGGGTTCTGGACGAACCGTTACGGTTACCAGGAATGTATTACCCACACAACCTAAAGCACTGGTTGGAGTAACTGTATACACCACAACCTGATTGGTATTGGTGATGTTATTCAATACATCGGTAATTGTTCCACCGGCCTGTGCAGCAAGACTTTCACCTGATACGTTAGGGTTATCTGTAGCTATCCAGCTATACGTTGTGCCCGTTACCAGATTGTTTCCACCAGAAACTGTATTGGCCACATTGGCATTCAACACATACCCAACCGCAACATCACTACACACCACCGGAGTTGCATCATTAAAGCCACGGGGTTCAGGTTGAACAGTTACCGATACGGTAAATGTATTTCCTAAACAGCCATTAGCGCTGGTAGGTGTTACTGTATAAACTACTACCTGGTTGGTATTGGTAACATTGTTTATTACGTCTGTAATAATTGCACCCGTACCACTACCCTCTCCGGTAACAAATGCATT
>Ga0075163_10004424_pt1 | contig 18867 bp, 14 predicted proteins | sample JI1023141ADNA_FD_71478 | JGI IMG/M metagenome (GOLD analysis project Ga0075163, IMG submission 71478) | Wastewater effluent complex algal communities from Wisconsin, to seasonally profile nutrient transformation and Carbon sequestration -... | ecosystem: Engineered > WWTP > Effluent > Algae...
CGGTCTCGGTCTCGGTCTCGGCCTCGGTCTCGGCCTCGGTCTCGGTCTCGGTCTCCGCCTCCGCCTCCGCCTCCGCCTCCCCGCGCGCCCCCCCCGGCTCACCGCGGCGGGAGGATTGACCACCCCCACGCGGTGATGGTGGGCTTCGGGATTCTTCTGACCAGGAGCATCTCGATGCATCGTCTCCCCAAGGCGGCCGCCGCGGCCGCGTTGTTTGCCACCGCCACCCTGGCCTTCGCGCACGGCCAGTCCTTCGAGTTCGTCGAGCGCACGGCGCAACTCGGCCCCGACCTCAGCCCGGCCGGGACCTCGACCACCGACGTCAACCTGGTCGACGTCGACGGCGACGGCGACCTCGACGTCTACCTGGCCGAGGGCACGGACAGCCTGGCCGGGCGCCCCGATCGCCTGCTCATCAACGACGGCACCGGCCAGTTCGCCGACGACAGCGCCGCGCGCCTGCCGGCCCCCAACACCCAGAACAGCACGGTGGCCGACTTCGGCGACGTCGACGGCGACGGCGACCCCGACGCGATCGTCGCAGGGGTGCTGGGCGAAGACCTGTTGCTCAACGACGGCGCCGGGGTGTTCACCAAGGCCAACGGCCAGATCCCGCCGCCGATCGTGATCCCGCCGGCCAACCGCTTCGACATCTCGGCCGAGGCGCGGTTCGCCGACGTCGACGGCGACGGCGACCTCGACATCCTGATCGCCAACGAGAACCCGTTCAACCCGTCGCCGACCGGCGGCGATCAGAATCGGCTGTGGATCAACGACGGCACCGGCCGCTTCGCCGACCAGACCGCGGCGCGCCTGCCGGCCCGCACCGATCAGACCGGCGCGATCGTCCCCGGCGACCTCGACGACGACGGCGACCTCGATCTGATCGTCCTGAACCGCGGCCAGGACTTCGTGCTGATCAACGACGGCGCCGGCCACTTCGTCGACGAGACCGCCGCGCGGTTCCCGGTGACCACCGACTCCTCCCGCGGCGGCGGCCTGAGCGACGTCGACGACGACGGCGATCTCGACCTGCTGGTCGGCAACAGCCGCAACGAGGCGGTCGCGTACTACAAGAACGACGGCTGTGGTCACTTCCAGATCGCGACCTTCGGCCACATTCCCGGCACCGGTGAGACGATCGCCGGGCTGATCCTGGTCGACCTCGACGACGACGGCGACGACGACGTCTACCTGCCCAACGCTGGCGCGTTCCTGGCCGGCCACGGCTTCCTCGGCGGCCCCGACCGCTACTACCGCAACAACGGCAACGGGAAGTTCAAGGAGCGCACCGACAAGCACTTCGGGACCCCGGCCTCGGATCCGACCACCGCCGCGGCCTTCGGCGACGTCGATGGCGACGGCGATCTCGATCTGGTGACCGGCGGCTCGGGCCCGGGCGGCTACGAGCGCCTGTTCGTGAACGAGGACTGAGCGCGCGGCGGCTGGCCGCGCTCACGCCGGCGCGGCGATGATCCGCTCGGCGCAGCGCGCCGCCATCGCCATGATCGGGAGCTGCGGATTCACCCCGAGGTTGGTCGGGAACACGCTCGAGTCGGCGACGTAGAGACCGGCCACGGTGTGGTGGCGGAAGTCGGGGCGCACCACGCTCGTCGCGCGATCGGCCCCCATCCGCGCGGTGCCGAACAGGTGGGTCATCGACATCGCGTACGCGGTCGGCGCGAGCGGCCCGTCGCGCTCGATCCGCGCGGCCTCGGACGGGTCGCGCACGACCGGGGCAAACCCGGCCAGGCCCGGATAGACCTCGACCGCGCCAGCGGCCAGGAAGTGATCGGCCAGGACGCGGACGGCGCGGCGCGCGCGGCGCAGATCGTCGGCGGTGAGCGCGTAGGTCACCCACGGGCGTCGGCGGCCGGGGCGGACGCGCCCGCGGCCGCTGGCCCGGAGCGCCGCGCCCCACACTGCGTAGCGATCGAGCTCGGCAAGGCGCGTCGCCAGGGCCGGCCCGACTCCGGGCAAGCGCCCGGCCAGGAGGCCGAGGTCGAAGCCCAGCGCCTCGAGCTTCAGGCCCTCGCCGCGCAGGCCGAGGACCTCGTGGCCCTGGGTCGCGCCGGTCCATGCGCGGATCGGGCGATCGAAGCGCGCGGTCACCGAGACCCCCGGGTGCGCGGTCAGGCCGTCGCCGACCGGGCCGTGGGTGAGGCCGCTCGATCGCAACAGGCACGGCGTCTGGATCGCCGAGGCCGCCAGCACGACCGCGAGCCGCGCGCGCACCGTGAAGCGCGCACCGCCGGCGGTCTCGCCGTGGACCGCGACCGCGCGGCCGGCCGCGACCGCGATCCGCTCGACGCGAAAGCCGGCCGCGATCCGCGCGCCGGCCGCCACCGCGTCCGGCAAGAGCGAGCGATCCATCGACAGCTTGGCGCCGTGGGGGCAGCCCTGCAGACACCGGCCGGCGCCGACGCAGCCGACGACGTTGCGCTCGATCGGTCGGTGAGCGACGCCGAGCGCCGCGGCGCCGCGACCGAGGGCCAGGTTCTTCTCGCCGGCGATCGCGGGGTCGGTCGGCGCGACGCCGAGCCGGGCGGCCAGGCGCGCCTCGTGGGCGGCGATGACCTCGGCCGGCAGCGCGTCGGCCAGCGGCGGATCGGCCGCGGCCCAGGCGGCCAGCACCTCGGGCGGCGTGCGCCAGCAGATCGCGCCGTTCACGACCGAGGTGCCACCGACCGCGCGGCCCTGGAGGTACGGCATCGGCAGCGGCCCAAACGCCAGGGACGTCCCGAGGTCGCGGTAGAGCTGGGCCATGGCGCGCACGCCGCTGGCCGCGTAGTCGGCCGGAAGGACGTGGTGGCCCTCCTCGACGATCAGCACCCGCAGGCCGGCCCGCGCCAGGTCGGCGGCGACGGTGGCGCCGGCCGGGCCGCTGCCGACCACGACGACGTCGGCGACGTCGGACAGCGCGCGCCGCACCAGGCGACCGTCGAGCGCGACCAGGGTCATGGCGGCCCCGCGTCGAACCGCGCGCGCACGGTCGGATCGTCGAAGTACGCCAGGCCGGCCAGGGTCTTCATCGTCGCCACGGCCTGGCGCACGAAGGCGAGGCGATCGTCGGCGGCCGCGGTCAGGAACGCCGCCTGCGCCGCGGGGTCGAGGCGAAAGAACGGCCGGCGATGGCCGCGGGCCAGCGGCAAGAACGTGAGCGCGTAGAGCATCGGGCGCAGCCCGGCGCGCACGATCGGCGCGGCGTGGCCATCGAAGGCCCGCCAGAACGTCGCGCGATCGATCGCGTCCCAGCGCGGCAGGCCGGTCGCCGGGGCGGGCGCGTCGACGCCGAGGGTCGCGGCGAACAGGGCCTCGGCCCAGGCCCGCTCGGTGGCGGTCAAGGCCAGCGGGCTCGGCGCCGGCTCGTCGTAGGGCACGTAGGTGATCGGCGCCTCGCGCTCGAGCGTGAAGTAGGTCGGCGTCTCGACGCAGCGACCGCCGACCACCAGGTAGCTGACGCCGAGGAACTCGTCGGCCGAGCCAGGCGTGAGCGCCACCAGCGGGTCCTTGATCAGCGCCATGGTCGGCTCGCGCGCGCGCCCGAGTCCGTAGTCGATGATCAGGCCGCGATCGAAGCCGCGCGGCGTCGCCACGCCGGTCGGCGCGATCACCTGGTAGTGCCACTCGACCACCGGTCGGCCGCGCCGCAGTCGCGGGCGGCTCGGCGCGTCGACGCCGTCCTGCTCGAGGCGGACGTTCCAGCCGAGCAAGCGCCCGGTGCCGGGCTCGCGCCAGAAGGTCTTCTGGAAGGTCTTCCAGCTCAGGCGCTCGAGGGCGCGCGGCAGCCCGAGGCTGGTGCCGCGGTAGGTCCAGCCGGCGAGCTGGGCCGGGTCGACCGGGTGACCATCGACGATCGCGGCCCGCAGCTCGCGGCGGGTGGCGGTGCGGAGCGCGCGCGCGGTGGGCATGGCGCGAGGGTAGCCGCCGCGCTGGCGTGGCGGGGCGCGCGGCCGTAGGTTTGATCGGTGGACCGGCGCACCCGGCTTGCTCTGGGGATCGCGCTCGTCGCCGCCGCGGCGGCCGGCGCGCTCCTGCTCGCGCGCGACTGCGGTGGGGCCCAGGAGCGCCCCGCCGGCGCGCGGCGCGACGCCGACCGTCCGCGGACCGTGACCCGGCGCGCCCTCGAGATCGAGCGGTTCCGCGCCAACGTCCGCGCTCGTCGGGCCGCGGCGGCGCGCTTGCCTCGACCGGCTGGTCCCGCGTCGACCAGCGGCCGGCTGGTCGCGTTCCTGACCGCCCCGCGGTGCATCCTGGGCCCCGGCGAGTTGTGCGCGCTGGTGTCCGACACGGTCGAGGCCTGCGACGCGGGCGATGCCGACGCCTGCCTCGCCGCCGGCCAGTACCTCGAGGACCACCCGCCGCGGGCGATGGTCGTGGTCGGCGTGTACCATCGCGGCTGCGAGCTCGGCTCGAGCCCGGCGTGCGAGCGCGTCCGCGAGCTGCGCGACCCGACCCGTCCGATCGCCGCGCTGTGCGCCGACGATCCGGTGGCGTGCGCCTGGGCGGGCATGCGCGCCAAGGATCGCGACGCCCTCGACCAGGCTTGTGGCGACGGTGTGGCCGACGCTTGCGCCTACGTCGTCTACCAGCTCGCCGAGGACGATCCCGCGAAGCGCGACTACCTGGTCGTGGCCTGCGAGCTCGGCAACGCCATGGCGTGCGAGTACCTGGCCACGGCGCTGTCGCCGGCCTGCACCGAGGACTGCCTGCCGCCCGACCCGGTCCAGGCCGCGGCCGCCGCGCTCATCGCCTGCGAGGCCGGCTTCACCGAGGTCTGTCCCGACGCCTGAACTCGCGCGCGCCGGCCGCGGCCAGAAAGAAGCTCCACACGTCGGCGACCAGGGCCAGCTCTTGCGCGCGGGTGGAGCCGCGGCCATGGCCGGCCTCGGCGTCGATCCTCAGCAGCACCGCAGCGCCGTCGGGGCGCGCCGCCCGCAGGCGCGCCACCAGCTTGGCCGACATCCAGGGCGAGACCCGCTGATCGTTCAGGCCGACCGTGACGATCATCGCCGGATAGCGCTGGCCGTCGCGCACGTGATGGTACGGGTCGATCGCCGCCACCTGCCGCAGGCCGTCGGGTGTGTCCGGGTCACCGAGCTCGGCCTTCTGGGAAGCGCCGTTGCGGGCGTGGAGCATCCGCACCGGATTGACCTCGCCGCCCGCGAGATGCGCCGCGGCGAACAGCGACGGTCGCGTGGTGACCGCCATGCCGACCAGGAGCCCGCCCATGCTGTTGCCGTACGCGGCCAGTCGGTCGGCGCGGCTGTAGCCGCGATCGATCAAGTGCTGGGCGCAGGCCACGAAGTCGGCGACGCCGCGAGGCTTGTTGGCGCCCTGGCCAGCCTGGTACCACCGCCGCCCCTTCTCGCCGCCGCCGCGCACATGGGCGAAGGCCAGGACGCCACCGCGGTCGAGCCACACCAGGTGCTCGGCCTGGAACCACGGGTCGAGGCTGATGCCGTAGCCGCCGTATCCCTCCAGGATCGCCGGCGCTGTGCCGTCGAGGACGAGGTCGCGTCGACGCAGGATCGTCATCGGCACCCGCGTGCCGTCGGCGCTGGTCGCCTCGACCAGCTCGGCGACGAAGCGGTCGTCCTCCACCGCACCGGCGGGCGTCGCGGTGAGCGCCAGCGCGACCACACGGCCGGTGGTGGGCGCGTAGGTGTAGTAGGTGCGCGGCCGGAGCCAGGTCGCCAGGTGGAACGTCACGCCGTCGGTGAGCGGGTCGGTGTCGGTCCAGTAGATCTTGCCGAGCTCGGGCAGCGCGATCTCGGTGGCCGGGCCGCCGTCCCAGCTCCGGCGATACAGGCGTGAGCGGCCGGCCCGCGTCATCACGTAGTACATGGCGTCGCGCGCTGCGCTGGCCACGGTCAGGACCGCCTCGGGGTCCTCGGTGACCTCGATCCGCGCGGCCGCCAGGTCGGGGTCGGTGAGGGGCAGGGACAGCAAGCGGCCGTTGGGCGCGTCCTTCCACGAGGTCACGTACAAGCGGTCCCCGTGGACGAACGCCGCAGCGACCTTATCGTCGTAGTCGGCAACGACCCGCCACGGCGTCGCGATGGCGGCGCGATCGAGCGCGCTCGTGGGGGCGACCGCGATGCGCTCCTCGCTGCGTGGCAGGGTCGCGCGCGCGACGAGCCAGGCCGAGCCGGCCGTGGTCGTGAGCTGGCCGAACTCCTCGGGCGCGAGCGCAAAGGCCGGCCCGCGCCCGTCGAGGAGCTCGAGGTCGGGCCCCGCCGCGGGGTCCAGCCGATGCAGGCGCAGCGTCGAGTCCAAGAGCGGGTCGCGGCCGGGGCGCGGTTCGGCGAGCTCGACGTAGGCGAAGCCCGAGCTGTCGGGCAGCCAGGTTACCGGCGCGTCGCCCCAGGTCCGCCCCACGCCCGGGCCGAGGGTCACACCCCGCGCGACCTCGACCACCACGATCGTGGCCAGCTCGCTGCCCCCGGTGGCGAGGTTGTACGCGACGAAGCGCCCGTCGGGCGACGGCATGTGGGTCTGGATCGCCGAGTGGACCTCGCCGTCGGACGGCGGCGGCGTCGCCAGGGTTCGGAGCCGACCATCGGGCTCACGGACGACCAGGTCAGACAGGGTCGCGCCGGCCGCTCGACGGAGAAAGAACCGCCGGCCGTCGGCGGTGCGCAAGTCGCCGGCCTGGTCGCGGGCGAGGTCGCGATCGCGCGCGTGGAGCTCCGCGAGCAAGCGCTCGCGCCCGGGGAGTTCGGCTAGCCAGGCGTCGGCGTGGGCGCCCTGGGCGCGCATCCAGGCCGCGGCCTCGGGGTTGTCGTCGCCCTCGAGCCAGCGGTACGGATCGATCAAGGTCACCCCGAAGCGGGTCTCCACCGTGTCGTCCGCCCGCGCCAGGGGCCCCGCGGGCGGCGAGGTGGGGGCCGGCGGCGCCTTCGACAAGGCGTGGCAACCCGTGAACCCGATGAGGAACGCCAAGGTCCAGGCGCGAGCGGCGACCATGCCTAGGAGAGCGCGCACCCGCCGCCGTGTGACGCTGCGATCGGCGCGGCGCCGGCGCTAGCCCATCGACACCCGTCCGCCCACCCGGCGCGATTTGACGGCCTTGGTGTCGCCCCGAGATACTTCGGCCCGATGTACCGCGTGGTGCTGGTAGACGACCACGAGCTGATGCGTGAGGGCTTGCGGCTGCTCCTGGCCGGGGCGTCCGATGAATTCACGGTGGTCGGCGAGGCCAGCGATGGCGACGGCGCGGTGCGCCTGGCCGTCGAGCTGGCGCCCGACCTGGTCGTCCTCGACGTGGCCATGCCCGGCCAGGACGGCATCACGGCCGCCAAGACCCTGCGCCGGATCTGTCCGGCGACCGCGGTGGTCGCGCTGTCCGGCCGCGCCGACGCGACCGCGGTCGGGGCGATGGTCGAGGCCGGCGCCCGGGCCTACGTCGCCAAGCAGTCCGCGTTCGACGAGCTGATCGTCGCCTTGCGCGCGGTGCGGGCTGGGCGCACCTACGTCAGTCCGTCGCTGCCGCCGCTGCCCAGCCAGCCGGTGCGCTCGCTGTCGGCGCGCGAGCGCGAGGTCGCGCGGCTGGTGGCCGAGGGCCTGACGAGCAAGGAGATCGCGGACCGCCTCGGGTGCGCGGTCAAGACCGTCGAGACGCATCGCAAGCAGGTGATGGACAAGCTGGGCGTGACCTCGGTCGCGGCGCTGACCAAGTGGGCGGTGCGCATGGGCCTGACGCCGGCGGAGTGACGCCGTTGGCGTGACGTTGCGCTGGCGCCCGGTCACTCGCACGAGGGGCGCTCGGCCCGCGCCCGCGCGACTTGCAGGTTGACCGCCAGCGCGGCGCTGTTCGGCTCGAGGGCCAGGGCCGCCTCCCAGGCCGCGATCGCGCCGGCGTAGTCGCGCGCGCGGAAGCGGTCGTAGCCGGCGTCGCACAGCGCGTTCACGTCGACCGCCGGGGCTGGCGTCTCGGTCACGGTCAGCGCCGCCGCCAGCTTGTCCTCGAGCTGGGCCTCGATCGCTTGGTGCTGCTCGTCGAGCCGCGCCTGGATCGCCGCGGGCTCGAGGCCGGGCGGGCAGGCGGTGCGCTGCTTCCAGTGTGGACGGCCGCCGATCGTGACCAGGGTGATGATCACCGGCTCGGCCCCGCCGATCAGCTCGGTCTGGACCTGGAGCAAGCGCTGGTGCAGGCGCACGCCTGACACCCGTCCGACCGGCTGCTGGTCGCGCAGGATCGGCACCGGACCGGTGCGCCCGCGGCTGGCCAGGTCGCCGAAGTCGAGCGGCAGCGAGTGGACGACGAAGGCGCCGCGATCGAGCCCGAGGATGGCGTCGAGCTCGGCCTCGCCGTCGTCGAGGCGACCGGCGGAGAAGCGCAGCGTGTGGACCCGCTCCGGGGCGAACACGTCGAGGTACCCGGTCAGGCCCTTGGCCTCGCAGAAGCGCAACAGGGCCGGTAGCCCGAGGGTGGCCAGGTCGCCGCGGAAGCTGGTGCCGGCGCGGCGATGTTGCCGGCGCAGCGCCACGCGGATCTTGGCCGCCAGGACCTCGGCCGCCACCGGCTTGACCAGGAAGTCGTCGGCGCCGGCGTCGAGCCCGGCCACGATCGAGGCCGGATCGTCGAGGGACGACAGGAACAGGAACGGGGTCGCGCGCTCGGGGAACTCCTCGGCGTAGGCGCGGCGCAGCTCGAACCCGGTCAGCTCGGGCATGACGACGTCGCTCACCACCAGCGCGGGCGGCTGGCGGCGGGCCCACGCCAACGCCTCGCGCGGTCCGGTCACGCCGTCGGCGGTCAGGCCGTGCAAGCGCAGCGCGTCGCACACCTGGGCCACCATCACCGGATCGTCATCGACGACGAGGATCATGGCGCGCTCCTGGTCACGAGCCGCGACCGACGATCGTGGTGAGCTGACGCAGCGACAGCTCGATCTCGCCGCGCTCGTCGCCCGCGATCGGGCACAACACCAGCAGGTAGTAGGCCAGGTCGGGCTCGATCACCCGCCGGACCACCAGCTTCTCGTCGAAGCTCAGCTCGACGGTGATGGTCGCGAGCTGAGGGCGCTCGGTGACCTTGGCCACCGTGGCCAAGGCGCCGCCCAGGACCGACGCGATCGCGCCCAGGCCCTCGGGCCGCAGGGTCAGGTTGTGGACCGCGAGCGGCAGGCCTTGATCATCGGCGATCGCGGCGCCGCGGAACTGCGCGCGCGCGCACATCTGCGCCAGCAGCCGCTCGAGGCGCTCGCCGCGGCCGTGGGTCGGGCTGGCCCGACGCCGGACGTCGTCGGTGATCTGCCCGAGCAAGGCGGCCGCCTCTTGCAGCTCAGAAGAGATCCGCGGATTCGCCATCGCTGGTCTCCCACATCAGGTTGCGCTCGCGCAGTTCGAGCGCGAGCTGGATGAACATCCCGGCCAGGCGTTGGCCACCGGGTACCAACGCCACGGGCACCGCCCGCTGGCTGGCCTCCTCGAACAGGTCGTCGGCCGGGATCGCGGCGCGAAACAGCACGTCCTCGGGCAGCGCGGCCCGGATCTCGTCCCAAGCGCGGCGGTCGGCGGGGCGATCGGCGTCGAGCATGGTCACGACCACGCCAGCGATGCGCAGCTCGGGGTTGCGCCGGCGCGCGTGTTGGACCGCGCGGAGAAACGTCGGCAAGGTCTTGAGCGTCAGGGTCCGCGGCTGGACCGGCACGACGACCGACTGCGCGGAGGTCAAGAGCGCTTCGACCACCGCGCCGATCCCCGACGGCGCGTCGATCACGGTGTTGACGTAGGGCTGCGCGATCCGCGCGATGATCTCGGCCAGCTTGCCGCTGGCGGCCCAGCTCTCGACCTGGTGGACGTCCTCGGCGGTGGCGATGCCCAGGCTGGCGACCGCCATCGAGCCGTCGCGCGTCGGCACCACGACCTCCTCGAGGCGCGCGGTCTCGCGCACCAGATCGATCAGGCCGCGCGTGGTGCGCTTGCGCAGGTTGGCGGCGGCGGCCAGGCTGCCCTGGGGATCGGCGTCGATCACCAGGGTCCGCTCGCCGAAGCGCGACAGGCTGTAGGCGAGGTTCAAGGCGGTCGTGGTCTTGCCGACCCCGCCCTTCTGGCTCGCGACCAAGACGATGTTGCCCATGGCTAGGTGACCTCCGAGCGCAACGACAGGGGGATGAGGTGGCCGGCGGCCAGCCCGGTGACGACCGTCGCGGTGGCCGCGGCCAGGTCGCCGTCGAGGCTGACCAGCAGCTCGACCACGGTCAGCGGAAACAGCGCGGTCCGGCGCGCCAGCGACGCGGGCGGTGCGGTCGGCGGCGCCGCGGCGAGCGCGAGGGTGGCGTCGGCGTGTTGGCCCAGCGCGGCGCGGCAGTCGTCGAGGGCGACCAGCGCGGCCAGGAGCGACAGCCCGGGGGCGCTCGGCCCGGCCAGCGCCGCCGTGGCCTCGACGATGAAGTTGCCGCGGGCGGCCAGCGCCACCCGCTCGAGCGCCGCCTGGCCGTGGTGGCCCCGCCAGCGCGCGTCGACGATCGCGCCACCGGCGCAGGTGATGCTGGCGCCGAGCTGCGACAGCGTCAGCCGGCTCGCGCGCCGGGTCGCCAGCAAGGTCTGGAGCAGCTCGTCGAGGGAGACGCCGTCGCCACCGAGGGTTCCCGCCAGGGCCACCGCGCCGGTCGCGACCGCCGGGCGGCGGCGCAGCACCGCGCGGACGCGGGCCAGCAGCTCGGCGGGGTTGGTGTGCTTGGCGACGAAGTCATCGGCGCCGAGCTCGAGCGCGCGGACGCGGACATGGGGCGAGGTCACGCCCGACAGGAACACCACCGGGATCGCAGCCAGGTCGGGGCTGCGCCGCATCTCGTCGAACACCGCGACGCCGTCGAGCTCCGGCATCTGCACGTCGAGGAGCACCACCGCGGGTGGGGTCCGCCGCATCACCGCCAGGGCCTCGCGGCCATCGGCGGCGTGGCGGACCGCGAAGCCGCCCAGGGTCAGGTAGTCGGCGACCAGCTCGCGGTGCAGGTCATCGTCGTCGACGAGCAGGACCTCGGGGCCGGTCATGTCGCGCCTCGGACGGTGTGGCGCAAGAGCGCGCGGATCTCGTCGGGCAGGACCGGCGGGGCCAGGTGGACATCGAGCAGCGCCGGGCCCCCGGGGCCGTGCTCGTCATCGAGCAGGACCTGCGTCGGGCGGGGCCGGGCCCCGGTGGTCTCGAGGTGGGCGATCACGTCGGCGTCGAGGTGGGCGCGCGCGACCACGACCATCTGCGGCTCGAGGACCCGCTGGAGGCGGCGCAGCTCGGGCAGGGTGTCGACCCGGCGCACGACCGCGCCGGCCGCCGCGAGCTGCTCGAGCACCTCGAGGGCCTCGGCGGTCTGGCCGGCCAGCATGACCACCACCGGCTGGCCCAGGCGCGGGTCGTCGCGGTCCATCGGCAGCTCGACCACGAACCGGCAGCCGCCGCCCGGGCGGTTCTCGGCCCACACCCGCCCGCGGTGGAGCTCGACCAAGCTGCGCACGATCGACAGGCCCAGGCCTTGGCCGCTGCCGCGCTTGCTGCCGCCGCCTTTGCGCTCCGTCTGGTAGTAGCGCTCGAAGATGGTCGCGAGGTGCGCGGGCGGGACACCCGGGCCGCGGTCGGCGACCTCGATCCGGATCCGCGCCGGGTCGGGCGCCGCGACCGACAGCTCGACCGCGGTGCCGTCCGCGGCGAACTTGCACGCGTTGGCGAGCAGGTTGCCGATCACCTGCTCGAGTCGCAGCGGATCGGCGGCCACGGGGGCCAAGCGCGGCGCCGTGACCTCGACCGAGACCCGACCGGCGGCGGCGGCGCGGGCCTGCTCGGCGGCCTCGAGCACGAGCTGGTCGAGGTGGATCGGCACGCGGTCGAGGGCCAACGCGCCCGACTCGATCTTCTCGAGGTCGAGCAGGTCGTTGATGAACGTGGTCAGGTTGCGCGCGGTGTCGCCGATCCGATCGAGGTAGGCGGTGACCCGCTCGCGCGGCAGGCGGTCGAGGTTCTTGCCCAGGAGTTCGGCCACCCCGACGATCGCCGCCAGCGGGCTCTTCAGGTCGTGGGAGGTGATCGCGACCATGTCGGTCTTGAACTGATTGAGGCGCTCGAGCTCGGCGTTCTTGCGCACCAGCTCGGCGTCGCGGCGCTCGAGCTCGGCCTCGGCGCGCTTGCGCTCGCTGATGTCCTGGTGGTGGGCGATGTAGCCGACGCACGCGCCGCTGGCGTCGCGCACCGCGCTGATCCGCATGAGCACGTGCAGCTCGCGACCGTCGCGTCGGCGATCGATCAGCTCGCCCGACCACGAGCCGATCGCGGGGTCGGTGATCGCGCCCCACATCTGACGGTAGAAGGCCTCGGGCTGGCGGCCCGACTTGAGCATGCGGGTGTGCTGACCGATCACCTCGCGCAGCGAGTAGCCGAACAGGTCGAGGAAGGCGCGGTTGACGTCGAGGATGCGGCCGGTCGGATCGGCGAACACCACGCCCTCCGAGCTGGCCAGGAAGTTCCGGTAGAAGAGCGCCAGCCGCTCCATGGTCTCGAGGCGGTTGGCGGCGGCCCGCGCGAGCAGCGGGTGTTGACCGTCGCGCGACGGCAGCGCGACCACCTCGACTGGACGTCCGGCGGCGGTGAACAGGTACGCGGTCGCGGTCTGGCCGGCGGTGGCTGCGGTCAGCAACCCGCGCAGCTCGGTGGCGCTGGCCGGGGTCAGCGCGGCGGCCAGATCGGGCTCGGGTGCGCAGCCCAGGAGCTCGGTCAGCGCCTGGCGCCCGGCGGTCGCCGCGGTGGTCTCGTCGAGGGCGATCGCCTGCCACGGCTCGAGATCGACCAACAGCGCGCCGCGGCCGACCGGTCGGGGCCCGGCGGTCGGGGTCGCGCTCAGGGCGGACTCGGCGGTGAAGAAGCTCGCCCAGGCGTGGGGGGCCGGCGCCTCGGGCGGCACCGCGGCGCAGCGATCGAGGGTGGCCAGGGCCAGCTCGGCCAGGTGTGGATCGAGGATCGGGCCGACCTGCTCGCGCAGCCGCTCGAGCGCCTGGGGATGCGACGCCGGACCGGTCGGCGACTGGTAGCCGGCGATCGCGTCGTAGGCGTCGGCGTAGGCCAAGATCCGCGCGACCAGCGGGATCTGCTCGCCGCCCAGGCCGCGCGGCACGCCGCCGCCGTCCCAGCGCGCGCGCACCGCGGCGATGGCGTGGGCCAGGTGCTCGAGGCTGGGCAGGCCGCCGACGATCTCGACGGCGCGGAGCTGCGCGCGCCCGATCGCCTCGAGGTCGCCGGCCCACAACAGCTCGAGCTGGCGGCGCGGCACCGCCACTGCGCCGACGCCGTGGAGCAGGCCGGCCCAGGCCACGTCCCACGGATCGATCACGTCGGCGCCCAGCGCGCTCGCGATCTGAAAGCCGTAGCGGGCGACCCGCGCGGAGTGGCCACGGGTGCGGTGGTCGCGGCCGTCGATCAAGCGCGCCAGCGCCAGCGCCAGCGGCGTGATCAGCCCACCGTGGTCGAGGCCGGTCAGGCCGGGGTAGCCCGGCTGCGGCGTGTCGTGGGCCGACCTCATCGCGCTGGCGTCGAACAAGGCGTCGAGCAGGCCGGGGTCAGCGGCGATCACGGCGCGCGCAGCCTCGAGGGCGGTGCCCGGGGCGGCGCCGCGGGCTGCGGTCTGGAGCGCGCGGCTGGCGGCGGCGCGCCGGTCGCGGGGGCTGGCCATCCGCAGGGCCTGCTCGAGGCTGTCGGCCAGCCCGATCACGGTGGCGCCGACCGGCAGCTCGCCGCCGGTGCGCCCGAACGGGAAGCCGCCGCCGTCGAGGCGCTCGTGGTGCAGCTCGATCAGCGACCGGAGCGGCGCCAAGAGCGGCGTGGCCTCGACCCAGTCGGCGCCCAGCCGCGGGTGGGCCTGGGCCGACGGCTCGGCGAAGCCGCGCTCGGCGTGGATCGTGATGTGCTCGTCGAGCCCGCTGCCGCCGACGTCGTGGAGCAGGGCGGCGTAGTAGATCGCCGCGGCCTCGGGCAGCCCCATCGTGGTCGCGATCCGCCGCGCCAGGAGCGCGACCCGACCGGCGTGGCTCGCCGGCCAGCCGTCCTCGGCGTCGAGGACCTCGGCCATGGTCCGGACCAGGCCGTGGAACACGGCCGGCGCGGCGGCGGGATCGACTGGGCGGACCCGCATCGCTCAGCCGGGGATGAGGTCGACGCCGCACGCGAGCTGCTCGGCCCAGGCGAGGAACTGCGCGACCATCGGCTTGCCGCGGTACAGCGCGCCGTGCTGCGGCGCCAGGATCTCGACGTCGAGCGTACGGATCCGTCCGACCCACTCGCGCAGCGCCCGGTTCGACGCCATGTAGCGGCGGTGGAAGCCCTCGGTGTAGCGACGGTGGGCCTCGAAGTCGGTGACCTCGGTGTAGTCCATGCCGACCGACGCGCCGATGTCCCCCGAGTACAGGATCTTCGCGACCGGATCGTAGACGTGATAGTTGCCCGGCGAGTGCAGGAAGTGAGCGGGGATGATCTCGATCGGCTGGCCGCCCAGCTCGACGGTCATGCCGTCGTCGGGGATGCCGGTCATGCGCTTGACCGCGTAGTCGTCGATGCCGAAGTGCGGGATGAAGCGCATCCACAGCGATGGCGCCAGCGCGGCGGCGTCGGTCGCCATCAGCCAGCCGTTGGCGGCCGCGACGATGTCGGGATCCTGATGCGAGAAGAACAGGTAGCGCAGGCTGGCCGGCGCCATCGCCCCCGAGGACTCGGCCAACAGGCGCGAGAACACCTTGTGCCCGCCGGGATCGAGCAGCATCGCCTCCTTGCCGTGGACGATCAGGTGCTGGTTGGCCTGGATCATCTCGCCCGAGCACAGCTCGTGGAACATCAGGTTGCGGTGACCGGCGTGGTCGTAGAGCGTGTTCATGGTGGTCCTCGCGTGGGTTACTGGAGGACCGCGGCGACCTCGTCGACGGTCTGCTTGAGTTCGTAGAAGATGAGCCCGAGCTTGGCTTCCTTGCGGACCAGCGCGAGCAAGACCGCGTGGGCGCCGGCGCCGGTGATGAGGGCGTAACCGTCGCTGCCCTTGACCAGGACCTGCTCCATCCGGCCGCGGCGCAGCTCGAAGCCGGTGCGCGCCCCGATCGACATCAGGGCCGCGCTCATGGCCGCGATCCGGCCCTCCTCGAGGCCCTGCGGCAACGAGCTGGCGATGATCAAGCCATCCTCGGACACCACGGCGCAGGCCTCGACGTCGCCGGTGGCGGCTTGCAGGTTGCGCAGCGCGCGGTTCAGGGTCTCGGTGCGGGACATCGGTGCCTCGTTCGTGGGGGCGCGCGAGGGCCGCGCGTGGGAGGCACCGCGCGTGGGAGGCACCGTACTGACCGCCCCGGGGTGATCACCATCCGGATAAACCCTCGGTCGCGGGGCGCGCCGGGGTAGGGGCCCGCGCCGCCTATTAGGTCGGCCGCGCCGCGAACTGCGGGTGATCGGCGAGCGCGGCGTCGATGGCCGCGCGGGCGCGGGCGTCGGTGGCGTCGGCGGGATAGGCGGCGGTCGAGCGCGCCCGGCGGTCGAGCCAGGTGGCGTCGAGGAGCGCGGCGTCGCGCGGCGGCGCGCCGGCGGCCGGCCACAGCGCGCGGGTGGTCTCGGCCTTGGCGCCGGTGGCGGCGCCGCGCGCGACCCAGAACCCGGCGGCCAGGAGCGCGGTGCGGACCGCGGTCGACCGCGAGTAGGTGACCAGCTCGCACGGCCGCGCGAGCGCCGCGGCGACGCGCGCGAAGGTGGCGCGGGTCCACAGCGCGGCGTCGACCTTGGGCGAGAACGGATCCCACCAGATCACGTCGGGTGACGGCGCCGCGGTCAGCGCGTCGAGGGCGTCGCCGGCGTGGAGGGTCCAGGTCAGGCGCGCGCGCTGGTAGCGTCCGGTCGCGGCCAGGCGGTGTGGGGCCTCGTGGCGGAGGTGCGGGAAGTCGCGCGGGTGGGCCAGCGCCAGGCGCAGCGGATCGAGATCGCGCTCGAAGCTGACCAGCTCGATCGGCTGATCGCTCGGGGCCGCGGCGGCGCAGGCGGAGACCAGCGCCATCGCGTTGTGAGCGGCGCCCAGGCCGACGTCCCACACCACGACCGGCGCGCCGTCGTCGAGCGCGCGGGCGATCGCCGGCGGCTGCGCCAGGTACAGCGCGCGGGCCTCGTCGGCCGGCGCCGGCCCGACGTGCATGACCTCGCCCGAGGCCAGGTGGCGGATGCGCGCCGGTGGACCGTCGACGATCTCGTAGCCGCCGCGGCGACGTCGACGGGCCGCCTTGCCGACGCCGGCGCGCGGGCCCGGCGGGTGATCGGCGTCGTCGGCGACCAGCGCCTCGCGCTCGCGGCGGTACAGCGCGGCGAACTCGCCGGCGGCGAGCGCGGCGCGGATGCGGGTCATGAGCGCGACGTAGCTGCGCAGGTTGTGGATCGCGACGAGCTGCCAGCCGACCGGCTCGGCGGTCTTCACCAGGTGGTGGAGGTACGACCGCGGCAAGGCGCACGCCGGACAGCCGCAGGTCGCCTCGAGCGGACGATCGTCGTCGGCGTAGGCGGCGCGGCGCAGCTCGAGCCGCCCGGCGGCGGTGAAGGCCACGCCCTGTTGCGCCAGCGCGGTCGGCAAGATGCAGTCGAACAGATCGACGCCGCGGTGGACCGCCTCGAGCAGATCGATCGGCCGGCCGACGCCCATCAGGTAGCGCGGGCGATCGACCGGCAGCCGCGCCGCCACCAGCTCGGTCAGATCCTCGCGCTCGGCGGCGGTCTCACCGACCGCCAGACCACCGATCGCGTAGCCGTCGAAGCCGCCTAGCTCGACCAGGGCGTCGGCGCTGGTGCGCCGCAGGTCGGGGAACCGCCCGCCTTGGACGATCGCGAACAGCCGGCGATCGGGCCTCGACCGCGCCGCCAGCGACCGCCGGGCCCAGGCCAGGGTCCGCGTCCACGCCGCCTCGGTCACCGCCCGCGACGAGGTGGTCGCGACGCATTGATCGAGCACCATCATCACCGCGCTGCCGATCACCTCCTGCGCGGCGATCGCCGACTCCGGGGTGAGCGCGATCACCGGACCGTCGGGGTGAGGGCGGAAGCGCGCGCCGACGTCGTCGATCGTGCACGCGTGGCCCAGCGAGTAGACCTGGAACCCGCCGGAGTCGGTGAGCACCGCGCCCGACCAGCCGATCCACCGCGCCAGGCCGCCGACCCGCCGCAGGACCTCGAGGCCAGGCCGCTGGATCAGGTGGTAGGTGTTGGCGAGGAGAAGCCCTACGCCGAGCGCCGCGACCTCGGCCGGCGGCACCGCGCGCACCGAGCCGCGGGTCCCAACCGGCATGAACGCCGGGGTGGCGACGGTGACCTCGCCCAGGGTCAAGACGCCGAGCCGGGCCCCGCTGTCAGCGGCCTGCGCCGCGACGGTGAAGCTCACCGGCGCCGCGGCGTGGACGCGCGCTGCCGCCGCACGCTGTCGAACAGGAGCTGCGACTGCTCGATCACGACCCGGCCGGTGAGCTGACCGGCCAGCGCGCCCAGCGACCCGACGTTGAAGGCGTCGGCGCGGACCGCGTCATAGCCGCCGGGCACCTTGGCGGTGGTCACCGACTCGACGAAGACGAAGTCCTCGAACGCCGGGTTGAGCGGCGCGCCGTCGCCGGGCAACACCGGCAGGCGGACGCTGGCGCCGTCGTGAGGCGCGACGATCCGCCACCGCCAGGTGGTCTTCAGGCTCGAGCGTCCGATCTCGATCTGGGCCATGGTCAGGTCAGGGCTCGCGCCGTCGGCGGTCTGGGTCCAGCTCACGGTCGAGTTCACCTGATCGAAGCCCGGACTGTCGACGAAGACCGGCAGGAACAGCCCGTTGGCGTCGAGCGTGTAGGCCGCGGGCGCCGGCGCCTCGAGGATCTGGCTGTAGCTCGGCCCGCCGCTCTCGCGGGTGCCGATGGCGACGCCGATCGCGCCGGTCACCGGCGGCACCACCAGGCTGGCGATCGCGGTCTGGCTGACGACGTCGACGGTGTTCTCGACGCTCCACACCCGCCCGCGGTTGGTGTACAGCTCGCGCGTCAGCCGGAACACGCCGAGCCCGCCGGGCAGGTTGGTGTAGGTCTGGTCGACCGCCGGCGCGTCGGCGTAGCTGCCGTTCAGCGTCACGGCCACGCCGTCGGCGACCGCGACGTCGCGGGCCAGGAAGGCGCGGACCGGGCCGCCATCGCCGTTGTCGCTGGAGATCAGGAAGTCGGTCGTGGCGCCGCAGTCGAACAGCGTGACGTCCAGGGTCACGGTCGAGCCCGGCTCGGTGAACAGCTCGGTGGTGCCGCACGGCGAGGTCGCCAGGTAGTGACCGCGGGTGCCGTTGGCTGGCACGGTCAGCGCGAAGGACATCGAGGCGCTGGGCGGCGGCACCGTCAGGCGCAGGGTGTCGCCGGGCTTGACCCCGGCGAAGGTGGTGACGGTCGGTCGATCCTGGGGCGCCTCGCCGCCGAGCACCGCGGTCGCGTAGCCGCCTTCGCCCATCACCGCGCTGGCGACGCCGCTGGTGGTGGCGGTGGCCGAGACCAAGGTGCCGTCGGCGTTCTGGAAGAACACCGGCACGCCCGACACCGGGGTCCCGCCCGAGGTCACCAGCACGGTCACCATCGGCGGCGGCGGATCCGAGCCCTGGGTGGCGTCGATGGTCGAGCTGTCGATGATCGAGGCGTCGACGATCGCCGCCGGGTCGTCGCCGCAGGCGACGAGCGCGGTCAGAGAGGCGCAGGCAAAGGCGAAGGGAAGGCGCATCCCGCCATTGTAGGCCCAGCGCGCGGCCATTTCGATCGTCGTGTGCGCGAACCGGAAGGAGACCGAGACCGAGACCGAGACCGAGACCGAGACCGAGACCGAGACCGAGACCGAGACCGAGACCGAGACCGAGACCG
>Ga0075163_10004426_pt1 | contig 18864 bp, 19 predicted proteins | sample JI1023141ADNA_FD_71478 | JGI IMG/M metagenome (GOLD analysis project Ga0075163, IMG submission 71478) | Wastewater effluent complex algal communities from Wisconsin, to seasonally profile nutrient transformation and Carbon sequestration -... | ecosystem: Engineered > WWTP > Effluent > Algae...
GATGTACGATGAATCAACCTCTCGGCCATAAATCCCGCAGTCTTTACGAGAAATCGTGTGTTCATCGTATATTTGGCAGACAGGTTGAGAGGATTTTTTTCAACCTCTCGGCCGTACTTATGGCAGCTGATCTTGACACCAATTCTGTGATTCCGTTCCATTTCTCAAACTTGTTGACCAAAATTTAAATCGTCATGAACGATGAAGACGTCAAAGTCGAAAGAAGTGGCGTTGGTGAAAAAAAACTTCGACGTTTTCTGGTTCGTGTCCATCTTCGAGACATAGACCATATGTGTGACAAAGACTCAAATGATTTGGCTGAGTCCGATAACAACAGTGTCGCCCATCGGTGGACACCCGTCATTGAACGATTTTCTTCGGCGGTGTTTGGAAACCGTCTGGTGCATGCGTCAGTGGGTATCATAAAAAGAGATGGTTTGGAAACTTTGGTCGGTATCATCTGTCTGCCATACTCTTGTACTGCCTCAACATTGAAGCGTCACCTGTGCCCCGGAGAATACCTCCCATGTCAGGACACTCAAGTAACCATATTTGGTGTGGGTCTGATTGATTCGAACGACGACTTAGTCATGGGTCCGTTATTATTTGGAGACAAGCCTCGCCAGGGTCGTCGAACCGATCTTGAAAAACGAACATCTGCTTCCGATTCCACGGATGCCTCAACTATAGACGCCGTGGATGAAAAGGATCTGTGACATCCGTCAAAATATGATAAAAGTGTGTTTCGAGGACACGTTGAGTCGATTGCGTGTCGGTCTGATTGGAATGGGAGCGGTGGCGTTGTCCGCTGTGACACGATCGCCTATTCCGATGGGGATTGGAATGTTTGGGGCGGCAATGGTGACGTCGGCCGCTGAGTCACGTTCGTTGCCGGGTATTGAGGTGGTGGGAGTTCGATCTCCGTATGCCGGCCCGATTGGTGTCAAACCAACGAAGAAGCCCGCGGGATTGGAAGACCTGTTGTCAGCGGACGAGATGCAAGCAGTGGAAACATTGATTGAGATTTTCTACGGTGCCAGTTTGGAGTCGAAGCGAGAAATCATTGATCGCTGGAACCAGATGTACCCAGACCGTGCTTTGACTCCACAGTTCTTGGCTTCGTTGTTGAAGAATGTGGACATTGTCAAAATGGATGAGATGGGCATGAACATGTCGGACTATGCGTACTTTATGGCTTGTCAATCGATTGGCCGTGGGATCAGTCGTGGTATGGATGACCCGACATCCGAGTTTGTGTTCTATCACATGGCATTGGCGCGCATGGGTGGTGAGGACAAGGTCGACACGAAAGAGAGTCCGGATGTGTGAAACACATTCTCACTTGTTTCACTGACTTATACTCTTTTAATAAAAAACGGTTGGCTCTCATACGTATGGTAGTGTTGAACACAAACATGTTTGTACGAGTATATGAAAACAAGGATTTTTCGGACGAGGAACCTGTCGCGATTCCGGTTGAGCAGATCTGGACGATTGAGAAGGATACGACAAAAGTTCGTACCATCGATAAAACGTACTGGATCAAAGAGAATGTCAAGTCTATGTTGATCAGCATGTTGTATTTTCTGGGAACTCCGGTTGGATCGGATGGATCAGATGCATCAAATGAATCGGCTGGATCGGACCCATCTTGTGCGAAATACTATCCTGTCCGACAAATTGATGAAGTTCGAGGGAATCGAGTCAAGCTCTATCATGAGGATGAGTTTATGTCGATCGATCCGAGTGTGTTGGACGTTTTGATTATGGAATAAAATACATATGAAATTGGTGAGACAAATGTAGTGGTCATTTTATTGCATCACAATTCAAACCGACTAAAATGTCTGAACCTATTTCCGTTTATTAAATTTCTACGAATAAATCCGAGTTTCTCAGAATACTACATAGATTGAAAGCATCTATAAACACATCCAGAGCCGCGACTGCGGTCGCGACTTGCCGAATGCTCGTGCTCTCAGGCTTAGGGTCGGTGAAACGTACACCGACGCATCCCAAGATTTGTTATGCCACCGATCCGATCGTCGCATGCTCGTTGTGAGGCAAAATCGTTCGGAGGTACATGTTTCTTGCCGCATGGATGTCTCGATCAAATATGGCAATTTTACAAGACGGACATTCGAATGTCTCACTTGATCCCAGCGTTTCATGAAGTGATCCGCAGGATCCGCAGGTCTTAGACGTATATGGCTCGGTGAATGTGACCACTTGTGTTCCCGGATACTCTCTCGCTTTCATCTGCAGTCTAGATCGAAACACCGGATGTCGAAGCTCCAGCATCACCTTTTTTTCCAAACCACTCACGTTCCGTCCCTCACGATGCTTGACACACGACAAGACATTGAATCGAGGAAGAAGAATCAAACGGGACGTGCGGCACAAGGCATGGCACGCCATCCATTGCAAGTTATCGATGTAACCTGCAATCTTGTTCTTCTCTCGTTTAATACGCCGATTCATGCGCCGAACTCGGCGCCGGAGACGTTTCTGTCGTCGTACATGCAATGACTTTCTCACCCTGCGTCGATTTTTCACCTTGGCGTATTGCTTACGGATCTCCGCTCTTTTTCTCATGGCCTTTTGCTTACGTCTCATCTTTCGTCGGACAACAGTCGAGCACTCTTCACCGATCTTGAACACAGCTCCGTCCGGAGAATACCCCGACATAAATGTTCGGCAGCCTGGATCCAAGGCAGTTGAGCCTAGGCGCTGCTGAAGGCGCTCGTCTTCCTCAGCGGGTATCTCTCGATAGAAAGGGAGACATGCCCAGAAGGACGAGCCGTCGTGTATCAGATCGAAGTCACGAAGAGGCTCGTGGAAAGGCTCCGATAGGCGACCAATGACAGGACCATGTCCAGCATACATGGTCGGAAACATTTGCAGCGTCATGCCCTGATCATCAGACACTATCTTGGTGTTTTGAGCAGGGACCTTGATTTGTTGATTCAAGTTTCGACTCTTGAACTTGATCTCAAAGGGCTTCAGCGGTTTATTCGGAAACTTTTTCTTCAAATTGTCTTGGCGAGTTCGATTGCTTTTATACGCCGTACAGAGTGCCTTCACCGCGTTATAACGAATTTCCTTTGGCGTGTACAAGAGGTGTTTAAGTTTTCCGTCGTCCTTCAGCGCCTCTCTTGTAATCATCTTGGCATGCAATTTCGATTGCATGGTCATCACGTTTAAGGACTCCAGATTATGACTCTTCAAGTGACGAAGACTGAAATTATACGTGCGTCGAGCATCACAGAACCAACGCTGGATAATACGCTCATTGACAAGATCGAACGTCACCTTGATCTTACGAGCTCGCATGTACAACTTGTTCGGAATGACCGCCGACAGTGTCGATTGGACCGTCAATCGTTGATCCACGTTCGTCTGACATGGAGAGGGAGGACTCATGGACACGTTTTCGTCGTCCTCTACTTCCACCGCCTGAACCATCTCTTTTGTCTCTTCCTGACTCGCCGGCTCCAGCGTCTCCACCTCCACCTCCATCTCCTCCGTCTTCTTTTTGCTCCTCTTTCTCTTTTCGAGCTGACTCCACTTGATGGTATCGTCTTTTTCCATTGTGACGGCAAGAGAAGACATGGACAATAGAGAGGAGGTCTTCTGCGAGTTCCTGTTCGTCTGAGGCATGTTCTGCATGGTCTTCAACCATGAGCCGGGCACCGGTAAGTTCAAAGAGTCGGTGAATGAAGTCGTGGGCAAAGCGTGCAAGGCGGTCTTTGTGGGCAACCACAACTTCGTCGACACATCCTTGCATGACTCGTTCCACAATGGTCCAAAGCCCTTTTCGTTTGAAATTGAGACCTGATCCAATATCGGTAACAATGGTATGGGCGGGATATCTTGCTCGCATATAGGCAACCTGTCGGCCCAGGTCGTCTTTCTGATGTATGGAAGAGACCCGGCAGTATGCGTAACTGATTCTCTGTCGAGGAGTCTCTTTTCGTGGTAAAGGTAAATCCGCCTGGACCTTTTGGTTGGCTTCAACATACTTGTCAACGTTGTAACGTCGGGCACCTGCCCCGGCGCGGACGCATTCGATTTTTCCCGTTTCGGCCCAGGATCGAAGTGTGTCGGCACAGACGCCGAGTCGTTTGATCGCTTCATTGGTCTTGACGTATTCTGGCTTCTTTGACATCAACCCCTGCCTTTTCTTTTTATTTCTACGGATTTATACTGACCGGTGAGCGACGGAAACGCGCTTTCATTATCAAACAATGTTATTATAAATTTATATGGTTACCGTGAATATCACGAAGGTTTTCAAACAAATCCGAGCAGACTCATATGATTTCGATCTGCAGTTAAAAGCCTTTCACACTTTTCATACTTGTTCTGTTCCTCTGGGCTCAACTGTTGCCAGAGTTTGGCGGCATCGCGGACGTTGATATAGTTGACGGAGATGAAATGGTGGAACGGGCTGGTTTTGTGGTTGTGTGTGCAAGGTGGTGCCATGTTCGAACGAGTGAGGGCTTTGAATGCCTTGAAAATGTACATTTTATTTGTATTGGTCGAGGTTCTTTCACATCACGCATTTCACCTTTGATTAAACCGGCGTTTTGTCAACCTGTGCAATCACAATGTCATTCACGGCGTCAAGCGCCATATTTCTCTCTTGGACAATCGTCGAGAGGTCGTCCACGAAACGTGGGTTGTCAGCCGATCGCTTGTACACCAGCTCGGCAAAAACGTCGGCATATGCGCACTCGACGTAGGGAAAGGTTTCCCAGGATATCTGTTTGGTCCGTCCATTCTTGGCAAACTGATGGCGGGACACAATGCCTCCTGTGCCACGATTTCGGTATACAGCGCCGTAAATCGTGCTGCCCTTGTGAGTATATTCAATTTCTACGCTGAAATCTTTTGTATCGGAATGAACGGTCACATCGCGCACACGGAAGTTCGTCGGCACAGGAAGATCGGGGACCTTGACTTCGCAAAGCTGGTCGATCACTTTCTTCCGCTCCTCCTCAATATGATCGATCGCCGTTTGAAATGCAGCCGTTGCCTCTCGGAGGCGCGTGACGGATCCAAGAGCGTGTCTTTTTGGGGACGGCTCACTCGGCTCGGTTTCCTTGCGCTTTTTATCGTCCTTGACTCCCTCAACCCCTTGGGCGCTGCAAAGCAGCTCTTCGGTAATGTTATTGCTTCTGCATTCGTCGGATTGATACATCGGAGTAGAAGGCTTTTAACTGTTTGCAGAATCGAATTTGAACGAACGTTCAATTGGACGTTTGAAAAATGTGCAATGCGCGCAAGGACCCCGTCGTTTGGAATATTCACACTTTAACCCGCTTGACTTTTGAGGAACCTTGGTCTTGCTCTTGTTCTTCTCCTTCTTTTTCATTTCCCTCACTATCATCCATCCCGTCATCTTCGTTCTCCTCACCCGTCTCAACCTTGGCACTCATTGCATCAGAATTCGATTCATACTTTTCATACTTTTTCTGTTCCTCTGGGCTCAACTGTTGCCAGAGTTTGGCGGCATCGCGGACGTTGATATGGTTGACAGAGATGAAACGGTGGAACGGGCTGGTTTTGTGGTTGCGTGTGCGAAGGTGGTGCATGATTTGTCTTTTGACATGAGGAAACATGTCAAAGAGGCGTGTCAGGTCGAACGAGGTGAGTGATTCGGTGGATTTGAGCCAACTCAGTTTCATGTTGTTGCGTTTCTCGGCATACTCTTGTCGGACGTGCATGGGTAGAGCAGTCCATTCTTCGACATTGTCTCTGTAGGTGTTTCCGGTCAGCATCTGCTTATGGTCGCGCGTCCACAGATTCATGGTGGAGACTCCGAGTTCAAAGTTGTAAGATTGAAGAAAGGTTCGAGTGTCATGCTCGATGGCAAGAAAGAGGTCCTGTCTCTCGTGTTCATTCATGAGGAGAAACATGTCGCGTGCCTGAATGTGTGAAACGGTGGGATTCCCTTGTCGATGAGACCGGTCCACTCGGTTCATGAGCGATCGATAAGTGACTTGACAGGATTCGCAATCGAGAATGTGGTGGTATTCTCGATGATTGTCCGGCATGGGCCAATTATGCTTCCGACAAAGTCGCTCGAACGTTCGATTCAGTTGTCGTTTGATTCGAATGTGGGCGAGACACGGTTGAATCCACTGGTGGAATTCAGGAGATTGACCGTGGAGCCAGGGTCTGGATGTCATTCCGAACGTGTGGTGTAAGCGTACGTCTTTTTTTCTAACGAGAGAGGGGCCCGAATGTGTTGGTTAGACGCGTTTGGACCAGTCGGTGTTGAATGGATACAATTTTCACTGTCGCTTACTAAACTACAATATTAAAGAAACCGAGTGTCTGCATTTTTTTTTGGATGGAATGTCGCAAGCTGAAGACATGCAGGGCTGGTCATCGGTCAATGGGCCATCGAACTCGGCGATGACCGGAAATCCTCAAGCTTATGGGAATGGAGAATCCAAAGGTATCACCAATCCAGGTTACATGTCTTATTTAAACTCTCAAAGAAATCTACACGGCGTAGTTCCTGACCCGAATGTAAGTTCAGTGCGTGATCGTTCGGTGTACCATTCTATGTCTTCTTCACAGAGTCCGCCTGACTTAGCTCCGAATATGGATGATTCAGCGAGCGACCGCCGCTTTAGAAGTCACGGGGATTCTTCTTTGCTTCCTATACTTTTACGTTCTTTGAATTCTCCTCACAGTGTATTTGGCAGTGGTTCACCAATTGCTATTCTCACTCCAGACCAGCTAGAAAAGTATTGTATATATATATACGATTTGATAGACTCGCACGGCTTCTGGGTGATACTGGTTAGAATAGAAGGCAAGATGTATGGTCTCTTCTTGTGTGTTGGGACGAAGACGCAAAATAGGAAAGTGTTATTCGACCGGTTTAATGGCATTCCAAATGACGAGTTCACATATGACACGATTTTTAAACCATTGGAGCCTTCGAATTTTCGATTTGAGAGTGTCGATGAATCAGAACTACTTCCTGCTGCATATGCGTATTGCACAAGAGCAGCGATCCTACACATGGACGAGAATATGCCGATCAACGAAATGACCGACAACGGAATCTCATTAGATGTTCTTGATTACTATTACAAAGCGCGTCGTTATGGCAATCAAATGTTAGCATACATGACGAGCCTGATCGGAATCCAAAATGGTATTCTTCGAAAAATACGCGAAGGAGTATTGAGTAACTCACTACTTCATCACGCGGCAGCTAAATCACTGCCTTTTCGAGTGACCGGAGTGACTAGACTGGCCAACAAAAACGAGTATAAAAATCCCGAATTCGAGACTATGTATGGGTTGTGTAGTATCCTTCGCTCTATAGGCTCTCGTCTTCGGGCATGCGCTGGATGGTTTATATATCTCAGGCGACAAGGCAACGGTGTATACGAGGTAGAAATGAATATTGCTGATATAGTATTGTTAAATCTTCAAATATATTGTGCAGATCCCAGTTGTCGGTATGTGTTCCGTGAGATACATATTTCTGATAATGATGATGATGCCGACGGACACGCACAATTGCTGATATACGATCGTCATAGGAACAAATTGTACGTATGGGACCCACATGGACGCATTCAAGATGCGTTTACGTTTCCGTACTGGGAGACGTACTTTCAAGGAATAGCTGGACTCTCCACTAAACCAACATTTGTTCCGGATTTTTTCCCGGCAGGCGGTCCACAATATTTATCTCGTCATATCCGTTATGAGTGGGGTGAGTGCGTAACATGGTGTAACACGTTTGCAGCTGCATTCGTAATGGCCAAGAAAATGAACATGGACAGGAGTCGCCATATATTTTGGAGTCAAGAGAATAAGGTTGACTCCGAGCAGTCATCCACAGATGTCAAATATACCGATGCGATTTTATCGGAAATGCTTAAACGAGAAGACAGGGCTCATGTGAATGTTATATTGAATCGATATATTTCCTCTGTTATGCAAGACACGAATGTACACGAAATCAAAAACTATTTCACAAGGAAACATCCCGAAGTCTATAGCGTAAAATATAGCCATGGATGGTACCCGAATATCAAGACGACGAAAGATTTAAAGTCAATATTGGAGCACGACAGGAGATCGCGTCGACATCGCAAACATACAGACGCGGAAATAGACGCCTTTGTACAGGGTTATGTGGATCCATTTTTATGCCAGTGGGTGACGCTATCTTCTGATCCGGAAAAATAGGAGCTTTAGTAAATGATGACATGAAATAAAAGAAGCCACCTTGCTTGGCGTGACCTTTTAACTCTTTACACTTTTCCTTGCCATGCTGACCTCTGAGCGTATTTGGCTTGTCTTATTCACTATATTGTTTCTGATCTTCTTGGGCGCGACAATTGGAATAATCGTCCAAGCCGTCTTGGATGCGGAGGCCAATTTACCGAAAGAGGTGGATGCGGTGATATGGGAACGTGGGAGACAAGTTTCGTTGTATCAGGTGCACGCCATACGAAAGAACATGCCGTTTATCAAGAATGTATATGTCTTACGGGACGGACCGTCAGAGACTTTGCCGGGTAAGTGTATGTATATACCTTTTCCTGTGAACAACACTTTGCAATCGGCATTCTTGGCGGTATCGGACATTTCAGGTATCCACCCACATGCGATCTTTTTCGGGGACTATACCTGGCCCCTCATCAAAATTAGCAAAACTTATTTGTTTGCAGGGTCCAGGCCGCGCATGTTTAATTTTTTGCGAGAGCATGCAGAGCAACTGTTTTTCTCGCAGTATCTGAATGAGACGGTCCCGACCATGGTCTTTGAAGTACAGAATCTGAAGGATGCGAGGGTACAAAGCAATGACAATCCAGACGATACTTTGCGATCTCTGATGATGCAAGAGGCAGGGGAGAGTCGCTTAGTGACTCGTACCGATATGAACCGAGACATCTTTTTGAATGCGGCGTACCCGGACACCATGACCAAACAGATTAAAGAGTTGTCGAGTCACACGCCCTTATTTGCCACGATTCATGTGTCAGGCTCGAATCCAAAAGATGCCTTGAAACAATGGACAGACCAGTTTTTGGTGGTGCATTTTTCGGTGTGAAAACATATAATATATTTATTTCAAATAAATCGGAGACATGTTTAGAAAGACGGGATCGCGGTCGAGGGTGTCAAGGCGGGGAGTAGTCTGCAGTAGAGTTGCTCCTCTTCAATTGGTGCACTGTGTAGCTCGTTTTGTAGACTGACGAGGTCCGTCGGGCTGTCGGAACCTGATTCGGGTTGTCGACGAGGGTCGATCGAACACCGGTGGAACTCGACCATTTGAAGCGTCGCGAGATCGCTGAGACTGCCGGGATCCGATCTCGGTTGCAGTCCGTGATCAACCTTTGTCTCTTGAATGGCGTCCTCATGTGATAGGTCTCGGGAGATTCCGGGCCACGCTTCGTCACGGAAAGCATGGTCGATGTCAGATCGTTGTTCGAGACGCTCGAGAAGCTGCGTATAATTGTCATAGATACGAGCACTCGCTCGTTGCATCTCGACGACAGCCAACACACGTTGGATGTCCCAATCGTGTATTTGTTGATCAAACTCGCGATCCGCGATCTGTCGTTTTAACATATCGATGGCTTCGCACAGTGCAGTCGCAGTCATCGACGAACAACAGGTTATAAAAAGGCTTGTAAGTGGAAGGCACAGCTGGAATTTGGATCAAATAAAATCTCATGCACATACTATGTTCGTGCTGCGCGATCGATGTCTGCAGCTCGTGCATGCGATCCTCTAGATAGAAAGTGTGTTGATTAAACAAAGTTCGTACAAGTCTGCGGCCTTCCTGCTCGGTGAATCCGGTCCCTATGATACAAAAAACGACAAGAGTATTTGTGAGTTCGTGAAAGACAGATGCATAAACACGTAGACAAAGAAACACAAAGAGTCGCATACTACACTTCGTTCGCGCAAGCGTGTCCTGTAAGCCCTTCTTCTCTGTCCCAATTAAAAGCGGAGTGCCGTCTCGATTATTGGTGGATTCCCCGTACTTGATGAAGAAGTTGAAGGCAACCTCCAACTGGTTTCGTATATCGGACGGACTGAAATCACTCGTCGCCGAACGACACAACATTGTACGAGCGAAGGTGACAATCTCCAGGGCGTCTCCGCCGGAGCGAGGGACGAAAACCGTGAAGTTCGCCGCCGACACTCGTGTTGTCGTTTCCAATGGCCCGGCCTTGTTATCGTCGAAGACGTCCTTTAGTTCGCAAAGGATCTTGAGCATATAGAAGTCCATGTTGCCGACAAGTTCTTGTTCATTGGACGCAGCACACAACTTGTCCTTCTGTCGCTCGAGCTTGTTGTTGGCCAGGCACACTGCTTTGAAACAATGGAAGTCGTATCCGGCTTCGTTCATTATCTTCGACAAGGCGATCACACGAATGACTGCTGGAATCACGTCGCTGATCATCGATATCACGTATAGGAGCTCTCTCGCTCGTTTGCCATCGTAGGTCACAGGAGCTTTGCGGAAAAAAATGGTAAAGATTAATCGAAAGCACGGGTATCTTCGGGATCAAGCATATTCGACGGACAGAAAATAATGAACTCACATTGGTCTTCATTGATCTCCGAATATGTTCCTTCGTGGATTTCCAAGTTGACGCCGCAGTCACCGTGCACTTGCGACCGTTGATTCGTCTGCGTCGCTGCAGCGGTCTTTCCCATTCGGACTTGGACCTTCACCGACCGCACCGGAAACATATCGTTAAAACGGGCGCGCAAGAAAATAAATCAAGAACTTGACTAATTTCCTACTACGGATTGAAGGGCGTTCGACGAGTGGTGTGCGCGGAGTTCCTCCACGCTTTGCAGAAGGGTCTCGATGACAGTCCTCTCTTCCTCTGGCAGTGACTCCTTCATATTGTTGATCGCGCGGAGGAAGATAGGAGCGTGTGACGAATCGACGAAGATTCCTTTCAGAGTTTTCTGATTGTTGTCGAGAAGTTGAGTCTCGTAGAGCGTGCGCATGAGTATGGAGAACTCCTCTTCGTCGCACACATCCATGTACTGGTCGACACACTGCAGCAGCTGCAGCAAGTCAGGGTCTGGGTACACTGTTTCGTTGACGTCCGCTTTCGCGGTGATTCTAAAACAATGCAATTGCCAGTCAGTGTCCTCGACCAGCTTCTTGTGGATGCCGACATCTTTCATGGCATGACCTGTCTGTAGCATTGTGAACAGCAACGTCCCACTATCCTTCTTGAAGGTGATGCTCACATGACCCGTGCTGGGCTTGTCGAGCACACCTCGTAAGTCAATCGGAAGAGTAGAACAAGCTCGAAGCACATAACAGTATTGGAATTTCGCCTTCAACCTGCTTCTGCCGATTTCACAATTCCACGAACCTGCGAGCCCTCTATGAAAGCCAGAGAGAATACTATCCTCTTTTGCTTGGAGCAGCAGGTCGGCAGTGACAGAGAAAGTTGGTATAGCACAAGGTCCGCCCGTTTGCCAAGCACGAAGACAAGCCTGTAGTTCTTCTACTGTCTTCAACTCGACACAATGCTTCGTTTCACAGGACACACCCTTACCGTTACACGTAACTTCGAAGGGCGTATCGGGGAGTCGGCCGATGCTGGCGTCCCAGTTTGCTTCACTTCCATGGCGGAAGAGACCCAAGAGAGCTGGCTTGGCCAGGTTAAGATTGTCCTTCCACTCTTCTATTGGAACCCGTCGATAGATAGATTCGGGGACTCTGAATTGCTCGATATCTGATTGACATGCTTCCCAGAGTGCCACACTGTCGCTGTTGCTGATGTTATTATTGATATTATTGTTTTTGCTGTTTTTTCTTCGAGGGGAAGCATCGTTGACGCTTCCAGAGGCCATGATTTGTTGATCGTGAAAAATGAAGCTTCGAGGTGAGTCGCCTTTTTAAGATAGAGCCTCGGGTCAGAACAGCATCATTAGTCCGCGTTTTCCACCGAACCTTGTCTTCCTTCCTTGTCCACACACCTTGCCACGTCACAATTCGGATTGCAATTTCCTTTTCCCGGCATCCAGATATTAAAAATCCGGCTGCTTCGTCGGGCCTATGTATTCGGACTGTAGCGAAAAGGGGCCATGGTCTGTTGGGGTCGGCACATGACATGGACGACAAAAAAAGAGACAACTCTTGTCACAAATGTGATTCGAACACATGACCTTTGCATCTTCAGTGCAACGCTTCTCCCAACTGAGCTATTGTGACATACAATCAGATACTCGACGAACGTTCGGTACATATACTTGTACATCTTTGAGTGGGGAACTAAACTGGAGACACTTCGCCCTGACACGGCGAGTATGTATAGCAAGATTAGACGCAGATTGGTTGGGCCGATGTATGTGGATTAGAGTGCATTTTTCTGTTTAAGTGATAGTGTATCCATAAAATAATATTTTAATGTTGTAAATTTTGTAATAAAAACTGTTCGCACAAAGAATTCATCAAAGTCATGTCGGTATTGACATATGGGAAGTCGAAACATTGGTCAATAATTCTTCTCCAAGCCGTCTTGTACCTATGTTTAAAGCCTAAAAAGCGGCGTGCATATTCGACTTGTGCGGGCGTGGCATCTTCTGGTACAACAAGTTGACCGACCCACCAACATCGGACCGATTTGTTAAACACTAACAATGTGGTTCTGTCGTCAGGATCGTAGTGCAGTGACACCTCTTTTACGCATTCCGGCAATGGACCTGCCACGTACACAATCAAAGCTCGGGCAAATGCGTTGTCTTCGAGTTTTTTTCGGGTTTCACGTATCAGACGAACGTTCGCAATAACAGACTTGATGGCGTCGTCAATGGCGTCCCCGGCCTCATCAAGGATACGTTCGACATCGATATCATGTTTCTCTTTTTCATTATTTTTATCGCTCTCATTCTTATTCTCGTGGTCCGAGATGACAGATTGTTTGATTTCATCGGGAGGTGCAACCACAGGTCGCCTTACAGGTGCATCCGCATCGGAAGACATGTTTGGTGTTTGAAAAATGCATCACATTTGTTTTACACAAGTTTGATGTTTAAAATGTGAATGTATGTTTGTAAAGATACTTCCAGATCCATAAATGGTGCTGCAGAGCAGCTGCGCACACCCCTTCGGGATCCCGCAAACATTTATTTGGGACTCACAAACTCAATGTTCAGATACGACGAGTAGTCGTATACTGTGCGCAGGTGCTCCAGCGCCTTCTCAGCGCACTCTTTGATTTCACGGCACATGGCAATCCTGTTGACAATGCGCTGATCGGCAAAAGGAATTCTGCCAAAGCCGTCGCCCTCGGTAAAACTGCTGATGATAGAACGCGTGCTCACACAAACGGCATGTTTTTCTTCCTCCTCCGTGGGCTTCATGTCGTGCAGGACTTCACGCGCAAGAAATGCTGCATTGCGAGCGGCAGCTCGACGAGTCGACTTGGCACCTTCCTCTGCATTTCGATGCGCTTGATCGGCAAGATAGGCCATGCGACAGATGTCGTGCACGGGTTTCCACGCATCCGAGCGTGTTCGAGCACCCTTCATCATGTCTTCAGACGATGCGCGCAGAAATGCGAGGTGGACATCGACTTCGGCAACATTGCACTTCTTTTTGCTGTAGATATCACCGTCGGTCCAGTTCTTGGTTTTCAAAAGCACCAAGTATTTCGCGACCAGATTCGAGCATGCAGCATACATGTTCATGACCTCGTCAGATACGATATATGGTATCCATTTGTTGGAGAGGGCGGTCTGCGCTGCGCTCAAGACATAGTCTATGAGAGTAAACGCGCCTTTTATCTGGCACAGGGCGCAGACAAACTCGTCTGTTGTTTTCGGCTCCGACCGGGGAAAGAAATCCATGAATTTGTCGAGAGAGTCTCGCCCCGCTGCGCAGAAGTTTGCGAGTTCGGCGAGTGTTGAACGTTTATCAAACGTTTTGATGAGAGCATTGAAGTTGCGGGACGCAGCCTCGACGAGTTGATATTTCTGAAAAGAAAGTGGAGTGTCCACATTCTTATTGTTCTTGTTTTCGCTCATGACAGAAAACAGGTGGACTTTTTGAAAAATGTGTTGTTTCACATGTTTGGCAATGCCTAAACGAAGTTTCTTTTAAACGAAGTTTCACTTTTCCGGAGGAGCTCTTCGAGCTAACGAAGTTTCACTTAAATAGGATTAATAAATAATCCAGATAAAGACAAATTCAATTTTGTCTTTCTGCATTGATAGTCCAATGATTATGCGTGCCATTCGATGACAGAGATGTCGTGGTTCATGACAAACTGATGGACCTGTTTGACTGGTATAAACAGAACGACCGTGTGCTGTAAGACACCAGATTCTAGCATGTCTTTTATACGTCGATGAAACGCGCCCACGAATGCCAATGGGAACGCAATGACGCGTCGGATATCTTGTTTTGTTGTGTCGGTATGCAAAGAGACCAAACCCTCCTTCGGCTTAGCCCAATACATTCCTGTTTTTTCAATTCGACCGCCCCTGAACCCGAGATCACATTCTATCCGTACGTATCTAGGTTGTAGTACCGGGATGCGAGCATTATCTACCAGAAAGAGTGTGAACGGGCATTGCATAGGTTGGAGACGGATCTTGACATGTACGGACGAGCATTCCAATGTCTTATATGTCAAGTGAATGTCCGACTCTTCCACATGATCCATTTTCTGCTCAATTGTAGAATATAGTTTGTTGTTCTTGAATGGGCTTTTTGTATTTATAGTATTATTATTATTACCCATTTTTTGTGGGTAGATAGTGTAGGTTGTCGTGTGTATCGTGTGGACCGTTTTATTCATGTGCATGATGTCAATAAAAGCATTATTTTCCAAACATCCCATATTGTGTGAACGTGGGATGGGGTGCATTCTTAACGCCTGTATCACAGAACGACAGGATAATGATCTGTGTCGCATTCAAAAAGTTCAGTACGATCCGCAAACCATGTCTACCGAAGAACAAATTGAGTTTATTCGTCATGTAGGTATGACGTATGAACCGAATTGTGAGCTGCAACGGGATGGTCAGGTGTGGACGGGCTACATGTTGCGTCGGCAACGGTCGTATAAACCGGGATCTTCTCTCCCTGGATCCAAAGGCGTCGAGTATTGGATCGCCATTCACGTCATGACGGGACTAGTAGGATCGGCAGAAGTGCACACGGACATTAACACTCGTCGAGATCGATGGACCATTCTAGTGAACCTGACCGTGACCTCGTTAACGGATGAGCGAGACAACTTGATGGTGCAATTTGAAGATGGCAAATCATATGTATCAGATGACTCGGCTGAGATTGTTCGGCTACAACACGCTCCACATGTTCGCGCTCTCTTTTCTTGGATGAAATCGTACAAATGTCTGATGTCGATTCGAACGGCGGTGGATGTGATTTTTAATCCGGTTGTGTTTATGTAAAAAAAACGTGAAAAGTGACAATTTAATAAACATGGAGGCCGGTATAATCGCTTTGATCGTTGTATTAAGCGTGGCAACTGTCATTCTGGGCCTTGTGAGCCTTGTGCGGAGGATTAAACATGTGAGGAAAATAATTGACTTGCAAAGGGAGGAAATGTATAATGAGCAGGAATATCTTCCCGATATCAGAGAAGAGACATGGCTGGATCTTTTTTTGTCTAAGTTTGTGTAAATAAACATTCCATGATTCATCCGACTGGATTCAATCGATCCCAATCCGGATCCCAATCAGGCGCCAGTTCCTCCTTCCGTCCCGACACAGGCACGATCCTCTTTACAGATGTGAGCAAGTCGACCGTGATGTGGGGGTTGAATGAGGAGGAGATGGAACTGGCACTGGACCAGCATGAGCTGGATGTCCAGATGCTAGCCAAACAGCACCATGGAACCGTCATTAAGGGCATTGGAGATGCGTACATGTTACATTTCGAAGGACCAAAATCGTTGATTCATGCGATAGACTTTGCGACTGCTCTCCAGCAACGATTGGAGCATGACACTCCTATCCATGTCGGGTCTTCGCGTTTCCGGATACGAATAGGCATTGCCAAGGGCCCACTGCTGATTAAGCCTGTCATTATTCAAGGCAAGCGACTGTATGATGTATTCGGTCCCACGGTGAATACCGCGAGCCGTATGGAAAGCAAAGTTTCGGCGGTCGGTGGGTTTGCCTACACGGACACGGAGCGAGCGGATGACGTGGTGCATGCACCGTACATACATGCGCCATACTTAAAACTCACTGAGAACGTCAAATCTGTGCGATACTCTGACCAGTGTGGCAAACCCTCTCAGCTGGGTCGGCGGTCCTCTCGTCTTATTCTGGCCGCCCATCAGCTCTATACTCATGACTGCAAAGATGTGACCGAACTCAAGGGTGTGCGTTCGGTTATGGTGTACAAAGTGGATAAGGTGTGAAGACACGATCCTATCAAATCGCATTGACATGTTTGTTGACTTGCAGTGTCCAGGAGTTAGGACAAAATAAACCCCCCATTCAGCGTTCACCTGTATTTCGAAGAAGTTGAAATGGACATGTCTATCGGTCAATCAGAGCATTCCTACTCTTCTGAAGTCCCTGAGATAAACGATAGCTTTGTCTGACTGGGACATACCGCTAGGTCAGCCATGGACAGATCAAACCGTCGGACATTACATGAACTTTTTTGCCATTACCAATGCGTATTATCGTACTTAGACTCGCCGGGCACGTTCCATTTGCATGTCGAACAAGTTATATGACGCAGAGACACCGGCAGCATTGAAGCATTGAAAAATACGCGTGCGCAATGTTACGATACCGTAACCCGGGGCCGTAATGTGTTATGTGTAAAGTGGAAACAGATTTTTTTGGACTGCGTTTGAGAAATGAGAGTGTAATAGCCTAAATAAAAAACAACACTTTGGATACGATGAGTGATTCTTATGGTGCCGATCAAAAAAGCAGTCCACGTTCCTCCGCGGAAGTGTTGGAAGAGGTGCGAAAGGAGTTGAAGGCGATGAATGCTCTTCGACACAAAGACAAGAAGGATGTGCGTGTGATTCGTGAGGAGCAGGAGTATCGCGAGGAACTAGAAAGTATTATTGGGTTTATCCTGGCGTGTATGGTGTTGATTGGATTTGTGGTGTACGTATTGGCCAATGAACTTGTTCACTTGAAGCGACTTGTCATGGCCCAGGAGCGGACTGTCGCGTCACCAGCACCGATGCGTCATCAACAGAATCAGCAACAGAATCAGCGACAGGATCAGAAGCAAGAACCTGTGTATCGCAAGTGGATATTGATAACAGATCTGAGTGACGTCTAAACCGTTAGTCAAGTAATCAAATTTTATTCAATGACTGAGTGAGAAAAATAAACAAAGAGTTTTGAAGCGACGAGTGAACTGGAAATAAAAAGTAAAAAGAAAAGGACACATGCCCAAGCAAACCAGATTTAACCAGCAGCCATTTGCGGGGGTTATCCCGTGGGACGGCAATAATGTAAATGGCTACATGCCAGGTCTGGGCAATGATCGTCGATCTCGACCCTTGATAGAAGTGTTGGGCCTACAACCTGCCTTCCCGGGCTGTCCGTTGGATGCAGAGACATACAGTCAACTGAGACAGGTGTGGCAGCAGGCGCTAGGAAATGGAGTCGGGGGCATTCCCAACTTTGCTAACCGATTGGACGAGTGGAATGCCATCATACATGCTCTTCAAACGAACCAGCAATTTCAGGAAATTGTTCTCCGACAGCAAATCTTGGTGGACCGATTAAAACATTCGTTTGTAGGGACTCCTGACCAAGGCAAAGTGACGGTGGGTGACGTGGCTGAAATTGTCGAGAGAACGAAGTATTGGCTGAGCAAGGAGGCGCCTTGGGAGATGTATGTAGTGGCCAACTCGAGTGCATTGGAGACTTTTGTAAACCCTTTTTCTGGTTCGCTGGATCGACGCATGGCAATAGTGAAGTTGAATCAAAAAGACACGGAAGTTGCTGTGGTCCTAGTAAACGGGTCGAGGCACAAAATCGAAGTGTTCAACCCGTTTTCAGATTATTACCCTATCTATCAGAACCCTCAGCCAGGCAAGGATCCTAGTCGCTTGAATCGTCTGGTGTACGCCCTGCTTACCAAGTATCCGCAGCCGACGTGGACTTACGATATAAAGAATCGACAGGGTAATGGTCAGTACCAAGATGTCTCGGAACAGGCTACGCTGAGTCGTACGTTGAGTGTGATTGAGTACGTGTACCGTAGATTTCGCGGGGCTTCTCACGGAGAGGCCGCGGAAAAATCGAGTTCTTCGCGAAATTCACTGCAGCATTGGTTTGGTTACAAGTTGCCGCCGTATTTTGCGTTTTTGGAGGGTGTCTACGGTCCTTCGGGTCCTGCAAACAGCCCTTCGGGTCCTGGCCCTTCGGGTCCCGGACAACCGCAACCACTGAAGGGTGGTCTACTGGATACGGGCAATGTTCCTTTTAAATCCGAGTTGAAAAACGGGTTGAACAATTCATTTTTACAAGGTGATCCGTTTGGATATCCGTCCTCCTATTCATCCGAATTTAAATCGGGATCGTCTGGAACCTCGTCAGCTCTGTACAATGCCAACCCATCGGGTCCGCCGACACATGTATGGAATAACCAGCAGAAGCTAAATTATTCTCGTCTGGCTGATATGCGGCTGACTGCTATATACATGGCCAAGTATATTGCGAGTTTAGTGCAAGCCATTCAGTCGGGTGACCCGAACGCCAACATCCTGCCTTTCCAAATTATGCAGCACACTTTATTATCGTCGGTGATTACGTACAGTGACCCTAACTTGCTAAAATCTTTGTTGACTGAAACCCAGTCCAAGCTGCACGGAAACGTC
>Ga0075163_10004428_pt1 | contig 18862 bp, 15 predicted proteins | sample JI1023141ADNA_FD_71478 | JGI IMG/M metagenome (GOLD analysis project Ga0075163, IMG submission 71478) | Wastewater effluent complex algal communities from Wisconsin, to seasonally profile nutrient transformation and Carbon sequestration -... | ecosystem: Engineered > WWTP > Effluent > Algae...
GCAGCCCGGCCAGCAGGCTGAAGCCCGCCGCCGAGGTGGCATCGGTGTGCACGCTGCCCTCCACGTGGAAGGCGGCCTCGATGGCGGCGCGCTCGGCCCCGGCGTACCAGGCCCAGGCGTCGGCCTCCGCCGCCGCGTCGGCGGCCGCGTCGAGGCGGGTCACCAGCTCGGCAAAGACCTCACCGCGCGCCTCACCCATGGCCTCGGCGTTGGCGTCGCCCTCGGCGTGGGCCTCGATGGTCGCCTCGAAGGCGGCCTGGGCCCGCAGCATGGCCTGGGCGAGGCCCTCACGGCTCGAGGCCGCCATCTCCTCGGAGATGCGGGCGACGAGGCCCATGCCGTCCACCGCCTGCCCGTTGGCGGAGGCAGCCACGTACACGGCCGTCTCCACGGTGGTCTCGGCGCTGATGGGCATCACAACGCCCTCGCCCTCGGCGGGCACGTCGATGAGGCCCAGCACGCGGCCGGTCACCGTGCTGCCCTCGCGGGCCTCCACCACGAAGGGCGCTTCGACGGCGGGCAGCTCGGTGAAGGTGAAGTGCCCTTCGGCATCCACCACCGCGGTGGCCACCTCCTGGCCGTTGAGGTCGAGCAGGGCCACGGTGTCGGCCGAGATCCCGAGCGCCTTCTGGGCGGCGCCGGTGGCCTGGTTGCCCCCGTCGGAGTCGATGCGACCCCGCAGAGCCCGAGTACCGCCGCCGCCACCCGCGCCGCCGGCACCCCCACCTGCCCCACCGGCGCCGCCACCGGCACCCCCCACACCCCCAGCGCCACCGGCGCCACCACCGGCACCGCCGGCACCGCCGGCACCACCGGCACCGCCATCCACCTGCGGGTTGGCCGAGCCACCCGTGCTGCCATCGTCACATCCGAACAAACCCAGGGCCGCCGCGAGGGTGCCCAACATCATGCGCTTCATCGGATTCTCCTTGGTCAATCGGCCAAACGTGTCACTGAATCGAACTTGTCGGAGGTCAAGAAAAAGAGCCGGGTGGCGCCCGGAGAGGGGGCGTGAAAACCGGGCGCCACCCGAGGCTCCAGAACTTGCCTCGACCACGACAGGGGGTATCGCAACGCCCGTGCCAGGGCGCCGGGGGCCTCAAGTGGGGGGTCGAGGGCGGAAAGAGGCGTAAAAGCGTGGGGAAAAGCCCACACCCGGACCCACGGTTGGATCGGGCTGTGGGGCTTTCCCCGCAGTGCTTTAGCGCGCGCTGACGGGGATCTCGATGCGGGCTTGCAGGCCGGTGTCGTCGATGGCCAGGACGGCGAGGAGGCCGTTCAGCAGGCTGATGGGGGCTTGGATGCCCCCGACGAAGGTGTGCTCACCGGCATCCGCTTCAGTGAAGGCATAGGGCTCGGGCAGCAGGGCGGCGGTCAAGCCGTTCAGGAGGGGCGAGCTGAAGCTGACCCGCCCGCGGTAGCCGGTTGCGATGCGGCCGTCGGCGTCGCGCAGGCGCACCGCCAAATCGGCCGCCAGCGGGGTGAGGCCGGCCACCAGGCCCCCCCCGAGCACCTCCAGCTCCAGGGTGACCGCAATGCCCGGCAGCGGGATGGGCACATCGGGCGCGATGAGCGGCTCCGACCAGGTGCGCACCACCCCGGGGGCCACCTCGATGGTGGTGGAAGTGGCCGGAATCCAATCCAAAAAGCCGTCGGTGAGCGCGAAGTGCAGCTCGTAGGGACCCTCGGGCAGCACGCCCGAGAAGCCGTCCCCCGTGGCGTCCAGGCGGGTATTGATGGTCTGGCCCGGCCAGGGATCAAGCGCCTCGGCCACCACGTTGAGGACCTCGGGCAAGGCCAGCCCCTGCGGCAGCACATTGAGGGTGCCCACGGGATCCACCACCACGGTGACATCCACGGTGGCGCCTTCCTCCACCGTCACCGGCTCGGAGTGGCCCAGGGCGTAGGGCAGCAGGCCCACCGTCGCGGACAGCTCCACCACGCGGTCGGCGCCCGGGCTGAGGGGGAGCAGGATCTCGGCGGGCCACGGGGGCACAAAGACCTGGCGGCCTTCTTCGCCCTCGGGCGTGCGGACCCAGACTTCGAGCTGGTCGGCGATGGGCAGGACGTCTTGATCGAGCGCCAGCCGGGCGACGCCGGTGGCCGGGGCCGCGGGCTCGCCGCAGGCCACCAGCGCCAGCACGCAGCCCATGAGGAGGGCGCCTCCCATGATGCGCGCGCTCATGGCCGCACCCGGACTTCCACCCGCACCCGCACCTGCGTGGGACCGGGGGTGGGATCGGGGGTGGGGGGCACCTCTTCAGGCTCGATGATGGGATCGGGGGGCCCGGGCAGCGGGGCCTCCGGCATCGGGTTCACGGGCCGCACCTCACCCGCGCTGCCCCCGCCACCGGCGCCGGGATCGATGGCGGTGGGGGTGCCATCGGGGAGCAGGATGCTGGGCTCGGGCGCGATGTCCACGCTCACGGTCATGCGCGGAGGGCCTTGCCGCAGGCCCTCGGACGCACCCGGCGGGGCCACCTCGATGTAGGCGGACTCCCCCGGCGCCACGCGCTCCACGGCGCCGCCCGCTGCTGAGACCTCCAGCGGCGCGCGGCCGGCGCGCACTTCCATGCCGCCCGCGGCCAGCGCCACCTGGATGGGGGCCGGGGCCTCGGCAGGGTTGAAGAGGGCGGTGGTGATGCGCATGCGGGTGCGCTCGGAGAGCATCAGGACGGTGCCATCCACAAACCGCAGCTCGGCGTTGCTCTGATCCCACGTGCGCATGCCGTCGCCCAGCAGGAGGCCCTCGTCGAGGGCCGCCGCGCGCCAGGGCGTGGGGGACTGCTCCACCTCCACCCGCCCCACCAGGTCGGTGACCATGGCCACCTCGGGCGAGCGGGCCCACCCCGAGCTGGTCAACAAAACCACAGCAATTCCAGTGAGATACTTCATTGCCAGACCTCCAGCGTCACGCCCATCAGCGCCCGATTGCGCGCCTCCACCCGCTGCCAGCCCCCCTCCAACACCACCGCAAACGGCAGGTCCGTGGCCACCCGCAGGCCCGCGACGGCCCGGGGCCGCAGGCCGCGACCGTCGTCGCGCTGCCCCAGTCCCACCTGGGCGAAGGGCGCCAGGCGGCGGTGGCCGCGGACCTCCAGGTTGCCCTCCACCTCGCGGCCACCCACCACGTCGGGCCCCAGCCACGTGCCCCGCGCCTCCACATCCAGCACCATGGGACCCGCCAGCGCTTCCGTGCCCACCTCGGCATCGGCCCAGCCCAGCGCATCCCCCTCAGCCTGCTTCAAGACGAGGCCGCGGGCCTGCGCGCGGGGCCGCATGCTGCCTTGGGTATGTCGCCACCCCAGCCCCAGGCCGCCACCGCCCAGGCCAGGCTCGGCCGTGCGGCCATTGAAGATGCCCCGGCCCAGCACGCTGAGCGTGAGGCGGTTGGGGCCACCCCAGGCGGTGCGGCCTTCCATCCAGAGGGTGGTGCGATCCAAATCAGCCACGTGGACCTCCGCGTCGGTGTCGTCCTCGGTGGCCAGATGCAGTGTTCGTTCCACCCCCAACGACACCGCGGAGGCCCCCAGCGCGCAGGCCACCCCGAGGCCCGCCTGACCGCGCAGCGCCGGGCCCCCCTCGAGCACCGGTGGACTCGCCTCCAGGTCGGGCACGCTGGCCCGGGTATCGTAGCGCGCCCCGAAGCGACCCCAGGCCGACCAGCGCAGCCCACCGGACGGTCCCACCCGCTGGGCCCGGGCCTCGGCACGCGCCATCTGGGATCCCATGCGCTCCACCTCGGCGAGCAGGGCGTTGGCCTCCGCCGTCTGACCGCGCCCCCGGGCCACCCGTGCGAGCACCAGGCGCGCCCGGGAGGACTGGGGCCACCGTGCCAACACCCAGCGCGCCTCCGCCTCCGCCTCTGCCCAGCGGTGCGCCTCGATGAGCTGCTCGGCCAGCGCGAGGCGCAGGCCCGGCCGATCCGGGGCCGCCGCCACCGCCGCCGCGGCCTGCTCGACGCCGTCGGCCCGCGCGATGCCGGGCAGCAAAAACAGCAGCAGAATCAAGCCCTTCACGTGGCTTCCTCTCCGGTTGGCAAGCGCACCTCAAACCGAGCGCCCTGCACGCTGGCTTCGCCGCCGTGGGCGCGGGCCACCAGCCGGACAAACGCCAGACCGAGCCCCGCCCCGCCCCGCGTGGCGGCCCCCGAGTGAAACTTCTCAAACACCCGCTCGATACGGTCGGGCGGGACACCGGGCCCGGAGTCTTCCACCACCAGCACCACTTCGGGCCCCTCGAGCCGGGCTTCGATGCGCGCGGGTGAGCGGCCGTGGCGCACGGCGTTGAGCACCAGATTCACCAGGACCCGCTGGATGAGGCGCTGGTCGCAGAGCACGCGGCCGAGCAGCGGCCCGCGCTCCACCACAAAGCGGCGCTGGCGCACGAGGTGGTCCACCTGGGCCAGGGCCTCCTCCACCAGCGGCGCCACGTCCACCGCCACGCGGTCGAGGTCGATGTGGCCCGCCTCGATGCGGCTCATGGCGAGCAGATCCTGGATGAGCTCCAGCAGGCCGCGGCAACGCAGGCGGCCCTCCTCCAACAACGGCTGGTCGTCGGGGCCGGCATCGGCGCCCAGCACCTCCAGGAGCATGAGCACGTTGCTGAGGGGGCCCTTGAGGTCGTGCACCAGCATGTGGGTCATGGCCTCGCGCGCCTCTTCGGTGCGCTGCAGCCGGTCGTAGGCGTCCTTGAGCTCGGCCTCCCGGGCGGCGACGGCCGCGATGGCCTCGGCCACCACGATCCCCAAAGCGCGCACCTCGCGGGGGCCAGTGATGGGCAGGGCGTGCGCGGCGTGGCCGGCAGCGAGGGCGCTGGCCGCCTGTTGCAAGCGGCGCAGCGGGCGCGAGAGGGCCCAGGCGAGCGCGCTGGCCAACACCACGCCGACGGCAATGGCCACCAGCGCCACCCGGAGGGCCATCTCCAAATAGCGCAAGCGTCTCGCCTGGTTACCCGCCCCGGAGAGCACCACATGGATGGATCCGAGCGTGTCGCGAAAGCCCTCCGCGTCGGCCTCGCCGGTCACCGGCGCCACCACCACCGCCTCGTCGCCCTCCGCCCCGGCCGGAAACGCCCGCACCGCGACAATGGTGCCCGCCAGGTTACGGACCTCGACGCGGGCCAGATCGTCCACGTCCCACACCTCGCCCAGCAGGCGCTCCAGCTTGGCTCGGTCCTCCCGTTGAAGGGGTTCGATGGCGCCGCGGGCGAGGCCCCGGGCCACGGCGCCGCTGCGCAGCTCCAGATCGCGGTGCAGGTCGGCGGCCACCACGGCCACCACCCCCCAGGCCACGGCCATGGCGGTCACGGCCACCAGCAGCGAGGCCCCCAGCCCCAGTCGGCTGCCCAGGCCGGTGGTCCGCCGCGGTTTCACCGGTCGTCGGCGTCGATGCCGTAGCGTTGCATCAGCTCCCAGAAGCTCTTGCGGTCCTTGCCGGAGATGCGCGCCGCCTCCGCCACCACGCCGCTCGCCGCCTCCAGGGCCGCGGTGACATAGCGCCGCTGAAACTCGTCCACCAACGCGCCCTTGGCGGCCCGCAGCGGCACCCGCAAATCCACGTCCAGGCCGGGCACCGCCGCCGGCACTGGCCGCGTGCCGCGGTCAAACTCCACCCGCTCAGGCCCCAACACCGTGCCCTGGCTGAACACCAGGGCCCGCCGCAGCACGTTCTCCAACTCGCGCACGTTGCCCGGCCAATCGTGGCTCAGCAGCCGCTCCATGGCGGCCTCGGACAGCTCCACCTGGCCCCGGCTGGTGCCAGCGGCAAAGCGGCTCAGGAGGTGGCGCGCGAGGGCGGGCAGATCCGCCTTGCGATCGCGCAGGGGCGGCACAAAGAGCGGCACCACGTTGAGGCGGTAGTAGAGGTCCTCGCGAAACTCGCCCTCCTCCACGGCCGAGGCCAGATCGCGGTGGGTGGCGGCCACCACCCGCACGTCCACCCGGTGGGTCTCGTTGCTGCCCACACGCCGCACCTCGCCCTCTTGGAGGAAGCGCAGCAGCTTCACCTGGAGGGCGAGCGGCATGTCGCCGATCTCGTCGAGAAAGAGGGTGCCGGTGTCGGCCTCCTCCACCATGCCGGCTTTGTCGCGGCGCGCGTCGGTGAAGGCGCCGCGGACGTGGCCGAAGAGCTCTGAGTCGAGCAGCTCCGGCGACAGCGCACCGCAGTTGACCGCCACAAAGGGCCGCTGGGCGCGGGCGGAGAGCGCATGGAGGCTGCGCGCCACCAGCTCCTTGCCGGTACCCGTCTCGCCCTGAACGAGCACGGGGGCGTCGCTGCGGGCTGCCAGCGGCAGGCGCTCGCGCAGGGCGCGAAAGGCCACCGCATCCCCCACCAACACCCGCTCGGGCGCGGTGGTCGCCAGGGCCTGGCGCAGGCTCGCCACTTCGCCTTGCAAGTCGGCCTGGTGCAGCGCGCGGCGCACGGCCTGGTGCAAGCGGTCGCGGTCGACGGGCTTGGTGATGAAGTCGCTGGCGCCGTGCTGCATGAGCCGGACGGCCGTCTCGATGGTACCGTGGGTGGTCATGACCAACACGGGCAGAGCGGGGTGGCGAACGCGCACGTGGCGCAGGAGCGACTCCCCGTCCATGCCGTCCATCACCAGGTCGGTCACGAGGAGAGAAATCGCTTTGGTTTCAAGGATATCCAGCGCATCTTCCGCCGACTGCACCGCGTCGATTTGCAGGCCCAGGGGGCGAAGGAGCCGCTCCACGAGCTGGAGGGTCAAGCGGTCGTCGTCGACGATCAGAATGCGGTGCGCCATAGTAAGCAGCATAGCCCCACCGCCCCAATCGCGTCACCGATCACATCCACGGGCGTGTGGAGCGGGTGCCCTGGGGGCAGCCAAGGGGGAGCAACCGGTGAAAAATCGAGCTGGATTGAGGCCTTACACCCGGCGCTGCCCATGGCTGGCGGCCCTGGTGTGCCTGGGGTGCGCGGCGGACCGGCCCCACCAGGACGACGCCGAGGACGCGGCGCTGGATGGGTCCGCGGGCGCGGGCGGCGCGGCGGACGCTGCAGGTGCGCTCGACCGCGCGCTGCCGGACGCAACGTCGTTGGCGGACGCAGCGCTGGTGGACGCGGCGCTGGTGGACGCGACGCTGGTGGACGCGACGCTGGCGGACGCGGCCCCCGCCGACGCCGGCGCGGCCGCCTGCGTGGTGACCATCGCCTCGGAGGACGGCACCGTGCAGGGCAGCTGCGGCGTCCCCGACGGACCCGAAACGTGCCTCGTGCTCGCGCAGTGCCTGTGCATGGTGCCCACTGAGCCCACCGGCTTCGGCGACTGTCTGCAGGCCATCGGCATGCCGCGCGCGCTCGTCAACCTCTCCGATTTCTGCGGCAGTGGCACCCTCAGCCTGACCGCCCTCATCGCAGAGCCCGCGTGGCGAGGCACCTGGGACCAGGGCCGCTATCGCCTCACCGCCAGCCCGGGGTGTGCGGGGATCACCGCGCGCCTCTGACAGCTTGACTCCCCGTCCAGCGGGGGCTAGCCTTGCGCGCCTTTTGCTCCAGGAGTTGTGCCATGAGCCGCAAAATCGCCATCAACGGGTTTGGTCGTATTGGGCGCATGGTTCACCGCATCCTCGAGCAGGACGCCGAGGTGGAGGTGGTGGCCATCAACGACCTCACCGATCCCACCACGCTGGCCCACCTGCTCAAGTACGACTCGGTCCACCGGCGCTTCGACGCCACGGTCACCGTCGAAGACGGCGCCATCGTGGTGAACGGCCGCCGCATCCACACCTCGGCCGAGCGCAACGCGACGGCCCTGCCCTGGGCGAAGCTCGGGGTGGAGGTGGTGCTGGAGTGTACGGGCGTCTACAAGGACAAGCAGGGCGCGTCGGCCCACCTCGCGGCGGGTGCCAAGTCGGTCATCATCAGCGCCCCCGCCAAGGGGGTGGATTTGACGGTGGTGGTGGGCGTCAACGACGACCAGCTCGACCCCGCGAAGCACACGGTCATCTCCAACGGCTCCTGCACCACCAACTGCCTGGCCCCGGTGGCCAAGGTGTTGGATGAAGCCTTTGGCATCGAGCACGGCTTCGTCACCACGATCCACAGCTACACCAACGACCAGCGCCTGCTGGACCTGCCCCACTCCGATCTGCGGCGGGCGCGGGCAGCGGCGTTGTCGATGATCCCCAGCAGCACCGGCGCGGCCAAGGCCATCGGCGAGGTGCTGCCGCAGCTCAAGGGCAAGCTCGACGGCCTCGCCGTGCGCGTGCCCACGCCCGACGTCTCGCTGGTGGATCTGGTGGCCACCGTGAAGACGGCCACGGACGTCGCGGCCGTGAACGCGGCCCTCAAGGCCGCCGCCGACACCGGCGCCCTGGCGGGCATCCTCCAGTTCGAGGAGGCCCCCCTCGTCTCCAGCGACTACATCGGCAACCCCTTCAGCTCCATCGTCGACGCCGAGAACACCATGGTGGTCGGTGGCCACATGGTGAAGGTGCTCGCGTGGTACGACAACGAGTGGGGCTTCTCCAACCGCATGGTGGATCTGACCCGCCTGCTGCTCGGCCTGCCCCGCGCGACGGGCGTCTGGGGCAGCAAGTGACGGACGGCCGCTGCCAGCCGAGCGGAGGCGCCGTATGAGCCGCTTTCCTTTGACCCTCATCGACGGCCTGCCCATTGAAGGCAAGCGCACGTTCATCCGCGTGGACTTCAACGTCCCCCTGGAAGACGGCAAGGTGGCCGACGACAGCCGCATTCGCGAGAGCCTGCCCACCATCCGCCACGCGCTCGATCGCGGGGCGCGGGTCATCCTGGCCAGCCACCTCGGCCGACCCGATGGCAAGGTGGATCCGCGCTTCAGCCTGGCCCCCGCGGGCGAGGTCTTGGCCGGAATGCTCAATCAAGACGTGATCTTGGCCGATCGCACGGTGGGTGACGGCCCGACGCGGCTCGCTCAGGATCTGCGCGATGGCCAGATCTTGATGCTCGAGAATACGCGCTTCCAGCCCGAGGAGGAGGCCAACGACGAGGGCTTCTCGCGGGCGCTGGCGGCCCTCTGCGAGGTCTACGTCAACGACGCCTTCGGCGCGGCCCACCGAGCCCACGCCAGCACCGTGGGCATCGCCGCCCACGTGCGCACCCGCGGCGCCGGCTTCCTGATGGCCCGCGAGGTCAACGCGCTCAACCGGCTGCTGGAGTCCCCCCGCCGGGGCTTCACCGCAGTGTTGGGCGGCGCCAAGGTCAGCGACAAGATCAAGGTGCTCGACCGCTTGATGAGCAAGGTGGACACCCTGCTCATCGGCGGCGCGATGGCCAATACCTTCCTGGCGGCCCGGGGCTTCAACCTCGGCGGCAGCCGGGTGGAGACGGAGTTTCTGGCCACCGCCACCGCCGTGATGACCGCCGCGCTGCGGGCCAAGGTGGACCTGGTGCTGCCGGTGGATCACGTCATTGCCGACACCTTCAGCGCCACCGCCCGCACCGAGATCACCGAGAACGCGGTGGTGCCGCCGGGCTGGATGTCGCTGGATCTGGGGCCCAAGAGCCGCAAGCTCTTCACCGAGCGGCTGGCGGCCTCCAAGACCGTGTTCTGGAACGGGCCCGTGGGGGTGTTTGAGTTTCCCCCCTTCGCCGCCGGCACGTTTGCCGTCGCCAACGCCATCGCCGACTCGTCGGCCTGGGCCGTGGTGGGTGGCGGCGACTCGGTGCGGGCCATCCACGAGTCCGGCCGCGCCGACGCCATCGCGCACATCTCCACCGGGGGCGGCGCAAGCCTGGAGTTCCTCGAGGGCCGCGTGCTGCCGGGGCTGTGGGCCCTGGGCTACGGCAAAACCGTATGAGCACTGCGGGTCGCCGCCCGGTCATCGCGGGCAACTGGAAGATGCACTTGACGGTGGCGGAGAGCGTCGCGCTCGCCGCGGAAATCCTCAATCGTTGCAGCCGGTTGCGTGATGTGGCTCTGGTGGTGGCCCCCACCGCACTGGCCGTGCACGCGGTGGCGAAGCGCCTGGCGGACAGCGCCATCGGTGTCGCCGCCCAGAACTGCCACCCGGCCAACAACGGTGCCTTCACCGGCGAGCTCTCGCCGCCTTTGCTGGCCGGCGCGGGTGCCCGCTACTGCATCGTGGGCCACAGCGAGCGCCGCCAGCTCTTTGGTGAGACCGACGGTGGGGTGGGCGCCAAGGTGCGCGCCCTGCTGGACCACGGCCTGACGCCCATCGCCTGCGTCGGCGAGACGCTGGCCGAGCGCGAGGCCGGCCACATGCTGGCGGTGGTGGAGCGGCAGGTGAAGGCCGCCCTCGAGCCCGTCCGCGCCCATGAGGTGCCCGCGCTCATTCTGGCCTACGAGCCGGTCTGGGCCATCGGCACCGGCCGCACGGCCACGCCCGCCCAGGCCCAGGAAGTCCACGGGGCCATCCGCGCCCTGGTGGCCCGCCTGGCGGGGCCCGAGGCCGCCGCTGGCGTTCGCATCCAGTACGGCGGTAGCGTCAAGCCCGACAACATCCGCGAGTTGATGGAACAGCCCGATATTGATGGCGCTTTGGTCGGGGGAGCAAGCCTGACGGCCGAGAGCTTCGCCCGCATCGCCGCCCGTGGAGAGGAAACCTGATCATGCTCGAGACCCTGGTCACTGTCGTTCACATCGCCGCCTGCATCTTCCTGATCCTGGTGATCCTGCTGCAGGCGGGCCGGGGTGGGGGCGTGAGCGCTGCTTTCGGGGGTGGCGCGGGCGCCGCTCTGGGCCAGCGGGCGGCCGCCACCGTGCTGGGCCGTGTGACCAGCTGGGCCGCGGGCACCTTCATGGTGACGAGCATGGTGCTGGCGGTCTACTCCAGCCCCAGCGCCAACGACCCCACCAAGGCGTTCATCGAGAAGAACCCCGGCGCGCCCGTGACCGAGGCCGCCCCCGAGTCGGCGCCCGAGGGTGCCGCCCCCAGCGAGGCCGCCCCGGTCCCCGCTGGCGACGCGCCCGCCCCCGCTGGCGACGCGCCCGCCTCCGCGGCCGACGCGCCCGCCGATCCCGAGTAGGCGCTTGGGGTGCACTGCGCGCCTCACCGCTGACTCTGCAAGAACACGGTCGAAACGCGCGCTTACGCCAGTGGGCCCTGCGCTTGCCCTCAGCGCTCGGGCGCACAACCGCCCATCTTGCGCTCGCCCCGAGCCCGGTCCAAACGCGAAATTTCCAGCAATCTTCGGGACTTGCACACTCGACCCCCCAGCCTTCACCGGGCGACGGGCGGTGGGCGCGCCGGCCTGCTAGACTCCCCCGGTGCGTCGCCTCATCCCCGCCCTGACGGCCGTCATCCCGCTCACCGCCTGCACCGAGGCGCCGCTGCCCGTGGCCACCGTGCAGCAGGCCATCGTCAACGGCAGCCGCGCCCCACAGGTCATCCCCATGACCCCGGAACAGCAGCTCTCCATCGGCTGGCTCTACGGCACCTCCAGCCCGGGATCACCCTTCTGCACGGGCTCGGTGATCACGCCCCGCTTTGTGGTCACCGCGGCCCACTGCGTGGGTGAGCGCGGGCCGGGCAGCACCGGCTTTGGCATCGGCGCCGATCCCGACCACCCGCAGGGGCTCATCGAGATCACCCACTTCTACACCCACCCACAGCTCGACCTCGCGATGGCTGAGCTCGCCGAGGATGCCCCGAGCAAGGTGCCCGGCCTCGTGCCCCTCGCCGGCAACGCCGAGAGCCTCGATAGTCCCTTTGGGCAGGCGCTCTTGAACACCACGGTGGAGGCCGCGGGCTTCGGCGAGACCCTCGATCCCGAGCGCACCGGCCTCTGGTTCGCCCAACTCCCTCTGGTGTCCATCACCGCCGAGTACGTGGTGGTGGATGGCCAGGGCGAGCGAGGCATCTGCCGCGGCGACTCCGGCGGGCCCGTGTTGGCGGTGTCGCGGCTGGGGGAGCCCGTCATCCTCGGGGTGGAGCATGGCGGTTCGGACACCTGCGTGGGGCGCGACAGCCTGACGCGCCTCGATGTGGCCGCCCGCTGGCTGCGCCAGGTCATCTCCGGGGTGGTGCGGCCCGATGGCGCACCCGCCGGCTGCGGCGATCTGGACTTCAACGGCCGCTGCGTCGACGACACCGTCTACTGGTGCAACGAAGACAACGTGCCCGTGAGCCGCGAATGCCGCCTCCAAGGCGCCACCTGCGGCTGGGCGGGCGAGCAGGGCTTCTACTGCATCACCCTCGAAGAGACCTGCGCCGACGTGGGCGAGGGCGAGTGCCTGGACGGCCGCGTGCGCCGGTTCTGCCTGGATGGCGTGGTCACCGACGATGACTGCTTCAAAGCCGGTCTGCGCTGCGTACAGGCCGAGGGGGGCGGTGCGGACTGCGTGGACGAGGCCGGCGAGGTGGTGCGCCCCACCCGCCGCTTCAACAGCGGCTGCCAGGGAACGACAGGGCCGGGTGCCTTTTGGGGGGTGGCCCTGGGGCTCATCGCCTGGAAGCGGCGACGGAAACCCTCAAGCATTTCAAACCCTTAGCCACCCGACACGGCACTTCAGGGCGGCGACTTGCCATCCCCGAGGACCTCGATCTCCAACACCATGGGCGTGCCCTTGGGCGGGACCACCTTGGTGAAGACCTCGAAGCCCAGCCCATCGCCCCGGTAGGGGTTGCCCGCGTCGCCCACCGTCCCAATGACGGCGATTTGGTCGGGGATCAGCGCGATGGTGCTGCGGTCCATGTCGGCGCCGTAGCGATTGTTCCAGAAGTTGCTGCCGGTGAACGCCCAGCTCAGCGGCTTGGGCGCCGCTTTGATGCCGCGGTTGTAGAGCAGCTGCTCCGCGCCGAGCCGCTGCTCCTTGTGGGTCTTGGGATCGGCAAAGCGCACCCAGAGCGCCAACCGGCCGCCCGCCTGAACCACCTTGGGCGGTGCGCTGTAGTCGCCGTAGTCGTACTTGATGGGATCCACGCCCAGCAGGATGAGCCCCAGGTGGATGTGGCTGGGTTCGGCGTCGATCTCCAACACCGACTCGTGCAGCTTGCCGTTGCTGGCCACCGCGTAATATTCGAGGATCCCCTCGGTCATATTGAGCTTGGCCGGCACCTCAAGCCGCCGCGTCTGGCGGTCCACCAGCACCTTGCCCACGCGAATGTGGAAGTCGTCGATGCGCTCGATGGGGGGCGCACCCGGCTTCTCCACCGGCGTGCCTGCGGCCGCCGCCTCGGAGAGCTTCTGGAGCTCCTCCGGCGTCTTGGGCTCCCCCTCGGGGCGCACCTCCACCACCGGTCCCGGCATGGCCGCCCGACGCTCGGCCTCCATACGGCGCTGGTAGGGCGTGCTGACCTCGCGGGTGTAGGGCGCGACGGCGGCGGCCGTGGGCACACTGGGCGCGGCGGCGCTGCCCGGGGCGGGTGCGGCGGTGCCAGGCGGCAACTGCGACTCGGAGGGCGTGCAGCCCACCAGCGCGAGGCCCAACGCCAGCCGACGGGGGGTCATCAAGGCAGTCATCAAGCCAGTCGCTCCGCCCGAATGATGGTGTAGTGGATGGGGGCCGGCAGGCGCACGACTTCGGTGACCCGGAAGCCCGCCTCGGCCAGCCAGCCCGCCTGCTCCGCCACGCTGTGGCACCGGCCGTCGTGGGCCAGCACCCGCATGTTCAGCGCAAACATCGCGGCAAAAATCGGCCCTGCGCGATCGTCGTCCAGCATGACGTCGCTGATGTAGAGCACGCCGCCGGGATCCATCGCCCCGGCCACCCGCGCGATCATGGACCGCACCTGCGCGGGCTGCTCGCGATGCAGCACCCCCGAGATGAGGGCCGCGTCATAGCGACCGGGCAGCGCATCGCGGTAGTAGTCGTAGGGGGTGCACTGCACCCGGTCCGCGGCGCCCATGCTGGCCACGATCTCGGCGGCGATGGCCACAACCCCTGGCAAATCAAGCACTTCCGCGGTCAGACCGGGCGTCGAACCGGTCAGGAGTGCCGAGTAGGTGCCCGGCCCACCGCCGATGTCGGCCAGCCGGGTGTGGCCCCCGAGGCGAATGGCCTGCGCCACCGCCCGGCCCACCCCCAGCGCCCGGTGGTGCATCCCGTACACAAAGTTGCGGGTCCGCCCGGCGTCATCCCCCAGGTACTGGTCGGGCGCGCGGGTGGCGTCGCCGCCCCGCACCACTTCATGCAGATCAGCCCACAGCGGGTACACGTCGCCGTTGTACAGCAGCGCCGGCCCCAGGAAGGCGGGGCGACCAGCCACCAGGAAGGTGTCGGCGAGCGGCGCGTTGGCAAACCGCGCTTCATCCCCCTGGCCGGCCTTGGTGACCAGGCCCAGGCTGCACAGGCCGGTGATCAGCGCATCGGTGGCCACCACATCGGTGCCCAGTCGGCCCGCCAACTCGGCCGCGGTGGCCTCGCCCTCGGCGAGACGGGTGAACAGGTCGAGCCGAACGCCCGCGATGAGCGTGGCGCTGTGCCAGTACGCAGTGGCCAGCTCGATGAGCGGTGCCGGATTCATCACGCCAGGACCTCACTTGCCGTTGCGCGCATGCTACGTGCGGCCCGCGTGGGCCACAAGGGCAGATTCCCCCGGGGGGCATACCCGCATCCACCGGCGGGTTCCTGCATCGCCGCACCCGGCCCCACGCCGATTCCGGGCCCGCGTCTCGGCCCGCGCGCACAAGGGGCTTGTCAACCGACGTGCGGATGTGTTGAATCCCCAGGCGTTGAGGGCGGATAAGTCGCCTGCTGCGCCCGGTGGCAGGCCACTTTCCCGGTGTGAAGGAGAAGCTCCCGATGGGCTGGCGGTTCTGGAAGCGCAAGACGTCCGTCGAAGTGGAAGAGGCCGCTGGCGAGGACGAGCTCATGGAGCTCGACGCCGGTGAGCTGGAGATCGAGCCCTCGGGCCCCCAGCCCGAGATCGCCCCCCGCTTCAGCACCTTCACTTTTGAACGCCCCCCGCTGCCGCCGGAGGCCGACACCGATGTGGTGCGGTCCATGCCGGCCGCGGAGGAGGCCCCGCACGTGCGCATCGAGCGCGTGGTGCGCACCAAGGCCGCCGGCCGCCGCACGGGGGTGGACCTCCGAGCGCGCGGGGTGAGCCCCGTCTGGGTGCCGGGCCTGTACGAGATCGCCATGAGCTACCGCCTGGCGGCCGAGGCCCATGCCGACGATCCAGCCTCCGCCCGCGAGTTCTGGAACGCCTACCTGGAGCTGTGCCCCGAAGACGGCGAGGCCTCCTTCGCCTACGGCCAGATCCTGCTGGGTGAGCGGCGCTTTGAGCAGGCCTGGACGGCCTTCGAGGCGGCTCGGCGCGCCAACCCGGACGACGGCTTGGCGGCGGGCGCCCTGGGTTTCTTGAGCCAGGTACGCGGCGATCACGTAGCCGCCGTCGCCTGGTACTCCGACGCTGTCCGCCTGCGACCGGATTGTCTGGACATGTTGTCCGGCCTCGCCGACGCCCAGGAGTCCGCGGGCCGTCCGGCCGACGCCGCCCGCACCCGCGCGGAGCTCGATCGGCTTGAGGCCGACCAGTAGCACCACGGCAGAGGCCTATACCCTGGCCGCCAGGCGCGGGGAACTTCCCGAAAATGCCAGTCAGTTCGAGGGTTTGAGGAGACTGCGATGAATGTGGCCACCTGCGAAGCGCGCAAGGTTGAGGCGATGGAAGCCTGGCGCCGGGGCGATTTGGTGGAGGCCAGCGCCGCCTGGAGCGAGCTGACCACCGAGTACGAGCGCCACCACTTCGCCGATGGGCTGCTCGCCCTCCGCTTCAACCACCTGCTGGTGGCCCTGGAGGCGGGCGACCGCGCGCGGGTGGACGCGCTCATGGCCAGCCTCGGCAGCCAGTTCCTCCAGATCGGCGAGCCGACGCCCCTGGCCGCCGACGTGGCCCACCGCATCTGCCGCCTGTTTGCCGAGCCCGTCGCCGGCGTGGACCACCAGGCCACCAGCGCATTGGTGGCCCTGGCGGCCGATCGCATCGGCGGCCAGCCCGAGCCCCTCCGCCCCGCCGCCAGCGCCGACGACGCGCTGCCCAGCGCCCGCGTGCTGGAGGGCCTGTTTGCCGAGGACGCTGCCCTGCTGATCCTGGATCGGGCCGGTCGCCGGCCCGGCCCCGAAGATCCCGCTTGGCTGGACGCCGTCCGCCGGGCCTTCGGGCCGCCCGCGCTCCTGGCCCCCGAGGCCGCCCGCCTCATGGAGGAGGCCGCCCAGGCAGCGGATGCCGACGACTTGCTCCACGGCTATCCCCTCTTGGTGGACGCCCTGGAGTGGGCCGTGGTGCACGACGCCGGGCTCGCTGCCGAGTGGGCCCTGGGTCTGGCCGAGCTGGAGCAGGCGGGCCTGCCCGAGCGCCTCAGCTACGTGCCGTCCATGCCCGCCGATCGCCGCCTGCGCGCCACGCTGACCCTCCATCGCCGCCTGGCCCACGCCCTCTCGGGTGAGGCCGGTGCCGAGGGTTTGGCCCGCCGCCAGTGGCTGCGGGTGGCCAGCCTGGGCCGCCAGTGGCTCGCCATGACCCACGCCCGCACGGCGCGGGGCGGGGGCCGGTCGGAGGACGTGGTCCGCGAGGCCGAGGTGGCCCTGCAGGTCGCCGAGGCCCTCTGCGCCACGCATGAGCTCACCCAGGCCGACGAGATCCTCGCCCCCAGCGTGGCGCGCGCCCGCCGGGATGCCTTTGACGACCGCGGCATCAGCTGCCGGATCCTGGTGGCCCAGGCCGACCTGCAGGAGCGCCGCGGCCAGGAGGCCGAGACCGCCTGGCTGGCCGCCGTGGACGTGGCGCTGCCTGGGGTGGAGTCCTCGGTGGGCGTGCGCCGGCTCGCCCGCGTGGTGGACACCGTGTTGTCCGATGGGGCCCTGGAGCGCGCCCGGTTGGGCGTAGAGGCCCTCGCTGGCCTGGCCCGTACCGGAGCCGGGGGTCTGGCCCAAGCCCGCCTGGCCCGAGCCCGCGTGCTCATGGCGATGCTGCGGCCCGCCTTGAGCCCCGACGACGCTGCCCGCGCCAGCCTCACCGCCGATCTGACGGCCGCCCGGCTGGGCGACCGCGCGGCGGCGGAGCGGGCCCTCGAAGCGGCCCAAATCCTCGGTGATCGCGCCGCCCAGACCCTGGCCGCCCTGCACCGCGGCTGGCAGGCCTGGGAAGAAGCCAATGAGCCCGCCGAGCGCGCTGCCGCCCTGGAGCTGCTGCACGAGGCCGCGGTGGAAGCCCAGCGCACCTCGGCTGGCGCCATCCGGCGCGCCGTGGAAGCCGCCGTGGCCGCAGCCCACCGCACGGGCCTGCCCGGCACCGACAGCGCCCGGGTGGCCGCCCACCTCCGGCGGGCCGTTGAAGCCTCGGAGGGGGATGCCTTCGAGGATGGCGCAGGTCGGCTCGACCACCTGCTGCCGGCCGATCCGGCGCTGCGCCTGGACGACGTGGTGGAGCGCCTGGTGGCCGATGGCGAGGCGGGCCTGGCGCGTCGCCTCTGCGCGGCGGGTCGGCGCCGGGGCGAGCTGCCCTCGGTGGATGCCCGGGCCGATGCCCTACGCGCGGTCCACACGGCGGCCTTCGAGGCGGTCTGGTTGGGCCGCGGTGAGGTGCTGGAGCCCATCGTCCTCGACGACCACGCCGAGCACCGTGCGCACTGGCCCGTCTTGCGGTTGGGGCCGAGCGACCTGCAGGTGGAGCTGCGCGTCTTCGAGGACGTCACCTTCCTGTTTTGCACCACCGCCCAGGGCGTGCGCGCCCACCGACTGGAGCGCGGTCAGCGCGCCTGGGCCACCGACGTGGATGCCCTGCGCGACGCCTCACGCACCTCGGGCACCCGCCTCGAAGCGGTGGGCACCGCCGTCTACAACCGCCTGCTCGGGCCGGTGAACGACCGCATCAGCCTGGCGCGCCGGGTCGTCTTTGTGCCCGATGGTCCCCTGGTGGACCTGCCCTTCGAGCTGCTGCGCGCCGAATTGGGCGCCCTGGGCGAGGTGATGGAGGTGGTCATCGCGTGCCCCAGCGCCCCGCCCGCCTTCAGCGGCCCGCCGGCGCCGCCCACCGCGCGCATCATCGGGGACGACGCCACCGCGCGCGACCTGCGGATCAGCACCCTCTCGGGCCAGGGCTTCTTCAGCGAGGTGGACGTTCGCCACGGTCACGATCTCAGCCAGGACGGCCTCGCAGCCTCCATCGATCGGGCGCGGGTGGTCCACATCCTCGGCCAGGTGGAAGGCGGCACCGTGGGCCTCATCGCCGAGGGGCCCGCCACCCCGGTGGCCGAGCTGGGTGACGCCCTCGCCCAGGGCGGTGCGGTCTGCGCCATCCTGATGGGCCCCGTCGAAGGCGAAGCGGGCCACCGCGCCATCGCCGGCCTGCTGCCCGGCCTGCGCGGCGGCGTGCTGGTGCGGCGCTGGGAGACGGAAGAAGACGGCAGCTTCCTGCTGCACTTCCTGGCCGGCGCCGCCCACGCCACCGACATGTGGTCCCTGGCCGAAGCGCTCTCCGCTGCCCGCCGCGCCGCCGTGCGCGCGCACCTGTCACCCGCCGTTTGGGCTGCCTACAGCCTGTTTGCGGCCGAAGGTGGCGCCGCCGACGTCGTGTAGGCGCCCCCACCGTCGCTCTCCGGTGCGACAATTTCCCCAATCAGTACAATCAGATAGGCCTGCACGCGCCCGAGCTGACTCGGGCCGTGGCATCCATCTCCGGCCGTGGCATCCCTTTCCGGCCGTGGCCGCAACGGCAAGGGCCAGCCCGCAGATGTCTCTGCTCATCCGGAGGCGGTGGTCTGGCGTGAACCAACAGGTCGGAGCGTGAACGGCGGGGAGCACAAGGGCGCCAGACCCGCGGGCCTGGCGTTCGGATGGGCTAGCCCAGAACCATCCAGGCCACCACCCCAACCGCCACCAGGACGGTGAGGCCGAGGGCGACCTTGATGCCCGTCGAGACACCGGACTCGGTCGTCAACCGTGCGGATGTGGGCTG
>Ga0075163_10004429_pt1 | contig 18860 bp, 18 predicted proteins | sample JI1023141ADNA_FD_71478 | JGI IMG/M metagenome (GOLD analysis project Ga0075163, IMG submission 71478) | Wastewater effluent complex algal communities from Wisconsin, to seasonally profile nutrient transformation and Carbon sequestration -... | ecosystem: Engineered > WWTP > Effluent > Algae...
GGCGCCGAGGAACACCGCGTAGCGGCCCTGCGCGTCCACGCGCACCTCCTGCGTCTCGGCCCACAGCGGCGTCTCGTCGGTCTGCGACGCGTAGATCGACAGCGTCACCGTCTCCACCGCCGATGGCGGCAGGCCGTTGGCCGGCATGAGCTGGCCGTCGAGCCGCACCACGCGCGGTACGGACGTGGAGGGCGCGGGCGATTGGGCCAACGCGGTGCCGGCGAACAGGGACGCGACGAGAAAAAGGACTGGAAGACGACGCATGGGGGAACCTTTGGTGGGCCGCCGCGGCAGGCGACGGAATGGGACGAAGTCTACTGCAGAGCCGGAGGTCGGCCGCGGCGCAGGCCTAGCGCGCGCGACGCGCGGCCAGCAGCGTCTTCACGCGGGCGCGGGCCCGGGCGCGCACGGCCGGCGGCAGCGTCCGGCACCCGGCCGAGCGGCACTCCTCGAGCAGGCCACACAGGCGCTCGGCCACCGCGCCGCAATGCGCACAGGTCGCGATGTGCGCCGCCATCGAGCGGGTGCGCGCCGGCGTGAGCTCGCCGTCGAGATACGGCCAGATGTCGTCGGCCTTGGCACAGCGGGTGCGCGGTGCCCGCGTCACAACGTGGCCTCGAGCGCCGCCTGCAGCGCCTTGCGGGCACGGCTGAGGCGAGTCTTCACGTTCGCCTCCGACACGCCCATGGCGTGCGCCACCTCGCGCGTCGACAGGCCCTGCATCTCGCGCAGGAAGACCACGGCGCGCTGCGACGGCGGCAGGGCGCGCATGGCCTGCTGCAGCCGTCCGCGCAGCCGGGTGTTGGCGGTGATCTGCTCGGGATTGCGGCCGGGATCCGGCGGATCGATGGGCGCGGCGTCGTCGCCGGCGCGGACGGCGTCGATCGACTCGAGGTGCTTCGGCTGGTCGACGCGGCGCCGCCGCGACATCAGGCAGGCGTTCTTCACCGTGCGGTGCAGCCACGGGCGGAAGGCCTCGGGCTCGCGGATGCGCGACGTGTAGCGATACGTCTTGATCAGCGCTTCCTGCATGGCGTCTTCGGCGTCGTCGGCCCCGCCGCAGACCGACATGCTGAACCGCCACGCCACGTCCTGCGCCGTCGTGAGCAGGCGCTCCATGGCCGCGGGATCGCCGGTCGAGGCCTGGCGGATCAGGTCGGCATAGACGTCGGGCGGCGCCGGCACGGGCGCCACTGTCACCTTTTTCGCCGGCATGAATCTCTGTGGTCAGGATGATACGCCGGACCCTCTTTCCCGTCGTGGCGCTGCTGGTGGCGGCCCCGGCGCTGCACGCGCAGACGCCGCTGTCGCTGGCCGACGCCATCACCCGGGCCCAGGCCCGCAACCTCGATGCCCGTGCGGCTGAGTCGGCCGAACGCCAGGCCGCGGCCCGGCTGGCCCAGGCCCGCGCCGGCTACCTGCCCACCGTCGACGTCAGCGAGTCGTGGCAGCGCGGCACCCTGCCGGTATTCGTGTTCAGCTCGCTGCTGTCGCAGCGGCAGTTCACCGCCGCCAACTTCGCCATCGACGCCCTGAACCATCCCGACGCCGTGAACAACCTGCGGGTCGGCGTCTCGATCGACCAGGCCGTCTTCGATCCGTCCACGCGCGCCGCCGTGCGTCAGGCCTCGCTGGGACACGACATGGCCGGCACGATGCGCACCGTGGTCGCGCAGGACCTCGCCGTGGGCGTCACCCAGGCCTACGGCGCGGTGCTGGCCGCCGACGCCGCCACACGCGCCGCCGATGCGGCGGTGGAGGCGGCCACGGCCGACCTGACCCTGGCGCGGAATCGCCGCGACGCCGGGGTGGCCACCGAGGCCGACGTGCTGCGCATCGAGGTGTACCTCGCCCGCACGCGCGAGCAGCGCATCCGCAGCGGCGCCGACGCGACGATCGCGCGGGCCCGTCTCAACCAGGTGCTCGGCGAGCCGCTCGACACGACCTTCGTGCTCGACGAGGCGCCGGCCGCCGAGGCGATGGCCACCACCGACGCCGCCGCGCTCGAAGCCTCGGCGGTCGAGTCGCGGCCCGAGCTGAAGCTGGCCTCGCTGCAGGAACAGCTCGCGCGGGCATCGGTGGACGGCGCACGCGCCGCGTTCCTGCCCCGCGTCTACGCGCAGGGCGGCGTCGAGGCCAACGGCGGCAGCTGGGGATCGCGGTCGTCGAGCTGGATGGTTGGCGCGGTGGCTCGCGTGAACCTCTTCCGCGGCTTCGCCGATCGGGCCCGCCTCGCCGAGGCGCGCGAGGCCGAGCTCCAGCGCGGGATCGAGCGCGAGAAGGCCGACACCGCCGTGCGCGTCGACGTGCGCGTGGCCGCGGCGCGGCTCGAGGCCGCACGGGCCGCCGAGGCGGTCGGCCAGCGCGCCGTCGCGCAGGCCCGCGAAAGCCACCGCATCGTGCGCGATCGCTACGAGAGCGGTCTCGCCGACGTCGCCGCGCTGCTTACCGCCGCCGAGGCCGTGCAGCAGGCCGAGGCGCGTCACGCCGCCGCACGCGTCGACATCACCGTGGCTGCCGCCACCCTGACCCGGGCCCTTGGAACGCGATGACTCCCATCATGAAGCGCACGTCGACTCTTGCCCTGTTCACCGTGGCCGTGGCCACCGGCGTCGCCTGCTCGTCGGGGCCCGCTGACACCCCGGCGGCGGCCGAAAGCACGCCGCTCGCCGTGCGCACGGTCGCCATCGCCGAAGCCTCGGTGACCGACGCGGTCGAGGCCGGTGGCGTCGTGCAGGCGCGCACGGCCGCCACGCTCGCCGCGCGGGTGATGGCGCCGGTGCAGGCCGTGCGCGTCGCGCCCGGCGATCGCGTGCGGGCCGGCCAGGTGCTGGTGGAGCTCGACGGCCGCGACCTCACCTCGACCGCGCGCAGCGCGACGGCTGGCGCGGCCCAGGCGCGCGACGGCGCCGCCGCGGCCACCGCCGAGCAGCGCGCCGCCCACGCGGGCCTCGATCTCGCGAAAGCGACACATGGTCGCATCGCCACGCTGTTCGCGCGAAAGTCGGCCACTGCCCAGGAGATGGACGACGCGGCCGCCGCCCTCGCCGCCGCCGAAGCGCGCGCGGCCAGTGCCGACGCCCGCGTGCAGGAAGCCGGCGCCGGCGTGGATCGCGCCGCGGCCGCCAGCGACGCCGCCACCGCGATGGCGGGGTTCCTGCGGCTCACGGCGCCCTTCGACGGCGTGGTCACCGAGAAGCTCGTGAACGTCGGCGACATGGCCACCCCGGGACTGCCGCTGGTACGGCTCGAAGACACCCGCGGCTATCGCCTCGAGGTGCGGCTCGACGAATCGCAGGCGGCGCACCTCGCCGCCGGCGCCGCGCTCGACGTGGTGCTCGACGGCCTCGCCGCGCCGGTCAGCGGTCGCGTCGCCGAGGTGAGCCGCGCCATCGACGCCGGCTCGCGCTCGTTCCTCGTGAAGATCGACCTGCCGGCCGGCACGGCGGTACGCTCCGGCGCGTTCGGACGCGCGCGCCTTCCGGGCCAGGCGCGCAAGGCGCTGGTGGTGCCGGCCGACGCCATCGTGCGGCACGGCCAGGTGACGTCGGTGTTCGTGGCCGATGGCGGACACGCCCGCCTGCGGCTCGTGCGTCTGCAAGGCACCGAAGTGCTCGCCGGACTCGCCGCCGGGGATCAGGTGATCGTGACGCCGCCGCCGGCCCTGGTCGACGGTCGCGCCATCAACGGAGGCACGAAGTGAGCGCGCCACTCGGCGCCGCCGGCCGCATGGCCGCGGCGTTCATCAACTCGAAGCTCACGCCGCTGGTGATCCTGGCGTCGATGGCGCTCGGCGCCCTCGCGGTGGTCGCCCTGCCGCGCGAGGAAGAGCCGCAGATCATCGTGCCGATGGTCGACGTGTTCGTCGGCATGCCCGGCGCCACGCCGGCCGACGTCGAGGAGCGCGTGACGCGCCCGCTCGAACGCCTCATCTGGGAAGTGCCGGGCGTCGAGTACGTCTACTCCACCTCGAGCCCCGGCCAGTCGATGGTGGTGGTGCGGTTCCGCGTCGGCGAGGCCGAGGAACCGGCGCTGGTGCGCCTGAACCAGAAGATCAACGCCAACCTCGATCGCATCCCCGCCGGCGCGACCGCGCCGCTCGTGAAGCCGCGCTCGATCGACGACGTGCCGATCCTGGCGGTGACGCTGTCGTCGGCCACCTACGGCGACGATGCCCTGCGCGCCGTGGCCGGACAGCTCCGCGATGCCGTGGCGCAGGTGCAGGACGTCTCGGAAGTGACGCTGATCGGCGGACGTCCGCGTCAGCTCTCGGTCACGCTCGATCCGGCGCGACTCGCCGCCTACGGCGTCGACGCGCTGACGGTGCAGCAGGCGTTGACGCGCGCCAACGCCCGGGTCACGGCGTCGGGGCCGGTGGCCGCGGGCGCCACCACGGCGGTCGAGGTCGGCAACCGCCTCACCGACGCCGACGCCGTCGGCGCGGTGGTGGTGACGACGCGCGGGGGCCGGCCGATCCTGGTGCGCGATGTCGCCACGCTCGTCGACGGCGACGCCGAGCCGACCAGCTACGTGGTGTTCCAGTCGCGCGAGAGCGGCGCCACGCCGGCTGTGACGCTGTCGGTGGCCAAACGCAAGGGCACCAACGCCATCGACGTCGGCCACCGCGTGGCCGCGAAGGTCGACACCCTGAAGGGCACGCTGATTCCCGCCGACGTGCGCGTGACCCTCACGCGCGACTACGGCGAGACCGCCGCCGAGAAGAGCAACGAGCTGCTGTACCACATGTTCCTGGCGGTGGTGTCGGTGTCGATCCTGATCTGGCTCGCCCTGGGCCGCCGCGAGGCCGCCGTGGTGATGACGGCGATTCCCGTCACCCTGGCGCTCACGCTGTTCATGTTCTTCCTCTACGGCTACACGCTGAACCGCATCACGCTGTTCGCGCTGATCTTCTCGATCGGCATCCTGGTCGACGACGCCATCGTCGTCGTCGAGAACATCGTGCGGCACGCGCGGATGCGCGGCGCCACCGAGCGCGGACTCGTCGCCACGGCGCTGGTCGCCGTCGACGAGGTGGGCAATCCGACCATCCTCGCCACGCTAGCCGTCGTCGCCGCGATCCTGCCGATGGCGTTCGTGGGCGGACTGATGGGGCCGTACATGCGGCCGATTCCGGTCGGCGCCTCGGCGGCGATGGTCTTCTCGCTGGTGGTCGCGTTCATCGTCACGCCGTGGGCGGCCATCCGGCTGCTGAAGCCGGCGGCGCATCACGATCACGGCGAAGAGGACCTGTTCACGCGGCTCTATCGCCGGATCATGGATCCGCTGATCGCCAGCGGCCGGATGCGTCTGCTGTTCCTCGGCGGCGTCGCCGGTCTGCTGGCGCTGAGCATGGCCTTGGTGCCGCTGCAGTTCGTCACGGTGAAGATGCTGCCGTTCGACAACAAGGGCGAGTTCCAGGTGGTGATCGACATGCCCGAGGGCACGGCGCTCGAAGAGACGGCGCGCGTCGCCTCGCTGCTCGCCACCGCCGCGCTCGAGGAGCCACACGTGACCACCGTGCAGCAGTACGTCGGCACCGCCGCGCCCTACAACTTCAACGGGCTCGTGCGTCACTACTTCCTGCGCCAGGCGCCGCATCTCGCCGATCTGCAGGTGAATCTCGTGCCGAAGGACGAGCGGTCGGAGCAGAGCCACGACATCGCGCGCGGGGTGCGCGAGCGCCTGCAGCCGATCGCGAAGGCCGCCGGCGCCACCATCCAGGTGGCCGAGGTGCCGCCGGGTCCGCCGGTGCTGCAGACGATGGTGGCCGAGATCTACGGGCCCGATCCGGCGCGCCGCCAGGCGATCGCCGCCGAGGTGAAGGCGCTCTTCGAGAAGACGCCGGGCGTGGTCGACACCGACTGGTACGTGGAAGCGCCGCAGACCAAGGCGCGGCTGGTGGTCGACGGCGAGAAGGCGAATGCCGCCGGCGTGGCCGCGGCCGACGTGGCGCAGCTCGTGCGGATGGCCGGCGACGGCGCGCCGGCCGGCCTGCTGCACGTGCCGGAGGCGCGCGAGGACGTGCCGATCGTGCTGCGCCTGCCGCGCGAGTCGCGCACCCTCGACGCCATCCGCGCGCTGCGCCTCGGCGGCCCGCAGGCGGTCGCGGTCGGCGAGCTCACCCGTCTCGACCGCACGACGGAAGACACCAGCCGCTTCCACAAGAACCTGCAGCCGGTCACCTACGTCACCGCCGATCTCGCCGGCGAGAACGAGAGTCCCGTCTACGCCATCCTGAAGATGAACGAGACGCTGCAGCACATGGCATTGCCCGAGGGCTACGCCTTCGAGGTGCTGAACGCCGTGCAGCCGTTCGACACCTCGAAGTACGCGATGAAGTGGGACGGCGAGTGGCACATCACCATCGAGGTCTTCCGCGACCTCGGCCTGGCGTTCGCCGCGGTACTGGTGCTGATCTACGTGCTGGTGGTCGGCTGGTTCCAGTCGTTCTCGACACCGCTGCTCATCATGGCGGCGATTCCGTTCTCGCTGGTCGGCATCCTGCCGGCGCACGCGGCGATGGGCGCGTTCTTCACCGCCACGTCGATGATCGGCTTCATCGCCGGCGCCGGCATCGTGGTGCGCAACTCGATCATCCTCGTCGACTTCATCGAGCTGCGCATCAACGAGGGGCTGCCGCTCGAGCAGGCGGTGGTCGACGCCGGCGCGGTGCGGTTCCGCCCGATGGCGCTCACCGCCGCCGCGGTCATCGTCGGCGCCGGCGTGATCCTCTTCGACCCGATCTTCCAGGGGCTGGCCATCTCGCTGATGGCCGGTGAAGTGGCGTCGCTGCTGCTGTCGCGCATGGCGGTGCCGGTGCTCTACTACATGGCCCGCCGCCGGCAGCTGGCGACTGACGCGGCCACGGCCGCCGTGGCCACGGAGGTGCTGTCGTGACGACTCCCACCCACGAGTGGATGCTGCCGCCCGCCGTGGTGCTGGCGGCGGTGGACTTCGAGCCGGCGTCGATTCGCGCCGCGACGCTGGCCGGCGCCATCGCCACGGCCTCGCGCGCCGAGTTGCGTGTGGTGCATGCCGAACGCATCGATGCGCCGCCCTACTTCACGCCGAAGCAGATCGCGGCGCTGGAGGACGAGCGCCTCGAGTCGACACGCGAGCTGACCATGGAGCTGCAGCGGCAGGTCGCCGGCGTCACGACGCGCGCGGCCGACGTGCGCGTGGTGGAAGGCGCACCGGTGGACACGATCCTCGCGCAGGCCGTCGATGCCGACCTGCTGGTGCTCGGCACGCACGGCCGACGCGGGCCGTCGCGCTGGTGGCTCGGCTCGGTGGCCGAACGTGTGGTGCGGGCGGCGCACCTGCCGGTGCTCGTCACGCGCGACGACGCGACTCCGCCCGCCGAGGTGTTCGCGCGGGTGGCACTGGTCGGTGACAACACCGCGCCCGATGGCGAGACGTTCGCCGCCGTGAACCGGCTGGTGCGGGCGATGGACGGCCACGTCACGACGCGCCTGGCGCTGGATCGCTGCGATGCCGACGCCTTGGCGCAGGCGACGCTGGTGGTGGTGGCGGGCCCACGCGAGCGCGCGCACTGGGGCCTGTCGGACGTGGTGACGGACGCGCTCGGTCACTGCGCGCGCCCGGTGCTGTTCCTGCCGGCGCGTTGACGCGCCAGAACCTGGAGTGGATCGATGACTGTCGAACGGATGCTGCGGATGATCGCCGGCTTCTTCGTGATGGCCAGCGTGCTGGCGGGGATGTACGTGGACCCGCGCTTCTACTGGTTCACGGCGTTCGTGGGCCTGAACCTGTTCCAGTCGGCGTTCACCCAGTGGTGCCCGATGATGGCGTTCCTGCGGAAGGCCGGCGTGCGCGGCTGAACGCGGGCGCTATCCGCCCGACTGCCAGCGACGCACCGCGTCGAGCGGATACAGCAGCATCAGCACGTTCAGCGTCAGGTTGTCGCGGATCATGTAGCCGACGAACAGCTCCATCGCCACGGCCGCGATCACAACCACGCGCACCGGCAGCGTCGAGGCGATCACGAACCCGGCCACCATCGCCATCAGGTCGAACATCGAGTTGAGCACGCTGTCGCCGAAGTAATCGAGCGCGATCGTGGCCTCGCGATAGCGGTTGATCACCATGTCGGTGTTCTCGACGATCTCCCAGGCGCCTTCCACCACCATCGCCGCGACCAGCCGCGCGCCGATCGGCCAGCGGCGCCCCACCAGCGTGAGCACGGCGTAGAAGAGGAAGCCGTGAATCACGTGCGATGGCGTGTACCAGTCGCTCAGGTGCTGCGAGTTCTCCGAGCTCATCACCACGCCGTGCCACAGCTTCACCGTGCCGCAGCGGCAGATGGGCGTGCGGCCCATGCCGAGCAGCACCGCGGCCGTGAGCAGCGCCACCAGGACGCCGGCGACCAGCGTGGTGCGGCTGGTCAGCGAGGTCATGCGCCGCGCAGCAGGAAGAAGATGGCCACGCCGGTCACCGAGACGTAGAGCCAGATCGGCAGGAACACGCGGTTCAGCCGGCGGTGGCGCTCGAACTGCTGCGTGAACGCGAAGTAGAACGAGGTGAGCGCGCCAGGCACGACCGTGATCGAGAGAATCACGTGCGAGGCCAGCACGATCAGATAGAACACGCGTCCCAGGCCGTCGCCCGGATACTTCGTGTCGCCGTGCACGTAGTGGTAGGCGAGATAGCCCACCAGGAAGATGCCCGACATGGCCAGCGCCGTCACCATGCACAGCCGGTGGAACTGCACCGCCTTGCGGCGGATGGCGAACCAGCCGGTGATGAGGCACAGCGACGCCAGGGCGTTGCAGGTGGCGTTCAGCGCCGGCACGAACGACAGGTCGAGCGTGCCGCCGGGCGTCTTCTCGCGACCGAGGATGTAGGCGATGATGCTCACCGCCACCGCCGAGACGACGGCGTTCCAGGCGAAGAAGGTGCGATCGGCGCGAACCATGCGTCTATTGTGACGCAGCCGGCGGCGCCGGCGCCTCAGGGGGCCCGACCGGCATGACCGACGACGATTTCCGCGATCTCGCGCTGGCCCTCGACGGCGTGGCAGAGGGGGCCCACATGGGCCACCCCGACTTCCGCGTGAACAACCGCATCTTCGCCAGCCTGCGCCACGACGGCACCACCGCCATGGTGAAGATCACGCCGGAACAGCAGGCGGTGTTGCTCCAGGAACACCCGAGGGCGTTCGAGCCGTCGCCCGGCGCCTGGGGACGCGGCGGGTGCACCGACGTCATCCTGAAACACGCCCGTGTGCCGGCGGTGCGCGGAGCGCTGCATCTCGCCTGCGAGCTGGCGATGGCGAAGCCGCGGCCGCGCACGCTGGCGCGATCGAAGCCGGGGGCGAAGGCGAAGACGCGAGCCAGGACCCGACGATAGACACCGGGCCAGCCCCGCGGACCCGGGCCACGGCAGACGGCCGTGCCGGCCCGCCGCCGGCGCGTGTCCGAATCCGAACCGCAACCGTGATCTCTCATTCGAGGGAGTCACGCATGCGCACTCGACACGTCGGACTGGTGCTGGCCGTCCTGCTCTGGGCCACGAGCCCGGCCGCGGCCCAGCCGCTCGGCACGTTCCGCTGGCAGTTGCAGCCGTTCTGCAACGTGGTCACCGTCGCCATCACCCAGAACGGGCCGATCTACCGGCTGGAAGGCACCGACGATCAGTGCGGCAATGGCGCAGACGCGGCGTCGGTCACCGGCACCGCGTTCCCCAACGCCGACGGCACCATCGGCTTCGGCCTGAACATCGTCACCGCGCCCGGCGGCCGACCCGTCCACGTGGACGCGGACATCAACCTCGGCACCTTCGGCGGCACCTGGCGCGACAGCGCCGGCGGCGCCGGCACGTTCGCGCTCACGCCTGGCGCCGGCACCGGTGGCAGTGCACGGCCGCTGCCCTCGACCGCGTCGATCCCCGGAGCCTTCCTCTTGCGGCACGACGGCGGCTTCGTCGCTGGCGGCACGCAGGGCATCGGCGGCATTCCGGTGAGCGGCACTGGCGCCCGATCGATGTGGTATCCCGGCAAGGCGGCGTTCCGGGCTGGGGCGGTGATCGATACCCAATGGGACGATGTGAACGTCGGGCTCAGAAGCACGGCGTTCGGCGACAGCACGATCGCGAGCGGCCAGGCCAGCACGGCCACCGGTTTCGCGGCCACAGCCAGTGGTGGCGCCAGCACCGCGTCCGGCAGTGGCACGACGGCCAGTGGAGACTTCAGCACCGCGATGGGCCAGGGCACCAGAGCGATCGGGTCGGCGAGCACGGCGACCGGCATCAACACACGCGCCAGCGGGCAGGCCAGCATCGCGATGGGCGACGGGACCACCGCCAGCTCTCGGGCCAGCACGGCGATGGGTGAGTTCACCACCGCCAGCGGCGTCCGAAGCACGGCGATGGGCAGCAGCACCATCGCCAGCGGCACCAATGCACTGGCCGGGGGCAGCGCGGCTCAAGCAGGCGGAGCCACGGCGCTGGCCTTTGGCGACAACGTGCGCGCGGACGGAGCCGGCAGCGTCGCGCTCGGCAGCTTCGCCGCCGCCATCGCCGACGGCTCGTTCGCCTTCTCTGACCGGTCGCAGCCGGGGGTGCTCCACGCCGCGATCGATCGCAACTCGTTTACGGTGCGGGCCACCGGCGGCGTGACGTTCCAGACCGGGCTCGCCACCAACCTCGGCGTGCGCCTGGCATCGAATGGCAGCCAGTGGCTGGCGCTGTCAGACGTCCGCACCAAACACGCCTTCCGCGAACTGGTCGGCGACGACGTGCTGGCCCGCATCGCCGCGATGCCCATCACCGAGTGGAGCTACAAGGCGCAGGAGGGCGGCATCCGCCACATCGGCCCTACCGCGCAGGACTTCCACGCCGCCTTCGGCCTTGGCGAGGATCCGCTGCGCATCGGCACGCTCGACGCCGACGGCGTGGCCCTCGCCGGCGTGAAGGCCGTTGAAGCGCGCACCCGCGCGATGCGCGACGAGCAGGACACGCTGCGCGCGCGCGTGGCGGCGCTCGAAGTGGCCCTGGCCGACGCGCTCGCGGCCCTGCGGGCGCTGAAGGGCGGGCAGTAGCGGGAGGACGAGCCGCGCGCTAGGCGCGGCCGGCGAACTCGCGCGTCTCGGTGTGCACCTTCACGCGCTCGCCTTCCTTGATGAAGAGCGGCACCTGGATCTCGAGGCCGCTTTCCGTCGTGGCCGGCTTGGTGACGCTGCCGCTGGCGGTGTTGCCGCGGGCGCCTTCCTCGGTCTGCGCGATGGTCATCTCGACGATCGCCGGGAACTCGATGGCGATCGGGTTGCCGTTGAACTTCTGCACCTTCACCACGAGGTTGTCGGTGAGCAGCTCGGCGTCGTCGCCCAGGGTGTCGCCCGAGAGCGTGAGCGTCTCGAACGTCGAGTCTTCCATGAAGTGGTAGCCGTCGCCGTCGGAGTACTGATACGTGGCCGGCACCTGCACCAGATCGGGCTCGGCGAACTTCTCACCGGCCTTGAAGGTCTTGTCGAAGACGGCGCGGGTGAGCAGGTTGCGCATCTTGAGGCGCACCAGCGTCTGGCCGCCGCGGGCCGTGGGCTTGCTCACTTCGACGTCGAGGCAGTGGTACGGCGCCCCCTCGAACTCGAAGAACATCTTGCGCTTGATTTCGATTGCTTCGATCAGACTGGCCATAAGAACTAGGAGCTCGGGGCTAGGGGCTGGGGGCTCGGGCGGCTCAAGACACTCACCCGATACCCGGAGCCGATACACGGAACACGGTGCGGCGCGGCACGCGCCAGCGGACCTACAAGGATCAGCGACCGGGGCCCGCGGGCGCAAGGGCCCGGGCGAGGGCCTCGGCCATGGCCAGATCGGCGGCGGCAGCCGGGGCCTTCCCGAACACCTCGACGATAGTGGCGGTGACGGTGCCGATGTTGGTGAAGGTGTGCATCACGCCGCCCTTGAGCGCCAGCGCCTCGCCGGGCCCGACTTCCACGGGGGGCTGGCCTTCCACCGTGAGCCGCAGCTTGCCGGTGATCAGCACGAACACGTGGAAGGTGGCGTCGGCATGGTTGTGGTTGCGGCGCGTGGCGCCGGGCTCGGCGTAGTCGCGCAGGATGCGGTACTGCGGCTGATCGACCACCTGGCTCGATGAGAGGCCCGGGTCGCCCTGCACGGGCTTCGCCTGCTCCGGGTGCGCCACGGCCTGCGCCCACGCCGGCGCGGCTCCGAGCACGAACGCCGCCACGATCACTGCCCTGCACGCATGCGTCACGGTCATCGGTGAGACTCCCCTGCCGCGAGGCGCGGCGGCTCATTCTACCCGCCGGGGCTCGGGGCGCGCGGACCGGCGATCGCGCGCCGTGCCACCGGCGGCGCGCTGGTAAGATGCCCGCGCATGTCGACGTCGACGCTCCCGTGGTACCGCCAGGTCTCGTCCCAGCAGTGGAAGGCGTTCTCGATCACCTTCTTCGCCTGGGTGCTCGACTCGTTCGACTTCACCATCCTCACCTTCGTGCTGGCCGACATCCAGCAGAGCTTCTCGGTGAACAAGGCGCTGGCCGGCCTGCTGGGCACGGTCACGCTGCTCTTCCGGGTGGTGGGCGGCATCGGCGCCGGCACGGCCGCCGACAAGTGGGGCCGCAAAGGGCCGATCCTCTTCTCGATCGCGTGGTACACGCTGTTCGCGCTGCTCAGCGGCGCGTCCACGAGCTACGTGATGCTGTTCGCGTTCCGCGGCCTGTTCGGCATCGGCATGGGCGGCATGTGGGCGGCCGGCATGCCGCTGGCGCTCGAGCACTGGCCGCAGCACCTGCGCGGCATCGCCTCGGGCATCCTGCAGGGCGGCTACTCCACCGGCTTCCTGCTGTCGTCGATCGTGTTCCAGTTCGGCTACCCGCTCGTGAGTCACCGGCCGGAAATCGCCTGGCGCGTGATGACGTGGGCGGGCGTGATCCCCGCGCTGATCACGCTCATCCTGATGTGGAAGGTGCCCGAGAGCCCGATCTGGCTCGAGCAGCAACGCAAGCGCGCCGCCGAGGGCGGCCGCCAGCGCCTGTCGCTGGCCCGCCTCTTCGATCGCGACCTGCGCGCCGTCACGCTGCACACCTCGCTGCTCATGGGCGCGTTCGTGTCGATGTACCAGTCGACCACGTTCTGGTATCCGACGCTGCTGGCGCAGAAGCACCTGCCGCCGCTCTGGTACATGGTCGCGCTGAACGCCGGCGGCGCCATCGGATCGATCGCGTTCGGCGCGCTGTCGGAACGCTGGGGCGGGCGTCGCGGTGCCGCCACGCTGGGCATGGTCATCGGCATCCTGTCGGTGCCGCTGTTCCTCTTCTCCGAAGGCACGGCGATGCTCGTGCTGGGCGCCTGGATGATCGGCTTCTTCGCCTCGGGCGCCTGGGGCATCGTGCCCGGCTACCTCGCCGAGCGCTTCCCCACCGAAGCGCGCGGCGTCGGCACCGGCTTCTCGTATCACGTCGGTGTCGGCATCGCGTCGCAGGCGCCGTTCCTCATCGGCCGCCTGCAGGACGGCGGCATGGACCTGAGCCGGGCGATGGCCGCCTGCATCGCCACCGCCGGCGTGTTCGTGGTGGTGCTGCTGTGGCTCGGACCCGAGACGCGCGGCCGCAGTCTCGACTGACCAGCGCCCGGCGCGATCCAGGACTCAGGGCACGACGACGGTCTGCGTCGGCGTCGCCGGGCTCGTGCCACACGCGTTCACCGCGCTCACGCTGAGCGTGTAGCTGCCAGCACCGACGACGCCGCTGAGCGTGCGCGCGCCGGTGGGAATCGACAACGCCGCGGCGCCGGTCACGGCGAGGACGTAGCTGGTCGGCGCCACGCCGGTCGGTGCCGGATCCCACGTCACCGACAGCGTCGACCCGACGCGATAGCCGAGGAAGTTCACCGGGGTGGACGGCGCGCCCGAGCACGCCGTCGGCACCGCCACGCGCACGGTGTTCGACGCCACGCTCGATCCCGAGGCGTTCACCGCGCGCAGGCTCAGGTCGTAGGTGCCGGCCGGCACGCCGGGGAACTGCACGCTGTCCGCGAGACCAAGCGGCAGCGACGCCGCCGTGCCGCCGGCCACGTCGAGGACGAGGCCGGTCGGCGCGCCGCCGCTCGACGTCACCCGCCACGCCAGCGTCACCGTGTCACCCACCACCGCCGCCACGAGTCCGTCGGGCGCCGACGGCGCGACCGCGACCCCCACGCGCAGCAGCACCTCGTTCGACGCGGTGCTGCGCGCGGTGCCGTTCAGCGCGTGCACCCGCACGTAGAAGCTGCCGACCGGCGCCGTGAAGCGGACGATGGGCGCGCTGGTGTCGGACGCGATCGCGCCCAGCACCTGTCCCGGCGACACGCCGCCTTCCACGACGTAGCCGGTCGGAGTGGCACCGGCGGCAGGCGGCGTCCATCGCAGGGTGACGTCGCGGTCGCTCACCGCGGCGACGTAGAGCGCGGTGGGCGGATCCGGCGCCGGACCGGGGGTGGTCGTCGGCGTCGCCGCGATGCCGAGCACGAGCGCCGTCGAGAAGCCGCTGGCCGCCGTGCCGGCCATGGCGAGCAGGGTCGTGCCGCCGCTCTGCTGGTAGATGCCGTCCTGCGCGTTGCTGGTGTCGGGCGAGGCGCCGCGCGTGTTGTACGGCGCCCGCGCCGTCACCGTGAGCGTGGTCGCCGGATCGAAGAACAGCTGCGACGCCCAGCGGTAGGTCTGGTTGCCGCTGGTGTCGAAGCGCCGCACGAGCACGTGGATGTGGATGGTGCGGCCGCTGTACCAGCCCGGGAAGATGGTGCGGAAGGTGACGAGGCCACTGGCGTCGCTCACCTGGTAGCCGCGCAGGAACGTCTGCCCGGCGGTACCCTCGGAGGCCACGTCCGAGTACTTGCCGGCGGCGTCGGCGTGCCACACGTCCACCTGCAGGCCCTGGAGCGGCGCGCAGTTGCCGGTCGTGCTCACGAGCCCGATCGTGAGGGTCAGCGGCACGCCGTTGGTGACGTTCGTGTTGGCGGTCCCGGAGGTCAGGTCCACGCGGTTGAGCCGCTCGTCGACGAAGAACGGGCCTTCGGTGAGCGTTGGCGACAGCACGCAGTCGGGCGCGAGCTGCGCCCCATCCGGCAGTAGCGCGGCCGACGCGGACCGGGCCCGCGTCGAGGCCACGGCGGCGCCAGCACCGAGACCGAGCAGGTGCAGGGCCCCCCGGCGATCGATCGACGAGGGCAGGAACGAAGCGAATGGCAGCATGCGGCGATGGCTCCAGGGCAGGCGGAGTGGCCACTGTAGCGGCCGCGTGTTGGAGAACTGTGACGGCCGCGCGCACACAATCCCAACAAGTTTCGGCGATGATGCGCGCATGCGCGAACGGCCTCCTACGCGACGCGACGTGCTGCGACGAACGATCGGCCTCGCCGGCGCGGCGCTGGCCGCCCGCTGCGGCAGCGACTCGCCCACCGCACCGACAGCGTCGACCGGCGCGGCTACGGCGGGCAGCGGCACGACCGCGGCGGTACCCGATGCGACGTTCGTGCGCATTCCCGCCAACGCGTCGTTCACGTTCGCCGCCGATCCCTCGAACAGCGCCGGGCGCGGCGAGTCGTCGCCGATCCTCGCGCCGTACTGCCTGAGCGTGAATCTCGTGACCAACGCCGAGTACCAGGCATTCCTCGCCGCCGGTGGACGCGGGTCGACGCCACGCTACTGGCGCGGCACGTATCCCGACGGCAAGGCCGATCACCCGGTGCTGTGGGTGTCGTACACCGACGTCGAGGCCTACTGCGCGTGGCTGACCTCTCGTTACCCCGGCTGGATCGTGCGGCCACCGACGGAGGCGGAATGGGAGAACGCCGCCCGCGGCCCGAGCGGCACCACCTACCCGTGGGGCAACAACGCCGACATCGCCTACAGCGGCGGCACGTTGACGTCGCCGTTCGACTACCACGGCGTGTGTGCGGCCGAGTACCTGCGGCGCTTCGCGGCTACCCTGGCCACGTTCAACGATCCGGCCTCGACGGCCTTCGGCACACGCGCCCGCGTCGACGCCATCCTGCGGATTTCGTCGACCGGCAGCGTCACCGGCTGGACCGATACGACCAATCGCGCCGGCTTCACCAACACCGATCTCTACGACGCACTGGTCTCCGAGGGTGGCTTCACGACGCCGGTGGGCAGCTACGCGAACGGCCGCTCGGCCTACGGCTGCAACGACCTGGCCGGCAACGCGTTCGAGTGGACGTCGAGCCTGGTGCGTGCCACCAACGGCGTCGAGGCGGGACAGCTCGTGAACGCGGTGCGCGGCGGATCGTGGTACGCGAACGCGTCGAGTGGACGCGCCACCTATCGCGGCGAGGGCCGCAGTCCGTCGGGCGGGTACCATTCGGTGGGCGTCCGCGTCGCCGCCGTGCCCGTCTGATCATGTCGCCCACGCGGGTCGTGCCGCCCATCTGGCACAGCAGCTTCTACTGGCGGATCGCGCTCAGCTTCGTTGCCCTGGTCGTGCTGCTGCTCGCCGGTCAGAGCCTGATGGTGAGCGCGCTGATGGAGCGCCGCGGTGGCCCCTTCTCCGCCGACAACCCGAACGCGGCGGCGGCCGCGCTGGCCGCGAGACTGAGCGACGTCATCGAGGCCGACGCCTCGACCAATCTCGACGCGGCGCTCAAATCCGTCCACCCGGATGGACCGGCCGCCTACGTGGTGCTGCGCGACGGCCGCGTGGCCGCGAGCTCCGCGACGCCGCTCAGTGACGCGGTGCGGCACCAGGCCGAGGCCGCGCTCGCCGGCTCGGAGCCGCACGTGCCCGAGGGCACCACCACGGGGCCGGTCGTGACGGCGCCGATCCAGGTGGAAGGGCGGCTGGTCGGTCTGGTCGTGCTGCCTCCACCGCCGATGCGCGGAGTCATCGGGCGGGCCGCGGACCTGCTGTCGCTGCCGGGCACCCTGGTGCTGCTCCTCACCGGCGCGCTGGCGGCGGTGGTGATCTTCGTGCCGGCGCGACGCCGGCTGGCGGCGTTGGAAGAGACGGCGGAGCGATTCGGCGCTGGCGACATGACCGCGCGGGCCGACGAGCGCGGCCGCGACGAGATCGCCGGCCTGGGGCGCGCCTTCAACCAGATGGCGGCCGACCTGACCACCCGCAGCACCGCGCTCGAGACGTCGAACCGGCTGCGTCGCCAGATGCTGGCCGACGTCTCCCACGAACTGCGCACGCCGCTCACGGCCATGCGCGGCTACCTCGAGACGCTGGCGATGACCGAAGGCGGCGATCCGACGACGCGCGCGCGACACCTCGAGACGCTGCAGCGCGAGGCCGGCCGGCTGTCGCGCATGGTCGAGGATCTGCTCGATCTCGCGAAGCACGAACACGGCGCCTCGTCGTTCACGCCGCGCGTCATCGCCATCGAGCGCGTCTTCGACCACGTGCGACGGCGCTACGAGCAACCGGCCGAGGCCGCCGGCATCCACATCGAGATCCACGTCGATCCCGCCGTGGATCAGATCGTGGCCGATCCCGATCGACTCGAGCAGGTGGTGAGCAATCTCGCGGCGAACGCCCTGCGGCACACGCCGCGCGGCGGCACGGTACGCCTGGCGGCCGAGGCCGTCCCCGAGGGCTGCCGTGTGTCGGTCGTCGACAGCGGCGCCGGGGTGCCGCCCGAGCACGTGCCCCACGTCTTCGATCGCTTCTACAAGGTGGACTCGTCACGCGCCGGCGCGGGCGCCGGCAGCGGCCTCGGGTTGTCGATCGTGAAGGCGATCGTGGAGCGGCACGGCGGACACGTGGCGGTGGAGAGCCGGCCGGGACGCACGGCGTTCATCGTGACGCTGCCGCAGCCGGCGGACGGACCTCAGTCGTCGACGTCGGCGCACTTGTAGCCGACGCCCCACGCCGTCAGCAGCAGGCCCGGATCGTGCGGATCGCGCTCGACCTTGCGGCGCAGCCGGCTGACGACGGCATCGACCGTGCGCTCGGTGACGTAGGTGTCGTCGTTCCACACCTGCTGCAGCAGCGCGGCCCGGCTGAAGACGATGCCCCGCCGTGAGGCGAGCAGGAACAGCAGATCGAACTCCTGGCGGGTCAGCTCGATGGCCGAGCCACGCACGGTGGCGAGCCGTCGTTCGCGATCGAGCGAGAGGTCGCCCACCTGCACCCGCGTCGAGGCCTCCGACGCGGCCGCCGCGCCGCGATCGAGACGCCGGGTGACCGCGGCCACCCGGGCCATCAGCTCACGCACCCCGAACGGCTTGGCGACGTAGTCGTCGGCGCCGCTCTCGAGGCCCAGCACCGTGTCGGACTCGCCGTCGAGGGCCGTCACCATCACCACGGGAGTGGCGGTGTTCGGGCCGCTGGCGCGCAGGGCCCGGCACACCCCGGTGCCGTCGAGGCCGGGCAGCATCACGTCGAGCAGCACGAGGTCGAAGGGCTCGTCGCGCAACCGCGACAGGGCCTGACGGCCATCGGCCTCCTCGACGACGGCGTAGCCGCCCAGTTCGAGGTGAAACCGCATCAGCTCGCGCAGGGCCTGTTCGTCCTCGACGATGAGCACCCGGCGGGGCGACGGCGACATGGCCGCAGTGTACGCAGCCGGCGCGGCCCGCCGGGAGTCTTTTCGTACCCGTCGAACACTTCTGCAACATCTGCCGGGGATACTGCGGGGCATCGAGCATCCGGGCGGCGTCAACCGGCCCCGGAGGGAGAGGGACACGATGCATCACGACGACACCCACGACGACTACGGCGGCCTGGTCCGCGACCTGCGGGCCACCGGCGAGGCCATGAGCCGGCGGCGTTGGCTGGGCATGGGCATGCGCTTCGGCGCCACCCTCGGGGCCCTGCCCCTGGTGGGCTGCGGCGGCGATTCCCCCACCTCGCCGTCGAGCACCACGACCTCCAGCAGCA